>Ga0075425_100001837_pt1 | contig 20907 bp, 18 predicted proteins | sample SoiMethybrSBSTD4_FD_75300 | JGI IMG/M metagenome (GOLD analysis project Ga0075425, IMG submission 75300) | Bulk soil microbial communities from a Populus tree surrounding site in Tennessee, USA - Soil MetaG P. TD hybrid SBSTD4 | ecosystem: Environmental > Terrestrial > Soil > Tree plantation... | reverse complement strand
TCGGCTATTGGAATCGGCACGAATGAGCTGACCATCAATCCGCCCTTCAGTAACACAACCAACAGGTTCAATCCCCGCGTGGATCTGAATTTGTCACAAACCGACCATGTATTCACCGCCTTTCACACGGAATATGGCAATAGTTCGAACTATGACATCATCGTCGGGCCCGCAGGGAAATCCCTATCGCGATCAGCCAACTACGCGGGAACCGTCGGATGGACGCACACTTTCACCGGAACCACGTTGAACGACTTCCGCTTTGGATGGGGCCGTCATAAGGGCGATCGAATGCCCTTTGGCGTCGGCGCAGTATCGCCATCGTCGTTCGGAATCCAGGGCATTCCGAATTGCCTCTCCAGCGTTCCTGATACCGGCGACGGTAGCAAGTGCGGCACTCCGGGAGTTTCGGTTGGCGGCTACAACGGTTTCAGCAACTCCGGCATGCTTTACGAGCCAGCCACGACACTCCATTTCAGCGACACCATTAGCAAGTCCCTGCGGCGACATAGCCTAAAGATCGGGGGCCAAGGCGATCATTACTCGATTGACAATTACCAGCCGAACGATGTCGTCGGCAATTTCAGTTTCACAGGATCGCGTACCGGCAATGCCTTTGCCGATTTCTTGTTTGGAGTGATGAATAAGGGTAGCGTACAAGTACAACCTTTATTGGTCTCATCGCGTGCCTGGTCATATTCTTTCTTTGTTCAAGACGACATCAAGCTGACGCCGAAGTTGACCCTCAACGCTGGACTTCGGTGGCAATACGATCAGTCGTTCACTGAACAGCACCATGGGGACGCATTCTTCAATCCCTTCACCGGAGCATGGCAACAATTCGGTGTGAACGCTCCGGATACAACATTTGACCCCAAAAAGAATCAGTTCGAGCCCCGAGTTGGACTCTCTTGGAATCCCATGGGCGGCTTCGTGGTTCGCGCCGGCTATGGCATCATGCATCCGGGATTCGTCGGGCACGGTCGCGCTGGCGATGGCCAGCCCGGCCCCAATCTGCTGCGTGGTACCAGCCTCGGTGCCGGGACGCAGTGGGACAGTCCTCTTCCAGTGGACATTCCTCCTTCGGATGTAACGGCACCGATACCGGTGAATGGCTTGGTGAGCTTCAGTTCCTGGGCGCCGCGCAAGCAGTATCCGAACTACGTCCAGCTCTGGAACCTCACAGTACAAAAGCAATTTGGGAATAATACAACCGCGCAACTTGCCTACGTCGGTAGCAAAGGTACGCATCTTCCCATCAACTATGCGTACAACATCTGCCAGCAATCGCCAGCTAGTCTGGCCGCGAATGGCTGGGGAGCTACGACCAGTCCGTATTGTTCGGCGGCCGCCGCAGCGTCAGCGGGCATTTGGAATCTGGTTGTGACTCCAGGGTGGTGGGGCCTTTCCAGTTCCAACTACCACTCGATGCAAGCTCAATTTGACCATCGCTTTTCACACGGTTTCTCCATGCTCGCCAACTTTACGTGGAGCAAATTGATTGACGATTCATCCTCTGATTGGGGCGGTTTTTGGTCGCTCGACGTCCTTGGCCAGAATTTCTACGACCGAAAATCGGAGCGGTCGGTGAGTGCGGGCGACATTCCGTTACGGCTCACATTGGCTCCAATCGTGGAACTGCCATTCGGTCCAGGGAGACGCTGGCTGAACTCTGGAGTTGCTGCCAATTTGCTGGGTGGCTGGCGCGTAAGCACCATTTACACAATCAGCGCTGGCACTCCGTTTGGAATTATCGACAACTGCTACGGCTACTGTAACGCTGCCCATATGCTTTCGGACCGCCCGATGTTAATCGGCGATCCAGCATCAATTTCTGGTTCGCAGCGCACTGCAAATCTTTGGTTTAACAATCAAGCCTTCGACTTCTCGGGAACTTTCCCGGGACCTGGCCTGGTGGACTTGACCGGACCTGAGGACATCACAAAAGCATTTGGAAACTCACCTCGTTATTACTCCAACGTGCGCAACCCCGGAGCTAACAATCTCGACTTCTCGGTGCAGAAAGACTTCAAGATTCCCGCCGGGGAGCAGGCCAAACTTACCTTCAGGGCGGATTTCTTCAACCTGCCAAACCATCCTCAATTCGCTGAACCGGTCAGCGATCCACTGATGGGATACTTTCCGGCCGCAAATGGCAATCGCGCCGCCGGATTCGGCGCAATCAGCGGCACGTCGTTTTATGCAAATCGCGTCATCCAGCTCGGACTGCACCTCTATTTCTGAGCGATGTTTCAGCGGGAGCACTCAACCAGAGACTGCTCCCGCGTCGCCTCCGTTTACGAACTTGTCGTGATGAGGTGCGGCCAGAAGCAACTTCACAGGGATCCATGAGCAAACAGGTTCAAAAAACAACCGCATCCCTCACCGCAGTTTTCGTCCTGTTAGCGGTTACTGCACCAGTTTGTGCCGAGCCGAGGGCAACTTTCTCTCCAGACAAGATGGAAACCGTCCTCTATGGCGTGGCTTATTACCCCGAATACATGCCTTACGACCGTCTCGATCAAGACGTCCAGATGATGCAGAAGGCGGGAATCAACGTGGTACGCGTCGGTGAGTCCACCTGGAGCAGCTGGGAGCCGCGCGATGGCGACTTTCAATTTGCGTGGATGCAGCGAGTGCTGGATCGATTGCACCAGGCGGGGATTAAAGCGATCCTTGGCACTCCCACCTACTCGATTCCCACGTGGTTATATAAGGAGCACCCAGAAATACTTCTTACTCGCAACGGGACCGCGCCTCCGCTCAGCGATCCTTACGACGCAACCTATCCGCCTTCTTTGACTCCAGGCTATTACGGGCCTAGGCAGAACTACGACTTCCTCAATCCTTATTTTCGTCAACATGCCGAGCGAGTGATCCGGGAAATCGTCAGTCATTTTAGGGACCACCCGGCAGTGATCGGGTATCAGATAGACAACGAGACTGGGCCCACCGGCGTGTCTAGCTCTTATATGAACCCAGCATTTCTCGATCACTTAAAACAGAAATACAAGACTCCCGAGACGATCAACAAAATTTGGGGTCTGGTGTACTGGGGACAATTGGTAGATAAATGGGAAGATCTCCCACCCCCTGATGGAATCTTGAATCCGGGATACAAGCTTGAATGGGAAAATTTTCAGCATGACGTAGTCACCGATTACCTGGCGTGGCAAGCCAAAATCGTTGGTGAATTCAAGCGCCCTCATCAATTCATCACTCAGGATTTCAGCGGTGGGATTCACACCGACTTGGATCAGTGGGCGATCGCTCGAAGTCTCGACATCGTGGCGGAGAACCCGTATTTCGAGACGCAGGCGCGGCTTACCGGTCGTGGCATTTGGTTGACTGACGATCTGGGCCGCTCTCTAAAGCAGTCGAATTTCCTGGTCACGGAAACCAACGCTCAAACCATCGGATGGGATTCACGGACGCAGTATCCGCAATATCCCGGACAACTGCGGCTAGTGGTTTATGCGCATCTGGCAGCCGGAGCAAACATGGTGGAGTACTGGCACTGGCACTCATTGCATTACGGGCAGGAGACCTATTGGAAAGGAGTTCTCTCGCACGATCTGCAGCCAAACCGTACCTATGAGGAAGTATCGCGAGTTGCCGGCGAATTAAAACGCTTGGGTCCGGAGCTCGTGAATCTTCGCAAAGACAACAAAGTCGCCATTTTGGTCAGTGTGGATTCTGCGAATGCTCTCAGTTACATGCCGGTCAGCGACAACGTCAATTACATGACCGTGTTCAAGCAGATGTACAACGCGCTCTACGATTTGAATGCGGAAGCTGATTTTGTTCATGCTGAAGACCCCAACCTCTCACGATACAAAGTTCTCCTGGTACCGCCGCTGTATAGCGCAACCGATGCTGTCTTGCAGCAAATCTCAGATTACGTGAGGAACGGTGGACAGGTCTTGATGGCGTTCAAGAGTGGCTTCGCCGATGAGCACTCTACGGTGCGAAGCGTGATGGCACCAGGCCCTCTTCGCGCAGCGTGCGGATTCCACTATCAGGAGTTCACGAATCTTCCCGCGCCCGTCCGGCTCAAGCCTGATCCCTATCGAGTTGGTGAACAAAACGCAGGCTCGGTCTGGGAGGAATTTCTGGTTCCTGATACCGCCGAGGTGATCGCGTCGTTCGACGATGCTTACTGGCACTTCCCTGCGATCACTCGTAATAACTATGGCCGGGGCACACTTATTTATGAAGGAACATTTCTATCCGACGCCCTTCAGCGCGAAGTGATTCGTGATGTCCTGAAGCGTGCGGGGCTGATCAGCCCAGATCAAGATCTCGCACCAGTCGTAAAGGTTCGGCACGGCCGGAATCACGCAGGAAGGCTCCTGCACTATTACTTCAATTTTTCGGGAGAACAGCAGACGGTTTCGTATCCACACGCCGACGGCTCCGAGCTTTTTTCAGGAGTGCCAGTAAGGCAGGGACAGAGTTTGAAGCTAAATCCATGGGATCTGGCAATCATCAGCGAACAGTAAAAACGGGGCAACGCATGCGAGTCGGGTCACTCAATTCGCATCTCAGCCGATTGACCGCGACCGTCGTACTGATTGTGTGCGCGATATGCATAACGGTTGCATCCGCACAAGTCTTGAATGCAACCCTCAGTTCTGCTTCAAACCCGTGGCAACTTCCTGTCAGTCGAAATCTCGTGCCACACTTCGAAGAATCAAACGGCCACAAGATTTTGTACGTTGATGGGCTGCCATTCACCGTGCTCGCCGTGGAAATTCCTTGGTGGGACCTGATTTACGGAAGATACAAGGAAACCGAGGGGGTTTACGACAAACTCTATCCCGCAGCTGCAAAACTGGGCCTCAACGCGCTCAAGGTACCGATCAAATGGTCAATGGTCGAGCCCGAGAAAGGCGCCTACGACTTTTCCTACGTGGACCATGCAAAGCAGATGGCGGAGAAGAATCATTTGAAGCTGGTGCTGAACTGGTTCGGTCACTACGCGAGTGGCGACGGAACTATTTACGCAGACCTCACAGGCGACCTCTATGCGCCGATGTACATTGTCTCTGACGATAAGACATATCCGCGAGCCATTGATGCCGACGGCGTTCCGCATCACAATGCCATCTCCTATGATTACGAGCCCATCATCGAACGCGAAACGGCCGCCTTCCGCGCGTTCATGCGCCACATAAAGGAAGTTGATTCTCAGACGCGCACTATCTTGATGATCCAGGTAGAGAACGAAATTGCCGTATTTGGCGTAGACCGCCACAACCAGAAGCTTTGGCGTGATCACTCGCCCGCTGCCAATCAGCGATTTTCTGAACGCGGCTTCATTGACGATCTGAAATTCAGCGCCTGGGACCTGAGCCACAACTGGATTCGGCGAATCACTGATGCTGGCGCAGCAGAGTATTCGATTCCGTTTTTTCATAACTACGTCGGCGGGACAATCACTGATCGTATGGTGGGTGGTGCGCCCGGTGAGGATGTGCAGACCTTTTTGACCAACTGTCCCAATGTTTCTTTCATTGGCGTCAATTCTTATTTTTGTGCTGAATGGAGAGCGGACAACAGTTGCGCCAAAGAATCTCAGGCAACTGTCGAAGAGCTGAGAGAGCCGCTAAAGCGCTATCGAGTCGGCCGGAACCTGCCGGCGATCACTGAGATCAACAGTGGTGCGACCCCGGTCACCTCGAGACTTGCCTATATCGCGGTCGGCGAATTTGGCGTGCCGATCTTCGCTCCTTGGGCCTTGACTGTTTCCTATCCGGAATCCAACGAACCTTACATCCTGGCGGATAGCAGCGAAGCCAACGGCGCTTCTGCGTTGCGCGACACCTATTCGTCGTTGGCCAAAGCGTTGCCGCAGATTTCCTATTACGCGAGCACGAACAAGCTCAAAGTATTCATGTCTGATTCACCTGGGCAGAGGTTTACAAAGACGGAGGAAATCGACGGACTCGAGGTCACCATAAACGGCGATGAAAACGGGCAGGCCATCATCATTTATCCGTCCGGCCATGAATTCTTGGTGGTTGGCTATCGTGCTGCCGTGTCATGGCACGATCCGGCTTTCAGCTGGCCTGGAATAAAAGGCTTGAAGGTTGAAAAAGTTGTCTGGAACCGCGACCACTGGGATAGGGACGGCGAGCCTGCCTACGGAGTGAATCAGAGCCGCAATGTCCTTTCGGTTGATCTGGGTCCGCCACAAGCGATCCACATCAACTGGTAGGTGAGTGTGCCACAACGCCATCTGGTCGTTGCGACCGTCACATATTTTGAAAGAGAGCGATAGAGCATTGTTCCATGCTGAATCGAGCAATTACGCCGACCGCCGTTCGAGTCCGCCGGTGCCGGCGTAAGTTGGCTCAACCCACAATGAATATCAAAGAAATTGCTAAGCGCGCCGGGGTTTCAACCGCAACCGTGTCGCGGGCGATCAATCGCATTCCGACAGTGGATCCACACCTGGCGAAACGTGTGTTGAAAGTAGTTGATGAAATTGGCTACTACCCAGATAAACAAGCGCGCGCGCTCGTGTCTGGACAAAGCGGCATCTTCGGCATCATCGTTTCCGAGCTCACGAATCCTTTTTTTTCCGAAGTCGTTCAAGCATTCGAGCAGATCGCTGCCCGAAACAACCTCGAACTTCTTCTGAGTTCCGCCGCTCACGAAAGGAAGGAAATGGAGACGGCGGTGCGCCGCATGATCGAACGGCGAGTCGACGGCATTGCGATTCTGAGCTTCGGAATGGATGAATTGCTGATCGAAAGCCTTCCTGTACGTCACGTGCCACTCGTTGTTCTGGACACTGGATCCCAGCCGTCTGGAGTAGCTAACATCCGCATTGATTATCAACATGGTATCCGTCAGGCAGTACAGCATCTGGCCGCCCTCCGGCATTCGCGGATCGCCTTCGTAGCGGGACCGCCAGACCTCAACTGCACACTCGCGCGACGACGCGCGTTCGAGCAGGCAATGCAAGAAATCAGATTGCCAATCCCTCCAGAATTCATCGTTGTCGGAGATCACACGATTGAGGGTGGCATGCAAGCATTGAAAACACTTGCCACACTGCCGCTACGCCCGACAGCGGTGCTGTGCTCGAATGACATGACTGCGATCGGCGTGTTGCGTCAGGCAGCTGACAGCGGCATTACCGTTCCGAACGAATTGTCGGTGGTCGGTCTTGACGATATTCGGCTCGCGCAGTTCACCACACCACCGTTGACGACCGTGCAAATTTCGCAAGTTGAGCTGGCAGCACTCGCCTTTGGCGCCCTGATTGAAGGCACGAAAAAAGATGAAAGCATCTCATCCACCCACCAATATGCGCTCACATCACGGTTGGTTCTTCGAGGAACTACGATGCTGGGCAGGACCGAGTAGTCGAACGCTTTTTCGGTAGCCAGAACCATTTCTGTTTCGTTCTTCGGCTCTGCTCAACCGATCTCGGACCGGGGAAGCCGAGCAGGCCACGTATTTCGGTGGAGCAATTTGCTTCAGCTCCTGACTGTTGATAACAGGCCATATCGCGACTTTGCGCTGTCCATTCGCCGTATGAGCCGGTCAATCAGTGATGGAGATGTTACATAAATTGTTGTCGGTTTAGAACAGAACAACGAAGCTGACGGCGAGCACTTGCCTTTAAGCTTTCGCTTTTGCCGTTAGCTTGACCTTGCCGTCGGCTACGTCGACGATGTACTCGACGCGCTCGCAGCCGTATTGTTTGCGAATCTGCTCGGTTTTCTTTTGAACGAACGATGAGAAGCTTTCCAGGGAACCGGAGACATTTTCTCCGGCTTTTTTCTTGGCCTCGCTCAATGCGTTGAATAGCTTCTCGACCTTCTCGCGTTCTGAGTTCGCGTCTGCGCAGTCAATCGCAAACGGCCTCGCCGAGTGGCTCACGCCGTAGACTTTGTGCTCGGGAACATGCTCCTCAGGCCTCACGCCCTGAACTGACAGTAGCGCATCCTGCGGGCGACGATAACCTTCTTCGCGGATTCGCGACTTCTTGCGCCACAGATCGCTGTAAATCGCGTACCGCTGCGCCATCTCGGTGTAGCGAAAACGCTGCGAGAAGCTCATGCGGCTGCCGTCGGAAAATTTGCGCAGCAGCGCCAGTACCTTCCACTCGAGATCGGAAGGCGGTTTCTTCTGCGGATTGTTGAAGAAGACTTCGTACTCGATCTTCAGCCGTCTCAGCTGAGATTCGAGCAGAGTTAATTCCTCGTCAATCGTCATGGCTCACCAGTGACCAGTCTATGGGAGTCAGGACGATGGCACGAGGTACCCACCGGACACGGGTGGGATGGAACGAAAGTAAGCGGATGTGGGGCTAATCAGCCTAGGAAATCAGCTCCCAAATCTTCGCCAGATGATGGTCATCGTGCTCGGCGGCGAAGTACAAATGGTCCACCAGTCGCATGGGCTGCTTCAGCCTGGGATGCAGTTTCGCCCTTGAAAAGACTTCCGCCGGAAGTTCTGATACTCGATTCACCAAATGCAAGCGCGCAGAGCGGAAGGCGGTGAGGATGTCTTCTGCGGGGCGGGAGTTGTGGCCGGCTTCATGCGTCTTTCGATTCGTCAGGTCTGCCGCTGTGAGGTCTTGCCCACCTTTTAAGTAATCCTCAACTCGGCCCAGCCACAGCGGTTCGAGGTCTTCAAGATGTCCGGCATGTTCCTGCGCCGACCACTTGTCGCCGAGCCGTTTTACCAACGCACCCGGCGCAGCACCGTGCAGCACTTCTTCCAAACGCGCAGGCGTTCCCCGCAAGCGCACGATCAACGTTGCGTATTGCTCGACTGGAAACGAGAATTCGAATTTTCGATCGAACCAATTAGCTACCTGAGTCATGACATGCTGGCCGGAAAAAACGACACCCCAAGTCTTGTTCATGAGACATGAGGTGTTCTAACGTTCATCTACTTCAGCGAGGCAATATCAATCACAAATCGATACTTCACATCGTTCTTCAGCAAACGATCGTAGGCATTATCGATGTCACTCACGCCGATCATCTCGATATCTGCGGTGACATTGTGCTTGCCACAGAAATCGAGCATCTCCTGAGTTTCGCGAATGCCGCCGATGATCGAACCCGCCACTCTCTTGCGGCCAAACAGCAGGCCGGCGACTTCGAGCGGCACCGGCTCCGGCGGAGCACCGACCATGCCCAGCGTTCCATCGCGTTTCAGCAGATTGATGTAAGGATTGATATTGTGCTGCGCGGGCACCGTGTCGAGGATGAAGTCGAACGTATTGGCATGCTTCTGCATGTCGGCATCATCTCTTGAATTCACTACTTCGTTTGCACCCAAACGTTTTGCATCAGCGGCCTTGCTCGGACTCGTAGTGAAAACCGTGACATCCGCCCCGAAAGCCGACGCAAGTTTCACGCCCATGTGGCCAAGTCCGCCGAGACCGACGACTCCAACCTTGTCTCCAGCTTTCACCCCCGCGTGGCGCAGCGGAGAGTAGGTCGTGATCCCGGCGCACAACAGCGGAGCTGTCGCGGCGAGGTCCAGATTCTTCGGTACGTGCAGTACGAAGTCTTCATCCACGACCACGCTCTGCGAGTACCCGCCGAAGGTCATCCCCCCGAGGTGCTTATCCGGAGCATTGTAAGTAAAGATCGGCTGGCTGGCGCAGAACTGCTCTTCGCCGGCAAGGCACGCCTCGCAGGTGCGGTCGGAATCAACCATGCAGCCGACTCCGACGACGTCCCCGGCTTTAAATTTCGTGACCGCGTTGCCGGTTTTGACCACGCGGCCCACGATCTCGTGCCCGGGCACGCACGGATACTCCGTCGGCATGATCGCCTTAAACTCGTTCCGCACAAAATGCAGATCGGTGTGGCAAATGCCGCAGTATGCAATTTCAATCTGAACGTCTTTCGGTTGCGGCGCGCGCCGCGGAATGGTGATCGCCGCCATCGCCGACGTGGGGCTCTGTGCGGCTACGGCTTTGGCTGTGTAAGTTTGTGGCTTGGGCGCTTCTTCTGAAATAGGTACCGCTCGCAGTGCGCTCATGGAGAGCTCCTTTCAGGGCTGGGCTTAGCTAAAGGATGTTAGGTGTAAAGAACTACTGATGTGCTTGTCCTGTGGACGGACTCAAATTGTACGCGCGTTTTAAGCGTCGCGAAACTTGAATACCTCGCCAGCAATTGATTCCGTCATCAATGCCCCCGAACGCTCAGGTTCGTTTTGCAAAATTTCTTGTCTTCAGAGGTTGGTCGCATCGACCGGCTCACCCTCTCGACCGATCAACTCACGAAGGTGGCGGGCCATTGCTCGTCACCTCGGGACGCGGAGCCGGTAAATCGCCGACAATTGTGGGCTGTTCGATCGTACCCATGCCCGGATCGCTCATGGGTAATTCTCGAATTCGTTTTGCAATTTTGCCGCGTGGAGCACAGGTAGGTTGGTTTGGCTCGGAACCGACATTTCCAGGCAAGGACAACGCCGACGAAGGTACCATAGCCCGCAGCGCGGAAAGGCCCGCCAGCGCTCTGTACATCTTGCGCTCCCGAGAAGTTTCCGCTCGAGAAAATCGCTCGGACGGGCTTGGATCTAACATTATCAGAGCGATTTGTTTGTCAATCTCCGCATCTTCAATTTTCTTAAGTTTTTCCCTGCGTTCCCGAGCGACTCGGCAACAGAACTGATCAATGCAGCAATTACTCGGTTTAGAAGTTCGTCGTGGGGAATCTGTTCCCGTCGGCCGTCTGCCAGTTTACATTCTGCGCCGTTGGATGATGGTGATGAATTGTCTTCTGCGGCGAGATTTTCCATCCGGCAGCGAACATGCGCTTTGATTTAGGGGTAGACCAATACAAGAGGGTGAAACCTACCAGCCGGGAAGAGCTAGCCGCCCAAGAAGCGGCCCAACGTGAAACGAATGATCGGGTCTACGAAGCCGTTAGGGTACTCGTGGGCATTTTCAAACGCAGAAAGATTCTGCCCCTCGATCCCGAGAAGGATCGTGGGCTGGATCAGGAAAAAAATCCAGCCTCTGCCTAATTGGGCCCAACGCATGGCACCAATTCAAAAAGCAAGTCCGGTACAGCGCATCCCTCTGAGCGGGCCTGAATCCGGCGTCGCGGATGATGCGGCGAAGTTCCTCTTCTATGGTGCAATTGATCAGTTGGGAAACAGTCAGACCAGGCGGCAAAGTTTTAGGACTCGTATCACCCGGCTGCATTGACAGTGAACGGTCACGCGGCTCTGGGGTCCTTGCCTTCAGCGCCGCCTTTTTCTTTTCTGGAAGATTGGTCCGGATTTGACGACTGTTCGTGGTCCTGGGTCTTCTCCGAAACTTGCATTTCCGGCGGCTGAACGCCGGCGGCCTTTGGCGTGCTCGCCTCTCCTGATTTTTCTCCCTGCCGCTCTTTTTCGGGCTGGTGCGTCGGTCTGCCGTGCTCGGTCCACGCTGTGCGCTCTTCTTCCGCCTGCCGCTTTTGTTTCTCGAGTCCGGAAAGCAGATGTGCCAGCCGGACCCGCGTAGCCCGCCAGCGAACGCTGCTTGCATCGTTTGCCCGCTCTAGATAAGGGGCAAGTTCGTCCTCTTTCGCGATTCCCTTTGCTCTTAATAAGTCCAGGATGGCCGCGCTCTGCGCCTCCGCCCTCTGCAGCGTCGAACTCAGCTCTTCGAGGATCTCGTCCATAATGCTGGAATCCATTGTCGCCCCTCCTTGTTAACGGACTTTGGATGCCAGATGAGCTATGGATGTCACGCGGCGGCGGAGACCGTTTCCAGATGGTAGAGAATTAATTCAGAAAATACGTCTTGTAGAGCGTGTCCCTCTGTGCAGGCCTGAAGCCGGCGTCGCGAATGATGCGGCGGAGTTCCTCTTCGGTGGTGCAATTCGTCACGCCAGCGGCGCGGACGACATTTTCTTCCAGCATCACTGAGCCCACGTCGTTGCCGCCGAAGCGCAGGCCGAGCTGGCAGACTTTCAGGCCTTGTGTCACCCAGCTCGATTGCACATTCTGGAAATTGGAGAGAAAGAGGCGCGAGATTGCCAGATTTTTCAGATATTCGACGGCGGTGGCTTCGTCCCACTTGCGGCCGCCGAGCGCGGTGTTCTGCGGCTGGAATGTCCAGGGGATAAAGGCGGTGAAGCCGCCCGTTTCTTCCTGCAGGTTGTAGATCGCCTGCAGGTGATTGATGCGGTGCTCGAATTTTTCGCCGACACCGAACATCATCGTCGCTGTCGTGCGCATGCCGAGCTGATGTGCAGTGCGATGCACGTTGAGCCAGTCTTCGGTCAGGCACTTCAGGCGCGCAATGCGATGACGAACTTCGTCATCGAGAATTTCCGCACCACCGCCGGGGATCGAATCGAGCCCGGCGTCTCGCAGGCGAGAGATGGTGTCGCGAATGGTCAGTCCGCTGTATTCAGCGATGGCAATGATCTCGGACGCCGAGTAGCAGTGAAGATGAACCTTGAAGCGTTGCTTGATCCCGCGCAACATCTTTTCGTGCCAATCAATCTTCAGGTCTGGATGCAAGCCGCCCTGCATCAGCACGCCGGTGCCGCCGAGCTCGACCGTCTCGCGAATCTTGTCGTAGATGGTTTCGAGATCGAGTATGTATCCCTCTTTTGCCTTCGGCCCCTTTAGCGGACGATAAAACGCGCAGAACGTGCAGTACTCGGTGCAGAAGTTTGTGTAGTTGATATTGCGGTCGATGATATAGGTGACCACGCCCTCTGGATGCAGCTTGCGGCGGACAGCGTCGGCTTCCATTCCGATGCCGATGAGATCGTCGGACTGGTAGAGATCGAGCGCTTGGGCGTGAGTGAGCATGCACGTCTATTCTAACGGAACGGAGATTCAACCCGCGGGCTGGTGCCAATGGAATACTTGACAGCGGGGCGGGAGGAAACCGATGCCGAACCTGCCGTCGCACACAAGAGTATGCCAAACAGCAACATGCGATGAGCAATTCCCTCGATGAACATGCTTCCTCCTGGCTCGTTCTCGTCTTCGGTGTGTTGTGGCAGGTACCAGCATCTGCTTCCCGCTCCCAGTGAAAACTCTGCGATTCGATCACATCTGTAGCCGGCACATCCGCTTCTGAATTTGGTCATGCGCTAAGCTGCTCACGTCATGCCGGCACGGTCATCCGGTCCTATACTTTGTTGGCGTCGAGCGTCAGCACCGCCGGCAACAGAGCGCCATTGGGCAGGGTGATGATTTGGTAGATCATACGGCTCTCTTTGCCATTGCTGACCACGACGCCTTTCAGGACCGTGGTTCGCTGCAAGGTACCCGCGTCGTCATAGACGTTGGCGGTGATGGTGAGCGCGCAGTCGCCGCTGATGGTGTAGGTGCCGGCGATGGTTTCGTGCGCTTCGCCCCCGCCAACGCTCCTGTCCTGGCCACCGGAGATGTTTCCTTCGAGGTCAAAACGGACGTTTCCAACCGCGCCGACCGGAACAGGGCCGGTGGGCAGAACGATCACGCCGGTTCCGGTGAATCCCCAGTTCCCCAGCATGGTTGCGTTGGTGCAGGCTGCGCGAAGATTAGGCGCGAACGACAGGAGCGCCAGCGCCAGGATTGCAAGAGTGATTTTGTTTTTCATTGGTTCCCCCACAAGATTTTCAGGGGCCGTAGCACCCTGATTGCGTGGTTATCTCAAATACGCGCAAATGAGTAAATCCCGCGTTACTCTCCTGTGTGGCTCCAGTCGCGCTCTGCAGATTTAAAGATTTGGAGATTCGCTGCTATACCGCAAAGATCAAGGATGTTAGACTCTCCTCCCAAGCCGCCGGAGGCTTCTGTGGAGGGTTTCCGCGCATCAGCCGCGACCATCCGGTTCGGAGAGTTCGAGCTGGACCAGCACTCGGGAGAACTGCGTCGTAACGGGACAAAAGTCCGCCTGCAGGAACAGCCCCTCCGAATCCTTCAAATCCTCCTGGAACAGCCCGGAAAGTTGGTACCCCGCGAGGAGTTGCAGGAGCGGATATGGCCCTCCGACACCTTCGTCGATTTCGACCACGGTATCAACAATGCTGTTAAACGCCTGCGAGAGGCGTTAAGCGACATCGCCGAGACGCCGCATTTCATCGAAACCCTGCCGCGGCGCGGCTATCGCTTCATAGGAAGCATCAGCGCCCTGACCAACCCTGACGTTGAAAGGGTCCGCTCGATCGCCGTGTTGCCATTCCTCAATCTGAGCGCGGACCCGGAAAACGAGTTTTTCTGCGACGGTACAACGGAAGAGATTATTAGCGCTCTCTCTCAAATCCAGAACCTTCACGTGGTTGCAAGGACCTCCGCGTTTGCTTTTAAGGGGAAGTATGTCGACGTGCGCATGGTGGGCCAGCAACTCAACGTGCAAACCGTACTAGAAGGTAGCATTCGTAGAGTCGGCGACCGCCTTCGGATTACGGCTCAATTAGTAAATACGGCCAACGGTTACCATCTTTGGTCCGAAAAGTATGACCGGGAAATGAAGGACATGTTTGCAGTTCAGGAAGAGATTGCGGGCTCAATAGCACAACATCTCGAATTAACCCTCGATTCCGGCCAGCAACCTCTCTTAAGATCCGGAACGACTTCGCTGGAAGCCTTCAAGTTTTATGCGCAGGGGCGCTCGCTCTTCTTCCAAAGAGGCGTGCGCCTCTTCGCCGCGGTCGAGTGCTTCAAGAAAGCCGTTAGTTCGGATCCGAATTACGCAATGGCTTGGGCAGGCCTGGCAGATTCCTACAACAGCATCGGCTTCTATGGCCTTGTGAAACCCGTGGACTGCTTGCCACCGGCGAAAGAGGCGGCCCTGCGGGCCATTGCACTCGACCCATCACTGAGTGAGGCGCACTCGCCGTTGGCGGTATCGCTGCTGCAACATGGGTGGGATCGCTCGGGTGCCGAGCGTGAATTTCTGCGCGCTTTAGAGTTAAAGCCGCAGAACTCATTGGCACGATCTTGGTATGGGCTGTTCTACCTTCAGTGGGCCGTCGGGCGCTTTGAGGAGGGCTTGGCGCAGCTTCAACAAGCTGTCCAGATCGATCCTCTTTCGGCTTGGTACAGAGCAATGCTGGGAGTCGCGTATTTGATGATCGACGGGAACAAGAGTCTGACCGCTGCGCTCGAAGCCATCCGAATTGATCCCGATGGCTTCCTTGGTTACTGGGCTCAAATGGCTGCACTCAACGTCCTGGCACGCTACTCCGAGGCTGCGCATTTAGGAGAGATGGGCATCAGGATGTTCGGAAGGCCTGTCTGGATGATGGCTTCTTTGACTCGAAGCTACTCGCATTTGGGGCGGTTTGCAGACGCGGAGGCGCTTTATAGTGAGCTCCGGTCGCGAGCAAAACGGGAATTTGTCTCGCCTGTTTTCCTTGCGATAGCGGCGCACGCCGCGGGAGAACAGGACGATGCCATCCGGCTCGCCCAACATGCTGATCAGATCGGCGATCCCACGCTGATTGGGATCCGATACTGGCCGGATGTGACGGAGTTACGTGACGACCCTCGGTTTCAGGAAATCTTGAAAAGAAGGGGTTGGTCATAGAAGGATGGACTTGGCAGCCTTAAGCCGCGAGAGGACTCTGGTGTTCAAGTAGCTAGCGCTAGACTCTCGTACCGGCTTAGACAGGGGTAGTTTTGTGGGGGATTTGAGCTCATCGCCAAAAGTCGTGCGGTTCGGGGAGTTCGAACTGGACCAGCACTCGGGAGAACTACGCCGCAACGGGACCAAAGTGCGGTTGCAGGAACAGCCTCTCCGAATCCTGCAGATACTTTTGGAGCAGCCCGGCAAGTTAGTGCCGCGTGAGGAGTTGCAAGAACGGATATGGCCGGCCGACACCTTCGTGGACTTCGACCACGGTATCAACAACGCGATCAAGCGTCTGCGAGAGACCTTGAGTGACCTGGCCGAAACGCCCCGCTATATTGAAACGCTGCCGAGACGTGGATATCGGTTTATCGGGAAGCTTGCGGGCGAGAAAGAAAACGCGCATAAGGGGACCCAGTCACTTGCGGTGCTGCCTCTCGAAAATCTGTCCAGAGATTCAGAGCAGGACTATTTTGCAGATGGCATGACGGAAGCCCTAATCACGAGTCTTGCGAAGATTAGCTCATTGCGTGTGATTTCCCGCACTACCGTTATGCACTACAAAGGCGTGCATCGCCCTTTACCAGAGATCGCACGACAATTGGGCGTTCAAATCGTGGTAGAGGGTACGGTGCTTCGATTCGGCGAACGTGTCCGAATCTCTGTGCAGTTAATTGAAACTTCGACGGACTGCCATCTTTGGGCTGAGAGCTACGAACGCGATCTGCGCGATATTTTGCAGCTCCAATCTGAAATATCGCAAGCCGTCGCGCGAGAAATCCAGGCGAAACTGACCCCAGCAGAACAGGAACGACTCGCTCGGACTCGTGCAGTGAGCCCTAATGCTTATGAACTCTATCTCCGAGGCCGCCACTATTGGAATATGCGGAACGCACAGGGATTCGCTAAGGGCGCGGAATATTTCTTGAAGGCAATATCGGCAGATCCCAACTATGCTGCTGCCTATTCTGGACTGGCTGATTGTTCTGGTTCAAGCGGATTTTGGGGTTTTGCCTCTCCGGGGGACGGTTGCGGAAAAGCAAAAACAGCGGCCTTTAAATCTCTAGATATCGAGGAGACGGCCGAGGCACATACCTCTGTCGGATGGGCGTTGATTCATTATGATTTCGACTTCGCGAAAGCTGAGCAGCATTTCCAGCGAGCAATAGAGCTAAATCCGGGTTACGTCACCGCCCATCAGTGGTACGCACATTGCATTGGGTATAGCAATCGCCTCGACCTCAGCCTTGAACGGGTCAGGATCGCTCTGGATATTGATCCGCTTTCATTGAACGTAAATACCACGTACGTCGGCATCCTTTGGTTCCAGCGGAAATTCGATTATGCAATCGATCAATGTCACCGTGCTTTGGAACTTTCACCGAACTTTGCGATTCTCCGGTGGTTGCTAGGAAATTTGTTCCAAGCGAAAGGTATGCATGGTGAAGCAATAGCCGAACGCCAGTGGGCAGTCGAAGCTTCAGGTGGAGCTCCTTTCTTTCTGGCGGAACTGGGCGATTCTCACGCCGCTGCAGGGCACAAAAATCAGACGTATCGAATTATCGAGGAGTTGGATGGAATCTCGAAAGGTAGATACGTGATGGCGTACTGGATGGCTCTGATTTATGCGGGGCTGGGCGAAAGGGACCTAGCCTTCGACTGGCTGGAAAGGGCTTACCAGGAGAAATCGCCGATGTTGGCATTTTTAAGGATCGATCCGAGGCTGGAGCCGCTGCATTCAGATGTCCGCTTCAAAGAACACTTGGATCGGCTGAAGCTGCCTGTTTGAACTTCGGACCTGCCGGTTGGAACGTAGATCCAGCCATGTTTTAGTGCATGTAGCCTTACCGTTGTGGAGCTGAGTTATGGAGGTTCTTGGGCCGGGCAGCGTGCTTCGATTCGGATGCTTTGAGCTGGATCAGGAGGCCGGCGAACTACGCAGGGATCAGGTCTGGCCACAGTTTGACTACTTGCGCACAGATCCCGGTCTTGCCGAGATCGAGCGCCGGCTTGGGCTACGAAGTTGATTGACTTTGCAGAGCCATTCAGAAATCGATTCGGACACCTAACTGAATTTCACGTTTCGGCAACGCCGCCGTATAACCCAACGGCTGGCTCGGCGAAACAGCCGATGTCCCGTGCACAGTGAAAGGCGACGCGAAATTCGCGCCTACGATATTGTTGACCGTCGAGTAATTCGTCCGGTTAGCGATGTTGAACCCCTCTGCCGTAAATTGCAGGTGCGCACGCTCACCGACATGAACTGGCGCGCCAGGCGCATGTCGAACTGCGCGAAGTTAGGGCCGAGTCCGCTGTTTCGGGAAGCTCCCGGCGGGCGGTCGTTGGTGAAGTGATTATCTCCGTTGATGTCTGCTCCGGCCAGCAAATTAAACGGGTGCCCGCTGTTATAACTCACGATCGGCGCGAGCTCGAATCCGGAAAGGACGCGCGAGCGCCACGGGCTCTCCAGTATGGCAGCCAGAACAACCTTGTGGCGCTGATCGAAATCCGATAGCGACCGCTCAGCTCTCAGGTCCACCTGACTGAACGGAGCGTAATCGCTATTGAAGTCAGTTGAATCGTCGATGGCCCTGCTGTACGTATAGTTGGCGAGCAAAGAAAAACCAGCGCTGAAGCGTTTCGTGAATTCCAGAATTGCGCCATGATAAACGGAATCGGCGATTGAATCATATTCATTGTTCTGGAGGATGGTACGCGTCGGATCTGCGTAACACTGGCCCGGATTGGTCACGCACACTGGCGCCTCCCAGTCCCGGAAGGGGAACCCATTCGTGGGAAATCCGTTCGCTCCCAGAACCCCGCTCACAATCGGTGCCCCGGGTAACAGATTCCTGTCAACAGCCCACGGGAGATGGGTCGTATGAACGTAGATGTAATTCGTGGAAATCGACACGCTGCTGCCTATCTGACGCTCGATTCCCAGCGAAGCTTGCTGGGCCTGAGGATTCCGGTAATTGGGTTGAGCAGAAAACAACACCGTGCCGGGAGGCAGTGGGCCGGTGTTGCTCACTGTAACGAAATGCGATAAATCCGATTGTGTGATGCACGAGTTCGCGCCGTTCGGCGGCTGTCCGCAGAGAATTTTTCCTTGCGCGAACATCGCGCCGAAGATCTCCGCTGAATTCGCGGGCGGCCCCCCTTGTATGGTTACCAGCGAATTCGCAATCCGGCGTACCCCGTTCACATTCCCAAGGGACTTGACCACACCAGGGATCTGGAAGTAAATCGGGTGGTACGCGGCGGCTACGGAATTTTTTACTCCCTCCCTTCTTATGCCGGGGGTGAGCAATGCGAACACGATCGCCGGCAATGCTGGCTTTCGCGTCAAGCAGACACCACAGAGCGGACTGTCCTTATATGGCAGCAACGGCCGCGGCAACAAAGTGACCGTCGACGGCGGCGAAGTCAATGATGATACCGGCGGCGTTCGCCTCAACGTAAGCCAGGATGCCGTACAGGATGCGGATATCGGGAAGCACACGAGTACCGCCAGTGGTTGGAGGTGCTGCGATGATCCGCCAATTAGTGTGCGGCGGTGCCGCGAGCCTTCTGGGCGCCTTTTCTGGTCAGCTCTTCGATGCAAGGGAACGATTGCGCCGCAGTCAGGGTCTTTTCGGGCGGATTCACTCCCGAGTTCAAAGCGCGCGCTAATAGTTCGATTCCAGTACCGGTGTTGGTCGGAACGATGATGGTTGCGGCCAGCAATCCGCGACGAACGTCAGCCTGGCCGGTTTTCGGCATGCCATCGATCCCCAAGAAGGGAATCGCGAGCCAGCGGTCGCGTAGGGCCAAGTCGTGAATCTCCTGAAAGGCTTTGCGTGCGCCGAGCGCCATCGAATCATCCTGCGCGGCAACCGCATCGAGAACCGAGTGCTGCGAGGTCGAGAGCTTCAGCCATGAAGACACCGACCTATGGGCGCTTGCTTCCGTCCAGTTGGCCTTAATGGATTTGACTTGTAGGTTTGCGGGCTTGGCTTCAATCAAACCCGCGGCCCGCTGTTTCGCAGCCAGGCTTTCGGCTGGACCTTGAAGCAACAAAATTGACCCGCCCTTCGGAAGGAGAGCGCCGATCTGCTTTCCCTGGATGCGTCCGATCTCTTCATGGTCGGAGGTGATCGAGAACATAGGAACTTTGAAACTGGCTCGCAGCTCGGCTAAGTATTCGACCTCGCGATTCAGAACAACCCAACCGATTCCGGCAGCCGCAGCGGCTTTGGCCACTTGGGGCATCGCAGTACCACCTACAGGCTCGAAAATGATGCCGCTAGGGCGAGACTCTGGACTTGACTGGATACCCTTGAGAAGCTGTTGGCTCTGCAGTACGGCGTCGTTCTCCGCGTAAACGAGTTCGATTTCGATGCCCAGGCGCGCAGCGGCTTCTTGTGCCGATGTGCCTTGCTCTTGTTGATAGTCGTTGTCGCGAGTGGTGAGCGAGATTACGAATTTCGGCTTTTTCACAGAGAACTCCTAATGCCAGCTTCTTTAAGCTTAGTCATTTAGGCATTCAACGGTAGGTGACCGAAGTAATTGCACTTCCAGCCCGCGAAAGCGGAAACTTGGACGGGATTTCCCTGCGGGTACCGGGTTTTGAAGGTCGGTGCAGGGGATGGGTCGAAAAAAGTAGAGTCCGCATTCCTATACTGCTTTGTAAGGTGTCCTCTAGGGGCATGCGACGGCAGAAATGACGAATATACCCCATAGCTTAAAGAGCCCGGCGGAGAGATGATTCTGACGGGTGAATTTGCCATGCGGCGAGACGAATTGATGAAACCCGATCTAGTCAGCGAAACTCTGCTGTTACTCGCTGGCGCCCTAATTTTCCTGTTCTTAGGGTCAATGGCCTGGATTGTGATGATCAATCACTTCTGATTTCCTTCAACCGTGCGGTTGATCTCACGCCGTAGGTTTCGAAAGGTTCCAAGGTTGTGAATTGAAAATCGCCCTCATTGCGCCGCCTTTCATTGCCGTCCCTCCCGCAGACTACGGTGGAACCGAATTGTTTGTAGCTCATCTTGCGGAAGGTCTTCAGGAACTGGGCCTTGACGTCGTCGTCTATGCCAATGGCGAATCCACTGTCAACACCAAGCGCCGTTGGATCTACGACCACTCCGACTGGCCGATCAAAAATCCTTCGCATGCTTTGATTAAGTGTCTGAACCATGAGTCATGGGCCGTTCACGAAGCTGCTCGGGACTGCGACGTGATCCATCTGCAGTCGCCCGAGGCGTTGGCATTAGCGCGCTTCATCGAGCGCCCGTCTGTTCTGACCCTACACGGGCCCCACGAGGGCAGGCTTAGCGAGTTTTACAATTTCTACCCCGAAGTCACCTACGTCT
>Ga0075425_100001835_pt1 | contig 20916 bp, 16 predicted proteins | sample SoiMethybrSBSTD4_FD_75300 | JGI IMG/M metagenome (GOLD analysis project Ga0075425, IMG submission 75300) | Bulk soil microbial communities from a Populus tree surrounding site in Tennessee, USA - Soil MetaG P. TD hybrid SBSTD4 | ecosystem: Environmental > Terrestrial > Soil > Tree plantation... | reverse complement strand
CCGCCCATTCCTCCGCCCCCGCCACCCGCGCCTTTGCTTTCGCGGCCAAAACCAATCGTCTTGCTTAGCCGCAAATTGACCGTCACATTTCCCGGGCCCGTGCAGTCATTGATCGGCACCAACGGCCCGGCTTGCGCCAGAGAAAAGTCGTTGCGGTTTGTGCAGACGATTGGCCCGCCAGGATTGGCAATCGCCGGGCGGTCGTTGAAGATGGAATCGCTGTTGTTGTCCTGTCCGCTGGTCAGGTTATATGGAGAGCCGGAGTTGATGATGACGAATGGAAATAGAGAAAAGCCGTATGGCATGGTCACGCTGCCGCCGAGAAACGCACGATGTCGCACATCGAAGGCGGCGCGGCCGTAATCGGCCAGAGGATCGAACTGGTTGCTGACAAAACTCGCCGAGGTAGTGCCTCCGCTGGCGAAAAATCCGCCGGCGCTGCCGCCTGAAGCCACACTGCTGTTCGCGTAACTCAGGGTGTAAAACCCGAACAACGACAATCTCTTTCCGGTGTTGACGCGCGCGTTGACGATCAACTGATTCTGGCGAAAGATGCCGCCGGACTGGTATTGGTAAACGTTATCGTTGTTGTATGCCTGGGCCTGAGCGCGGACGGTGGTGCCGGGATACGGAGCATTGATATTATCGATGTAAAATGCGTGCTCACCGCGGGAATTCAGATAGGTAAGGGAAATTGTAGCGGCTTTTGTGATCTGGCGCTCGATACTGGCAGCACTCTGGATCGTGTAAGGCGAGGTCAGGTTTGGAGCCACCTGGTATATGGTCGGGGAACCCGTCGTGGTTAGATTGCTGAACGAGGGCCATGTTGCCGGATCGGTTGAGAAAAATTGGGGCGCCTGAACCACTGCCTTCTGCTGAGTGACACCGTTCAGCAATGTCGCCTGCTGGATCAGGTTGTACCCGAAGCGGTCGTAGAAGATGCCAAAACCGCCGCGAAGAACAGTCTTCGGAGGTGTCTTGCCATCGCTTCCAAGGCCCCAGGCTACGCCGAGACGCGGCGCGAAGTCCGCATGATCGTGAATATTGTTCTGCGACTCAAAGCGCAAGCCATAAGTCAGGGAAATGTTCGGCTTTACGCGCCACTCATCTTCGGCATACAGCCCCGCGTCAAACCAACCGACGCTCACGTTCGGTGATCCCACGGTCAGCATGAACTGCGATGGGCAGTTCTGGGCCTGGTAATTTTGGCCCGACTGGCACAGTCCCTGGGACGCATTTTGATAAGCCTCCAGCGCACTCAGGGGATCGTTCGGATTCACGGACGAAAAAATGAACTCGCCGTTAAAGTTTGCGTTCGTAAATTGGTCGGCTGTAATTCTCCGCAGTCGGGCTCCGAATTTGATCAGGTGATTGTGGGCCGTTAATGACGTGTAGTTTTGCAGTTCGTAGTTGTTCTCCGTCGTCCGCGCCAGACCTTCGGAGCTCTGGCCGAAAGAGAATGACTGCTGAACATCTACGAGGGGACCGGTTCCGAGCGGCAGTTGATGATTGATGTCTCGCTGGAACTGAAAGCGGGTTTCATTCACCATCTTCGTGCTGATGATTTGCGTATCGCTGAGTTGCACCGTGTGCTCGGTCTCGTTCAGGTTGTAAGCAATAGATGGCAACGAGAATGTGCCCAGTCCTGAATTCTGCTCGCTATCATGGGTGATCTGGTATCGCGCTGTAAAACTGTTCGTGGGCGTCAGTTGCACATCTACCCTTGGATTGAAGTTTGTACGGGTGCGCGGATTCGAAATCGATTCAATTACTTGCGGAATGACGGAAGTTGGGGTCAGTGGGTTGGGCAACTGTGAGGGATCGATGGCAGAAATGGCTGAAAAATCGTCCATGTTTCGGCGCGAAGCATCGATAAAGAATGAAGCTTTCTTGTTGATGGGCCCACCCAGATTGCCGTCGAAGATTTCGGAGTTGTAACTCGGTTTTACAAAAACGTATGGATTCCTGGAATTGAAAATCGAATTGCTGTCGTTAAAGAAGAATTGACCGTGGTATTTGTCGGTTCCGGGTTTGGTGAAAATTTCTATTCTGCCGTAACCCAGTTTGTCATATTGCGCCGAAAAAGGATTTTGATTGACGCGAATCTCGCGGATGGAGGATTTTGGCGGAAGTTGCCCTCCGGTGAATCCGTCGATGTAGATTTGTCCCCCGCTCGGGCCGGCAGATGGTCCCGCCAAAGCCTGCAGTTCTGATTGAAGCTCATCCGGATCATCCGACAGCGCCTCGAGATCTTTGCCCTTGATGATGAGGGACCCCGCGCTCGAGGACGAACTTACGTCGAGTTGAGTTCCCTCGTCCTGGACTTCCACTTTTTCTTCTTTGGCTTGGATTTCCAGGGAAAGATTAAGGGCCTGCGTGCTGCCGGCTGAAACCATAACCGCGTCTCGACGGTAAGGCGCGAAGCCGTTCGCCTCTACGAACACGATGTATGATCCGGGCGTCAGCGATCCGATTTCAAACAATCCGGCCCCGTCGCTGGTGGCAGTCGTGCGCTTTCCGTCCGCACTAACCGCTGTGACCTTCGCTTGCGGAATGACCGCACCGGTCTGGTCGGCAACTTTACCCTTCAGGCCGCCATTGCCTGACTGCGCGGCAATGACGCCGCAAATACACAAAACCACAATCAACTGTGAAATCGACTTCAACTCTGTTTTCTTGTTCCTTTAACAAGATTTATTGCGTTGACATATCTCCACCCGCGCCCGCTCCAAGATTCCAAGGGGAAAGAAGCATGACTGCATTCATGCCTGGTGGGGCTGCGCTCAGGATCGGCTCCACGCCTGCGAGCATGGTGATGGCCATCGGCGACCCGCTGGCGCTACCTTCGGTTGCAACCAGCATGACCGCGTCTCCTTTATTCAGATCAGAAATCGTAACCGTGGGCATGCGACTGAGCATTTGCTGAAAGTCCGGAGGACCACCGCCGCCGTTACGCCATCCAGCTCCACCCGCACCGCCGGCACCTCCGGAATTCTGTCCGCCCTGTTGCCCGCTCCAGTTTCCCTGTCCGCGGCCAGCCCAGTTGCCTGAATTAGGAGCTTTGGGCGCTGACGCACCGGACCCCTGAGGCGTATTCTGGCCGGCAGCTCCCTGTTGTTCGGGCGCACCACCTTTCAAGCGAAACGCAATCATCTGCGCCACGTTAGGTGGAAGCTTATGGAACTGAGTTTCCGAGCCTAGCTTGATGGTCACGGGCTTCTTGGTTGCCAGGTCGGTCAACGTAACCGCATTTGCTGTCGGATCCGTGGAAATCACAGTCGCTGCTATCTCTCTGAACGTGCCTGAGACAATCGCTTGCGCTGTGAATTCGGCTCCGTCAGCACTCTTCGCGCCCCGTGCGCGAAGCTGATCGCCGGGCTTGATCTGATCGATAGTGCCGGGCTTGGCGTCGTCGAACTTGACCGAATCCGGCGCGTAGCGCATGAGCTGGGTTTGCGGACTCACGCGCACAGTGATCGGCTTCCCCGAGGCGAGGAGTGAGTTCGACAAGATGATCGTGCCAGCGGCCGGATCCATTGACGTAACGATTCCTCCTACTCCCTTTCGCCATTCGTCTCGCTCTTGCTGTTGTTTGTGTGCGATGTCGCTCTTGGACATCACAATGATCGAAGATGCGAGAAGTGAGCCGTTATCACCAGCTTGGCCACGCGCGAGCACGCGGTCTCCGACTTGAATGTCCGCCGCGTTTATCTGAGTTGCAGATTTCAGATCGGTTTGCCCTGGCAGCGTGCGGAGAATGCGGGTAGAGTCTGCGCTGGTAACCGATATTTCGGATCCCGTGTCCGACGTGAGGACCATTGCATTGCCGTTGACCGACTTCACCGAGCCAAGCGCTTTAGTGAGCGGCGCTTGGCCAAAACTTCGGCAAGCGAATGCGAGCAATAACACGGCTAAACACCTGCCGGTACGTGATGTCCTCAGCCGCCGCATATCCCTCCTTCAATTCAATCATGCGCTATTGGGCGTGTGGCGTAAAGAATTGTCAAAGCGGGGTAAAGTGGCGTCTTAAGAGTGAATTATCGGCGTGTGCTGCGCGTGGTTATTAAAGTATTTCAGCTTTCCGTCGGCGGTTTCGACGGCCGCAATCAGAGTATGGGAGTTAGGCGTGATGTCGACGAAAGAGTCGCGCATCTTGACGGGCTTGCCTTTCACATCCTCCGTATAGTCGTTTACGAACACATCGCCCTCCCAGTGCGCAGTTCCTCGCATCAGGCAGCCCTGGCCCGAATCTTTTGAAGCAAATGAAGAAGCCGTAGTTCGTTGCCTGATTGTCCCACCAGATCACGATGAGATGGTCGAGCCTGCCTGCGGAGCCATCGGACTCTCCCTCGCAAAGAAGAGTGGTCCCTCCCGTCCGCATTTCGCAGTGAGAGGTGCCACGCCGTTGCGCGCCTCTCGGAAAATGCTCGCTCGGCTCGAGAATCTCTGGGTTGTTCCAGTCACCGGAAAGAGCCTGCGCCAACATTGAAGGGACCGGAAGCGTTAACAAAAGATAAACCAAACGCAGGGAACGCATGAGATGGAATCGCGCAAGCACACGAGTCAGTCAATATAGACGCTCGCGAGTAAGGTGAGTTAGCGACCGGCTGCAGCTCCGGCCGCCTCCATGTCGAGCAGAGCTTTCTTTCGATCCAATCCCCAGCGGTAACCACCAAGCTCCCCGTTCGAGCGAACGACGCGATGGCACGGAATCGCAACCGCAACTGGGTTGGTCGCGCATGCGTGCGCCACGGCACGAACCGCGCTTGGATGCTTGATTGCTTTTGCCACGTCTGAGTACGAACGCGTTTCGCCGAGCTTGATGGACTGAAGATAGGTCCACACGCGACGCTGAAACGCGGTTGCTTGAATATCCAGCGGAAGCGCTTTCGCCGGTTCCAGCCCACGCATATGCTGCATTAGAGTGGCCGCTAGCTCAGCCATGCCTTCATCGTCGCGACGGCGCGAGGCAAATGGGAATTCCTGCTTCAGTCCCTGTTCGAGCTCTTCATCAGAGTCGGAAAATTTGATACTGCAGATACCCTTGTCGGTGGTTGCAATCAGAATTCGCCCGAGAGGAGAATCTGCGCAGGTGTAGCGAATGGGTGCTGCAATCGCTCCACGGCGATACTTGGCAGGATCCATCCCGAGCTCGCTGGCAGTGCGCGAATAAAGGCGGCTGGTCGAGCTGTAGCCAGCGTCGTGCATGGCGCGAGTGACCGAATGCCCGGCTTTAAGGTTCTGCCGAAAATCATTCATTCGGCAGGAATTCGCGTATTCCTTGGGAGTGATTCCGAGCACCGCCTTGAATGTACGCTGCAGATGGAACGGGCTTTGGCGAAATTCTGCGCCCAGCTGTGTAAGCGTGACGGGCTCATCGAGGTGCTGTTCGATGTAGCGGCAAATCGCTTTGACCAACTCTTGTTGAGGATTGCCACTGAGCGACTGCGGCCGGCAGCGCAGGCAGGCACGAAATCCGGCCGATTCCGCTTCTTTCGGCAGTCGATAGAACGTCACGTTGTCGCGTCGCGGCCTTTTCGAGGGGCAAGAGGGACGGCAGTACACACCGGTCGAACTGACTGCAAAGACAAACTTTCCGTCACTCTCACGATCACGCGTCTGTACGGCCTGCCAGCGAGCTTCGTCGGTTATGGTTGCCATCTCAAGTTGTCCTGACTGGGCAAGTTCGAAATTCAGTATCGCACTGTTCATGATCACAAATTAGGCCTGCTTGCGAAATCAAGCTATCCGAATCTTGCGGTCAAACCAGATTTCCGGCACGATGTTCTGACCATGGCTGGAGATGCCGAAATCGTTGCGGTGAAGATTACCGAGGAAATCCAATTGGATTCGCGGAATCCGGCTGCTGCTTGGCAGCTGAGTGAACCGATTTCGTTCTACTCCGATTGGCGAGGCAAAAATCCTGATTTCGCACTCAATACCGAAGTTCGGACGCTATGGTCGGCTTCCAGTTTGTACCTCAGATTCGAATGCTGCTACCGTGAGCTCTTCGTCTTTGAAGACTCTGATCCTGACGGCCGTCGCGATCACCTGTGGGACCGTGACGTGGCCGAAGCTTTTCTTCAACCAGAGCCTTCTCCTGAGCGCTACTACAAGGAATTCGAAGTCGCGCCAAACGGGATGTGGATCGATTTGGACATCAGCCCTTCCGGTCTTTCCGACCTTAAGAGCGGCCTAGCTAGGTCCGTGCATGTAGACGAGGAGGAGGATGTGTGGGTCGCAGAGTTAAAGGTTCCCTTCAGTTCTCTTGTTCGGGACTTTAATCCAAGTAAGCTGTGGCGGGCGAATTTCTACCGGATAGAGGGGCAGACCGAGCCGCGGCAGTATATGGCCTGGCAGCCTACATTCACTCCGCAGCCGAACTTCCATGTACCGGAAGCATTCGGTACGTTGCGATTCGGCTGAGCACGTAAACAGGGTCTCTCGACTTAGCGGCGCTCGCACCACCGCTTCGCTCGGGATGACACATGTAATTAATGGCTAATTGCCGAACGCTGCTTAAGGTAATCGGGGACAGTTTCTTTCCAACCAGACATTGAAATTCCATAAGCGTTGAGGCTTGCGGGTGAAAGGACGGAATATTTGGGTCGCTCCGCAGGACGAACGAACCGATCACTTGTGGTCGGACGAACTCGAGTGTTGGAACCCGCAACTCGCAGAACTTCTTCGGCAAAATCGTACCACGTGCAATCGCCAGAGTTCGTGCAGTGGACTATTCCCCTAGCGCCCGAGCGACAAAGCTTCATAATCGCGTCGGCTAAATCGAAGGTGTAGGTTGGCGAGCCGCGCTGATCGTTTACGACTTCGATCTCAGCACGGGTTGCAGCCAATTTCAGAATCGTGTCGGGAAAGCACTTCCCTCCCGGTCCGAACAACCAAGACGTGCGCACAATGCAGCAGTCAGGAAGAATGCCGAGGATCTCTTCTTCAGCATGTGCTTTCGACTTGCCGTATTCGTTTATGGGCCTGCGCTCATCAGATGTTTCGTACGGCGAGTTGCCTCCGCCATCGAAAACGTAGTCCGTGCTGACGAACAAGAGCCGCGAATGGCACTCCCCAGCCGCCCGTGCAACGTGAACAGCTCCCTGCGTGTTGACGGATGCGGCGAGAGTCGGGTTCAACTCGCAGCCGTCCACGTCGGTGTAGGCGGCGGCGAGCACGATCCAGTCGGGTTTCGCGCCTTGGGCTACGTCCATCACTTGATCGGCCTGACGAATGTCGGCTTGCGAGCTGCCAAGGCCGACAACCTCGTCTCCGCTCCAGCGTTGCATGAGCGCTTTGCCCAACATTCCGGTTGCGCCGAATATGAGTACTCGCATACTTTGCCCCTTATTCAATATCATTTCTGATTGCCAGGTGCCAGCTTCGCGGTCGGGACAACATAGTCACGCTGCGATGTGTAAAATAGAGTTTTCCTGCAGATCCCATTCCCGAGGCAAAATCATGGCAACTCTTGAAGCACCGATCACTACGTCCGCGCGTGAGCTACGAACACCTTTCCGGAACGAGCCGCCGGTCGATTTTTTGAAATCTGAGAATGCGCGGCGAATGCGGGCTGCGCTTGAACGCGTCCGCGGCCAACTCGGACGCGAGTATGACCTCGTTATTGGAGGCCACCGTGTCCGTACTGCGGAGAAGATTCACTCACTAAATCCTGCGCGCCCGTCAGAGATCGTAGGCATTCACCAGAAGGCGGGCAAAGAGCACGTCGAACCCGCCATGCAGGCGGCGTTGAAGGCATTTGAAAGCTGGAGCCGTACCTCGTGGGAAGAAAGGATCGGCCTGCTGTTTCGTGCGGCCGAGATTCTCCGCGAGCGCAAGTTCGAGATGATGGCGTGGCTGGTTTTCGAGGTCAGCAAGAACTGGGCTGAGGCCGACGCCGACATTGCCGAGACGATTGATTTTTGTGAGTTGTACGCACGCGAAGCTTTGAAGCTGGCGAATAACACAGATGCACAGGTACAGCTTCCCGGCGAGCATGATCAGCTTTTCTACATTCCGCTCGGCGTTGGCGCTGTGATTCCGCCGTGGAATTTTCCCTGCGCGATCATGGCCGGCATGACGCTTGCCTCAATCGTATGCGGCAACACGGTGATTCTGAAGCCTTCGAGCGATTCACCAACCATTGCCGCGAAGTTCCTGGAGATTCTTGAAGAAGCCGGCATGCCGGAAGGAGTGGTGAACTTCTGCCCGGGATCGGGAGCAAGTTTCGGCGACGCGGTCGTTGCCCATCCCAAGACTCGCTACATAGCGTTCACCGGATCGCGCGAAGTAGGTTTGCGCATCAATAAAGTTGCGGCCGATGTGGCTCCGGGCCAGATCTGGATCAAGCGCACGATTCTCGAAATGGGCGGGAAAGACGCGATCCTGGTGGATGCCGACGCCGATCTCGATTCTGTCGTGGAAGGAGTGGCTCAAGCGGCCTTCGGCTTCCAGGGTCAGAAGTGTTCGGCATGCTCGCGGGCAATTATTGACGAGCGTATTTATGACAAATTCCTCGAGCGTCTGAAGACACGCGTGGAGCGGATTACAATCGGCGATCCGGCGAGCAACGTGAACATGGGCGCAGTCGTTAACGAAGGCTCGATGAAGTCGATTTTGAATTATATCGAGATTGGTAAACGCGAGGGACGCCTGATCACGGGCGGAGTGCGTGCAAATGAGGCTGGCGACGGATTCTTTATTCAGCCCACGGTCATCGCTGACATTCAGCCTGGCTCGAAGCTGGAGCAGGAGGAAATCTTCGGCCCGGTCCTGGCGGTAATCAAATCACGAAATTTCGAGCACGGGCTTCAGATCGCTAATGACACCGAGTTCGGTCTGACCGGGGCAGTTTACACCGGGTCACGCGAGAAGATCGAGGTCGCCAAGCGCGAGTTCCACGTCGGCAATCTCTACATCAATCGCAAGTGCACCGGCGCGATCGTCGCCGCGCATCCTTTCGGCGGTTTCAATATGTCAGGAACCGATTCGAAGGCAGGCGGGCCGGATTATCTGTTGCTGTTCACGCAGGCGAAGTCGGTGGGGGAGAAGATTGTGTAGTTGGTGTGTGTCGGACATTCTTGTCCGGCCTGTTCCAAAGGTTTTTACAATTGTCAATACCGACATCGGCTTCCTGCTTTGTTGATTTCTAATCTTGAAGACTTCCGGCGTTAGTTTGTCAATCCTAATCGGAACCGGCACCTCAACCAACTTCCATTTGAACAATGCACTTCGCATTACTTTCCCATCACCAGCTTCGCAATCGTCTGCAGCTGCATGTTCGAAGTGCCTTCGTAGATCTTGCCGATCTTTGAATCGCGCCAGTATTTCTCGACGGGGTAATCTTTGGTGAAGCCGTAGCCGCCATAGATTTCAATTGCGAGCGATGTCACCCTTTCGGCGACTTGCGAAGCAAATAACTTTGTCATCGCTGCTTCTTTCACGAACGGCACACCTGCATCCTTCATTCGCGCAGCGTTGTAAACCATCAGCCGGGCGGCTTCGATTTCTGTGGCCATTTGCGCCAGCTGAAACTGAATGCCCTGATATTCCGCAATCGCCTTGCCGAACTGCTTTCGTTCCTGGGCGTACTTAGCTGCATATTCCCAGGCACCGCGCGCGAGCCCGACCATCTGCGCGCCAATGCCGATTCGGCCTTCGTTCAAGGTCTCAATGGCGATCTTATATCCCTTGCCAACCTCTCCAAGAACATTCTCGCGAGGCACGCGGCAGTCTTCGAGAATCAATTCGCAGGTTGAAGATGCCCGAATTCCCAGCTTGTCCTCTTTCTTGCCGACGGTAAATCCTGGAAATTCTCGTTCTATGATGAACGCGGTAATTCCTTTATATCCCGCCGCAGGATCAACCGTGGCAAACAGAACAAAAAGCCCCGCTTCTTTGGCATTCGTGATCCATAGCTTTCGGCCGTTTAGGAGATACTCGCTTCCACGAAGTTCGGCGCGCGTCTGCATTGCGAATGCGTCTGAGCCCGACCCCGCCTCGCTCAACGCATAAGCTCCTGCCGTGTCCGCCGCCATGCCCGGCAGATACCGTTTTTTCTGCTCGGGCGTTGCCCAGCGCAGCAGGGCATTGTTCACCAGCGTGTTCTGAACATCGACGATGACTCCGGCGGATGCGTCTGCGCGAGACAGCTCCTCGACGGCAAGAATGGCCTCAAAAAACTTTCCACCAGCACCGCCAAATTGTTCCGGAACTTCAATCCCCATCAAGCCAAGCTGGAAGAAGTGCTCGATCAACCCCTTGTCAAAAATGCCCTTTTCGTCCATCTCCCTGGCAAGTGGACGAACTTTTTCTTCCGCGAACTGCCGCACGTTGTCACGAAAGAGAATTTCGTCTTCCGTCAAGGAGGTGAGGGGAACAGGAGCAGACATGAGCGCAGTTTCAGGCATGGAAACACTCCGGAGAACCCTGAATTTTAGCACTCGGCGAGATTGCGAGAGGACTTACGACGCGGAAGAATTTCCGCCGTACACGATTTTCAGTGGATCGGTCTTTAGAATTCGCTTGATCTGGGTTCTTGCGTGCACCGACCACGGCCCGGTGGCATCGAGCCTCACGTAAGCTTGCCAGTGCTTCAGCGCCTTGCGCGGCTCCTTCATCTTTTCGTACGCAAGCGCGAGGTTGTAGTGGGCGTCCGCGTATGTCGGCGCCAATTGCAGCGCGGTCAAGTAGGTCTGGATCGCCTCGGCTACACGCCCGGTCTCGTCTAGTACGTTCCCCAGATCGAAATGTGCCAACGCGTATTTCGGATCAACGCGCAGCGCTTGCCGATAATGTTCCTCGGCCGCCTTGTAGTCCTGGCGGTTGTAGTAGAGGGTGCCGAGATTGATATGTGCCGCCGCATGTTCAGGATCAAGCTCCAAAACCCGTTCGTAGGCCGCGACGGCCTGCAACTGGTTGCGTGGATCTTCCTCAAGCGCAACTCCTCGGGCAAACATTTCTGCTACATCCACGGCGACGGGTTGATTCGGAGGCGCTGAGGATTCAGTGGCCGGAACGCTGGCTACAACCTTTTCCTGAGGAGAAAAATCGAACATGAACTGGCCGGCAATGGGCTCGAGCAGTCTTCCCTCGTGTCTGAACCCGACACGATGATGTCCGGCGTTGAATGCACTGGCTTCGAGCAGGGGGTTTTCCATGCCAGCCGCTTGTTTCTGCATGGCAGCCAGGGACTGACGAATTTCCACCGGCCTAACGTGCCGCGCACAGAGATCTCGGACCTTCTTGACCTGCAGAAGGTCAAAAAACGTGTAGCTCTCGGCAGACACGAGGAGGCCCGCTCGCTCCCAGGCGGTAAGTTGCCGGGAGCTTACCCGCAGAATTCGTAAAAGATCTTCTCGACTGTATCGGTACACGTCTGAATGCAATTCTAACGCGTATTATCGGGAGGCAATGGCGCGTCCGCAACTGAAAAAATGCGTCGCCAGGAACCTTTTCCGGCAACATTGCAGCGCAAGTGGTGCAACCTTTGTGGGCTACTGTGGAAGACTCGTCCCAATTGCGCGAAGGGTCAAGCCGCTGAAGGCGCGATTACTTAGTTTATGCCGTGCCTGCCCGCAAAGCCATCTCACGTGCAGCGCGCAGTTGTGAAACAACGTCGGCGGTAGGGAGAAACTCCATAGCAACGATTTCCTTATACTTCAGCTCCCCGAGCTTCCGAAAAATGTTTTCATAATTGATCTCTCCAGTGCCCGGCTCGTGGCGGCCGGGGACATCAGCAACGTGAACTAGTCCCACGTGCTGGATGTTCTTCTCGAGTTTCTCGATGAGGTTTCCTTCGGAAATTTGCTCGTGAAAGAAGTCGTACAGGAAGTGCACCTGAGGGTGCTCGACCCCCTTTACGATATCGAAACCGCGCGCAACCGAGGTCAGGAAATACTTGGGATTTTCTTCGGGATCGATGTTTTCCAGCAGCAAGCGTACAGGCCTGCCGTTGATCTTCTTTCCTTCTACGAGCGCGACGGCGGCTTTCAGACCATCAACGCAACTCTGCTGTTGTGCTTCCATGGTCATCCCCGGAACGATATTTCCGGAAAGAAAAATCATCGCCGGACAGTCGAGCCGCTCCATGATGGGAATCGTCCGGCGCCACTCGGAAATCAGCGCCTCTCGATCCGCAGGATTGCACAGGCTGCGCTTCAGGCCAGCGGTACAGTCAAAGGTGATTCCGAGCTGCTTGCGCTTGGCATTGGCGCGGTCGAAGTCAGCATCGTTCCAATGTTCATATTCTCCGACAAGCTCAACGTTCCTGTAGCCTGCCGCGGCAACTTTTTCCAGACGCGTTTCGAATCGGAGATCGCGGAAAACAGTCCACAGCATTACCGAAACGTCAAAGGGTGCGGACGCCGTTCCGTCCTGGATGGTTTGTGGCCGAGCCAGAGTAGTTCCTGCTGCAACCACTGTTCCAGCCACGGCGCGTCCGAATTCGCGACGATTCATAAGAGAGATGTCTGGGGCTTAAGCATCCGCAATTCTTGAACCGGCCTCGTCGTGGGCCCATGCGTGGGCATCGGCTTCTGGCCGGGGCTGAATTTCAGGGTTTTCCATAATCATGCGCGCACAGGTGTTCCAGCGCAGGATGGCATCGTCGTTTCCCGAAGGAGCAAATTTCATCGCCCGCTCGTAATTTTCCATCGCTTCTCGCAGCGAGTGATACACCGAAGAACCATGTCCAGCGCCACCCTGGCGAAGGCGGGCATGGCCAAGACGCTCCCACACGATCCCCGCGTAATAGGCTTGCTCGTATTCACCCCTTATTTGGGAAAGCAGATCCTGTGCGGCTCTCGCGTTCACGTTGGTGTGGAATTGATCGGTGCGCGCCAGTAGCAGCGATATCAGAGCCTGCTGGTGATCAGGAGCGATCGCCAGAATGTCCAGGCAAATGCTTTCGGCAAGCACTGGTTCGTTCAGCAGACGGTATCTCTCAACCTTCGCCAGCGCTTCAGGGATGCTCCCGACGGAGATGGTTTTGAGTTCGAACTGCATAGAGACTCCTAGGTTTTCGAATTGCTGAAGATCCGGAACATTTTGGACACGGGATCGAAGAAGCGGTCTACGACGCGCTCCTTGAGAGGAATGATCGCATTGTCAGTAATGGTGATGCTCTCGGGGCAAACTTTTGTGCAGCACTTGGTGATGTTGCACAAACCGATCCCGAATTCTTTCCGCAGCTCTGGAACCCGATCTTCTACATCGAGTGGATGCATTTCCAGTGCAGCGGCATAGGTAAGAAACCGCGGGCCGATAAACTGATCGTGCATTTGATGATCGCGCAGCACGTGGCAGACATCCTGGCAGAGATAACACTCGATGCATTTGCGAAATTCCTGCACGCGCTCGACGTCTTCCTGCGCGATGCGCCAGGTACCGTCTTCCGCGTCGGGCTTACGCGGCTTGAATTTTGGAATACGCTTCTTCACCTCGTAATTCCATGAAACATCCGTGACCAGGTCTTTCATGTGCGGAAAGGCTTTCATCGGCTCGACAGTGACGGGTTTATCGAGCGGAATAGTGTTTAGGCGTGTCATGCACATCAACTTCGGCATTCCGTTTATCTCCGCCGAGCACGATCCGCACTTCCCTGCCTTGCAGTTCCAGCGAACGGCAAGATCTCCGGCCTGTTCCGCCTGAATCTGATGCACGGCATCCAGGACCACCATGCCACCGGAAACTTCGGTCGTATAGTCCAGAAACTTGCCCTGGCCCTTCTCGCCGCGCCAAATGCGGAACGTTGCCGTCGCCATTACTTCATCCTCCCGCTTTACTTCATCTCTTCAACGACTTGCCGCAGGTCGTCTCGCATGGCTGGTATGGGCTCGCGCGTGAGTTGCACTTCTCCGTTCGGGCCCTTGCGCGCCACGATGTTGAATTTTCCAAACTGTTCATCTTTGTTCGGAAAATCATCGCGAAAATGCGCGCCGCGGCTTTCTTTGCGCTCGAGCGCTGCTCGGGTGACGATTTCTGAAACCGTCAACAGGTTGTGCAGATCAAGGGCCGTGTGCCAGCCGGCATTGTATTCGCGATTTCCATCCGCGCTGACGTGCTGGCTGCGCCCCTTCAATTCTTGAACACGCACGAGCGCCTGCTGCATCTCCGCCTCGGTGCGCACGATGCCCACGAGGTCCTGCATTACGTCCTGCAACGTGTGTTGCACCGAGTAAGGGTTATCAGGGCTTTTCCGCTCGAACGGCGCCAGAGCCCATTTTTCGGCGGATGCAAGATCGTGGTTGTCGACTGAGGCGAGTGAATTTTCTTTGGCGTAACGCACCGCGTACTCGCCAGCGCGCTGGCCAAAAACCAGAAGATCCGAAAGTGAATTTCCACCCAGCCGGTTTGCGCCGTGCAAACCTGCTCCGCACTCTCCTGCGGCGAAGAGCCCGGGAACATCTGACATCTGCGAATCCGGATCGACCTTAACGCCGCCCATCATGTAGTGCGTCGTCGGGCCGATTTCCATCGGCTCCTGAGTGATGTCGATATCGGCAAGCTGCTTGAATTGGTGATACATGCTCGGCAGCTTCTTCCTTATATGCTCGGCTGCGTTGGGAAGCTTTGCCTTGATCCAGGAGATGTCGAGAAAGACCCCGCCGTGCGGACTTCCTCGCCCTTCGCGCACTTCGCGACGGATGCATCTTGCCACGTGATCGCGAGTCAGCAGCTCCGGCGGGCGCTTTGCGTTCTTGTCGCCCTGGGTATAGCGCCAACCTTCTTCTTCAGAAGTAGCGGTCTGATTTGCGTAGAGCGGCGGAATGTCCTTGAACATGAAACGCTCGCCCTCGCGATTGCGCAGGACGCCGCCTTCGCCTCGCACACCTTCAGTCACCAGAATTCCGCGGACGCTCGGCGGCCAAATCATTCCTGTCGGATGGAACTGCACAAATTCCATATCCATCAGCGCCGCACCCGCGTGATAGGCAAGTGAATGCCCGTCACCCGTATATTCCCAGCTATTGCTGGTGATTTTGAAAGCGCGACCAATTCCACCAGTGGCGAGAACTACGGCCTTTGCACGGAACAGATGGAATCGTCCGCGTTCGCGATCATAGCCAAAGGCACCTGCGATCCGCTTGCCGTCCTTGAGCAGGTGGACAATCGTGTACTCCATGAATACGTCGAGGCCGAGGTGAATTCCGTGATCCTGCAAGGTCCGGATCATCTCGAGGCCGGTGCGATCGCCCACGTGTGCCAGGCGAGGATAACGATGCCCGCCAAAATTCCTCTGCAGAATTCTTCCGTCGCTGGTGCGATCGAATAACGCACCCCAGGCTTCAAGTTCGCGGACGCGCGCCGGAGCCTCTTTCGCGTGAAGCTCGGCCATGCGCCAATTGTTTAGATATTGCCCACCCCGCATGGTGTCGGCAAAGTGAACGCGCCAGCTGTCGCGATCGTCAACGTTCGCCATCGCGGCGGCGATTCCGCCTTCTGCCATAACCGTGTGGGCCTTGCCGAGAAGAGACTTCGTAACAACAGCCACGCGAACGCCTGCGGCAGAAGCTTCGACCGCGGCACGCAAACCCGCGCCACCGGCGCCGATGATCAGAACATCGTGCTCATGCGTGATGTAATCCGCCACTAGACGATCCTCCAGTCCGTCCAGATGCCCATCGAGCACAGACGCACGTAGAGATCGGCAAATCCCACGCTGAAGAGGCTGCACCAGGCAAACAGCATGTGGCGGCGATTAAGGCAACTCACGCAGTTGTAAACGCTCTTGCGGGTAAGAACACCGGCGAGCCGATCACGAAAGCCGCCGACGATGTGGCGGAGAGTATGGCAACCAAACGTGTAGCAACTCAGCAGAACAACGTTCGCCAGCAGAACCAGCGTGCCCACGTGAATGCCGAAGTGGCCATCGAACCAGAACGCGTTGTAAGCGTCGCGAGCGAGAATCACGATAAAGATGAGAGCCAGGTAAAGAAAATAACGATGAATATTTTGAATGATCAGCGGGAACGATCGTTCACCCAGATAGGTCTTCCGCGGCTCGCCGACTGTACATGAAGGCGGATCGGCCCAGAAGGCTTTATAGTATGCCCCGCGATAGTAGTAACAGGTGACGCGAAATCCGCCCGGAGCCCACAAAATCAGCATTGCCGCAGTGATCCAGGCTGGCATCCACGCTGGGTTCTTGCCAAACCACGCTTCCGGCGACGCCCCGAACAACTCCGGTGAGTAAAAAGGAGACAAATAGGGCCCGAATCTGAAGTGCTGCCCCTGCAATCCCGCCCACGTGGAGTAAACAATAAAAGTTGAAAGCCCTAAAAAGACGACCAGCGGCTGCACCCACCAGTTGTCCGCGCGTCGGGTCTGCCCGAACCCCGAGCGCGACAAGGGCACATCGATGTGAGACATTGCACCTCCTGTGGCTCGTCAATCGCCCCTGTTTGCCCGAAAAATTGTCGCGCGCTGGCGAAGCCGAGCTAGACATCATACAAGCAAAATCGTTGTGATGGTTTTCCGCAGATGAGCGATGAACAGGATCAGCTTGCGCCCCGTGCAGCGGCGCATTCTAGTCGAGTTCTCTAACCCAGATATTCCGGAAGCTGATGGGCGGGCTGGGATCGCCATGCGCCTGCAACATGATGGGCGCAGCTCCATGAGCTTTGTAATAAGGCTGACCGATGTAGCGTGTTTCTCCCTTCAGCGCGAAGTGATTCTGCACCAGCACGCCGTTGAAGAACACAGTTACATATGCGGGAGTCTTCACTGCTCCGTCAGCGTTGAACATTGGAGCTTGCCAGGCAACATCGTAGGTTTGCCACTGCCCTGGTTTGCGAGTCGGATTCACGGACGGGATCGCTTGCTTGTAAATGCTGCCCGCCATCCCGTTCACGTAGGTTTGATTGTTGTATGAGTCGAGGACCTGAAGTTCGTAGCCGCCGTCTTCGGTACCAGTGGCGGCGAGAAACACGCCGCTGTTTCCACGTGCCTGACCGCTTCCGGTGACATTCTCAGGAACGCGCCATTCGATGTGCAATTGATAGTCACCAAACTTTCGCTTTGTCTCAATATTGCCTGCGGACTTGTTCACCGTGATCACGCCGTCGGCGACGGACCACCTGGCCGGCGATTTATCTTTTGAGGAGACCCATTGGTCAAGGTTCTTGCCGTCAAACAAGATGATGGCATCAGACGGCGGAGTACCACAATCGATACCAGGCGTGACCACGCGAGGAACTGGACTCCACACTTCGGTCTCTTCAGGTTTCGGTCTGGAGGCCGAAGGCTGGCTCTGCTGTGCAGTCAAGGACGCTGTTTGTAAAGCCATCCCAGCAATTGCAATTGTGGTGAATGTTGCGGTTCGCATGGCGGTCAGCATACACCGAATGTTTCCCGATCCGGCGAGGAAAGCGAGACTGATTCGCGAAAATTTCTTTTGATCATCTCCGCAAAAAGTTAAGATTGTTGACCGAAGATTCTGGAGGGCCGTCCCCAGCATGCCGACTCGCCGCAGCTTTCTTGTCACCACTGGACTCACCGCGCTGGCCTCAACCCGCGTTCTCGGCGCAAACGATACGATTCGCCTGGGTGTCATCGGCGCCGGACAAAGAATGAAATGGCTGCTTGATGCCGCAGAGAGGGTAGGGCCTTATCAGATCGTTGCAGTCAGCGACGCCTACGGACCTCACCGAGATGCGATCCGGGAACGTTCCAACGGATTGGCTACAGCACACCTCGATTATCGTGAAGTACTCGACAAGAACCTTGATGCCGTGATCATTGCATCTCCGGATCACTGGCATGTTGCCATGGCGGTGGACGCCATCAAGGCAGGCAAGGACGTATTTCTGGAGAAGCCCGTCACGCATACCCTTGAGGAAGGTGCCACCCTCACGCGCTCGGTCCGGTCAGGCAAACAGATTCTGCAGTGCGGAATGCAGCAGCGTAGCTGGACACATTTTCGCGATGCTGTGGACCTGATTCAGGCGGGTAGTTTGGGTCGCGTCGTTCAAGTGCGCACTTATTGGTGGCAGAACTATCAGCGAGACTGGCCGAAAAAGCCGGTAGATCCGCAGGCGCTTGACTGGAAAGTTTGGCTTGGCTCGGCCCCCGACCAGCCGTACACGGAAGAAAAATTCTTTCACTGGCGTTGGTTCTGGAATTTCGGCGGCGGAGCAATGACCGACTTGTTTACTCACTGGATCGACATCGTGCACTGGGCCATGAAGGCAGCCCAACCAAAGCGGGCGCAGATCCTCGCAGATAAATATGTATTCGATCAATGGGACTGCCCTGACACGCTGCAGGCGGCGTTTCGTTATCCCGGGTTCGATGTCATATATGAAGGTATGATGAGTTCGTCGATTGACGACGGCGGCCTCGAGTTCCGCGGAACTGACGCGACTCTCAAGCTCACTCGCGGCGGTTTCACGGTTCATCGTGAAGGAGCGCCACGAGATCACAATCCAGTTCTTAGCGGCAGCAGTTATCGCGATGGAACAATCGATCACATGGAGAATTTTTTTGACTGCGTCAAGAGCCGCAAAGAGCCAAACGCCCCGGTGGAAACTGGAGTGGCCGCGGCGGCCGCGGGACACATCGGCAATCTGGCATTGAGCCGTGGCGGGCAGATCAGTTGGCCGATGAAAGCAAGTTGACTGCCGCCTAAATCCGTATGCATTTCAAGTCGTGGAACAGTTCGCGCCGGACATTTCTAAAGAATACGGCGCTCACTGGAGCTTGTCTGATGGGATTACGAGCGCTCGCAAAATCCGGGCAAAAATCCGTAATCGTGGTCGGCGCTGGGGCGTTCGGCGGCTGGACTGCGCTCCAACTGCTTGAAAAGGGCGTCAAGGTCACACTGCTAGATGCGTGGGGTCCAGGAAATTCTCGCGCGAGCTCTGGCGGCGAAACTCGCATCATTCGCGCCACGTATGGGCCCAGGCGCATCTACACGCAGATGGCTGCCAGTGCGCTCAAGCTGTGGCACGAATACGAACAGCGGTGGAACTTACAGCTGTTCTTCCGCACAGGTGTGCTGTGGATGACCGGGGCTGATGACTCGTTCGAACGCGCTTCCCTGCCACTCTTGAGCGAAGCTGGAGTGCGATTCGAGAAATTGCCCGCTGCCGAGTGCGCCAAGCGCTGGCCGCAAATAAATTACGACGGCATTTCATGGGCGGTGTACGAGCCGGACTCAGGATATCTGGCAGCCCGGCGTGCGTGCGAGGCGGTTTTGAACGCCTTTATTAAGGGAGGTGGCGAATACCGCCAGGCAGAGGTCGCTGCAGGAACAATGGATTCGCACCGAATGCGACACGTCAAGCTCGGCTCTGGTGAGGCGCTGAATGCAGATGCCTACGTTTTCGCGTGCGGCCCATGGCTCGGAAGAATCTTCCCTTTCCTGGATGCTGCAATTACTCCGACCCGGCAGGAAGTATTCTTCTTTGGCACTCAGGCCGGCGACTTGCGCTTCACCGATTCGCAATTGCCAGTCTGGAGTGACGACAGCCAACGTCAACTACAGGGCTTTCCGGGAAAGCATTGGTTCTATGGCATTCCTGGAAATCATTGGCGCGGCTTCAAGGTCGCCGACGACATGCGCGGCCCGACAGTTGATCCCACGACGATGGAACGCAAGATTTCCGAAGAAGGGCTCGCAGCCGCACGCGCTTACCTACAGCTGCGCTTTCCCGATCTTGCCAAGGCGCCGCTTATTGAAAGCCGGGTGTGCCAGTACGAGAACTCAAGCGATCAGAACTTCATTCTGGATCGACACCCCGAAGCGGAGAATGTCTGGATCGTCGGTGGAGGCTCGGGTCACGGCTTCAAACATGGACCCGCCATGGGCGAGATGGTGCGCGACGCAGTACTCGGCGTGAAAGAACCTCCCGCCGAGTTCAAAGTCGATCGGTTGCTGAAAAAATCTGGCGATTAGACCGCCTCCCGCAAATAATCGTCCGCGACGTCAACTCCGCGATAACGCCTGCGCGCCAGATGCGGCCGTCACTTTAGAGCGTCCCGACGATTCATTGAGCGCTCTTCAACGCAAAGGCTACATAAACTCCGCCCGAGGGCGATCTGGCGTCCTTGCCGCCGCCCGCAGCAATCACAACGTACTGTTTTCCATTCACTTCATAGGTGATGGGAGTGGCGTTGCCGGCGAACAGAAGCGTCGTCTCCCAAAGCAACTGGCCAGTGAATTTGTCAAAAACACGGAACTTCTTGTCGTAGTTTGTCGCGCCAATAAATAGCAGACCGCCAGCGGTCACAATGGGGCCGCCGTAATTTTCGCTGCCGCTGTTTTTCATTCCCTGGTCCGCAAGTTCCGGATATTCGCCCAGCGGAATCTTCCACTCGTATTCAGTGGTATTGAGATTGATCGCGTTCAGCGTCCCCCAAGGCGGCGCGATGGCCGGGTAGCGCTGCGATTCAAGAAACCTCGTGTATCCGGAGAAGCGGTAGCGCATCAACGGCGGAGCGGGTTGTCCAAATGACAATTCTTTGTTCTCACCCTCGCTTACAAACTGCACTAATGCGTTCACTTGTTCAGAAGTAAGGTTGGGAAAAGCGGGCATCCGACCTTTGCCCTTCTGAATCCGTTCCTTGATTTGCTCCTGAGTCATGCGATCCCGGATTCCGACCAATGGAGGAAACAGTGGCGGCGAGCCTTTCATATCGTCGCCATGACAGATGGTGCACTGGCTCTGATAGATTCCCTTGCCACTCGCCGGGTCGCCGGTATTCTCGGCGAGTTCGACCGCCCAGGCCATTTCGTTTGAATTTACGTAAAGAATTCCGGTTTCTGGATCGTAGGCAGATCCGCCCCACTCCGCGCCGCCGTCAAAGCCGGGAAAAATGATCGTGTTCTTGTCCGTACTCAGCGGAACGAACTGGCCTTCGCTGCGATAGCTGCGAAATTGTTCGAGCGCCCATTGGTGCGCTTCCGGAGTG
>Ga0075425_100001833_pt1 | contig 20926 bp, 19 predicted proteins | sample SoiMethybrSBSTD4_FD_75300 | JGI IMG/M metagenome (GOLD analysis project Ga0075425, IMG submission 75300) | Bulk soil microbial communities from a Populus tree surrounding site in Tennessee, USA - Soil MetaG P. TD hybrid SBSTD4 | ecosystem: Environmental > Terrestrial > Soil > Tree plantation... | reverse complement strand
CCACGCTTCTTTCGGACCCCATCTCGCGACGACGCCCTTGCGCTTCTCTAGCCCTTCACCTCCACCAGGTTGGGCAGGGGACTTCCACCCCCAAGCTGTCGAACATGTTCGGCACACAAATCAAAAGCCCCGGTAGTCATCCGGGGCTAAATGTTGCCAAGTGGTACGCCATCCATCAAACAAATGGATTATAACAAAGCGCAGTTTCGATTTTGTCGAGTGGTCGTGCGGAGGACGACGGAGTCGAACCGTAGTGGCTGACTAGGCCACTCGACCATTTGAAGGATGGCGTCCAGTACCCACTGGCAACATCCTCCCAAACGCCCATCCATCGCGAATTGTTCAACTTAGCGCTCGCGTTCGCAAGTCCACGAAAGTAGGTAATTGAATTCCCGAATTGGGAATTATTTAACGCGCATGAAATTTTGCCTGTGTGGCGCGGACACTCTTGTCCGCGGTCTCCCGAGTCTAGTCGCTTTTTGCTGGTTCAGAGGTAGCATACGCCAACTCAACAAAACCATTCTTGTAAGCGACCACGTTCTTCAAGTTCCACCGCTCCTCGCTCAGGGAACCACCGAATAGCCGGAGTCCGTCACCCAACAGGACAGGGGCTATGGTCAACCTGATTTCGTCCACCATGCCGAGTTCGAGAAAACGCTGGCATAACCTGGCGCCACCCACCAGCCAGATGTTTCGAAATCTCGGCGCGAGTTTCACCTTAACCAGCGTTTCGAGATCACCCGAATAGAACTCGACGCTCTTCCTCGCCGGTGGCCATTCTCTGCCGGTTACCACCACCGTCGGAGTATCGCCGTACGGCCAGCCCAGTTCCAGTGCGTGTTCATAGGTGCGCGAGCCGAGTACATAACAATCTATGGCTTTGACAAAGGTGGCGGCGTCTTCCTCCGAAATGGAAATCCCGCCTTCGTAGACGCTTCCATTGCCATCTAGCCAGGAGACACTGTTGTCCTTCCTCGCGATGAAACCATCGAGGCTTGCAACCACGTGCAAGGTTACTCTTGATCCTGTCGCATTTCGTTCGTCCGACATAATTCCTTCGCAATCTGCAACGCCGTCGTGCCCTTAGGCATTTCCTTTTCGCTTCCGTCGGTGGAGCTTGATGTGGATGTTGTCTGAGATCGAAAGTTCAGTTTATGGGACGTCGGAAACGAGGGTCAAACGACTCTCGGGAATGTGTGTGGTGCATGCTGCTGTGTACACACCCTCCATTTCCATCTTCCCAAATCGCTAGTATTCATGCGGCTTCGCGCGCTATGACATGCGTCCGACCAGCGTCATTCCAGCGTTTGCACGAGGTCGAGGAATGGGAGAAATGGGGAGAGCGGGGCGGCGCGCGTGTGCCCTCCGGGAAAAATTCGGCTACACGTCCAGAAGACAGGGTAGTGAACTTGCTTGACATCTCGAACAGCAAGACGCAAGGTGTCAGCTCACTAGGAGGCCGCAATGCCGATACCCACCTCGATCCAACGAGGGCACATCTTAAAAGCAATGCGCCACATCGATAGGCAGACTCCGCGCTATCCAACTAAGCGTGAATCGACCGTGTATGACCTGCACGAGGCGGGGAAAATCTATCCGCCAAAATACGTTCTCTCAATTGCTAACAGGTTTGCAAATGGGATTGAGCTACACGGGTTCAAAGGCGGCGCACAAACAAATAATTTTCTTATCGCAAGAGGGCTCACTGACATTCGCGACAAAAGCACCGGCAAGAGAATCTCGATCGTTCCCGAGGATGAAGACGATGCGAACACCTATCCTGAGGGCAAAAAGTCGTTTGTTCGCCATCGAAAACTTGAGAGGAACTCCAAACTCTGCCGCAAAGCGAAGAGCCAACGCCTAAAAGAAACAGGTGACCTCGCATGTGAGGTGTGTGGATTCTCATTTCAGAAACGTTATGGCCCAATTGGTGTCGGCTTCATAGAAGCTCACCATACTGTACCTGTCTCAACATTCAAGGGACGCAGGATAACGCGATTAGAGGAAATTGCTCTGGTTTGCTCCAATTGTCATCGTATGTTGCACCGGGTTCATCCGTTGCCCCGCATCGCTGACCTCCGCAAAATGATTCGCGTGAAAGTCTTGGCAGCATCGGCGTGATCGTCCGTGCTCGTTGAGTTCGGTGGCACCGCGAGCCACTTGTGAGCATAATTAGAACGTGCTCAATTACGACCTGCACAAGCTCGGCTGGCATAGTTTTCAGCAATTGTGCCTGACGATCACCAGAGAAGTCCTCGGACAAACTGTGCAATCATTCCTGGACTCCAAAGATGGAGGAAGGGATGGAGCGTTTGCAGGAATCTGGAAGCCACAAAAGGGTGAAATCCTAAAGGGCAAGTTTGTTATTCAGTGCAAGTTCAGCTCAAAGCCTGATAGGCCCCTCAGACTTTCTGAAGTATCCGATGAAATCGAGAAAGTGAAAAGGCTGGTGAAGCAGAAACGATGCGACTGCTACTTGCTCCTCACCAATTGTGACATTTCCGGCGTTAACGTCGATTTCAACCCTCGTTTCATCCGCATGCACGAGTTTGCCGCTGGTGACACGATCGATGATCGAGTGGTGGGTCCCTTCATATCGATCAGCCTCCGTGGCTTTCAGACGATTAACCGATCCACGGGACAAGGGTAGGTTGAAGAGTTGTCTGACGCTCTTTGATATGGCATTTTGGGGAACTTGGAGTTCAATCATCTCGTATAGCAGAAATGAGCGGAGACCGGTCCCGTACTTGTGCTTGTGAACATATAGCTGTACGGTCGCTCTGCAGCTCCAGCAAATGTATCGGGGAAACGAGTACCGGGTTACCCAGCGCTTCATACCAGCAGGCGACCATTTCAGGTCGTAGACGTTTTGGTTCAATTTCCCGTATTTGTAGATTAGCGTGGAATCGCAATGGCGGCACGAAGCAGGCCGTTGTTCTTCAACTGGAATGACCTTGTTGACGGGAACCTTTACAAGAGGGTACTCCTTAGCAGTCTTGCGATTCAGCCGCTTCAACTGCTGGTTCGATTTTACGTAAACCTTATTTCTCTGATAATCCCAGTAGGCAGCCTCATTGATCCGTTGGAACTCAGGCAGAACGAATTCCACTTCTCCAAAGCGTCGTGGATACTCGCGCTGCAACGAGTCCACATTTATGACGTCAAGGTTGGGTGTCTTCTCCGAAGGGAGTGCACGGCAGATCGTAGAAAGGGCCTCGGTAACCTTCTCGGCTGCCTCGCAATCCTCAGCGTTATAAGCGATCAACTTTTCTTTCAGGCTCGGGTCGCGGAAGGACTCCCACTGAGATCGCCAAGCGAGTGCGGTCAATCCGGAAGCCGCGCCGTCTGACCAACGGAACCCCAGATAGCTGGCTACCTCTTTGAGGCCGTTGGAATAGGTAGGAAAGTACACGTGTGCATAGACAACCGATAACAAATTCAAAGTGGAAGCGAAGAGCCAGTCAAGGAAAGATGGGTTCCCAATGTCTGGGTATCTTGTTCTCATCCGCTTCAGGAATTGTGTCTCATAGCTTCCATAATGGATCAGTCGCGGGTTGTCGGTCGCACTGAGCGTGTCCAGGCAGTCTGCCCAAATCGCTCGCTCGTCCGCAGAGGTATTCGCCCAATACGAATACTGGACGAATGTGCCGCCGGAACTAATCCTCAATCCAATTAGATAGTAGAAATCTCGATCAGGGTCGCCTTCGACATCGATGTACACTGGCGTTCCAGAGAGGCTCAGGGTAGGTGTGCCCAGAATATGAATCTGATTCTTGCGGATGGCAAGGGCTTGGAGAGCAGGCTGATGATTCAGCAACCCGGCGGCGGCAGAATGCCTCCGCGGTCGGAAGGTATGGGACAGTTGCAGGACCGTGAAAATCCCCTTGTCATTCTGTTTCCTACGCTCCTTCTCGCCAATATGAGAAAGCAGACTGAGGTCGTCCTTCTCAATCGCGATCTGGCGGCACCGGGATCGGAATTCGCACTCCGTACAATGCTTATTGAGGACCAGTGGTGGAGGTGTGGATGCGGCCTGTTGAGCGGTTATTCTGCCAAGTACAGCCTGAGCCTTGTCAATCAAACCAGCCAAAGAAATGGTTAAGGGTGCATATTGGCAGCCGTGGATAATTCTGCCGACGCGCGGCGTCATGCCGCAGGTCTGCGAGAGGGCAAGTGCATCAAACGCTAGCAGAAGCCTGTCAGAGATTGTGAGCTTTTCACTAGGGACGAAGCGGATCGGAATATAGGGGCAGAGCGTGTCTCTAGCGGTACGGATTAGTTGTAGCGCATGGAGGCGAGCGTGAATCACAGGTAGAGCCGCCGTGTAGTCGATGATCAAGCAGTAACGGTTATCTTTGAGCATTTGCAGGGCAGGCGTTCCTACATAACACTGGTCTCCTCTAACAGCAGAACGAAGTCGTTCCCAACCCGTCTGCTTGAACTTTTCCCGCAGGTGTTTTTGCCACTTACTGAAATTAGAGTGGACGCCAACAACACATTTGAAATAGAGGTGCGATTTGGTCTCGCACTTGAGAAAAGCTTCGAAGGTTTCCTCTGTGATCGGCATATGAAAGGGCCCAAGACTCGCGAGCATTTTCGCAGTTCACTCTACTACCGGAGCTGACCTCAACATCCGGAACAACAAGGGCGAACGGTTGTGTAAGCCGCAAAGAACGTGGCCCGCTCGGATGGAGGCGCTTCGCAAAGCTCTTCAATACCTATTGCAAAAGCAATAATCCTTCGCAAAGCTCTGGCTCGACGGGTGGGCAGAGCTACACCGAGTAGGAATGTCGAGTGGTTGAACTGGTACAAACAATCGGTCAGGTTACCCGACTCAGGACTCCAGCAACTCTTCGACTGCGAGTCTCGTGAGCGGCGACGCTGTCGTATCGGCCGGGCCACGCACAGGTGACACCTCTGGAACGCCGAAGATCGGGTCACGCACCCGCAGACAAGAGTAGAGCGGAGTCAAATCACTCTGCGCAACGATATGGACGACTTTCCCGCTGGAGGTGGAAACAGAGAGGCCGACCTTGGGGTCGGCTAGGGGAAGCGGTCCCAAAGGAACATCACCGCTCGCTCGCAACACAATTTCCGATGAGCTGTCCTCGGAGACGATAACGGTTGCCGAAGCCGCTCTGTAAACTGCATTTCCGTCGGTATGATCGGACCCGGATGGAGCCCTGATACCTATGCTTACGTTAAGGAGACAGCTCAGCGGAATCTTTACAGCATTCCTTTGCGTTGACAGGTTCTCCAACAATCTGCGGCATGCGCGAAACCAGAATTTTGGAATCGAACTTTTTGCCGGGTGCAAACTCTTTGGAGTGCGTGCCCACCGACTTGTAACGCTCTGCCGCGAATTCCCGTAGCCAATCGGCGAAGTCAAGCCAGCACTCCTGGAGATAGCGCTGCCGCCGCGAAGGAAGATCAAATTGTCTTAACGTAAACGTTGCCGCCACTGACAATGTGGTTGAAGTTGTTGACGCCGATAATGTCCAGACGAGCGCCCTCCTTTGCGCTGGAAGGCGGGTTCCCAATTAGGCAAAACACCCACACAATACCATCGAACTGTTGGCCTGAAGTTGAGTCTGTTAGCACGGCGCGTATTATCACCTTACCACCACAGAGATTCGACGGAATTGGCGTCCCGAAAATGATCCCACAACCATAGGGCTGAAAATCGAGGAGCTGAGTGGCAACCCAAGTGCCGCTGCCGCTACTTTGGCTCGTGAATGTACCTGTGGCACTGACAGTTTTAGGATGCACCGAAAACACGCCACTCCCTGAAATACTAACGATGTCGCCATTCGCAGCTTGGGTAAGCTGCGGGCCTTCCATGTGCAATTGGTAAGTTTCAGTCTCGCTGCTGGCGAACACGGGCTCTTGCCAAAGCGTGTTAATCGCCCAAAGCAGGCAAACGATGAACGTAGAGACTCCGAACGTACGCCTCATGGCGCACCTCCTCCATTGCAAATTTTGACGAACGCGGATCGACTATGAAATCGAGCTAGTGCAACAGTCTCGCCTCAGGGGGTGCTGCGATTCCGAAATAGGTGGGAACAGCTCTTCGGAGAGGCGAACCAACCGGAATTATGGTCTCCTGCTGTCTAACGAGTCAAGGTAAAATCAGAGCTCTGCGCGGCGAGCGTACCGTTACGGTCCTAACACAGAGTTTTTCATCACCCACAGGCGATTTCGCTAAAACCCCGTTACTACAAGTTTGCGTCGTTTGTTCGCCGGGGAAAGCCCGCGCACGCGTACTCCCGCACCTCGCCACACGCGCCGAGCGCACCCGGCCTGCAGACGCCTAGGTCGCATCGCACACGCGAATTTTCACACCTGAGTGCGACTGTGGTCTCGCTCGCGCCACCACGCGCACGTCCGCACAACTGGTCGAATAGCGTCGGAATCTGCAAACGAGGGCTTTTCATGCGAGGCAATGGTAACGCTTCTGGCCACCGCCCAATCACTCACTCTGGCTTTGCTTCCTCCATGACCGCCCCGTGTTCCCGGACGACGATCTTGGAGACTTTCGTCCCTGCTTTTACAAACTCGAACGTCAGGTCGCGATCGGCGGTGAAGAAGACGTTCTCCGACTCGGGATGCAGTATGAACTTCTTGTCGCCTCCGATTACCAGGATGAGCAGGTTATCGGCGCGATTAACTATTAGATGGCCGGTTTTCGGCGCGGCATACTTGCCAGCGTACCGTTCCAGCGCCTCGGGCTGAATCGTCACTTCTTTTCTGGTGTTCTCGTAAGGCGCATCCCGATGGTCGTAACTGACGGCCCGCGCCATCTTCCAGGTGCCGTCTTTCAGCAGCCAAACGTGGAAGAACTTCGCTATGCCGTCGCGATATTCGGGCTTGCCGCTGTCGTTTACATAAAAATAGTGCTCGCCCGAGAGCACCGCTCCGTAAGTCAGGCCGCTCTTCTGAAGAGGGTATACCTTCACTGTGCCTGGAATCGGTTCCCGGCGCAGGCGGAAATTCGGCTTCCCGCAAAGACCATTTTTCAGCGTCTCTACGAAGGGACCGAGCCCGACTGTCAGTCCGCCTTTGTCGTGATAGAACTCGAGGTCGGGCCAGAAGAAATGCGACATTTCTGTGACGTCGCAGCGGTTATATGCCCCCCAGAAGAGCCCGTCTTCGTGACCGATCGTCGCATCCAGGGCGTCTTTTTCGTTTTGGGCTAATAGTGGAACAGTGAGTAAGAACAACGCCAGACTTAGCTTGACCCAACCATTCACTCTCATCAGGTGATCCTCATACGTAGAGTGGGATACGTGCGAGCCCAGTCATTGGTTCCATTTCACGACGCTGTACGAGGAGAATTCCCGATGCGTTTCCGTAAGAACCGGAATCGCATGAGTCCTTTGACTTCGTAAGAAGTTCGCAGTCGCGAACTTCTCACTGCGCTCAGGATGAGCAGGGTTGGTTGCGGCGAAATGTCGGCACGTCTGAAGACGTGCCCTGATACAAACCAGCAGATTCCCGGCGATCTGTTACGCCTCCATCACTCCGACCTAAATTCCAGCGACGCGCGTATTTACCCCTCTTGTGCTCTAATTCCGCACCATGAATCCTCTTGAGCTTTCCGGAGAACGGTTTCGCCATCTTGCCGCGGACGTAGTCCAGATGACCGCCGAGTATCTCTCGACCTTGCAGCAACGCCGGGTTTTTCCCGTCACCAGCGGTGCCAACACCGAACAGCTGTTTGCTGAAGCCGTGCCGGAAAACGGCTCAGGCGAGACGCGCTCGATGCGCTGGCCGACGTAGTTGCTCACAGTCGCGCTCAGAACGGACGCTTCTTCGGTTACGTGCAGGGTTCCGCCGAACCGGTCGCCGCCTTAGGCGATTTCGTCGCCTCCGTCTTGAACCAAAACATGACCGCGTGGCGTTCTGCGCCAGCGGGTGTGACGATCGAACGGACGGTTGTTCGCTGGCTTGCCGAAGCAATTGGCTGCGGCGGGTTTTCCGGAACCCTGACTGGCGGAGGCTCCGCGGCTAATCTTATGGCGCTGGCCATGGCGCGCGAGGCCAGAATTCCGGCGAATGATCGCGGCATCTTGGGCAATAACAAAGCGGTCATCTACGCTTCGGAACAGATACACATGTCCATTCCCAAAGCTGTAGCGCTTCTTGGGATCGGCCGCGAAAATCTGCGCTACGTTCCCTGCGACGATGATTATCGCATGCTTCCCTCGGCACTGGAGCATGCCATCGCGGCAGACGATTGCCCCGCCCATCATCGTGAAAGCAATGTTAGCGAACGCGGCCGCAATGAATCATGATTGCGGCTCGTTAGGGCTGCCGCTAGATTCCGCATTCATCGGAAACCGCTCACCGACACTCTTCGCCAGGGCATTCAAACCCGCAGCAAGTTTTAGCCACCAGCGTTCAATAGACAGTCTGGCCATCTCTTCCATTGATTGCTCGAAGGCTTGGGAAGCGCGGGTAACTTGCGAGTTGAGTGACTCGGAAGCCGATGCGATCGTGCTTTGCCCGGCCCTCGCCATCTTGGCGTTCGTATCGGCGAGTTGATCGTCGAGCGTTTTGGCGCTATGAGCTGCAAATTGCCCTAGCGCTTCGTTCGCCATACTCTCAAGGTGCCCGCGTGTATCCCGCACTACGTTGCCAGCCATTTCTCCGAGGCGTTTGTCGAGGCCTGATTCGAGCGACCGAGCTGACTCGTCCAATTTGGCGATCCGGCCATCCAACGATTCAACATCTTTGCGCAACCGCGACGATTCTGCGGCTACTGAGGCACGAAGCTGTTCGAGATCGTGGCGGCGCGTGTTGTGCTCCTCGTTCAAAGTATTCTGCAAGTACTCCAGGAGTTCTTCGCTCAAGCGTTTGAGCGAGTTGCCGCCGTCCAGCAACTGCCGATGAAAGTCGCCCAATGCGTGCCGCAATTGCTCCTGAGTATTGACGGAAATTTGCGCCGAGATTTCCTGGGCCCGCTTCTCAACGATCTTGAGTTCCTCTGAGGCCCGACGGCGAAAATCTTCGTAGCCCTCAGTTGTCCGCTGGTCAATTGCCGTCTTGGCAGAACTAAGCAGTTGCGCATTTTGCTGACGGGAATCCTCAAGAAGGTTGGGGCCAAGATCTTTCTTCAGGCGAGCTTCGAGTTGTTGCTCGAGTTCTGGCGGAATCTGTGAGAGGGATACTTCAAAGCGGCTGGGATTGGCTTCTCGCCGCGCCAGGGTTTCCTTGACGGCAGCGATCTGTGCTTCGAGCGGGCTGAGCGACTCGGTAATCATCCTGCGCATCGGCGCTTCCAGTCGCCGGGCAACCAAGTCGAGCAGGACCTCTGGAGGTATGCTGGCCTGGCCGTTTGCTTTTGCCACTGCCGGGGCAGTTGCGGTCACGTTGATCTGCTGCAGCTTTGCCGAGAGTGGTCCGGGCGGCACGACCCAATCCGCGGGACAACTGTTGAGCCCCCAAAAATTCTCCGGCCGATCAAGCTTTGCCCCCAATCTCCAACCGCGAGCGTTTGGCCCCATGGGTTCGCAAGAGACCACACGCGCGGTTGTCTCGCGGCCATCTTTGCTTTTGAAACGCAGGGGAATGCCTGCGTTAAATTTCACCGGGGAAAGAACGGCACAACCGTGCGCATTCACCACCAGGGTTTTGCACACTTCCGAGAAGTATGTTCCGGAGAGAGTTGTGACTTGTATAGGTAGTTCGGTGGGAACTCTAGAGCTACGCCTCAGTGCTGCAGTGATACTTCCAGTGTGCATGTCGTCTGCCTCGAGGGGTGATGGGGCGATTGCAGGCCAAGCGCCACCTACTTCTCACGATAGCCCGAATTTGGGTTTTCGCAGATGAACCCAAAGTATCAATTGTGCGATGTCCAATCGCGCGCATGACTGCAACTTTGGTAACCATTCCTCGGGGATCGGTGCATCGGATTTCACGATCGTAATTTTTATTGCAAATTGTTGACATTCTGCAGACGCGCGCGACAGTGCCATGACTTTACGATTCATAAATGAATCTAAAATCCGCTCCCACCTGCACAGGTGAGACATGGTGACTGCCATCAGTTCCCCGGCAGTTGCCAGTCTCAACAAGGCAATTTCTCTTCCGCGCACACAAAGTCCTCGCCTGGTTTCGGTGGATATCCTGCGCGGACTCGTCATGGTCATCATGGCGCTGGATCACACGCGCGACTTCATGACCAACCTGCAGTTTTCTCCCGAGGACATGACGCAGACCTACGGCGCGCTGTTCTTCACGCGCTTCGTCACCCATTTCTGCGCCCCTGCATTCGCATTTCTGGCGGGAACCGGCGCCTTCCTCTCAAGCAGCCGGGGAAAGTCATCGCAAGAACTCTCCTGGTTCCTGCTCAGTCGTGGATTGTGGCTCGTGTTGCTGGAAGTCACGGTCGTCAGCTTCGCCTGGGGTTTCACCCCGTGGGCACATGGCGGGGTGATCTGGATTCTCGGTTGGTGCATGGTTCTAATGGCTGTGATCGTGCGGCTCCCTGTGCGCTGGATCGCAGTTTTCGGGCTGGGCATGATCGCAACACACAACTTGCTCGACCGGATCACTCCGGCTTCATTCGGAAAGTTCTACTGGTTATGGATGCTTCTGCACTATCCAGGCCAGATTCCCATCACGGACCACTTCGCGTTCTCCGTCAGGTACGTCCTGATTCCGTGGGTCGGAGTTATGGCTGTAGGCTTTGCTTTCGGGAAGCTGCTGCTCCGGAGTGACCGCCGAAAATGGATTCTGGTTATTGGCATCTCTGCCACGGTTCTCTTCTTCGTGCTTCGAGGTATCAATCTTTACGGAAATGGGGCCATCGGCGTGCCGATGAAATACCCTCATTCGGTTGGCCCGTGGAGCATTCAGCCGACGTTTTCAATGACGATGGTTTCATTCTTCAACGTGCTTAAGTATCCGCCGTCGCTCGATTACCTGCTCATCACACTCGGGCCGTCACTCGTCCTGCTCGGTTTGCTGGACGGTGCTCAGGCACGGCGCGGGCTGAGTCGCATTCTGCTGGTGTTTGGCCGGGTGCCGCTGTTTTATTACCTGCTGCACCTCTACCTGTTGAATGTGATGGCACGAGTGGTTGCCATGGCATTTCATCAGCCGATCTTTCATGGGACCGTCATTGCCGACTTCGCGCAGCGCCCAGCGGGCTACGGTCATGATCTGCCGTTCATCTACGCAATGTGGATTCTGGCGGTGGCGATACTCTATTTGCCCTGCCGCTGGTTCATGGAATTCCGCAGCCAGCACCGGGATTGGGGTTGGCTAAGCTATTTGTAACAGTCAGTCTCACACTGGCAGGAATTCTGGGCTTGCTGCCTGCTCACGGGTTCGGATGTTCCGCGCTGTACGGATGGCAACACGGCTTCTGTTTGGGGGTGAACTCCATGATTTCAACGCGCGTTCCGTCGGGATCGTAGGCGTCGAGGCTGTCCTTGCCATCGCGGCCGATTTCCGGACCGTCGAACGTTTTCAGGCCCCTTTCGCGAAGGTGTGCTGCCGCAGCGTGAACGTCTCTTACACCAAACGAGAGATGATTCTGAATGCCGAGTTCTTTCTGATCGGCGTCCGCTGCGATGTTGAGCATGTATTCGATCCAGTCCGGACCGTCGGGGACCTGCAGTTCGTACCAGTCGGTGCCGTCGTCTTTGAAGCCGCCGTACCAGTACAAGCGAAATCCGAGGACGTCAACGTAGAAACGATTTTCCATAGTGAGGTCTTTGACGACGAAACCGGCGTGGATCAAGTGTGTGCCGATCTGTTTGGGCGCAGCCGCGGAACTTAATTTCGAAGCTCGACTCTGGACAAAGGCAATGAGATTTCCTTCGGGATCGCGAACGCGGAAGGACTTTGCACTGTCGGAATCGTTTGCGGTGGCATTGGGGGCGAATCCATGGGCTGAAAGGTAATTTCGCATTTGCTCCAAGTTGTCGGTTGCGAAGGCAATTTCCGCGATCCAGTTCTTGAGATTGCCTGCGGGGACCGGTGCTGTTTTGAGCAGCACTCGCTGCTTGGAGGGAAGCACCAGTAAGCAGGTCTCCGGACCTCGAGACTGTGCACAGTTCGCGGTGAATCCCAGAATGCCAGAGTAGAACCGGCGCGACTTCTCGAGGTCTGTCACATAGATCGTGACGTGATCGATGCCTGTGATCCTAGGACGCGAAGGAGCCTCGGCGCTCGATGCAACAGCAACGGATGCCAGAAAGGCAAAGAGACCCAGGGCGGCGGGACGGCTCAATTTCGAGAAACCCTGCATGGTTGCGAGATTGTAGCGCAGAGGCTTCGCCAGTTGCCACAAACCTAGAATCGCGGACTACCTGCGTGTCATCTCTAAAAAGGGACTGCGCCTGAAAGGGACCGCGAGAACGCTAAATCTAAAAAATGCGATCAAGAAAACAATTAGCAATTTTCGTTACCATCATTCAATCGATACTCGTCCTGGCACACTTCTTTATTTATGAAACCTGGACTTTTTCAGCGGGCGGACCGGCCGTCTCTTTGGGTTTCGAGAGCAAGCTTCTTTTCGGGGTTTTGTCCGTTAGCTTCGTAGCCGCCTCGCTGCTGGCCTTTCGGTACACGAATGCCGCAGTTCGAGGGTTGTACAAGGTTTCTGCAATCTGGCTGGGGCTTCTGAGCTTCCTCTTTCTGGGAGCAGCTGGGGCCTGGCTGGTTTACGGAATTGCGCGGCTGGCTGGTTTCGATCTGAACTTTCACTGGACCGCAGAAATTTTGTTTGGCGCAGCCGCAGTTGCCGGCATTTCCGGGATGTTCAACGCAAGCTGGACGAGGATCACGCGAGCAACAGTGCGTCTACGTAATCTGCCTGCCGCCTGGCATGGTAGAAAAGCCGCTCTCGTCAGCGACCTGCACCTTGGGCACGTGCGGAACGGGAACTTCCTCCGGCGGATGGTTGCAAAGATCCTCAAAGAAAAGCCGGACGCCATTTTCATTGCCGGCGATTTGTACGACGGCACTGCCATCGATGCAGGACATGCAGCAGAACCGCTCAAGAAACTGGCAGCGCCGCACGGCGTGTACTTCATCGCGGGAAATCATGAACAGTTCGGCGATGACAGTAAGTACCTGAGCGCCGTGGAAGGCGCCGGCGTGCGCGTCCTAAGCAATGAAAAGGTGGATGTGGACGGACTGCAGATTGCCGGTGTGCATTACCGAAATGCCTCACAAAGGAGTCACTTGGCGGCTGCATTACATGCGATTGGACTGGATCGTAACCGCGCCAGTATTCTGCTGACTCATGCGCCGGATTATCCGGAAATCGCCGAGGCCGCGGGAGTCTCTCTGCAGCTCTCGGGTCACACTCACCTTGGGCAGTTCGTGCCATGGAGTTGGATGGCGCGACGCATTTACCGGCAGTTTGTTTACGGGCTCAGCCGGATCGGCAACATGCAGGTATTCACTTCGAGCGGCGCCGGCACCTGGGGACCGCCCCTGCGCCTGGGATCGAATCCCGAAATTGTTATGCTAGAGTTTCAGAGCGCCTGAGTGAAATTTTTTTAGAAAAGAAAGCATGCCTGATCTCTATCACTTCGGTCTTTTCGTCGCTGCGGCGATCGTCTTAAATGCAATGCCCGGTCCTGGAGTTCTTTACATCGTGACGCGAAGCATTGACCAGGGCCGCCGGGCCGGGCTTTTATCCGTAGTTGGAGTTGCCGTCGGAGCACTCATTCACTCGACTGCGGCAGCGTTCGGTCTTTCGGCATTGCTGCTTTCCTCTTCGATCGCTTTCGAAATGGTGAAATATCTCGGCGCAGCGTATTTGATTTTTCTGGGTGCGCAGAAGTTCGTGAAACGTGAGGATCCCGCAAAGGCGGTTGAGCGTGCCAACGCCAGGCCATTTCGAGTTTTTTATCAAGGCGTGCTGGCGAATACGTTGAATCCGAAGACTGCGCTTTTTTTCTTCGCGTTCTTGCCGCAGTTTGTGAATGTCTCGCGGGGTTCCGTAGCATTGCAGATTCTGTTTCTTGGCGTCACGTTTACGGCGCTCGGTATGTGCAGCGACAGCACGTGGGCGCTGCTGACATCCATTGTCGGCAAGAAACTAAGGCAGAGCTCTGCGTTTGTGCGCGGGGAACGATATGTCGCTGGAAGCGTGTATCTGGGACTGGGCGTGGCAACCGCAGTTTCGGGTTCGCGAAGGAGCAACTAAAGCAATAGGTTCGCTAATTCCTGAACAGTGTGAACCTCAGCGTCCGGAGTACCTGCCGCCAATTTGACCGCACCTCCGGGGCGTACCGAAGGGCGATTGACCCAAACCGCAGCCATCCCAAGCGCTTTTGCGGGAATTACATCGTGATAGATGCTCTGACCCGCGTGCAACCACTGCAGTCCTGGCGTTCCAATCCTCTCTTGGGCCAGGTGAAAGATCTTCGGTGAGGGCTTGTAGGCGCGCGCTTGTCCGGCGGTAACAACAAAATCAAATTTGGTTTGCAGTTGTGGCGCGGTTGAGGCGAATAGATCATCGTCAACGTTCGAAATGATTCCCAGCTGGAATTTTGAGCGCAACTGCTGAAGGGCAGCGACCGTGTCCGGGAAGGGACGCCAGCTGGCGAGCGAGTCATGCAGCGAGTCCTGCTGCGCAGCTATGGGCGCGAATCCCAGCCTTTCCCCAAAACCCCGCACGACGTTGCGAAGAACTTCGCGATAGGGACGGAATTCCCCGGCCTCGGCTTCTACCTCGAGTTCGCCATACAGCGCCAGAATTTCGGCATCGTCCGTTTGAACGTCGTGTGCCGAGAGAATTGGGCGAAGGGCACCGAGAATGCCCGCCTCCCAGTCAATCAGCGTACCGTAACAATCGAAGGTGATTGTGCGAATCCGAGAGAAGTCTTTCGTACTCTGAGCCATACATAAAAATACCCCAGGACGGAAGGCCTGGGGCATTGGAACAAAACTCTATTTTTTGATCTTTAACGGCGCCGACAGTGTGAACGAGACTGCCGTTTCCGCCGGCAGAACGATTTCTTTATTTCCAGTGAAAGCTGCGCCCGCTCCGCCTGCGCCCGCTCCGGCAGCCGCACCTATCGCAGCGCCTTTGCCGCCGCCGGCGAGCCCGCCGATCAAGGCGCCCAAGCCTGCCCCGCCGCCGGCCATGACTCCAGTTCTCTTGCCCTTGCCTTTGATTGTCTGAGTAAACGCGGCGGTCTGAACCGGCAGTTGCTCGCCGCTCACGGTAATGGAGTTCAACTTCAACTGAAGAAGTGCGCCACCGGCAAAGCGTCCCAAAGGCTTGGCATCAACCACTGAGCCTTCGACTCTTGAGCCTGCTGGAATTGCCACCTCGCCATTGACATTAACCGCCTTCGCCAGACTGCCGCCGAAGCTCTGCCCGGGCTGGCTGAGCTTAGAACCGACCGCGTCGGCCAGGCTTACAGTCAAAACTTTTCCGCTGGGAACGGTGATCGTCTCCGGAGCGTGGGGCTGCGACGCTGCGGCGGGCGGCGATGCCGCAGAATTTCCTTGTGCATTGCTGTCGGGGTTCTGGGTCGCTGAGTTGTCACCCGTCTGACTCGGTTTGGTGCAGGCGACGCTGCCGAGCAGAGCAAAACTTAGAATGAGCACACCAATGCGAAACTTCATATTGTCCTCCGTTTGTACGAACGATTATTCAGAATGCGAACCGAAGCTGGCAACTCACAACAGTACAAGTGCTTTAGGAATTTTGGAAGTTAGATAATCTTATCCCCAGCTGAAACCGCCGACTCTACGACTGCCGGCTCGACTGGTGTTGGGGCAGATGCAAGCTCGCCTGAATCGGATGATGCCGCAGCGGCAACTGCCACCGCTGGCGCTTCCTTCTTCAGAAATTTCGCCGTGTTCAAGAGCACTCGCCCGAGCGAGGCATTGTAGCTGGTCCAGTTGGAATCGGTTTCGGCCTCGCGTTCGAAGTGTGCGCGCATGCTTTCCATCTTGGAATCAAGGTCGTCGAGATAGTGCAGCATTAGCGCTTCGGGAAACATCGGAAGCTTGGGCGATCCGAATTCGTACTGCCCGTGATGGCTAATGATCAGGTGCTCCAGCAAAGTTTTCAACTTATCGGGAAATTCGGGAATAACGGCAATTTTCGCCTGCAGCATCTCCAGTTCGATGATCATGTGTCCCAGCAACTGGCCGCGGCTGGTGTAGGAGAACGATCGCGTATAGGTGAGCTCGTGGATCTTTCCAATGTCGTGGAGAAAAGCACCGGTTAGGAGCAAATCGCGATTGATTTGCGGATAGTTTCTGCAGACCAAGTCACAAGAACGAAATAGCGAAACCACGTGGTCCAGAAGTCCGCCGATGTAGGCGTGGTGAAGGGTTTTCGCCGCGGGCGCGCTACGGTAGGCTTCGGCAATTTCCGGATCGGCCATGAAAGCCTGCACCACGGTCCGCAGATAAGGATTTTCAAAGGACGCCACGAACCCGGCTAGACTCTCCCACAGCTCGTCGATGTCCTTTTTGGTTTTGGGGAGATAGTCGGCGAAATCCACTTCTGAATCGCCTAGCCGGCGCAGCTTATGGATAGTGAGCTGGAAACGGTTCTTGTACCGGTTCAGCAGGCCTTTGATCTTGAGAAAATCATCCTGCTCGAAGGCGTCAAGTGCGTCTTCGACGTTGTCCCACATTTTGGCTTCGATCTGGCCGCAACGGTCGGCAAGAGTCAGCGCAAGGTAGGGCTCGCCAGTTTTCTTTGGCTTTACCTGCTTGCTGGTAACGACAAAGCTCGAAATGATGACTTTGTTTTCGAAACGAGGGCAGTCCGAGAGGAAAAAATCCTTCATAAACTACGTCGGACAAGAATGCGCACTCCCGTCCGTCTGGCAAGCTTAACCTAAAACAATCCGATTTTTTTCTTCTTTTTTAGCTCACGGGCGCTGGCTTCTTTAGCCGCGGTGGTGACGACAGGTTTGCTTTGGTTGGGGCTGGCGCCTGTGTCTAAGTAGCCGGGCTTGATGTCGATGAAGGCTTCTTCGCGAAGCCGCTTGAGGTACTCGCGCAGGGCGGGCTGCATTTTCTGCATGTACACAGCTTCCTGCACCCGGTTCTCAATGTCATTGAAGGCGGGAATGCCGGCCTGCTGGTGCTCGGTCACTTTCAGGATCACGAAACCCTGCTTGGTGCGAATGACGTCGGAGACGTCGCCCTTCTTCATGCCAAAGGTCAAGTCCTCAAGCTGCTTCGCCAATTTGCCGCGCTCGAAGGGCTCGCCCAAGTCTCCGCCTTGGGCAGCGGTGGCTCCGTTGGAACTCTTCTTCGCAGTGTCTTCAAAACTGGCGCCGGCGCGAATTTGTTTTAGCAGGTCTTCCGCTTTGGCCTTGGCGGCGTCAATCTTCTGCTGATCGTCGCCGGCCTGCTCAGTCGAAACCAGAATTTCGCTTAGCTTTACCTGCTCCGTGCGCTCCATTTGAGTCTTGTGCTCACTGTAGAACTTCTGCTCTTCCTCTTTGGTGACGTTGATGTGGCCACCGACTTCGCGCTGAATCACCTGCTGAGTGATGATCTCGGTGCGCATGTTCTGTTTGAAGTCTTCGAATGAGACGCCCTGGGCTTCAGCGGCTTTTTCTAAATCATCCATGCTTCCCAGGTTCATCTGTTTGCGCATATCATCCAGGCGCTTGATGAGTTCGGTGTCGGCTGTGATGCCGAGTTCTTTGCCCTTATCCAGGAGCAGTTGCCGGTCAATCAGTCCGCGAAGAATGTCTTTTTGTTGATCGGCGACAATTTGGTCTGCCTGTTGCGCATTCTCTTTTTGCGCCTCTTCCTTGATCTGTTGCTGTTCGCGCTGATATTGGGTGCGCGTAATTATCTGATTATTAACGCGGGCGATAATCTCCTCGACCACCGTGTCGGCCGAGAGCACGGCCGGCAAAGCAACAAGCGCCAGCAGAATCAAACGGATAGAAAACTTAGACATAAGCCTCGGAGAGTATGATGCGCCCACAATGGGAGTGCTGCTTGCCAAATTGTACATCCATACTTGGGGGAGTTTCCAATCCAGATCAGCTGAGGTTACGCACCACGGACAGGGCGGTTACATCATTGTGGGTGGGCGCGGTGCACATGAACTGCTGAACTTTCGCGAGCACGCCGACGCAGGTCTCGTGGGCGGTATCGAACTGGGCCTCGCTCAAATACTCTCGTACCCGATTGAGTCCGTACTCTTCGCCTTTGAACCTGGCCTCGACAACCCCCTTTGAAACGGAGAGAAAGGTATTGCCAGGCCGCACCGCAACCACGGAGGAATCGGGCACTGAGTGTGAAAACAATCCCAGAGGGAGAGCGGTTGCGACCAGCTCGCGGACCCTCCCATCATCACGAATAAGCGCCGGAGTGTGCCCCGCATTTACGTAGGAAAGAGTGCCGATTTCTTCGTTGTAGCAGCCGAGAAAAGCGGGACACGAGTGAACTCCGCCCGCGGCCGACATGATTGCCCGGTTGACCTCGATCCATAACTCAAGCAGTCGCTCAGTTTCGTTGACGTTAGGGTCCTGAAACATCCGCCCACCCGACGATCGGAATTTTTGCTGCAAGGTGACGATGATGGCGCGGGTCGCTTGCAACTCGCCGGCAACGTCGAAGAGTCCGAAAAGCACACGGTCGGCGTTGGGGCGAACAAAATCGTAGAAGTCGCCGCTGCGCCGTTGCCCGTAGTAAACGGCGCTCATGCAGCCATCGCGAATGTGAGGAATCGTCGCCTGGAGCGGGTCTTTCCAGGGCAAAATCGCGGCCTTGGTTTGGTTTAGTGCCGTGGACATGGCGCAGAAAAAAGGTAGCATCAAATAGCTAACTGGCCAAGGAAAACGTTGGCATCAGATCAGACACGAAGGTCTGGTATCGGACAGCACTCCGATCAATTTCCGTATTCCCGGATTAGGAAGATTCCCACTTCGGTTTGCAGTTGGCGGTAGTCCGAATGCACGCTGGACCGGACTGCAGATTCGGCAGAATCACCGTGGCCTATTTTCTCCAATAACCGAATAAGGTCGCTGAGGCCGCGAGTGGACTGAATGTATTGGACCGTCGCAAGCGATTCGTCATAGGCGAGCAGGGCTTCAGTCGGAGAGAATGAAGCAAAGCTGCCTTCTAACGCATTCAGCGGAATTTCGTGGTCCTGCTGGAACAACGCACCCAACTTCGCGCCCCGATATCCGAGGGTCCTGGGCTCCATGGCCTGCGCGATCCCCTCGTTCAACCAGAATGGGCAGCGTCCCATTGCCACCTGGTTTACGAAAGAATGCGTCAGCTCGTGCTTCAGAATCCGCGCGAGATCGGGGGTGACGGAATCCAATCCCTGGAGCGGAATGCGCAGCTTCCCGTCGTTGACCGCGCCCATCCATGCGGCTGCATGGGTCACATCGAAAAACGCCTTATTAGTGTAGAGAATGACCTCTATTCTGGTATGCGGCTCCATGGAAAATACTCGCGCCAAGTCGTTATATGCGGCTTCGAGCGTGGCCACAAGCTGGTCGCGAAACGATTCCGAACTCTGCGCACCCTCATAGTGGAGCGCGAAATGCCCGGTTTCGAGCCGGGAATAATTGGTTTCTGTGGTCAGTTCCCTGCTGACACGATCGATCATGCCTTGAAGAGAGGTATCGGGACGGAGCGCGATCGACTTTTTCCAGGATTGGACCGCGTCCTTTGAATGTCCGGCAGAGTACTGCGCCATTCCAAGAACGGCATAGGCGTCCGGTGAGTCAGGGGCCAACTTAACGGCCCTTCCTGCGTACTCGACTGCATCTCGCGAATTGCCGGTCCTGATCAGCAATGCAGCGTAAAAATTCACAATGGCGGCATTTTGCGGGTCGTACTGAATTCCGGCTTCGAAGTCTCGCCGGGCTTCGGCATACTTGCCTTTTTGAAATTCCTGCTTGCCGGCGATGTAGAACGCGACGGCAGTCAGCGCGGCGTTGCCTCGGGACTCGACCTGATTTAGAGCGTCGCGATTAACGGAACCTTGCTGCACGATTTGATCCAGCAGTGCACTTTCGCCGACTACCGGAGCCGCAGGGGTGTAATTGGGCAATTCCAACTGGCGAGCAGGCGCGGAGGTGCCGGCTTCGACGCGTTCAACCCTTGATTTTGGAACAGTGTAGGCGTCATCTCCCACCTCATATTGCACTGTATTTGCGGTTTGCGTGACCCGGTCGGCATAGATAACATCGCCGTTCCTCATGTGGACGACGTCAGGGCGCGCCAGATCAGGGGCGGCAGCCAATAACGCCAATGCGAGCAGCCGCAAACACATTCCCGAGGTGACAAAGGTCGGCACTTTGGCGCATTCTAAAGGGGTCAAGCCCGGGGCCGAAGGTGACTAACGTCACGCTCAAAGTTGCAGGTTTTTCTTGTCTGATCGTCGTACTGGCGTGCGTAACGCTTGGTCAACAGACGGTGCCCCCCGACAAACCCGGGCCAGCCGAAGATCTCTACTTGAAGTTGCGAAGCGTCGGGCTCGATTCAACCAAAGTCTTCAAGATCCGTGACGCATCTCTCGACCGTGCATCCATCCACATCTCCCTGGACGATGGCATGATTGGCTTTACCGAAAGCGTAGCCGGGCATATCACTGGGGCGTTCTTCGAGGGGGATGGCGAGCTGCTGCTGACTCCGCCGAATAGCGTTGAGCGATCTGCCCTCGCTTCCTTCACCGGCGGCGCAATTCTTGAAGAAAAATTTTCCGGCGCCTATTTTCGGTTCAACGACGACGTTTATGGCGAGTTGAAGCCATTTCTCCGAACTGCGGACGAGACGGACTCGTTTATCGCCCAGTGGAAAGGTCCAGCTCAGCAGCTTTCGGAAAAAGATGCTTTGCGCCTGCTGCTGACGTTCGCCGATGGGTTGGCGGGCGATGAGAAAGTTTCGCCCCCAAGCACCAACGATCACATGCTGCATGTAATGCTGACGGGAAACAAGCTGGGAGCTTTCG
>Ga0075425_100001832_pt1 | contig 20927 bp, 16 predicted proteins | sample SoiMethybrSBSTD4_FD_75300 | JGI IMG/M metagenome (GOLD analysis project Ga0075425, IMG submission 75300) | Bulk soil microbial communities from a Populus tree surrounding site in Tennessee, USA - Soil MetaG P. TD hybrid SBSTD4 | ecosystem: Environmental > Terrestrial > Soil > Tree plantation... | reverse complement strand
GACAACGAATCCGCCGGCACCGGGGCCGGCGCGCCGCGCACCTGTCGCGACCACGCGACCAGCGCGAACATCTGCCACAGCAGATCGGCCCGGAGTCTTTCGCCGCGCGAAAAGTCGGACCACATCGTGCGCACCGGTTCTGGACGAATGCCGAGGTCCTCGAGATCGGGCCCGGCGCAGTAGTCGTCCATCCGCTCGCGGAGCGGACCGCGGAACCAGTCGGCGAGCGGAACACCGAATCCCATCTTCGGGCGATCGACGAGCTCCCGCGGCACCCGTTTATACAGCAGCTCGCGCAGCAGCCATTTCATCGTCCGGCCGCGTCGTTTCAGCCCGATCGGCAGCGACAGCGCGAATTCCGCCACCCGATGATCGAGCAGCGGCGCGCGGACCTCGAGGCTCACCGCCATCGAAGCGCGATCGACCTTGGTGAGGATATCCTCCGGAAGATACGAGACGACGTCGAGCAGCGCGGCGCGGCTGTCGATGCGAAGGTCCGGCGCGCGTCGCAGCGCATCGGCGTACGCTGGTGCGACGAGCGACGCTGCGCCGGTCATCGCTTCGATGGCCGGTGTTGTCCACCACGACACGAACCGTTGGTAGAGGTCGGCGTCGTCGCTGCGGAGCACGTCGGCGATGCGCCGCATGCGCCGCGTCGGCATCCGTGCGGCGCCGAATGCCGCCGCGCGGCGGAGCGGCCGCGGCAACGAGAGCGCCGCCGCCGCCGTCATGTAATACCGATAGCGCGGGTAGCCGAAGAATAGTTCGTCGCCGCCGTCGCCGGAGAGCGCGACCGTGACCATCTCGCGCGCCGTCCTCGAGACAAGGTAAGTCGGCACCGCCGACGAATCGGCGAATGGCTCGTCGTACATCGCCGGCAGCCGATCGACGACGGCGAGCATTTCGCTGTCGCTGCAGGTGTGCTCGTGGTGTTCGGTGCCGAGGTGCCGCGCCACCGCCGCCGACTGATCGGCCTCGTTGTATTCGGGGTTGTCGAACCGGATCGTGAACGTGCGGACCGGCGTCGTGCTCTGCTCCTGCATCAGCGCGACGACCAGCGAGGAATCGATCCCGCCGGAGAGGAACGCGCCGAGCGGCACGTCGGCGATCATGCGCTGTCGCACGGCCGTCCCGAGCAGCGCTTCGAGCTGTGCTGCCGCGGCCTCTTCGGTGTGCGGTGCCGTCTGCAGCGCATGCTGCACCGGATCCCAGTATCGGGCCACGGTGACGCGGCCGCCTTCGCAGATCAGGTGATGCGCCGGCGGCAGCTTCTGGATGGCGGAATAGATCGTGTACGGCGACGGCACGTAGCCGTAACGGAGATACAGGCGCAGCGCGTCTGCGCTCACGTCGCGCCGAACATGCGGATCTGCGGTGAGCGCTTTCAGTTCGGAGGCGAAGCGCAGCGTGCCGCCGGCGTCGCTGTAGTAAAGCGGCTTCTTCCCGACCCGATCGCGCACGAGCCAGAGGCGCCGCTTCGGCTCATCCCAGATCGCGAAAGCGAACATGCCGGCGAGCCGCTGAACGCTGTCGACGCCCCACTGGTCGTAGGCGGCGAGAATCACTTCGGTATCTGTATGCGACCGGAACCGGTGTCCCGCGGCTTCGAGCTCCTGCCGCAAATCGAGGAAGTTGTAGATCTCGCCGTTGAACGTGATCCACAGCCGGCCATTGTCCCACGCCATCGGGTTGTGGCCGAGTGGTGAGAGATCGACGATCGACAGCCGTCGGTGCGACAGCGCGACTGATCCATCCGCCGATTCCCACACGCCCGCGTCGTCCGGCCCGCGGTGGGTCATGCAGTCGGCCATCGCGCGCGCAAACGTGGTAACGCTGCTGATCCGTTTACCGGGTGCGATGCTCACGAGGCCGGCTATTCCGCACATTTCGACGCGTCGCTCGTTGTCATTTGCGCGCCCACCACATTCGCATACAGGCGGTCGTACCGTGCTGCCGCGCGGCCGATTGAAAACTCCGCGATGATCCGCGCCCGCGCCGCCGAGCCCAGCGACTCACGCGCCGCGGCCGCAAGATCCAGAATTCGTGTGATCCCTGCGGCCAGTGCGGCCGGGTCGCGAGCCGGAACTATTACTCCAGTGTCGCCCACGATGTGAGCGGAGTCGCCGACGTCCGTGACGACACATGGCGTCCCGCAGGCCATCGCCTCTGCGACGACGTTAGGAAATGCTTCGCCATACGATGAGGACGCGGCCACGTCCAGCGTAGCCAGAAACCGACTCGCATCGGCCTGCTCGGGCAGCAGGTGGACGTGGCCGCACAATTCCAGATCGTCGAGCAACCGATTGATTGCCGGAGCAGAGTCGACGCCGCTGCCGGCGGCGACAAAATGTACGTTTGGCTTGGCTGCAGTCACGATCTTCGCCGCGTGAAGGAATGTGCGGTGATCCTTCATCGGGTGAAATCGTGCGAGCAGGCCGACAAGCATCGCGTCGTCGCTGATTCCGAGCTCGCGCTTCAACCACGATGGCCCAGCGCCGCTTGGACGAAACGCGTTCGTATCGAACCCGTTCGGAATGATCTCCCATCGCCGCGGCGTATAGCCGATCCGCTCGTGGGCGCGCCGACCGGCTTCGGAGTTGCAGATCACGGCATCCGGCCAGCGCGAGACGAATGCGAGCGTGCGTAAAAGGGCCGGCAGTGAGCGCGGATGGTCGCGCGGGTCGAGATCCGCACTCCGCACGTTCCAGACAACGTGCGGAACGCGGGCGATCGTCGCCGCGATGAGGCCGGCAAGGTCGGCGTGATAGAGCCATGTTTGCAGGACGTCAGGACGCAACTGTCGCAGGAGACCGACCAGGCGCCATAGCGCAGCCGTAGTCGATGCGCCGGCGCGAATGCCCAACGCGAACACCGGGATGCCTGCGGCTTCTATCGGGGCAGCGAGCGGTCCGCGTCGTCCAAGCGCGATGACGGCAACTGGCTGACTATGACGACCTGGTTGGGCGACGATGCGAGAGAGCGCCATCTCGGCACCGGCAATCTCGACATCGGTGATCACGTGGACGACGCGGATCAAGGGATGTGAACGGGCGCTGAGGCTACGTTCGAAATCGCATTGCCGCGGCGCAGTCGGAGCACCGGGATCGCCCACAAGGGAGCGGCGGCCATCAGGCGCAGCCGGAACAGCGTTCCGAAATTCGTCACCACGTAGGCGAGCGCGAGGCAGGTCGTCGCCGCGAGCACCACGGCGAATAGCAGCGCCGGATCGAGTGAACGCCAACTTCGTCGCGACTTCATTGTCCAGAGAATGCACGCCAGCACCGTGAGATCGATGACGATGGTGTCGAAGTCGGTAATCAGCAACAGGCCGCGGCCTCCCGAGAACGACACGATCGATAATGCTCGAAGGATCGACACCGGAACCATGATCACCATGCATCCGATGACCGTGGCGCGGAGACGCGCGGCCAACCCCGGGCCGCGCGAGCGACGTTCGAACCCTTCGACGGCCTCGGGCGGCGGCGGTATTGGCGCAAATGACGTCGCGCCACCGGTCGCGATAAAGCCCGTCCGGGCGGTGTCGAGCGCGCCGATCACGCTGTCCGGACCGAAGACTGTATTCCTCGCGAATCGCATGTAATCGCGATAGTAGGGCCCGCCGCCGGCGGCGAACATCATCCACAATACGGCGAGCAAGACCGCATTCAATGCCAGAGTCCGCAGCCGCGCCGACAGCTGCGCGGCTGCCGCGACGATCCACGCTGTCGCCGCCGCAATGCCAGCAATCATGAAGCCGGAGAAGTACGCGCGGATGCCAGCCATGGCGTAGACGCCAATCGCCATCAGTACCAATCCGGCAAGCTTTCCAGAACTGACGACGGCCACGGCGGCGTCGGCCGACCAGAGGCGGAAGCCGGCAACGACGGCAACGACCAGGGCAACGGAGAGCGGATCCTTCAGCGGCTGCGTCCCGAAGAGGATCAGCGCCGGACAGATCGTGAGGCCGACGAGCGTCAACGTCGCGGCGGCGGAATCCGTCGTCCGGTCGTCGCGCTGCGCCGCGACGAGAACGAGCGTCGCTGTGCAGGCGTAGCAGGTCAGGTTGAACAGGATCGCGCTCGGCGGTACCGTCCCGAAGATCCGCAGCCATATGGCGAGCGAGCGCAGATAGAACGGCGACGGGAAGTCGTCGGTGATGCCGCGGATGGTCGTCGCGGCCGCGTGTGCTGCCACATCGAAGTAGGTTCTGCCGTCCAAGGCCAGGGCCCAGAACCCGCCGCCGAGCTGCAGACTCGGCCTGATAGGCAATTGCCAGAACGAGATGAGAAACAGGGCGCCGCCAAGGAGTGCCCGGCCTATCAGCCCGCACGCAAACCACGCCGCAAAGACTCGCGACCGTTTGCGCATCCATCGGTACGCCAGGACCAGGATCGCAACCAGTGCGGCCCACGCGATTAGGTGGAGACCGACGGTCATGAGCGGCTGCTCGTTGTGATCACTCGGTCCTCATCGCGTGCGCTCGAAGACGAATTCGTTGCACCCGAGTTTGCCGCCGCAGGTCTTCAGGTTTGCCAGCGTCAGCCCTCGCGCGCGGCAGAAGCGAAACACCGCGTCGGGTTGTGCGACCTCGAACGGATAGCCACCGACCCAATCGACGACATCGTGCCAGCGGCTCATGCCGCGCACGTTCTGGTAGGTGCGCCAGCGATCGAGCACGGCGCCCGGCTTTCCTCGCGCGACGGCAACGCCAAGCGCGGCGACCTCGAACGCTGCGCCGAACAGCAGCATGTAGATCGGCTTGAGCATCCGCGGCAGGCGGTTATAAGTCCGCTTGATCCGCGTCCACCACGCGCTGCGCGCCCCTTGATCGTTGTACAGCGCGATGAACAGCCGGCCGCCGTCCGCGACAGCTTGCGCGGCGTGTTCCAGGGCCGACCACATCGCGCCTGTATGGTGAAGCACACCCCACGAGTAGACGACGTCGAACGAACCGAGCGAGCGCATGAACTCGACGTCGAGCACAGATCCCGGACCAACTGTCCACGACGGATCGTCGCGGCAGTATCGGCGCCTGAGCTCTGCCGTGCACGCGACGGAACCGGGATCGAAATCAAACGACGTGACCACAGCGCCCAGACGTCGCGCTGCCAAGCTGAAGAGGCCGCTTCCACAGCCGATGTCGAGAAACCGCAATCCTTTCAGGTTCTCGAGGCCGAGCATTGCCTGCAGCGACGCTTCGGCTTGCCTGACCCGCTCCTCGTCGACCACCGACAAGAAACGCTGCCAGTTTCTGCCGAATTCGAATCGTACATCGTCGGCTGCGGATGTCGACGCCGCGCTGGAAGAATTCACGAGTTGTAGAAAGACGAGTTCTTTACGCCCCAGATCCCGACGCGGTGCTCGGCGATCCCTTTGATCGCGATCGCGCAGTCGCGCAGGATCGGGAACAATTCCGCTTCCGACCAGTTTTCGGCCCACGTGTTCACGTAGCCGTCGAACAGGTTGATGTGGCGGTAATCGCGGCTCGGATGGGGCGGCGGCGACATGATCACGCGTGGAATCATCCTGGCGACCGGGATCTGCGTTAGCCGGTACCACGCGTCGGACGAAAACAGCCGCAGCACGCGGTCGGCCTGTGCAGGCGACAGGCGCGAGAACACCGCGTACCAGCCGCGCGAGACCAGCCGGCCGTGCGCGATGCGCAGGAGCAGTGGCCATCGACTGAGCTGGCGGCGGTCGGGTTCGCGCGCGTCGATATGAAACAGCGCCGCGGCGTAAATCCAGAAGTTCAATTCGCCGCCTTCCTTCACCAGCGACGCCGCGGCCCGGATCGCGCGTTCTGTCTGCCCGGTGTGGTGGAGCACGCCGAGCGAGTACACGTAGTCGAAGGAAGCCGAGCGGAAGGGCATCGAGAAGACGCTGGCCTGTACGAAGACGACGCGATCGAGATACTGCGGATATCGCCGGACGATCACGTCCCGCAGGGTGTCGATCGCTTCGGTCAGATCCATGGCGACGATTTTCGCCGGCGCATGTTCGATCAGCGACTTAACCACGTACTGCCCGACGCCGCAGCCGATCTCCAGCGCCCGACGACCGCGCATGTGCGCGAAGGCGCGGCCGGCATGGCTGTTGCGATCGTAGATGTCGTGCAGGGCGTACGCACGATCGGATTTGTCGAGAATCGCATGGTTCAACGCGCGGCCGCGGTCGATCGCTTCCCACTTGTAGTTCCACGTGCGGTTGTATCCGTCGATGCCGTCGATAAATCGCGCCACGCCGCGGCGGACCGGATATGTGCGTCCGCATGCACTGCACGACAGCGTGCCGTCGATCAGATAGAGGTCGCCGTCTGTTCGATCGCGACGTTCGACGTTCAAGGCCGACCCACAGCGGGTGCACGCGAGCTCCGCTGCGTCGGTCATCAGCATCGATCTGACACCGGTTCGGCGGGCGGCGGTACCGACAGTCCGGGCGCTGCGCCGGCAAGCGTCAACGCCCGCCCGAGGCCGAGGACGCGGCCGACTACTCCGTCGTCGCCGCGGCCGAAGTAGGTCACGGCGCCCACGAATGCCGCCACTGTCGCGCCGACGATCACGACCCCTCCCGTCGTCGGACCGCTCCAGCCAAGAACTCCCAGCGCCGGCGCGAGGACCAGCGCCGGCGTCGCAAAGCGCCACAGCGGTCCGAAATCGAGGCCAGCACGGCGGACGACGACAACCAGGAGCAGTGCGCCGATGGCAAACGACGACGTGGTCGCAATCGCTGCGCCGTTGATGCCAATGCGCCGCACCAGCAGCAGATCCCCCGTGGTGTTGAGCACCGCAATCACCGCGCTAACGAGTACGAAACGCGGCAAGATACGTTCGTAGGCACCGCCAATCGGCGTGATCAGGTAGGCAATCAGCTGGAACGGCAGCGCCGATGTGAGGATCAGGATCACCGGATACGCCGGCGCGTACGCCGGCGCCGCAACGTGGCGAAGCACCGGAAAGACGAACGCGAGTGAAAGCGCGACCGCCGCTGCGCCCAGCGACGCGGTGGGGACGATCGCGTCTACGTAACGCTGCAGGCTGACACGGTCGCCTTTGACCCGCGCGTCGATCACCCGCGGCGTGAGGACCACGGCGATCGGGGCGAAGGCGAGGGCGGCGACCGCCGTCGTCTGGTAGGCCCAGTTGTAGACGCCGACGGAGGCGACGCCCTTGACGTCGCGGATCACCCAGCTGTCAATCCACGTCACGACATAGGTGCTGATGCCCGCGAACGGCAGCGTCCACGAGTAGCGAAGCAACTGGCCGATGCGGCTGGCTTCGAATGCGAAGCCGCGGTAGTGCGACCGCGGCAGCGTTACGACGGCGACGCTGGCGGCGAGCGCCGTCGACGAGACCATGCACACGGCGAGGTAGGTCCAGTCAGCGCCCGGCTGAAGCGCCGGGATCAACAACACGCCAGCCAGAAAGCCGGCGCGGGTAATCAGCGGCGAGTACCCGTACATCTCGGTACGACCTACTGCCTGGTTCATGTAGACGGCGAGCTCCGCCGTCGGCATGACGATGACGCCCGCGGCGATCCACGCGAATGGCGAACCGTCAACGCGCAGAAAAGTGCGCAACCAGGGATCGAGGAGCCACGACAGTGCGACGGCAACGCATAAACACGATGCGAACAGCGTCAACCGGGCCGCGAGCGTAGCGCCGATCTGCTGGTGGGTTCCCCATTCCTCTCGCCCGAACCGGAGCAGCGCCGCATTCGGCCAACTGATTAGCAGCAACGCTCCCGCGGACACGACCGATTGGTACAGCGCGTATCGGCCAAAGGTTTCCGGGTCGACGTAGAGGGCGAGCCACCGCAGGCTCGCGAGCAGCGCGACTGCGGCAAGCGCCTGGCAAACCAGCACGGTGACATATGACCTGCCGAACCGCCGCGTTGTCACGCCACCCGCTTGGTTCTCGGCGTCGAAATCGCCGAGAGCAGCCGCGCCCCGAGTGCACCCGTCGACTCGCCGAAGGCGTGGAGCTCGGCCCAGATCGAGAACACCAGCAGCCGCCACACGTCGGCTGGACTTCGGGCAATCGCGCGCTCGGCGCCTTCGCGAGAAAAAATTCCGAGCTCGAGATATCGACCGCGGCGCACGAACTCGTCAACGGCGCCGCGCCATGGGCCCGACAGCAACTCGGGAAACGAAATGTTGTAGCCGAAGCCGTACTTGCGGCCGTAGAGCACGCTGCGCGGCAACCGGCGCTCCACGCTGCGCTTCAAGGTGTACTTGTTGTAGTTCGGCCGCCATGGCGATCTCACTTTGAGCCCGGTTGGCAGCGAAAACGCGAATTCGACGACCCGGTGATCGAGAAACGGCGCGCGAATCTCGAGCGCGTGCGTCATGCCGGACACGTCGGTGATGACTGTCGTACCGTGCTGGTGATAGACCATCAAATCCGAATACATCACGGTGTCGAGGTAGTCGCGCGGCGCGCACTCGCGTGAATACTCCGCGACGAACCGGCCCGGCCGGAACGCGCGCGCGCGATCGGCGAATCGTGCCGTGAACAAGGCCACGCCTGACTGATACGACAGCTGATCGAATGTGCGACCCCGGCGCTCCTCGATCGGTTCTCGGGCCGCAGTTCGGAACCGTTCGAGCCGGCCGCCGCCGAGTCCGGGGATGGCGCCGGTCCACCACGGCGTGACAGCAAGCATCGCTGTCAACCGGTCGACAACGAGTTGACGGTTGTAGCCGCGATAGCCTCCGAATATTTCGTCGGCGCCGTTGCCGCCGAGCGCCACCTTGACGTGCTGGCGGACCGACGCGGCGAGACGGTCGGCATACAGCATCGGGAAGACGTTGAACGGCTGGCCGTAGCCCTGAACGATGCGTGGCAGCAACGAGAGATCAACCGCCTCGAAGGGAATCTCCCGATGGGGCAGGTGCAGCTGCGAAGCAACCTGTCGCGCCCGCGCCAGGTCCGGATCGGGTCGGTCCACCGAATCGTGGGCGATTGAGAAGGCCTGGATGGCCGCATTCGCCTCGCCCGCATGCATCGCGATTGCGCTGGAGTCGACGCCGCCCGACAGCAGCACGCCGACTGGAACATCGGCGATCAGTGCGCCGTCGACGGCCTGGCGCAGCAGGCCGTCGAGTGCCTCCGCGGCCTCACCTTCGCGCCACGGCCGCCGCCGCGAGCAATCGATCCTCCAGTAGCGATCGAGCTGAACACGACGATCTTCGTAAACGAGCCGCGACGCCGGAGCGACCGCGCGAACGCCGGCGAACATCGTCAGCGGCGCCGGCGAACACGAATACACGAGCGACGCTGCGATCGCTTCGTCGTCGAGCGTCATGTCGACGTCAAGAGGCGCCGCGCCGGCGACCGCGGCGATTTCCGAAGCGAACACGAAGCCTTTCGCCGTGGCTGCGTAATACAACGGCTTCTCACCGATGCGATCCCGCGCGAGCAGCAGACGCCGACGCCGCGTGTCCCACAACGCGAACGCGAACATGCCGACGAGATCACGGACGCACTCGTCGCCGTGATCCTCGTAGAGATGGAGAATCACTTCGACATCGGTATGGCTTCGGAAGCGATGTCCGGCGGCGAGCAGGTCGGCACGCAGTGATTTGAAGTTGTAGATCTCGCCGTTGCAGACGAGGACGATGCTTCCATCCTCGTTCGTCATCGGCTGGCTGCCGCTCGCGCTCAGATCGATGATCGCGAGCCGGCGGTGTCCGAGATAGGCGACGCCGTCGTCCCATAATCCCTCGCCGTCGGGACCGCGATGGCGCAGCGCGCAGTTCATCTCGTGAACCACCTGGCGCGCGGTCGCTGGCGCGATCTGGTCGGTGACGAGGCCGCTGATGCCGCACATGACGTGTTTATGCCGGGCGAACGGCGGTGGCGAGGAGACCGGCGGCGCACGAGGGCGCGATGGTGGTAATCGCCTGCAGCGATCGCCGCACCCGGGCCGAGCGATAGAGCCAGGAATGCAGACGTGTGTGCGGCACGAAGAACCCGTCGGCGATCATCTGCGTGACATGCAGCCCGGCGCCGGTCAGCCGGTCGTGCAGCACCTGTCGCGTGTACATGTTGACGTGATCGGTCGTGCGCAGAATCGAGCGCTGCAGCACGTGATTGCGGAGGAACGCGAGCGGCGACCCTTCGTTGGGGACGCCGACCAGCAGCAAGCCGCCGGGCCGCAGGACACGGCGAAGTTCCGCGAATGCGAGATGATCGTCGGGAACGTGCTCGAGTACCTGGTTGCAGACGACGATATCGAAGCTTCGATCGACGAAGCCGAGTGCGGTCACTGATGTTCGCGTCAGGCCGGCGCCGACGAGTTTGGCGCGATCGACGCGCAACGGGCTGTAGTCGGCACCGACGAGGTGCGTCGGCCATTGGCGCTCACGGCCGAGTCGCGCGAAAAAGGACAGGTTGATGCCGTCGCCGCAGCCAGCGTCCAGCAGCCGCGCCGGCGGCGCGCCGGTCGCGCGGATCCATTCGTCGATCGACGCGGAAAATACCCGCCATCGGTTCTCGACGACGGCGCGAAACGCCGGTGAGCCGAGCTGAATCGAAAACTGGTCTTCGGTGTACCACGGGTTGGCGCGAGCGATTTCCGATTCAGGGGTTCGCATCGGCTTAGATCGTCCGGACCGGCTCGGTGCCGGCGAGTCGTCGCCGAACGTGTTCCGCAGTGCGCTGCTCGAGCAGTGCGACAATCCGCTCGGCAGCGCGGCCGTCACCGTAGTCGCCGATCGGCCTTCTCACCGCGTAGTCAGGGCCACGCCACAGCCTGTTCCATCCATGCTCGATGGTTTCGACCCATTCGGTCTCTGCTCTCAGCGTCACGCAGGGCTTGCCATGGAAGTACGCTTCCTTCTGCAAACCTCCCGAGTCGGTGAGCACCTTCGTGCATCGGCTCAGCAGCGTAGCCATGTCGAGATAGCCAAGAGGCGGACAGACGCGCAGCGGTCCGGCCTCGATGTGAAATCTCTCGAGCGCCTGCCTGGTTCGAGGATGAATCGGGAACACGACGACCTGATCGCGCGCTTCCGCTTTCAAGTAGTCGATTACGCCGCGCAGCGATTCCGCGTCGTCGACATTCTCCGCACGATGAACCGTGGCCACTGCGAACGCGCAATCGCCGATGCCGAGCCGGTCGACAACGGCGGTGCCTCCAGGCCGTTGCATCGCGGCCCGGCACGCGTCGTACATGACGTCGCCGGTCCAGTGCACACCCTGCTCGATCCCTTCGCGACCGAGATTGGCGATCGCCTGCCGGGTAGGACAGAGGTGTAGGTCGCTGACGTGATCGGTCAGGACGCGATTGACTTCCTCCGGCATCGCGCGATTGAACGAACGCAGTCCTGCCTCGACGTGCGCCACGCGCACGTGCAGCTTCGCGGCCGCGAGTGCGCCGGCGAGCGTCGAGTTGGTGTCGCCGTAAACCAGGACCCAGTCCGGCTGTTCGGCTTCAATCCGCTCCTCCAGCGCCTCAAGCATCCGGCCGGTCATCGCGCCGTGCCCGCCGCCGTGGATGCCGAGGTTCCACGCGGGTGGTGCCATGCCAAGCTCGGCAAAGAACACGTCCGACATGTCCGCGTCGAAGTGTTGCCCGGTGTGGACGACCACTTCCGTAAACCGCCCCGACGCGGCAAGCGCCGCCGAAACCGGCGCTGCCTTGACGAACTGCGGGCGCGCGCCGATGACCGTGAGGATGACGATCCGCTTCATCGCCGGACGCCTTCGACCGCCGCCGGGTCGGCGCGCGGCGCCGCCAGTGCCGCATCGCCGGCCTTCCCATCGACGACGTTTCGCAGCAGCGCGTCGACCCGTTCGAACTGTTCCTGGCGCGACAGCCCGATCCTCGCCGACGCCGGCGGCGACGCGACCATCCCGATGCGCTCCTTTTCCGCAATCCATCGGCGGAGCGCAGCCGCGATCTGGCCGGGGTCAGCGAGCGCCACGCCAAGTTCACGCGAGCGAATCAGATCCGCCGCCACGCCGCGATCGGCGCCGACAGCCAGGATCGGTCGCGCCGCCCCGACGTATTCGAACAGCTTGCCGGTGAACACGCCGGCTTCGCGCGGGTCGTTCCACAGCAGCAGCAGAAGCACGTCCGCGCGGCGCTGTACATCGAGGGATTGACGATACGGGATCGCATTGCACACGGTCACGTGGGCGCCGACGCGGCAGCGCTCCGCGGCCTCGATCACGCCGCGCAGGTCCTGACCATAGAACGTGACCTGGACGCGCTCGGCGAGCGCGCCGAGCGAGCCGATCGCCGCAAACAGCGCTGAGGGATCGCGCCGGCCCGGGTAAATCAATCCCGTATAGACGATTCGCAACATTCGAGGGTCGCTGGCGGAGGGCTCCGGCTCATCCTCCGGAACGGTTTCATCGTAACCGTTCAACACTGCGATCGCCGGCTTGCCGTGACGGCTGCGCAGCGTCTCGGCCATCGGCTCGGACACGGTCACGCACGCTGCAGCCGACGCGACCACGCGTCGTTCGAGCCAGCGATCGATTGGCGCCCGCCACGCCGGAAGATTCGAGTACGGGTTGCCGGCAAAATGATCGCGGAATTCAGCCACCCATGGCACGCCAGCCCGGCGCGCGAGTGACGCGGCAACAATGTGCGCCGTGAATGGAAGCGCGCTCGCATAGACCGCATCCGGATGCCAGTTGCGCAGGAGTTCGCGGCCCGCCGCCACGGCCGATGGGTACCAGCCGACTTGCGGTTCGGGGATTGCCAGCGGTGCCGCCATTGTCGAAAGCCGGTGAGCCAGTCCAGGGGTAGCAGTGGCCGAGGCACGCGCCGGGCTGTTTGTCCTTGGCGATCGTCGAAGTGTTTGCAGGAGGACAAGCGGATCGGCAGAACGGGTCCAGGTTATCGCGTCCTCCGAGATCGACAGCGGAAGCGTCTGCGGGTACGGGAGCGGCCTCGCCGTCAGGACCCGGACATCGTGACCGGCGCCGACGAGAAAGGACGCCAGCTTTCCCACCCGCACAGCGCCGCTGGTGTTGTACGGCGGAAACGCCTGCGTGACGAGCAGGATCCTCACGACGGGAATTCCAGATGCAGCAGGTCGGCCCAGCGCAGCACGTTCCAACACCGCCAGATCTCGCCGCTATACGGAGAGTGTCCGGCGGCCACGGCGCGAAGGCGCGAGGCGAGTCCAGGGCGGAAGCACGGCGGCAGCAATGCCGGGACCGACGTGCTGAGTCGCTCGCGCAGCGAGGTCGTCGTCGCGAACCACTGCGCTTCGGGGGTGGCAAAGCCAATCTTGTCGCGCCGGTCGAGCACAGCGTCGGGCACAACGCCGCGCATCGCTATGCGGAGAAGCCGTTTCGTCGTCCCATCAGGGCCGATCAGGAGATCATCGGGAAGGGACAGCGCGAAGTCGGCGATCGCGGTAGTGAGGAACGGCACGCGATTCTCGAGCGACACCGACATGGCATTGCGGTCGGCGTAGCGCAGCAGCATCGGCAGGCTGGTCGAAACGGTCGCATCGTACAGTTCGGCGGTCAAGTCTGTCGGCGCGCCGCCGCCGTTGTGCGGTCGCACCGACGCGGCGGCATGACGTTCGAACCAGGCGCCGTTCAGCCACGACGGGATGGTCGGTTTGCCGACGACGCGGCGAGCCGTTTCCTGCACTGCCGGCGGCAGCAATGCAGCAAGCGCACGAAGCAGTGGCGTCGTGCGGGGACCGGGAAGAGCCCGCACGAATTGCACGGCACGCGCCCACTCGCCGCGGCGGACCAGCGTCGCCAGCCGCGCCGCACGAAACACCGGGTATCCGGCGAAGAGCTCGTCGGCCCCCTGACCGTCCATGATCACTTTGAACCCGTCATCGTGTGCACGCCGAAAGACGCGGTTCTGTGCCCACATGCTGGTGGTGGTGAACGGCTGCTCCTGGGTCAGTATCAATCGATCAAGCTCGTCGACGAGCTGGTCGGGACTGAGGCGGATCTTGCGCGGCGTGACGCGCGCCGCACTGGCCACCAGGTCGAGATAGCGCTCTTCGTTGACCGCGGGATCGTCGGCGACATAGCTGAAGACCTGGAGCGAATCGTTCTGCTGAACCCGTGCGATCATCCCGACGATGGCGCTGGAGTCGATGCCGCCGGACAACGTCGCCGCTACCGGGACGTCTGCACGCAGGTGCAGCCTGACGCTGTCGGTCAACAGCGCTCGCAGCTGTTCGCTTGCCGCCGGCAGCGTTGGTTCACCGTCGGTTGCGAACGACGGACGCCAGTATCGAATTGGCGTCGACACCGCGCCGCTGTCCAGGGCCACTTCGATCGCGTGAGCCGGAAGCAGTTGCCGTACGCCTTCGATCATCGTCAGCTCGTCGTGATCGGTCACCGCGTGTCGCAGGTAATCGAACAAGGCAGATGGTTCGATCCGCCTCGGCGCGAAGCCGAGCGACATCAGCGGACGGATCTCCGAGGAAAAGCTGACGTTCGTCGGCCCCGACGAATAAAAGAGCGGCTTGATGCCGAACGGATCCCGCGCCAGCCAGAGACGACGCCGGACGGTGTCGCAGAACGCGAACGCGAACATCCCGGTGACGCGGCGGAGTGCGTCGATACCCGATTGAATCAACAGGTTGAGCAGGACTTCCGTATCCGTGTGCGACCGGAACCTGACCCCCTCTGCCTCGAGCTCGCGGCGAAGTTCCGGGTAGTTGTAGATCTCGCCGTTGAGGACGATCGCGTATCGGCCGGTGCTATCCGTCATCGGCTGCCAACCGCGTTCACTTAGATCGACGATCGACAGGCGGCGGTGGATCAGGGCGAGTCGTGCGGGGCTCATCGTCTGCGCACTTCGACCAAGGTCAAACGCACTGCCGCACCACGTGAGGTAGCCGACGTCGTCGGGCCCGCGATGCGCGAGGCCGGATGAAAAGCCGTCGAGCACCGCCGGCAGGTTGGTGATCGGCTCGGTCGACACGATTCCGGCGATGCCGCACATGGTTGTTACCGTGCTGCGCTCGCGGTCGCGCCGGCCCGACCGCTGACGTGGCGACCGACCACGCCGACGCCGACGAGGCGCTTGCCGATCAGCTCACGATAGCGGGTGGGCGACTGCAGCCGCGGCTCGAAGCCGGCGTCCTCGAACCAGGAAATCACTTCGTTGAAACCGTGCTGATGTGCGTAGCGCGGCGTGAAGGCGTCGCGCAGGCCATGAAAGGTATTCCGGAACCGCCATTGACCGGGGCGTCGATCGCGAAGCTTGATGATCGGATGCACCGCCGCCGTCAGAGCGAGCATCGCGCTGTTGCGAATCGGCGCGGGCATCCGGCTCAAAATCGGCCGGCCGATGTGGTGCGATACGAGCCAGTAGGCCCGAATCATCGCGCCGCGCACGCCGGGCACGACCAGCGAGTCTTCCTGCGCGTACACCCATACGAACAGCGAACCGTCGGGACGGGTGAACCGGGAAATCGCGTCGAAGGCGGCGCGCGTTGAATAGGTGTGATGGATCACGCCCTGGGTGTGCACGTGCGCGAACGACTGTGGAGCAAACGGCAGCCGGAACAATGACGCGATCACCGGATGGACGCGCGGATAGTCGTTCAGGTGGTTTGCCGCCTCGAGCAGCGACAGATTGAGATCGACGGCGACGACCTCCGCGCGCGGAAAAATCTCGCTGAGCACGATGGCTTCCTTGCCGAAGCCGCAGCCGACGTTCAAGACGGAATCAACGGCGGCGATCTCCTCCGGCGAGAATCGCAGCCAGACGTCACGGTGAAGGGCAACCAGCTCCGGATCGGAATACGCGAACGTCCGGTCGTCGTTGCCCAGGCCGCTCCACTCCTCGGTGAAGGTTTTTTGCACCGACCGTTCGCCCGGCATCGGCGGCAGATCGGGGGCGCGATACCGATCGAGCGCATCGAACGCCGACTTGTGATTGTTCGTGAACTGATCGGCCAGCCGGGTCCGGAAGGTCAGCATCACCGGCACGTAGTTGACGATTGGGTACCAGTAGTTGGATGCGCGGCAGTACAGGATGCCCGTCCGTACCAGTTCGGCGCCGCCGCGAGCCTCGGATTCGAGAATCTTGAGCTCCAGAGGCGCCGCGCTCACCGGACAACGCAGGCGCGACACGAGGTGGACGTGCATGATCGTTACGATACGGTGTCGGCCGGCGTCAGCAGGCGAATCACACGGGCGGGCGCGCCGGCGATGACTTGATTCCCGGCCGGGAACGATTTGGTCACCACCGCGTTCGCGCCAACGATGGTGCGGTCGCCGAGTATGACGCTCGGCATAATCACGCTGCCAAATCCGAGCCAGCAGTCCCTGCCGATCCGTATTCCGGACGTCGGGGGTGCGTCATCCAGATCGAATCGACCGTGATCCTGCGACACGATCGCGACATTGGGCGCCCAGATCGTCCCGGTTCCGATCCAGAGGCCGTCCGCGGCGTTGATGTAGCAGCCGCCGCTCACCGCAAGCGATCGACGGACCTTGTCGCAGTTGTTCTCGACGTGCAGGCCTGCGCCGTGCATCACGCGGCTCGCAAAGTGCTTGCTGTGCGGGCATTCGGCGTCGAGGCGAAACAGACGCTGAACGATCGTGTTGATCACCCAGAGGCTGACGCCGGTCCCCGGCACGTAGCCGAATCGCTGCGCCAGGTGGACGCCTCCGGTCATCGTCGTGCCCTGGTGGGCCAGGTCTGATGCGGCCGGATCATGTGTGGACGGCGCTCGGGTTGTCGCCAACCGCCGCGAGATAGCAGCGGCGCTTCGTCTCGCGCGTGCGCTCGAGATCGTGACGCTGCAGCGCGAGGGCCCGCGCCGCCTTTCCGAGCACCGCGCCGTGTGAACGGTCGTCCAACAGCCGTCCGATCGCCGAGGCAAGCTCCTTCACCTCGTGTTCGCCGACGAGAAAACCGGTCTCGCCATTCCTCACCAGCTCGCCATGCCATTCGACGTCGTATGCGATGACTGGCGAAGCTGCGGCGCAGGCCTCGATCAAGCTGAAGCCGCCCATTAAGCACAGGCTGGCTGCCGATGCCTGTCGCACGGCCGCGACGATGTCCCGCGAACGGAATCCTCCGAAGCAGACGGTGTCGCGCAACGCCGGATCGGCGCGCACCGTCGCGCGGAGCCGTTCCTCCTCGGGACCGCCGCCCAGAATCAGCAGCACGAAATCGCTCCGCTCCGCACTCAGCTGGCGCGTCGCCTCGAGAATGTCGTCGAGGTAGTTTTCCCGCACCAGCCGTCCGACGAAGCTGACGATCTGCCGGCCGGCGGGAAGCTCGAACAACGCCGCAACGTCGATCGCGGATGGCTGCACGAACGTCGAAAGATCTGTCCCATGGGGAATCACCGCGATGCGGTCCGGGCGTGCACCGCTGGTGATCGCGTACTCGCGCAGGCTGTCGCGGATTGGCATCACGATCGCTGCACGCCTGAGGACAAACCGCTCCACCGCTCTCGCGAGCGCTCGCGATCCGAGGATCGTCGTTCCGGCCGAGGCCCCGCCGAGCTCGTAGCGCTTGTCGAAATCCGCGTGGATCGAGACGCAAAACGGCCGGCCGGTCAGTCGCGCCGTGACCCAGGCGAACGTGCCCGAGAAGCACGGATCGGTCGCCCGAATCACGTCGATCCGATCGCGGCGCACGTGGCCGATCAGCGTGCGGAACACGCGCAGGAAATGAATCGGCGCGGCCGTGCGACGCAGCCATCGAAAGCGGCCGCCGAACGGCAGCCAGTCGGTACCGATGTCCTCCACCAGGACACGATCCGAGACCGCGACGGCACAACTCGTCCGCGCCAGCGGAAAGGCGATCCGCACCCGGTCAAAAAATCCGCCCTCATCGAAATCGGCGAGCAGCGGGGCGACGCCCTTTTTCACCGCCGACTGATAGTCGGTGGGCGAGATCAGGAGCAGTCGAAGGCGCCGCTCAGTCACCACCGCGTCCGTCGCCGCCGATGCGTTGCAGGCCGCCCGGCGCCCCCGCGTACTCCGCGCCGCAACTCCTGCAGCGCGCGTGCGAAGGCTGTTCGGCGCCGCCCGTCAGCTTGACGCCGCACTCACACATCCAACCCGCGATCCGTGCGGCGTTGCCGATCACCAGGGCGTAGTCCGGAATATCGCGTGTCACGACGGCGCCGGCGCCGACGAATGCATACCGGCCGATCGAATGACCGCAGACAATCGTGCTGTTGGCGCCGAGCGTCGCGCCGCGGCCGACAATCGTCTGCCGGTATTCGTCCTTGCGCGATACGTGGCTGCGTGGGTTCACGACGTTGGTGAAGACCATCGACGGCCCGCAGAACACGTCGTCCTCGAGGACGACGCCGGTGTAGACGGAGACGTTGTTCTGAATCTTGACGTTGTTGCCGATCGTGACCCCGGGCGAGATGACGACGTTCTGCCCGATGTTGCAGCCGCGGCCAATGGTCGCGCCGTTCATCACATGGCAGAAGTGCCAGATCTTGGTCCCTTCACCGATCGTGCAGCCATCGTCGACGTACGACGACTGGTGGACGAAGTAGCTCGAGGATGTGGTTGTCACTGGCAGAGCAGCAGCGGATGCGCGACCGGCGTCGGCGGCGTGACCGGCGTCTGGCGGATCGCGTATGCGAGCTCGATCGACGGACGCGCATCGGCGATGCCAAAACCGCCGCCGCCGAGCACGTCCGCATACACACGCGTGTGCAGGTCGGCGAACCCGTCGGTAAATTCAACTTCGTGACCATCGACGACGATCGATCGAAACGTCGTCCGATTGCCCGGCTCGGCGGCGAAGGGCAGATCGCGCGCGTCGGTCGACAGATACCAGCGCACGGCGGCGCGTTCCAGCTCGGTCCGGCCGGCCATCTTCTTCGGCGTGTTCAGATGCACTTCGCTACGAATGGCCCGGCCGAACAGCCAGAGCAGCAGATCGAAGAAGTGGATGCCGATGTTCGTGGCGACGCCGCCGGATCGCTCGCTCGAGCCTTTCCACGACACGTCGTACCAACCGCCGCGCGCCGTGACGTAGGTGAGGTCCACCTCGTGGCCTCCGGCCGACGTGTCGAGCCGTGTCTTCAACGCGATCAGCGCCGGATGGAGCCGCAGCTGAAGGACCGTGTAGACGCGACGCCCGGTCTCGGCCTGGAGTTCCTCGAGCGCGTCGAGGTTCCAGGGGTTAATCACCAGCGGCTTTTCGCAAATGGCGTCGGCGCCGATTCGCAGCGCCAGCCGGATATGCGCGTCGTGCAGATAATTCGGCGAGCAGATCGACACGAATTGGACGTGATCGGCCGCGGCACCACGGCGCAGCTTTTCCAGGTGGCGATCGAAGCGTTCGAATTCGGTGAAGAACCGCACGTCGAAGGAGTAGCGGTCGAGGACCCCCACCGCGTCGTGCGGGTCGGTGGCGGCGACGATCCGGTTCCCGGTTTCCGTGATCGCTCTCAGGTGGCGAGGCGCGACATATCCGGCAACACCGGTGAGGGCGAAGTTTTTCATCTCGTTCACCTCGACTCGCGGATCGCGACCAGCCGCTCGCGATCGATCCCGTTGCGCTCCAACTCGGCAAGAATTGGCGCCGGATCGTCGAACGTGGCGACGATCATCAGATCGAAGCCGACGCGGTCGTGCTCGGCCATCCCGCAGGCCGGAATATCGAACAGGCCGGCTGCCGCGCCGTCGTTGAAGATCGCCACCGGCTCGACACCCAATTCCTTCAGGCAGATGTACGCCAGCTCCGCCGGTTCGCCTGTCCCGTAAAGCGCGACGCGCAGTTGCTGCTGCGATACGAGCGGCTCGAGCACCGCTCGTACGCGTAGGCGTGCGTTGCGGTAAAGGCGCAGGGAATATTCCATGAACTCGTAGGTGAGCCGCGTCTTCTCGGCCAGTCCGGTGGGCGTGATCATGTACATCAGCCGGTTGGACTTGGCGTTGACGCACTTCACGTAGCCCTTGTGCACCAGGCGGCGAAGGTAGATGTTGGTGAGGCCGAGCGCAATCCCCACCTTGCTCGCGAGCCCGCGCTGAGTTGTGTGCGCATTCTCCGCGAGCGCTTCGAGAAGTTCGAGCTGGTGTCGCGATTCGGATTTCACGGCTGCTGGCGTACAGGCGTCCGCCCCGTGAGTTACACCGTGGCTGTCGGGGTAAGCCGGGCGACCTTGAGGGACTGGCCAGAAACGAGAGCCGCGCGGCCACGTGCAGGTCCGCGCAAGCGTTCAATGATTGAACGCTGCTCCGACCAACGATGTCAACGATTTTCTGCCGCTGTGCTTGACCGACAGCGACCTGCCCGTTTGCGCACGCGGTGAGACTCAATGATTTCTGCGCGACGTTTGAACGCGCGATACGAGCCTCGGCGCGCTGCGCTTCGGTGGGTACAACGCAATTCATTTCGCACGCCCGGTCCGACACGACGCCACGATGTCGCGGGACTAGCCTAGGTCGCTGTGGCTGATGCGTTAAAACGTAGTGGACCGCCGGTAACCAGGCGATGGAGCATTCTGCTCTTGCCCTGGTCGACATCGGCACTGTTCCTGATCGCACGACGCGGTTCGACCGACTACCGTTCAGGTTCGCTTCACGACGTCTCTGCCGTCGCGGTATTGCCGCCGCAGGGCCTCCGGCGCATTGCCAACGATCCAAGGTACTTCGATCCGATCGAAATTCTCGCCGCGTCCTTCCGTGCGCTGGACTGCGGTGACCATCACGCACGCGCTGCTGCGCGTTTTGCGCCGGAGGAGTGAACGAGCCGGTCATAGGCCCCGGTTCACCGGTCGGATCAGCTTGTTCGCTCAGGCACAGCCGAACGGTCGGTCGCGCGGGACATGATACGGTCGAGCCATTCCCACATTTGGCAATCGTTTCGTAGGCGTCTGCTCCGCGGTAGAAAACCTTTTCCACGCGCGACTGCAAGTTACGATTTACTGAGCCGTATTCGCTTTTCGAGCACAGGCATATCGTTTGCCGACAGCCCGACAGGAGCCACACGTGGCATGT
>Ga0075425_100001831_pt1 | contig 20928 bp, 23 predicted proteins | sample SoiMethybrSBSTD4_FD_75300 | JGI IMG/M metagenome (GOLD analysis project Ga0075425, IMG submission 75300) | Bulk soil microbial communities from a Populus tree surrounding site in Tennessee, USA - Soil MetaG P. TD hybrid SBSTD4 | ecosystem: Environmental > Terrestrial > Soil > Tree plantation... | reverse complement strand
TCGAACATCCGCAAGGTCGCCGATCCCGTCGCGCTCGCGCGCGACCACGGCATCGACGTCTTCGTCGAGTTGATGGGCGGCGAGGGCGATCCCGCCAAGCGCGCGATCGAGGCCGCGTTCGACGCCGGCAAGGGCGTCGTCACGGCCAACAAGGCGCTGATCGCAAAGCACGGCGTTCGGCTTGCGAAGTTCGCGGAGGAAAAGCGCGCGCCGTTTTCCTTCGAGGCGGCGGTCGCCGGCGGCATCCCGATCGTCAAGACCTTGCGCGAGGGCCTCGGCGGCGCCCGCATCTCGCGCGTCTATGGAATCCTCAACGGCACCTGCAACTACATTCTCACGCGGATGGAGAAGGAGGGGCGCTCCTTCGCCGATTGCCTGAAAGAGGCGCAGAAGCTCGGCTATGCCGAGGCCGACCCCACCTTCGACATCGGCGGCTTCGACACCGCCCACAAGATCGCGATCCTCACCAGCCTCGCCTTCGCCACCGAGATCGACGCCGACGCCGTCCACATCGAGGGCATCGAACAGGTCTCGCTCGCCGATCTCGATGCCGCCGACGAACTCGGCTACCGCGTCAAGCTTCTCGGGGTTGCGCAACGCACCGACACCGGCATCGAGCAGCGCGTACACCCGACCATGGTGCCGAAGGGCTCGGTGATCGCCGAGATCGACGGCGTCTTGAACGCGGTCGCCGTCGACTCCGACATGATGGGGCTCACCCTGGTCGGCCCCGGCGCCGGCGGCGATGCCACCTCGTCGGCGGTGGTCGCCGACATCGTCGATCTTGCCGCCGGCCGCAAGGTATTTCCGTTCGGCCGCCCGGTCGCCGAGCTCGGCCGGCCGTCACGTGCGCCGATGCAGCGCCACGAAGGCGGCTATTACATCCGGCTCGCCGCGCTCGACCGGCCGGGCACCGCGGCGACCATCGCGCGGCGCATGGCCGACGAGAATATCTCGCTCGAATCGATCATGCAGCGGCGCAAGAAATCGCGCCCGCACGGCGGCGACGACCCGAGGAGCGCGGCGGCGCCTGCTTCCGTTGTGCTCATCACCTACGCGACCACCGAGGACGCGGTGCGCCGCGCGCTCGCCGCGATCGAGAAAGAAGGCGTGCTGGCCGAGCGGCCGCAGGTGATCCGCATCGAAAAAAGCTGATATAGTTCGCAACGTACCGTCTCGGAATTCCGTCATCCTGGACGCCCACGCCCCACGCCCGAGCGCTGAGTTCGAGGGATGAACGCAAAGGTGCAAAAAATGTCCGGGGAAGACCGCATGTCGACGCCGATCACCGTCCAGCCGAGCCTTGCGATCGAGCGCGTTTTGACCATCGAGATCGTGCGCGTCACCGAGCGCGCGGCGGTTGCGGCGGCACGGCTGCGCGGGCGCGGCAACGAGAAGGCGGCCGATCAGGCGGCGGTCGACGCCATGCGCCGCGAATTGAACAACCTGCCGATCGACGGCACCGTGGTGATCGGCGAGGGCGAGCGCGACGAGGCGCCGATGCTGTTCATCGGCGAGCATGTCGGCAGCGAGCATGGGCCGAAAGTCGACATCGCCGTCGATCCCCTCGAGGGCACCACGCTCTGCGCCAAGAACATGCAGGGCGCGATCGCGGTGATGGCGATGGCCGAGGGCGGCACCTTGCTCAACGCGCCCGACGTTTACATGGAAAAGATCGCGATCGGCCCCGGCTACGCGAGGGGCGTCGTCGATCTCGACGCCACCCCCGAGGAGAACATCCGCGCGCTCGCCAAGGCCAAGGGGGTGAAGCCCGAGGAGATCACCGTGCTCGTGCTCGACCGGCCGCGCCACTCCGAATTGATCACCGCGGCGCGCAAAACGGGCGCCGCCGTGCGGCTGATCACCGACGGCGACGTCGCCGGCGTCATTCACACCGCCGATTCCGCGAACACCGGCATCGACATCTACATCGGCATCGGCGGCGCGCCGGAGGGGGTGCTCGCGGCGGCGGCGTTGCGCTGCATCGGCGGCCAGATGCAGGGCCGGCTCGTGCTCGACACCGACGAGAAGAAAAAGCGCGCCGCTTCCATGGGCATCAAGGACCCGAAGAAGAAATACGACATGAACGACATGGTGCGCGGCGATTGCCTCGTTTCCGCCACCGGCGTCACCGACGGCTCCTTCCTGCGCGGCGTGCGCTTCGAGAAGGATCGCATCTACACCCACACCGTGGTGATGCGCTCGGCCACCGGCACCGTGCGCTGGATCGAGGCCGAGCACCGCGAGCTGAAGAAGTTTTATCTGGATTGAAACGGATATGACTGCGCGTTTCGTCATCCGCCCCGTCGGCAAGGGCGAGCGCGCGGCCTGGGAGCCGTTGTGGAGGGGCTACCAGATTTTCTACGAGGTCGCGCTGTCCGCCGAGGTCACCGACAAGGCGTGGGAGCGGTTGCACGATCCGACCGAACCGATGTTCATCCTCGGCGCCTATGTCGACGGCAAGCTCATCGGCATCGTGCACTATCTCTTTCACCGCTCGATGTGGACGATCGGCAACTACTGCTATTTGCAGGATTTGTTCGTCATCGAGGAAGCACGCGGGCTTGGCCTCGGCCGTGCCTTGATCGAGGCCGTCTACGAGGCCGCGCGCAACGTCGGCGCGAGCCGGGTTTATTGGCTGACGCAGGAGTCGAACAAGACGGCGCGCGCGCTCTACGACAAGCTGGCGGAGCGTTCCGGCTTCATTCAGTATCGCAAGGTCTTTTGAATTGAACCACGCGATGAGCGCACTACCCGCATCCTACGCGCCCGAGCGCGCATTTCTCGGCGTCACGCGCTCGGTGACCGGGCGCGTCTGGCGCGATCGCTGTTCGCCGCGCGAGAGCCAGACGGCGCTTGCCATCGGCCAGCGTTACGGCTTGCCGGAAATTCTCGCGCGCGTCATCGCCTGCCGCGGCATTTCGCTCGACGGGGTCGAGGATTTTCTCGATCCCAGCGTCCGCCGCCTGATGCCCGATCCCTCGACGCTCGCCGACATGGACCGCGCCGCGGCGCGGCTCGCCGACGCCGTCGAGCGCAAGGAGAAGGTTGCGATCCTCGGCGATTACGACGTCGACGGCGCGACCTCGACCGCGCTCCTCGTGCGCGTGCTGCACGCGGCCGGGCTCGATCCGTTCTTCCACATTCCCGACCGCCTGTTCGAGGGCTACGGGCCCAACGTCGACGCGGTGCGCAACATCGCCGCGCGTGGAGCGAAGCTTCTCGTCACCGTCGATTGCGGCTCGACCAGCTTCGAGGCGCTGGCGGAGGCCGCGAAGCTCAACCTCGACGTCGTCGTCATCGACCATCATCAGGTCTCCGGCGATCTGCCGTTTGCCTACGCCGTCGTCAATCCGCAGCGCGCCGACGACCTTTCCGGCCTCAACCAGCTTTGCGCGGCGGGCCTCGCCTTTATGACGTCCGCCGCGCTCAATCGCGAGCTGCGCCGGCGCGGCTTCTGGGGCGGCTCGCTGCCCGAGCCGGATCTCCTGCAGCTTCTCGATCTCGTCGCGCTCGGCACCGTCGCCGACGTGGTGCCGCTCACCGGGCTCAACCGCGCCTTCGTGAAGAAGGGTCTGATCGCGCTGAAGAACCGCGAGCAGGCGGGCTTGCGCGCGCTTATGGACGTCGCGCGCCTCGACGGGCCGCCGTCGCCCTGGCATCTCGGCTTTCTCCTAGGTCCGCGCATCAACGCCGGCGGCCGCATCGGCGACGCCACGCTCGGCACGCGGCTCCTCGTCACCGACGACACGGCCGAAGCCGCGCGCATCGCCGGCGAGCTCGATCAATTGAACCGCGAGAGGCAGGTGGTGGAAAAGGTGACGCTCGCCGCCGCCGAAGCCGAGGCGCTCGCGGCGCTGGGCCTCGAGGAGCGCGGCGCGGTGGTGATCGCCTCCGGCGACGGCTGGCACCCCGGCGTCGTCGGCCTCGTCGCCGCGCGGCTGAAGGAGCGCTTCGGCCGCCCGGCGTTCGCCATCGCCATGCTCGGCGAAACCGGCACCGGCTCCGCCCGCTCCATTCCCGGCGTCGATCTCGGTCTCGCGGTGCGCAGCGCGATGGTCGAGGGCCTTCTGATCAAAGGCGGCGGCCACATGATGGCGGCGGGTCTTACGGTCACGCGCGACAAGCTCGGCGCGCTGCGCGCGTTTCTCGAGCGGCATTTGAGCGAGCCGGTCGCGGCCGCGCGCGCGGCCGATAGTCTCGTCATCGACGCCGCGATCACGGCGCGCGCCGCGACTCCGGCGCTGATCGAGACCGTCGAGCGCGCCGGCCCCTTCGGCTCGGGCAATCCGGAGCCGGTGTTCGCCTTTCCCTCGCATGGCATCGCCTACGCCGATCCGGTCGGCAACGCGCATGTGCGGGTGCGGTTGCGCTCCGGCGACGGCGGCGCGCTCAACGCGATCGCCTTCCGCGCCCTTGAGCGCCCGCTCGGCGAGGCCCTGCTCGCCGCGCGCGGCCAGACCATGCACCTCGCGGGTTGTCTTTCCATCGACCGCTGGCAGGGGCAGGAGCGGGTGCAGTTGCGCATTCTCGACGCCGCTCCCGCCGATCCGCTTTCGGCGCGATGAGGCGCGGCGGGAAGGAACACGATATAAGGTAACCCGAGGCAATCGATCTTCCCCCATGCGCTTTCTCGTCACCGGCACCGCCGGCTTCATCGGCTTCCATCTCGCGCGCCGCCTGTTGGCCGACGGCCACGTCGTGCAGGGCGTCGATGGGATGACGCCCTATTACGACGTCGAGCTGAAGAAGGCGCGGCAGGGACTGCTGGCGAGGTCCAATCGCTTCACCGCGCACAATTTTATGCTCGAGGACGAAGCGCGCCTCGCCGCCGTCGTCGCCGAGGCCAAGCCCGATGTCATCGTCCATCTCGCGGCGCAAGCGGGCGTGCGCTACAGCCTGGAAAACCCGCGCGCCTACGTGAACTCGAACCTCGTCGGCACTTTCAACCTTCTCGAACTCGCGCGCCGCCACAAGCCGCGGCATTTCATTTTTGGCTCCACGAGTTCGATTTACGGCGCCAATGCCGACACTCCCTTCCAGGAGACGAGCCGCGCCGATCATCCGCTCTCGCTCTATGCCGCCACCAAAAATGCGGGCGAGCTGATGCTGCACAGCTACGCGCATCTCTTTGAGCTGCCGGCGACGGCGGTTCGTTTCTTCACCGTTTACGGCCCCTGGGGCCGGCCGGACATGGCGCTGTTCAAGTTCGTCGATGCGATGCTCGCTGACCGCGCCATCGACATTTACGGCGAGGGTCATATGTCGCGCGACTTCACCTATATCGACGATCTCGTCGAGGCGATCGTTCGCCTGGTTCCGCTCGCGCCCGTGCGCGAAAACGCGCCGCGCGCCGACGCGATCGATTCCCTCAGCTCCGCGGCATCGTTCCGCGTCGTCAATATCGGCCGCGGCCAGCCGGTCGACCTCCTCGATTTCGTCGCCGCGATCGAGAAGAAGCTCGGGCGGCAAGCCAAGATGAACATGCTGCCGATGCAGCCCGGCGACGTTCGCGCCACATTTGCCAGCGCCGATCTCTTGCAAAGGCTTACGGGCTATCGGCCCGCGACCGCGATCGAGGACGGTGTCGGCGCTTTCGTCGACTGGTATAAGGAGTATTATCGAAAGTAATTGGCTGCCCGGCCGCTTGATGAGTGCGTGGGAGGAACGGGCCATGTGGATCGCCGGTTGCGCCAAGCTCGCGGCCATTGCCGCCTGCGCGCTCTTGGCCGCGGCCTGCGCGGAGAACAGGGTCGAGCCGCCCGCCGTCCAGGTTCCGCCCGTCAGCTCCGTTCCGCCCGGCTCGACGCAGGATTTCTTCCTCAACGTCGGCGACCGCATTTTCTTCAATGAAAATTCCGCCGAACTTTCGCCGACCGCGCTGACCACGCTCGACAAGCAGGGCGAGTGGCTCGTCAGATACCCCAATTATCGGATCACGATCGAGGGGCACAGCGACGAAAAAGCCTCCCCGCAGAAGAACATGACGCTGAGCAAACAACGCGCCGAGGCCGTTCGCGGCTATCTCGCCGCGAAGGGCATCGAGCCGGCACGCGTGCGGACGGTCTTCTTCGGGCGCGAGAAACGGGTCGCCACCTGCAACGACATGTCGTGCTGGTCGCAGAACCGCCGCGTGGTCACGGTGCTCGACACCGGACCGCCGGCGCCCGCGGTCACCGCGCGTGCGCGTCCGGGTCCGGGCATGGCTCCGCTTCCCGACCGCATGCCCACCTACGCGCCGCCCCCGCCGCGCGGCTGAGCGTCATCACGCCTAGCGCTGCGAACCCGAAGTTCGCACACACCGTGCCGCAAGGACGGTTGCGAACTTCGCAATCGGGACACTAGCCGCCCAGCGCTTTGATCGAGCGCCTGAGCCGCGCGATCAGTCTGTGGCTGCCCGTCAGATATTGCTCCTCGAGATCGAGCACGCGCAGAAACGCCCGCTTCTTGATGCCGAGCACGTCGATTTCGCCGGGCTCGACCGCGGCCGCGTCGCACACGATGTCGATCAGCCGGTCGATCGCATGCAGGCGTCCGAGCAGATAGTCGTTTTCGCGGTAGGCGCGCGACAAGAACGCGGCGAAATGGCCGAAGCCCGTGCCCTTCAGGCTCTTGACCCCGCCGAATTCCTTCAGCGTCTTGACGTCTTGCGGACTGATGCGGTCGATGAGGATCTCGTGCAATTCGCCGGTATCGCGGGCGGTCGCCACCGAAAAGGTGAGCACGTCCCAGAACGGAAAGCCGAGATAATTCACCAGTACCTCGCGCCATGGCTCCGGCTTCCAGGCGACGGGATCGAGGGAAGCGAGCAACTCGTCGAGGTCGCGGGTGTTCGAGGCGAGGTTGATTTCGCGCCCGAGCGTCTCCACCAGCCGGTCGAGCTTTTCGCCATGTAATTTGACAAAACGGCGGGCGAACGCCGTAAGGTTCTTCGCCTCCTCCTCGGAAGGCTCGATTTCGAACAGCTCGCGCACGAGGCCGTGCGCCTCGACGCTGTAGAACCTCGCCTCTTCGCAGCGCTGCAGCCCGTCGAGCAACCGGTAGAAGGCGCGCTTCAGCCCGTCGACCACGCCGGGCTCCAGGCCCGGGAACCGGCCCTCGTCGAGCAGGCGGTAAAGCCGGTTCTGGCCCTCGATCAGGAAATTGAGGCGCCGCTTGCGGTAATCGACGTCGAAGGCGAGAAAGAACTCGGCCCAGCGCGGAAGCGTGGAAGCCGCCGTCGTTTCGCGCAACAGCGCGTCGTGCTCGGCGCGGTTATAGACGACGCCGCGGCTTTTCGCCCAGGCATCGATGATCTCGGCGGTCGCGCGCGCGCGGGGCGAGCGCGGCGGCGCGCCGGCAAGCGTGAGCATGATGTTTCCGACAAAATCGCGCACCGAGGCGAGCTTCAGGCGCACATAGCCTTCGTAGGCGTAACCGGCGTCGCGGGCGACGCGTGTGTTCACCATCTCGCGCCAGCGGCAAATTTCCTCGGCGCTGATCTTCTGGTCGAGCGGCGCGGTGATCGCGTCCGATACCAGTCCGCTGATATGCGGCCGCGCCTCCTCGATGATCGCCTTGAAGCCCCGCACCTGCGCGTTGAAGTCGAACACGAAGCCGAGCTCGTCGGAGACCGGCTGGGTGGAAGGAATGTCGGAGAGCGCCCCCTTCAGGGTCATGAAGAATCCGGGCACCGCCTTGTGCCGGGCCATGGACAGCGGTGCGGGGTCGGGATCGATATAAACGAGCCGCCGGTCCACTTCGCGGTAGGCGGGCCGGCCGTGGATCGCCGAGATCGCTTCGCGGAAGGGGCGGTTGTTGAGGACGGCGCCGTCGATGAAGCAGGCCGTCGCCGGGTCGAGGTCGGCGCGGATGTGGCGCTCGAAATTGCGCACGAAGAATTCCTCGCGCCTCGGCCATTTCTTGCCGCGCCGCGCGAGCAATTCGTCGATCTCGATGATTTGCGCTGGCGGAAACGCGCCCGGAAACGACGAGGTTGCGCGCGCGGCGAAGGCAAGCGCCGGCGCGTTGTCGAGCTCGAAATCGCTCTCGACCTCGCCGCCCGGCCGCCGCCGGTAGTGGAAGTGCAGGATGTGGCGGTGCTCGAGCTCGTGAATGAGCGGCGGATCGTGGATTTGGATGCGCTGCAGATAGCCGTGATAGTCGGTCACGGTGACGAAGAGATCGAGATCCTGCCCCGAGGGAAGGAGCGAAGCGATCGGCGATTTTGGCGCGCCCATCGCGGTCACCGCCTCGTACATCAAATTCGTCATGCCGCCGCCGTCGAGCGGCGGCTTGAACCAGCGCGAGCGCAGGAACAACGAAAGCTTGTCGCGCACTTCGGAATCACGAACCGATTCGATCCATCCGAACCGCGAGGCGGCCCACAGCACGGGCTTGAGGAAGAACTTGCTCCAGGCCTTCGCCCTCGCTTCCGGCGACAACAGCACGCTCACATCGGCGTTCTGCAGCCAAAGGTCGCGCAACTTCGTCATCGGCAGGTCGTGGCTGATCGCGCGCGCCAGCATCGCCGCGTTGATGCCGCCGGCCGAAGCGCCGGCGATGATGTCGACGATGACGCGCAGCTCCATCTTGCGGCCGATCTCGCGCAACAGCTCGAAATAGTCCGCCTCGGTGTCGAACTCCTTGCCGAATTTATCGAACTCGTCGATGTCGTCGGTGGCGCCGAACGCGGCCTTGGCGCGCGCGGCGCGGTCGAGCGTTCCGTGCAGGCGCGAGGAGGCCCGCAGGAGCTTGAGGATCTCCTTGGAAATGCCGTGCATGTAGACGGCGAGCGACACGCCGCCGAAGCAGACGAGCGCGATGCGAAGCTCTTTCTCGCGCAAGGGCGCCCCCGAATTCACGCCGTCCGGCGTCGATCGGCGATCTGGGCCGGAAAGCGACTATAACGGATTCGCGCGAAACGGTGATGTCTGGTGCCCCGAACCCGAAGTTTGCACATCCCCCGCCGCAAGCGCGGTTGCAAACTTCGGGTTCAAAGGGACACTAGAATCATAGGGTTGCTAGTGTCCCTTTGATTCCCAAGTTCGTATGAAAGTGTGCCGCAAGGGCTTACGAACTTGGGAATCGGGACACTAGTGCCCCGAACCCGAAGTTCGCACACACGATGCCGCGGGCGCATTTCTTTGCGAATCCCGGTCCGTTCGTGGTGGCGTCTCGCTTGGTAGAGAACCGTGACCGCCGCCAGCCGCTGCCGAAAACGGCAGGCCAAGATAGGCCGACGCTGCGTCGCCTTTCGCCCATCAACTTGAATCGCGTGTGGCGTGCGCGTGACGCGGCGCGTATGCGCCGTCTCCCTTCCTTCGCGGATTTCCTGGGGGGTCAGCGTGCTGTTGGGGCTCCGGCTTGGGGTTTGCCTGTTTCGCCTTGGGCCGGGACCGTCACGCCTTACTCAACTCAATTTATTTTTTCGCATCTGCCGCGATAAACATACGAGTTTTCACCTTCATCGCGATACAGCCGAAAGGTATTTGTTCCGTACAAAGTGAAATGCGAGAAATGCTCATCAAAATGATACGTATCTTCTGACCAGTCGAGTATCGCAACGCGAGGCGAGAATGTAATCTTGTAATTTGCAAAACACGCATTGTTTTTGTCCAAGTAGCGACCATCCGTCAATCCGTATTCCTGTTGGCATGTGAACATCCGGACATCGTCGGAAAAGACTTCTTCTATAGTAGCAACAAACTTCTCCACATCAGGTCTAATTTTACCAGCGAACCATGTTCCATCCTTATTTTTCTGGATTCCGGCCATGTCTGTTACATAGCAAAACCACTTACCAACTCTGCTTTTCTGCTGCTCTCTAATGCAATCTCGCCGTGCGAATATTTTCGCAATCGTATCTGCTTTTGTTCCATCACTTTTGAAATTGGACGGCAAGCATTTTGCGAAATCAAGCGGTTCCTCTGCTCTCGGAATACTCATGGCTGCGGCAAGAACAGCGATTGCAGCCACCGAGACGAAAATCGCCCTCATTTTATATCCTCCGAAAACGGTTTACCTCAGGGCTGTCCTGCGCCCCCGACAGATGCCGGAGCCAGTCAGGAGTATTCGGTGAGCTTGCATTCTCATTCAGTCGCGGCTCGCAACCAATGCGCCAAGCAATGACGATTACGCCAACAATTCTAAGAACAACAGAAACAATCACCGTACGTCAAAGCGCTCTCCTCCCAGCCCACAGAGCGTAGCGCGCTAGTTGCAAAAGAAAAGCCCGGCGATCCAAAACCCCGGGGGTGTCAATCTCTAAATAATAAGGGTGCGGCAGCCGCGATTACGAACTCCGGAATCGGGACACTAGCGGTCACGCGGCGGCGCCTCGATCGGCGCGCAATTGCGCCGGCCTTGCATGGCGCAATCCTGCATCTTGCCGATGTCTCGCAGCGTGTTCATCAGCCACACCCCCGCGAGCACAAGGGCGGCCAGAAAGAGGCCGATCCCGATCAGCGCGCCGGTGCTCAAGGGCTCTTCGCCGCCCGTTCCCTGCGATGGCGCTTTATCCAAGCCGGAAGCGGAATTTTGCCCGCCGGATTTTTGCGCCGCGGGAAATCGCACGATATTGCGCTCGCCCGCCGGTCCAGGCCGGTTTTTGCTCGATTCGGACGCCATGATCGAATTGTGCGACCCCAATGCGGTGCCGTCGAGGCCGCCGTTCCGCCCACCCGGCTTCCGCGATATAGTCCGGCGGTGAGGCGGATCGTCACACTCCTTTGCATCTGGTGGCTGGCGCTCGGCTGTGCGCGCACGGCGAGCGAGCTCGTGCGCTTCGGCATGACGACCGACGAGGCGGCGGCGGTTTTCGGCGCGAGCCTCAGCTACGTCGCGCATGGCCGCAATTCGGAGATCTACGTGGTCCGCGGGCCGGCGCCGATTCCCGGCGTCTATCCGCCCTGGGTCGAAGAGCGTCTTTATCTGCAATTCCGCCAAGGCCGGCTCACCGGCTGGAAGAACGAGTGGGATGCGCGCAAGTTTTGGTTTTGAGCCCATGCCCCGGGTTAACTATCTGATTGCGCTTGGCCTGCTTGCGGTTGCCGGCACCACGGTTGCGCGCGCGGCCGACATTCCGAATTTTCCGAAAGTGCGTGCTGCGCCCGCAGCGGCAGGCAACGGCTTGCCGGCGAACTGCGCCGAATGGACCGACGGCTGCCGCGTCTGCGCACGGCTACAGGACGGCAGTGCCGCCTGCTCGAATGTCGGGATCGCCTGCCTGCCGCAGACAGTGCGCTGCACGCGGCCGTAAGCCTCTGCCCGTCAATTTCAACTTCGGCGAGTCGTAGACAGCATTGGCCGAATTGCGCTCTGATTCCGCTAGTGCCCCGAACCCGAAGTTCGCACACACCTTGCTGCAAGGACGGTTGCGAACTTCGGGTTCAAAGGGGCACTAGAATCATAGAGCTGCTAGTGTCCCTTTGATTCCGAAGTTCGTATCAGAATGCACCGCGAGCACTTACGAACTTCGGAATCGGGACACTAGGGGCGAATCGATCATGCGCAAAGCCGTCCGCACGCCGGAGGAGTTGAATGCGCTCTTGACCGCGGAATTGCGCCGCGTGCCGGGTTGCGAGGGTGTGGCCTGGGTGCGGATCTATCGGCTGCGCAAGCACGTTCGCGGCAAGAACTGGCTCGCCGCCTTCCTCGCCGCCGGCAGCGCCGACAAGCGCGAGTGCGCCCGCGCGCTGATCGAAATCGAGCGGCGGCTGCAGACGGAGTTCGATCTCGCGCCAGAACGAATCTTGCGCGAGCGCTCGCGCTCCTTCCTCGGCTATCGCCGTTATCACCGGCGGCTGCCGTCGCTATTGCTGCCATACGCCGCGCCGCGCGGCGCGGCCGCGATGGTGTCGACGCTCGGCGCCGTCCGCTCGTTGCTGATGCCGAGGCCTCGCAGTCTGCGTAGCGCCGGTCCTCGATGAGCGGCGCACGACAGGTCGGCGGCTATAGCGCGGGTTTCTTGGCCGGCGCGGGTTTCGACGCTTTGGGCGGTGGCTGCTTTCGCGGCTCTACAAATCCGTTGAAACAGGCGAGCCGCTGGTCCTCCTCTTTGAGGAACCGGCACTCGGCGACGACGGTCGCTTTTTTTGGCGCAGGCCGCGGCTCCGGCTTGATCACGGCGTCATAACATTCCAGACGCTCCTTGTAGCCGTCTTCGATCAGCAGGCAGTCCTTCATTTTTTGAACGGGTGACTGCGTCTGAACCGGTGGCTGCTTCTTCTGCATAGGCGCCTGCGCCATCGACGACATCGACGGACAGACGATCACAAAGGTGGCGATGCCGCAGATCAAGACCGTGCGCCGCGCGTGTAACATTTGGAAGTTACCTCTCAGTCCTTGCTCAATATGACTTAAGTCTTGGGGCCGCTTCAAGGCGGCGCTTTTGCACCGCGGCCGTCCCCTTCGGCGGAACGGGCTTCGTCAGCCGCCGCGACCCGGGTTCATTTCGGAACGCCGGTTGAGCCGTTTTTCGATTGCGCTTATCCTATCCAGGGGGATAGGTAGCGACCATGATTCATCAGAGCCACGCGGAAATTATCAAACGATTGCGCCGAGCGGACGGACATCTGCGGCGCGTCGTTGCCATGATCGAAGAGGGGCGGCCGTGCCCGGAACTCGCGCAACAGCTGCACGCCGTCGAACGAGCGATCGGTGAGGCGAAACGAACGCTGATCCACGATCACGTCGATCATTGTCTTGACACGGCGGCGAATGGCCGCGGCAAGTCGACCCGGGCGGCCGTCAGCGAGTTCAAAACCCTCGCGAAATATCTGTGACCAGCCGTCAATGAAAAACATTCTTGATTGGTTCGGCTTCGGGGATCGGGGGGATGCGCATTCTCCCGCAGACCATGGACACGGCCATGCATCGGGCGCGCACGGACATAGCCACGGCGTCATCGATCCGAGCATCACGACGACCGATCGGGGCATTTGGGCCATCAAATGGTCGTTCGTGATCCTTGCGATCACCGCCGCCGTTCAAATCGTGGTCGTGTTTACGTCGGGCAGCGTCGCGCTCCTTGCCGACGCCATCCACAATGTCGGCGACGCGACCACCGCGATTCCGCTGTGGGTTGCCTTCTTGCTGGCCCGGCGCAAACCGACCGCGACGTTTTCCTACGGCTACGGCCGGCTCGAAGATATCGCTGGCGTGTTGATCGTGCTGATTATTCTGTTCAGCGCGATTGTCGCCGGATACGAGGCGATCGAGCGGCTGATACATCCGCAGGCGATCACGCGGCTTCTGTCGGTCGCGATCGCCGGGATTGTGGGTTTCATCGGCAACGAGGTCGTGGCGGTATTTCGCATCCGCGTCGGCCGTGAGATCAACAGCGCGGCGCTGATCGCCGACGGCTACCACGCGCGCACCGACGGGCTCACCAGCCTTGCCGTTGTCCTCGGCGCGGTCGGCGTGTGGTTTGGGTTTCCGCTGGCCGACCCGATCATCGGACTGCTCATCACCATCGCCATATTCGGGATCGTCTGGCAGTCGGCGCGGGCCGTGCTCACCCGCACGCTCGATGGCGTCGAGCCGGGCGTTCTTGCCGAAATCCGCCATGCAGCCGAGCACGTGCCTGGCGTCAATCGCGTGACGGACGCCAAAGCGCGATGGCTCGGCCACGCGCTGCACGCCGACGTGACAATCGCCGTCGACGAGCGCCTTCCGCTGGCCAAGGCCAACATGATCTCCGCCTCACTGCAGAAGGAGCTGTTTGCGCACATGCCCGCGCTCGCCGTCGCGAACGTGCGCTTTGATATGACGGCCGATCCCGCGACCACGGCACCGGCCCAGGATCATCGCCATGCCCCCCGGCCGTTCCGGCGCAATGGATAAATTATTCGTTGTTCAACAATGGATCCGCGACGCTTTGGCGGGCGAGTTCTCGAATTACGCCGCCACCCGCGATTTGGGCCTGATCGCGGCCATGTTCCCGCTTGGGATCTTCTTCGGCGCCGTTCACGCGCTGACGCCGGGCCACAGCAAAGCAGTCTTGGCGTCCTACATTCTCGGCTCCCGCCTTTCCGTCTTTCGCGGCCTCGCGGTATCGAGCGTTCTGGCTTTCGTTCATGTTTTTTCGGCGGTGATCCTGGCGCTCACGGCGGCGTTCCTGGTCAATCGAACGCTCGGCGGCGCCGGCCGTGCGCCCGCCCTTGAAATTCTCAGTCGCGGGCTTTTGGGGATCATCGGCGTTTGGCTGTTGGTGCGTGCGTTTCGCCACAGACCACACGCGCCCAACGAAGGAGTGGTGGTCGGCGCCGTCGCCGGGCTGATACCTTGTCCGCTTACGCTTTTCGCGATGTTTCTATCGCTGTCATACGGCATACCCGAGGCCGGACTTGTTTTCGCCGGCGCCATGATGATCGGTGTCGCACTCACGCTTTCGGTCGTCGCTATCGGAACGGTGGTCGCGCGAAATCGGGTTTTGGCCTTCGTTCGGCGACGCGGCGCGTCGCTGGAGCGCGCGTTTCGCGTGCTCGATGCGACGACCGGAATCTTGCTGATCTTGATCGGCATCCGGCAAGCTGTGGCATAGTACGATTGCAGACGGAAAGCCGGTCGATCGGCTGCAGGGGAGGAGATCGCAATGCGATTCAGCGGCATCGTTATTGTGGCGCTGCTTGGTTTTTGTAGCGTCAACGGCCCGCTTCTCGCTCAGTCAGCAATCAAGTGCGCGGATTGCCGCGAGCACCTGCGGGTTTGCAAATCGAATTACTCGGAAAATACCTGCAGGACCGAGTACGAAATTTGCATGAAAGCCTGCCAGAAAAAGTAACTTGTCGTTTTCGTCTGAAATAGCGGGCGGAATTCATTTGTAGGCGGCGCTGCCTTGCGGCCGCAAGGGAAAGCCGAACGTCAGTCCCGCTCGTATTTCGTTCACCGAATGGCCAGGACGGCCGCGCTAAGGATGGCTATGGTCCTCATCCTATAGCGAGCGAGCATTTTCTTCCTGTCAATCATGTTGTCCTCCACCTTCGGCCATTTGGTTGAGCTGACACCGCGTATCAGTCGCCTCGTCATTTGAGCATCACCCATGCGGGCTCCAACAATGGGTAGGCGATCAACCCGACAACTGCGGTCGCGGCGATCAGGAGCGGGTTGCTGACTTTCCAGCGGAATAGAACCGCGAGCGACGCCAATCCGATCAGGATCGTCAGCCAGTCACCGATGGCGATGCGTCCAAGCAGAATGCACGCGCCCAATATCGTCCCGATCGCTGCGGCGTAGGCGCCTTTCACAAAGCCTTGAACATTAGGATTAGCGCGATGGCGCGCAAGCAACGGCGCGGCGACGAGCACGAGAATGAAGGACGGCAGAAAGATCCCGATGGTCGAGAGCAGCGATCCCCAAAAGCCTGCGACCAGATAGCCGACAAAAGTCGCGGTGATGACGACGGGCCCCGGACTGATCATGCCGACCGCAACTGCGATCAGGAATTGGCGTTCGTCGAGCCATCCGTATTGTTGCACCAATCCCTGCTCAAGGAACGGCACGATCACCAAGCCGCTACCGAAGGTGAGTGCTCCCGCCTTCAGGAAGAAGAGGAGGAGATTAGTCAACACCGACGCGGAAGGTGTCGGCGCCAGCTGCGCCAATGCCGGTATGGCGAAGATCTGCAGAGCCGCAGCCGGCGGACGACGAAAAATCGATCCGTAATAGAGCAAGCCGACGATCCCCGCGCTGATGAACACCAGTGCCACTTCGGCCTGGAGGATTACGGTAATGGCAAAGGCTGCGATCGCGATCGCCCATTGCAGCCAATCTTCCATCCCGAGCTTCGCCAACCGGTAGCAAGAGTGCAAAATCAGCGCGATGACGGCCGGGCTTACGCCATAAAATACGGCGGTGATTTGCTTGAGATCGCCGAGATAAACGTAGAGCGCACCTAACGCGGCGACGATGACAAAATTCGGGAAAATGAAGGCCCATCCGCCGGCCCACGCGCCCCAAAAACCTCCGCGCAGATAGGAAATATAGATGCCGACTTGGATCGCGAGCGGGCCCGGGAGAGACTGACAAACGGCGATCGCTTCCCGCATCTGCTCCTTCGTGAGCCAATTGCGATCCGTTACAAGCTCACGCTCCATCTGCCCGACCAGCGCGACCGGGCCGCCAAAGCCTAGAAAACCGAGCCGAAGAAAATACAGCGTCAGCTCTCTGATCGGGTGCGCGGGAATTGTCGCAATCGTCATGAGGCACTCCCTCCAAGAAACGCGGCAGATATGCTTGGCCTCCGCCGATGGAAAATCACGGCGTGGAAAGTCGCGGATTTCCCCATTGATCGAGCGAGCCCCCTTGAATCCTAATTTGGCTTGTCGTTGCTACGAATCTCCAAATTGGAGAAATAGGTCACGCTGTCGGCTTTGGTCCACAGCCCGACTTTGCCGGATCCGCCGAACGTGCCGTCGCGGGTCTGGATGACGCGTTGCCCGTCGAAGACGACTTCGAGCAGGTCGCCCTCCACCTTGAGCGAGAGCGTGTGCCACATGCCTCCTTTCACGCTCGTGCTGTAGCCGACGATCTGCCGGCGAACCCCGGCGACGACCTTGTAGAGATTGACGTTGTCTTCGAGCGCGTTGGCCCGAACGACATAGTAATTATTGGGATCCTGAGCCCGGGCGATGATTCCACCAGCCTGATCGACGCGGCCGGAAACCGGTTTGAAGCGGACGGAAACTTCCACGTCCTTGGCCGTCAACCCGTCGTAGATACAGATCGGGAAACGGTAATCGGTCGTATCGGCGCTCGTCTGTGCGATGACCTTGCCGCCGGCCGGCGCGGAAGCATCTTCCAGCACCTGCCAATGAACGGCGCCGCCCTTTCCGGTCAAAGCGTCGGTGAAGCCTGCCGGTTTCGATCCCGCCGGCATGGACGCGAGGTCGATGGTCATCGGTTTTCTCCCCGTAGTTTGCGCTTGGCTTGGCGGCGAAAAGAAAAGCAGGCTCAAAGCTGAAACAGCGACGAGATTCGGAAAGAGTTTCATGGCGGACTCCTTCTCGGGGCGACGTGCTGGCAAGTTATGGCTCCTTACTTTTCTGTTCACTCAGTTACGACCGACCGGCCTCTGAAGCACGCCCTCGAAAGGCAAGCCGGTGCCTTCGCCCCTTAGCTCAACGTTTTTTCCCGAAAGCCACACTTCGTAGCAACTTACGGAATCGTGCCCAAGATCGAGACACAGCTTGTCCGCTTGGACCCCCCAAGTGCCGACCCGTTTGACGCCCATCGAGTACGACGTGAGAGTGCCGTCTCGATCGTAGTAATCGCCCCCATGGACGTAGTCCGTCATTTCCATGCCCGCGAACTTTGATTGAATCTGCGCCGCCGTAAGCATCTGGAATTTTTCTTCGCCAACAGCGTTCGATCCGAAACTAACGATCGCGATCATTGCCGCTATCGTCGAGTTCCTCATCGTCGTTCCCGTCGTTTTTGACGGATCGCTCGCCGGCAAGCCATAATCCTTTCCAATCCTGTTGACGCTCAGCTCTTCGCGGTCGCCGTCTTCTCCAGCGCCGCTTTCAATCCCTTGGCCAGCTTGAGCGCGTCTTCGTTGGCCCAGAAGTGAAGGAAGAATAGCCGCGGCTGCTCGGTCAACATGTGGCTGTGCAACGCAGTGACTTCGATGCCGTTCGAGCGCAGCTCGCGGATCACCGGGTTCACCTCGTCCGCCGTCAGCACAAAATCGCCGGTGATGGCGGCCTTGCCGCCGCCGGTCGGCTGGAAGTTGATCGCGATCGCGACCCCCATCGGCCCGACCGGGCTCACTTGCATCCCGCTTTCGGTGATTTGGTCGCGGCGCGGAACGGCGAACTGATAGACGCCGCCGTTCGCCTGGCCCTTGGCGCCGATGATCTGGTCGAGTTGCGCCGTGTCGAGGTCGACCGTCGGCGCGGGAGCGCTCGCGCTCGGCGCCGCCAGCGGCGTTTTGCTCGCCGCCAGCGCATCATGAATTGCGGCCGCCATCTTGACCGGGTCGCCGTGGCCGCCGACGTGCATGTAGAACGTCGCGGGGCTCGCCCGCAGCAGGTGATTGTGCACGGCGGTAATCTCAACGCCGCCCTCGATCAGCTTGGTCATGACCGGATTGATCTCGCTCTCAAGCAGCACGAGGTCGCCCATCACCATGACGCCGCCGTGCGCCGGTTTGAACGCGACCCAGCCGCCGAGCGCGAACGCGGGCTTGATGGTGACGCCGTCGAGCGTCACCGTGAGATCGCTGCGCGGGAAACCGTAGCGATGAGCGTCGCCCGATATCATCGGCTTTCTGCCGAGGGCGGCGTCGACTTTGTCCCAGTTGATCTCCTGGGCATGGGCGGATGCCGACGCCAACACGACGCCGCCGACCAGAAGCGGAAGAAATGCACGCATCTTAACCTCCTTGTTGAACGGGCTCATCGCCCGGTTATTCCCCCGCTCGTCCATCGTTCGGTTTGCTCAACAAACGATCCGCGTTGTCCCAACGGATCACCTGCATAAAAGTTTCTCCGCCGGCCGCTCCCGGGGCGCCACATCGAGGTGATCGGAGCGCTCGCATGATCGAGCGCCGGCGCCGCGCTCGCGCGGCAATGGCGGAGCCTTCGGCAGTTGGGACGAAATGTCGCGTCGTCGCCCGGTCTTTGCGCGCGTCGGCGCGCAGAGCGGTTCGCTAATTGATATTGATGAAGAGGAATCGTAGGGGATGACGACATGGTGCGTCCTTGCAATTTCGCTGGACGCGATTCTTCGGCATGTCGCCTCGTGGGGAGATCGCATTCCCCAGAATGAAATTAAACAACCCGCTTCAAACGATTGTCAACCGCCGGTTCATCATCGGCAAAAAGCGGGCGCGGGCCGTGCGTTCCGCTGTTCCGGCGGCTTGTGCGCTTGATTTTGCTGGCGCGCCCTACGGGAATCGAACCCGTGTTTCAGCCGTGAAAGGGCCGTGTCCTGGACCGCTAGACGAAGGGCGCGTCTGCGAGGCGTCCTTATAGGAAGCAGCGCACGCAGCCACAAGGCGGATGCGATTGCCTTTCCGTTAGGCAGCGCGGCGGCTTTTGGCTTGGTTTTCCTCGATTTCCAATCGCGCGGCGGCATCTTTGCCGCATAGTGGCAAACAAATCACACTCCCGCGATTCCGCACTTGAAGACCGGCCAGACCGCTTGTCGCGCGCGGTCGAGCCATGCGAGGATTTTCACGGCCTGAATCAAGGGCCTGACACAGGATTTTGAACATGATCAAGAAAATCATTCTCGCGATCGCCGTCGCGGCGGTCGCCGTTTCCTTCGCGCCGACGGTGTCGTTCGCGAAGAAAGCAAAAGGGCATGCGAAAGCGAAGCCCTGCACCATGGGTACGATGGCGAGCGGCCATGCCAACAGCATGGGCTGGGCGCCGGTTATGACCTGCGGCGCGGACGGAAAAATGTATCCGACGCTGATGATGTGTTACGGGTCGAGCGGCTTGTGCCCGCCGAGCATGGGCGGCGCCTGAGCTGAATTAAACTTCGTTGAAGCCCGCGGACCGGAACGCGTCAGCATTCCGGACCGCGGGCTTTTTTGCTTTCTCGCTCACCAGTGGCCGGTGTTGGGCATTGACGCCCACGGCTCCTTCTTCGGCTGTGCCGCGCCCTTCTGCAACAGCTCGATCGAATGCTTGTCGGGCGAGCGCACGAAGGCCATGCGCCCGTCGCGTGGCGGCCGGTTGATGGTGATGCCCGCCTGCATCAGCTTCTCGCAAGTCGCGTAGATATCGTCGACCTCATAGGCGAGGTGGCCGAAATGGCGCGCCTCGCCATAGTCCTCGTTGCCGTCCCAATTATAGGTGAGCTCGACCAGCGGCGCCGCGAAGCCCGACGGCGCGCTGTTGGCGACCAATTCTTCGTCTTGCGCCGCCGCCAGAAAGACGAGGGTGAAGCGCCCCTGTTCGTTGTCGACCCGGCGCACCTCTTTCAGTCCGAGCTTGTTGGCGTAAAAATCGAGCGCTGCGTCGAGATTGCGCACGCGCAGCATGGTGTGCAGATAGCGCATGAAGGCCTCGCGGAATAAAGATGACGCCAAAGGTGGTTCTGCATCGAGGAACTAGGCAAGATCGCCGCCATGCGCAAGCGTTTCGATCCGTCCGCACTCACCATCCGTGCCTGCGCGGAAACGGACATGCGCGCGATCACCGAAATTTACGCCCACCATGTGCGGCATTCGCCCGCGACCTTCGAACTCGACCCGCCGAGCCAGGAGGAGATGACGAGCCGCCGCCGCGCGATTGTCGAAGGCGGCTATGTGTATCTCGTCGCGGAAGCGGATTCCGCCATCGTCGGCTATGCCTATGTCTCCGCCTACCGCAGCCGCCCGGCGTACCGTTTTACCGTCGAGAATTCGGTCTATGTGCGCGCCGGCCACGAGGGCAGGGGTATCGGGCTGCGGTTGATGCAGGCATTGCTCGCCGAGTGCGAAACGAAGCCCTTCCGCCAGATGATCGCGGTCATCGGCGACAGCGCCAATCGCGCCTCGATCGAATTGCATACCCGGCTTGGCTTTCGCATGATCGGCACCTTCCGCTCGGTGGGCTTCAAGTTCGGCCGCTGGCTCGACAGCGTGCTGATGCAAAAGGAACTGGGGGCCGGCGACCGCACGCCGCCGGGTGAGGGCGCATGATTGCCAAGGACCGCAAAATGGACCGCCCAATGGATCGCCGAAGCGCCATTCAACGGCTTGGCGAATTAATCGCCCAATCCCGCCGCGGCGTCGCCTTTACCGGCGCCGGCATCTCGACCGAGTGCGGCATTCCGGATTTCCGTTCGCCTGGAGGCCTGTGGACCAATAACCAGCCGATCCCCTTCGACGAGTTCGTTGCGAGCCAAGAGATGCGCAACGAAGCCTGGCGGCGAAAGTTCGCCCTCGAGGACCAGTTCCGTGCCGCAAAACCCGGCCGCGGGCACCGCGCGCTCGCGCGCCTCGTTCGCACCGGC
>Ga0075425_100001830_pt1 | contig 20939 bp, 19 predicted proteins | sample SoiMethybrSBSTD4_FD_75300 | JGI IMG/M metagenome (GOLD analysis project Ga0075425, IMG submission 75300) | Bulk soil microbial communities from a Populus tree surrounding site in Tennessee, USA - Soil MetaG P. TD hybrid SBSTD4 | ecosystem: Environmental > Terrestrial > Soil > Tree plantation... | reverse complement strand
CGCAGCGTCCGCCGTCGCGACGCATGACGTCGCGTCGCACCGCCGGTCTGGTCCGTTGGTGCGCCCGATGGCCACCCGTTTCCCCGCTGACGATATCGCCCACGTGGGCGCTCGGCTCCCCCACGTCTGTGCAAGGCTCCCCAACGTGGGCGCTGCTCGAAAGGCGCCCAATGTCCTGCGCGTCACACTCCACCATCTCGACAATCTCCGGCGCCAGCTCAATCCGCTCACCCTGCCCTTGCTGCCAGCCACGCCTGCAGGCCTCACAAACGGTGAGCGCGAGCTGGTAGCTGGCTCGGCCGGCGTCGACCGGGCCTCCGAGCACATGACGAGCAACGAGAAGCAAGGCCGCGTCGTCGTCGAGCTTGGCGCCAGCGTCCCGTTGAACTTTGGCCAAGGCCTCGCGGAAGGTGGCGAAGGTTTCCGCAGCGACGTCGAAGCGCAGGACGTGTCGCTGTATGTTCGGGTCGCGTCGATCGTGCGGCCGATCGCCGGCCGCGTGGCCAGCGACTAGGTCTTCGATCTGTCGCAAGGTGCGACCACGCGCGACCTCGAGCCACTCGTGCTCGGTGTCGGCGATGGCGACGCGCGTCAGCTCTCGGGCCGTTGACCAGTTGATGGCGCCGTCGCGAAGCGATTGTTGGAGTTCCGACAAACCCTCGAGCGCTTCGGCTACGCGCAGGCGCTCTTCCGTCCATCGTGGTTTGTAGCCGAAGAGGCGCTCGACGTATTCGGCGAAACCGCCGTATCCTAGATGAAGGTGTACGCCGGCCCGAAGCGCGGCGAGAAGCGACTGTCCCTCTTGCCAGTCGAGCCGAGAGCGGCTCTGCGCGAGCCGCGACAGATCTTCGTGTGCGCGCTGCCACGCGAGACAGCGGGGAGATTCTTCGCATGCGAGGTGGTCCATCGTTTTCGCATAGCATGGCGATTTTCTTCGCTCGTAAGCGTCGCCTGGCTCGCAATCGCAGAGCGGATCGAGTTGTTCGCGATCTCCGACTCGAAGGCATGTCACGGCCCGTCGTGCAGGCCCTGACGCGAGGTCCCCACGCGCCATCGCACGCCCGATTCCTTGCCACTCTCCGACAGCGTCAAGGAAAAACGTCAAAAAGACGAGCCCTGCGTTGATTCGTTAACGTGAGTAGCAGAAAAGCAGACATCGGACCCGGTGACGCCCGACCGGTAGTCGCCTAATCTTCAATAGGGACGAGGGGGAGCACGATGAGACGGAGCTGGGCTGGGCGTGATTTCCTGCGACGAAATCGGCGCGGATCGACAGGCTCATCGTGCCGGCTCGCGGCACTCTTGATGTACGCTTTGTTGGCCCTCGGCTGCTCGAGCGAAAGTGGAAACTCCGGAGGCTCGGGCGGCTTCGCGCAAGATGCGAGCTCCGTGGACGACGGGCCTGCGGATGCACCTTCGACGGGATCGGGCTCGGGCACCGGTGGCGCCAGCGGCGCGGGCGGTGCGGGCGGCGTGCTCGACCCCGGATGCGCGAGAGCGAACCGGAACGGCTTCTTTCCCGATTGCTCGTTGTGCGGATCCGATTGCGACACCATCGACGACGGCACGGGAACCTACCGAGCCTGCGGTTGCACGGCGGGATGCCCGTGCGGGCTCCATTGTGGATCGTTTCAGATCGGTCCCAATGTGTTCGTTAGCGACATCTGCGTTCGATGAAGCCGCCGTGGGCTCGCGCTCAAGGACAGACCGCCGCAAAATGGATTTCGGCCGGCGTCGCGCGGGAATCGGCCCAAGCCACACCGAAGCCGCTTGTGTTCGATGCGATCGAGATCGCGTTCACTTCGGCGACGGCGCCTGATGAGACCATGACCGCGGAGCCTGGGGAACCGTCGGCCGCGGGGTACGTTTGGAGGAACACCTCGCCGCCCGCGCCCGAGTCGGTCGGCAAGGACCACGCGGCGGCGTAGCGCGTTCCGGACCAGATCACGTCCGACGGGGCGTTCGGGAGCATGACGTCGACGGCAGCGGTTCGCCGGCCCGAGGTGTCGAGCCGCGTGAACACGCCCGTGGTCGTCGTCCGCCACGTCATCGCGTAGCCGGTGGGGCTCGCCGCGAGCCTCGCTTGGCCACCGTTCGCGTTCGGGATCAACGCTTCGTTGCCGATTTCCGCGCCGTTCGCGTCGACGGCCGCGAAGTAGATACCGCCGATCGCGCCCCCTTCGACGGCGCCGTGGAGGAACACCATGCCGTAGTTGGTTTCGTTCCAGCCGGCCATCGGGATGAACTCGGATCCCGGATCGTCGGTGACGCGCAGTTCCGTGCCAATGAGCGCTGCCGTCGAGCCGATGCGCGCGAAGTAGATGTCCGAGCCGAAGCCCGCGTTGCGGCCCGATCCGTACGCGAGCCCGTACTGTGTGCCGCTCCAGACGAGGCTGTGGATGCCGGCTCCGTCGCCCACGTCGAGCACATTGCCGACAACGGCTCCGGCAGGTGAAAGCCGCGCGAAGTGAATCACGGGAGGAGCCGGAGTCTCGGTCGTGTACGAGAGTCCGTACCCGCTTCCGTCGTACACGAGGTCGGGCAGGCCGGCCGCGCGAGCTCCCATCGAGATCGGCAGATCGGTGCCCATCTTGTTGCCCCGAGCATCGAGGAACGCGAGATGGATCTGCAACGTGCCGCTCCGATCGTCAGGAAACGCGATCGCGTATCCCGAACCATTCCACGCGATCGCGGGGTGGCTGGACGCACCCGCCGCGTCGGAGACCACGTGGTCTGCGACCGGGACGCACGGCCCCCCGTCGTTACTGCCGTCCGTCGGCGTGACATCGCTTCGGGCGTCGCTCGAGGCACCAGCCGAACCCCCCCCATTCATTCCCCCCCCGCCGGTTCCGCTGCCGCCTGTGTTGCCGCCGCCGGCGCCGCCCGACGGGGCGTCGGCGTTCGCGTCGGGACTCGCTCCCTCGTCCGACGTCGTCGACGTGCCGCAAGCCGTAAAGGTGATCAGGAACGGAACGAAGATCAGTTTCTCGCGCATCGGACTAGGTTACACCCGACCGCGAACGGCGTCGCTACTTCCCCCCGCGCAAAGAAACCTTCTGCGTCATCTCCACGTCAGGCCCTTCGAACGGCTTGACGACGATGTTCACGAACGCGCGAACGACGCAGTTTCCGATCGGCTTGCCCGCGAACGGCGGTTCGACAATCGCTTTGGTGCTCTTGCCCGTGCCGGAAAACGAGACGGTGACGGTGGTGTCGCCGTGAGGCTGGTTGGGGCCCACGACGTTGACGCACGTGCCCGCGCTTTTGGCGGCGCGCTGGAGCACGATTTTCGCCTGGACCTCGTCGAACGCGTCCTTCTTTTCCTCGGCCCGCACGTCGCCGGCCAAGGACGACGGAGCCGACGCCGCGGGGCCCGCCCCCTTTTCCATCTTGTACTCGATCGGAAAATCGGGCTCGTTCGACGGGCGGCAGGCGAAAGCACCCGCGAGCAACACGACCGAAAGCGCCAAGGACGGGGCCAATCGTCGAGGCATGGGTCATATTACCACGCCCCGCGTAGCCCGCGCGTCAGGGGCCCCAAGGCTGTCGCGCGCGGAGCTCGTTCACAGTGGTTTGACCCTCCGCGAGAAGGCCAGTCTTGGCGTCGAGGATGCGGTAGTGGAGCGTGGGGCGGCCGAGGGGCTGCGCTTCGACCATGATGCAGCGCAGCTCGCCCTCTTCGAACGAGCATTGCGATTGCACGGCGCGAAGGAGCTGCTCGCGGTGCAGGTGGCCATCGCCGAAGTTCCATCCGAGCACCATGCCGGCAACGAGCTCGCCGTCGAGCCATTGGTACTCCGCGGTTCGCGGCGCGGCGCGTGGCACGAGCTCGGAAAGCACGCGCCCGTGCAGGTGCATCAGGCGGAACGCCATCACCTTGCTCAAGATGCCGACGCACGTACGCTCGTCGTAGAGGCGCGCGAGCTGGTCTTTCACCCAAGGCGAGCTCTTCTTCAGCCGCTCGAGCTTCTTGTAGCTGTCGCCGCGGAAAAGCCACACGCTGAACGCCCAATTGCCCGCGTAGTAGCGCATGGCCAGGAGGAAGGGCACGCGGGCGGGAAACAGGTTACCTAGGAGCGGCACGGCGACGCACATCGTGGCGACGAGGACCGCGACCGGGGCCGTCATGTCGAGCAGGTCGACGGCGGCGTTTTTCCAGAAAAGAAAGAACCCGCCGTAGACCATCATCACGTTCCACTCGAGAGGCACCCCCATCGGCACGTTGCTCGTGATGAACCCATGGAGCGCGAGCATGAGAACGAGACCAACGATGGTCACCGTTCCGCCGCGGCCCGAGAGCAGCACGATGGGCACGGCGAACTCGAGAAGCGTGCCGGCGTGGCCCATGACGAACGCGAGACGCGAAGGCGCGAGGTCTTCCGGGTAACGCCGGTACATGAGGCGCCGGATCCAGGCGAAGCGCGTGACCGGGCTATTGCTCGTCATCACGCCGACGACGGAAGGAAAATGATGGTTCAACTTCGACAACCCGGCCCAAAACCAGAGCGCCGCGTGGACGGCTTTCGCGCCCGGCACGAAATCCGACGCGAGCACCATCACCGCGATCGTGGTCCAGTAGTGCTCGCCGCGCGCGCATAGGAACAGCGTCTTGTCGAGGATGCCGAGTACGGGCAAAAGCACGGCGATTGCGACGAGCGCGTCGTGTCCGGGCGCGGGCGACGCGAGGGCGACGATCGAAAGCGCGATCGTCGCCGCGTAGAGAGCGACGTCGAGCCACGTTCGGCGCGGCCCACCGATGATCGGCGTCCCCTCGAAGACGGGCAATTTCGTCGTGCCTGGGCGCAAAAAGTAGAGCGCGCCGCCGATGGGCGGCACGTAGCGTCCGGTGAGCGGCCCGCTTCCGCATCCGAGTCCCAGTATCTCGAAGAGCATGCTCCAGACGATCGCCTTTTGGAACGCCACGGGTTCGAGCCACCAGGTCCCGATGTTCGAAAGCGACCCCATCGTCGGCGTGAAGCCGCAGAACCATAGCCAGCCGCCCACGTAGAGAGCGATTTTCACGAGGTATACGAAATAGACGCCGAGGGGCGTCCCGTACCCTTGCATCGCCCACGCGTTGCACGCGAGGCGCGCTTTCTCGGCGAAAGGTTTTTCCGCCCATTCGAGCGGGTCGTAAGGGGGCGCGACGGGTTTCAGGAGCACGGGTCCTCGAAGAAGGCGATCATCGCCCGATCGGAGTTACGCGCCAACCCCTCGTTCGGATCGCAAGCGAGCGGGGCTCACGGGAGAGGTTCTACCAAGCATCGCGGGCACGGGCGCCCCCGGGCGGCGCGCCGTCGCGGACAGAGCGCTGGGGGCTAACGAGATCCATCACGCGCACGCGAAGGATCCACGCGATCCAAACGGGATCCCGCCCGCGTGAAAATTCGAGGAGTAAGGTCGTCTAGCGAGCTCCCTTCGCGACGGCACGCGCGTTGCTGAAACACCGCGCTCGTTCGTGATCCAGGAGACATGGTCTCGTGAGAAAGAATGTTTTCAGCATCCATTCATCGATAAACTTCGTTCTAGCGATTTTCGTTGTCGGGTGTTCTTCGCCACAGGATGCAGTCGAAAAGCCTAGCGGGACGGGGGCCGTCTCGAGCGGCGCGGGAGGTTCGACGAGCAGCACGGCTTCGGGCGGAGGAAACACGGGCGGAGGAAACACGGGCGGAGGTTCAAACCCCGGCTCGAGCTCGTGTCTGGCAGGAACGCTGATCGACGATCTCGAAAACAAGAGTCAGTGGAGCGCTTGGAAAATCAACAAGGATACGAGCGGCGGCATGATCACCCCCTCGACCACCTTCGTTGCCGAACCAAGCACCGACGGTCACGGTTTCGCGGCGCACGTGAGCGGGAGCGGCTTCACCCAATGGGGAGCAGGACTCATCCGCGCCTTCGACCCGAGCACGGCGTGCGCTCCCACGTCCAAGGGGGTCCGGTTTCGCGCGAAGGGACCTGGAACGATCGCGTTTGCCGCAGCCGTGCGCCAGGTCCTTCCTCCCGCTGACGGGGGCACGTGCATGGTTTTGGCCGACTGTTACAACGAGCACGAGACGGCCATCACGTTGACCGCGAGCTGGGCCGACTACAATGTCGACTGGACGAGCCTCGCGCAGCCGGCGTGGGGCCCGCGGGTCGCTTTTCAGGCGGGCGATCTGCTTCAGCTCCTTTTCACCGCAAGGGTGGACGCGCAACCATTCAACTTTTGGGTCGACGACATTGCGCTCGTCGGGGGCACGACGAGCGGAACGGGTGGCACGACCGGCGGAGCGGGTGGCGCGACCGGTGGAACGGGTGGCGCGACCGGCGGAACGGGTGGCGCGAACGATGCGGGTCCGCCGGGAAGCTGCGTGCTCGATGGGGTGCTCGGTCAATCGATCTTCAACGGGTGGTTCCCTGGCCGCGCGTCCGTGTACACCTATGCGGGGCTTTGCACCGCCGTCGCGAAACCGCTCTACGCCAGGTTTGCGAACAGCGGCGATGCGACCGCCGACAAGCGCGAGGTGGCCGCTTTCTTCGCCCATGTTGCGTGGGAGACCGGCAACCTCGTGTTCACGGACCAGCAGTCGAAAGATCCTGCGACCGGGATGTACTGGGGCCGGGGCCCGCTACAACTGACCTGGGACTACAACTACAACGCTTGCGGCGTGGCCATCGGACAGCCCCTCTTGGCGCAGCCCGATCTGGTGTCGAAAGACTCCGTCGTCACGTGGGAGTCGGCGCTTTGGTTTTGGCTCTTCAACGATAGCGGCAAGGGGTTCACGAGCCACGATGCCATCCTGCGCGGGAACTTCGGCGACACGCTTCGCGTCATCAATTCCATCGAATGCGTCGCAGGCAACGCCGCACAGCAAGCGCGCATTAGCAACTACACGCGCTTCGCGAGCCAGCTCATGGTCGACCCCGGCACCCTGCTCACTTGTCAATAGAAGAGGGACAGACCGGACCTCCAACTCCGGTGCGAGGGACAGCGGATCGAACTTCGGGCCCGGAAAAGCGTCGCATTGGTTTATCCTTGTCGCATGCGTTTCGCACCGCTCCTCTTAGCATTCACCGTCATGACCAGCTGCAAGCGCGGATCGGCCGCGACGCACGCCCATCGAACATCGGAGCGCACTTCCGCTACGGCGTTGGACGCAGCGCCGAGCGCGGGCGGAGAGATCGTCACCTTTCAGAGCGGCGCGCTGACGCTCCACGGTGTCGTGTACAAGCCCAATCGACCTGGTCCCTTCCCTGTCATCCTATGGAACCACGGCTCCTACGACGCTCCGATGGTCGCGTTCGACGAGCTCGGACCAACGTTCGTAGCTCACGGTTGGGCTTTCTTCGGCCCGTTTCGGCGCGGTCACGGCTTGAGCGCGTCTGCGGGTCCCTACATTTTGGATGAGATCGATCGCGCCGGTAAGACCGGCGGATTGCGAGCGCGAGTGGCGACGACGATACGTCTGCTCACGGGCGATCACCTCGATGATCAGCTCGCCGCATACGCCTGGATCAAAGAGCAGCCATTCGTCCTTGCAAACCGCATCGCCGTCGGAGGCAATTCGTTCGGCGGCATCGAGACCGTTCTCGGAGGCGAGCGCGTTTCGTATTGTGCGGCAGCGGACGGCGCCGGTGCTGCCCAGTCATGGGACCTCGCCTCCGAACTGCGGGACCTGTTGGTACGCGCCGCGCGCAACAGTCGCACCCCGACTTTTTTCTTCCAGGCGGAGAACGATTACGACTTGGCGCCGAGCCGCACCCTCGTCTCCGCGATGCGCGAAGCGGGCAAGATTGCAGACATCAAGATCTACCCGCCCTTCGGAGCGAGCAAAGCGGATGGTCACAACTTTGCGTGGCACGGCAGTTCGGTCTGGGCAAACGACGTGATCGCGTTTCTCGAGCGCCATTGCGACAAGTAGTTCGCGGCTCAACCAGCCTCCTGCAAACGACCGATGGCCCGTCAGAGCGTTGGCCGCACGGATCGGGTGATGGAGACGTCGCTCGGCGCGCGAAGGAAGCCGACAGACGCGAAAGGAGCAGCTCGATGATCCGCCGCCTCACGTCAGGTGAATACCGCCTCTACTCGCGCAAGAAGGATGCGAAGACCGGCAAGCGCAAAAACCTCGGCACCTTCAAGACGCAGAAAGCAGCCGAGCAGCACGAACGCCAGGTCCAGTTCTTCAAGCGGCGCGGTTAACGACCGCCCGAGGCTCATTCATCCGGCCCCCCACCGGCGAGAGATAACTGTACGGCGGTGAAGGGGCCTGTGCTCATAAATCCGAAATTTGGATTATGGCGGCGGGTGTGCATTCTAGATTAGCGTGAGGCTTCCGCTCGTTCTTGCAACGCTGGGTTGCGGCGTCGCAGCTGTCGTTGGAAATGGGCTCGCGGAGCCTGCGCTGCCGCAGGTCCACGCGGCGCTGAGCGAATCCGACGCGCCCGAGATGCGCGCGGCGTCGTTTCAGACGACGGTGCGGGCCAAGCGCAACTTCGGATCGAACGGGTGCTCCGACGACATGGTTCGGATTGGGGGGCAGTTCTGCATCGATCGGTTCGAAGCTTCGATGATCGACGACGACGAAGAGCGCCCCATCTCGCCGTATTACCCTCCCCTTCGGGCGCAGCTTCGCTCGGTGTTCGACGAATGGACGAAGCGAGTCGCCGATGGGACCTCTGGATCGGACGCGCTCTTGCCGGAGGTACCCGACTGGCAGCGCCAACAGAGCTTTCGCCCGCGCGCCATTTCGAAGCGCGACGTCGTCCCACAGGGTTACCTCAATAAGTCGCTCGCCGAAACGGCGTGCGCAAACGCCGGGAAACGACTCTGCACGGTCGACGAGTGGAAGCTCGCGTGCCGCGGCGAACGCGGCACGAAGTTCCCCTACGGGCCCACCTACCGCGCCAACGCGTGCAACGTGTTTCGGCAGTCCCATCCCGGGATGGTGCTGCACGGAAGCTTTTCGGTGGACCTGCTCGACCCGCGTCTCAATCAGGTCACCGTCGACGGCGATCCCTTGCTTCACCGCACGGGCGCGACCGAAACATGCAAGAGCCAATGGGGCGACGACGCCGTGTACGACATGGTCGGCAACCTCGACGAGTGGGTGGACGCGCCGGGCGGCATGTTCGTCGGGGGCTTCTATGCGCGCTCGACGCGCCAGGGGTGCGACTCGAAGATCACCGCCCACTCGCCGCGTTACTTCGACTACTCGGTCGGCACGCGCTGCTGCGATCAATTGCGTTAGACGTTCTAGAGCGCCGCCACGGCTGCCAATGCTTCGTCCACCTGCTGCGGTGTGTTGAGCAGTCCCGGCGCCAAACGAACGTAGGAGACGGCGTAAGGCGAAACGCTGGCGATGATCTTGCGCTCGAGCAAACGCTTGACCGCCGCCTCGTTGCCGATCCCTCGGATCTCGAAGCAGGTGATCCCCGCCGACAGGTTGGGGTCCACCGGCGTGTGCAGGCGAATGCGGTCCATTTTACCGAGTCCCTGCTTGAGCCGCGTGTTGAGCTCGTGCACGCGCGCTTGAATGTCCGCGCGTCCGATTTCGCTTTGAAAGGCGAATGCCGCGGGGAGCGCCCAACGATGCTCGAAGGAATGGAAGCCGCCCGGCGTGTGCATGACGGCAAAAGAAGCCACCGGCACCTTGTTCTGCATCCACGCCGCAATGGGAGGACCGTCGAACGCCGGAATCGTAGGCGTGATCTGATCCCAGGCTTCGCGGCGAGCCCATACGATGCCGGTTCCGCGAGGTCCGAACAACCACTTGTGGCACCCGGCGACGAACACGTCGCAGCCGAGGTCGGCCATGGTCACGTTTTCGATGCCGAAGCCGTGAACGCCGTCGACGACGAACCAGATCCGATCGTCGGCGGCGCGCTTGCGATTGGCGGCCGCAACGACGTCCGCCATCGCGCGGATTGGTAGCTTGACCCCCGTGGAGGAATGCACCCAGGTGGCGGCCACGACGCGCGTATCGCGCGCGATCTCGCGCTCGAGGTTATGAGCGATCTCATCGACGGTCGCGCGCGAAGGGTCGGCATAAAGGGCGATCTTGCGGACCTTCACACCGTCTTTGGCCGTACGCAGCCGCAAGGCTTCGTGCGTGGAGTAATGATCGTGCGCCGTCGTCAGAACTTCTTTGCCAGCCCCGATCCGAAAACCGCCGTACACGAGGCCGAGACCCATCGTCGTGCTGTCGGTGAGGGCGAACTCCTCCGGCTGGGCGGAGAGGAAGCGCGCGGCCGCGGTGCGCGGAGCCGTGGTGAAATTGTCCTTGCCGGCGATCGCGAGCGCAAATTGCTCTTCCAGGACCATCGCCGGATTCTTGTCGAGCGCGTCGCGATGCGCGGCGATGGCCTCACGGACCGGCCGAGGATGCGGCGTGAGCAAGAAACCGGTGAGGTTCGAGTACGCGGGATCCTGATCGAACTCGGCGCGGACCCTGGCCCACTTGTCCGTCGACGAGGACGCGAGCTGCATCGTCCCCGACGACGAGGTCACGGCCCCAACGCCGTGAGCGCAGCCACCCCCCACCACGGCCGCACCCGCCAATCGCATGAAGTGTCTTCGTTTCAGATTCATGGCCTTCTCCGTTGGGCGCCAGCCTTGGCCGGATTGGGGGCGCTGACAAGCCATTACGTCTCGACGCGGTTTCGTCCTCGCTCTTTGGCCCGGTAAAGGGCGGCATCGGCTCTCGCGAAAAGGGCTTGCATGTCTTCATGAGGCGCGATCTCGGCCAGGCCGAGCGAGATGGTGACGGATGGAAGCGCGGTGCCGTCCGCGGTGTGGAACGTCGCCTGGCTCACCGCCGTTCGCAGGCGCTCCGCGACACGACGCGCATTCGCGCCGTCCGCGTCGGTCAAAACGACCACGAATTCTTCACCGCCGAATCGCGCCACGAAATCGGTCGGCCGGATGGTATCGGTGAGCACGCGAGCCACCGCGCTTAGCACGCGATCGCCCGCGTGGTGACCGAAGGAATCATTGAAGCGTTTGAAATGATCGACGTCTACGACCAAGATGGCCAGGGGTCGCTTGTCGCGTCGATGGCGCTCGATGAGTCGGGGCAGAGTCTGATCGAGCCAGCGCCGGTTGCGGATGCCGGTCAGGCCGTCGAAGAGAGCATCTCGCTCGAATTGTTTCTTGAGCCGGCTGTTCTCGGAGACGGTGGAGTTACTCGCGCGAAGCCGCTCGGCAAGCTTGAAAAGCAGATTGACGGCAAAACCGTGCGACACCATGACAAGATTCCAGAACGTGTCCCGGTCGACGGCGAGCAGCCGGGATGGCTCGGCAGCCACGACGTCGGCGCTGACGAGACTCCCGTCGATGACCGACATCTCGCCGACGGTCTCCCCCGCTTCGAGAGAAGCCACCGCCTCGGCGTGGGATGAATCGAGATGGACCCCCAACCGACCCGACAGGATCATGTACATGTGCTGGTTCGGTTGGCCTGCTCGGAGTAGCTGTTCTCCGGCGGACAGGGCGCGGACCGTGCAGCGCTCGAGCGCGGCCCGAACCGACTCGACGTCCACGCCGCGCAACACGAAAAGGCCTTCCAGCTCGGCCGGCTTGAGGTTCATCGGTGGCGAGCCCCCCTGTGCGTGGAGAGCATCGTACCATCCGCGCGCGTGACCGATCGACGAAGTTAGGTCTTCGGCTGATCTACGGCGTTTGGCGTTCTCTTCATTCGCGCGCGCTCTCGGGCGGGCCCAGCCCGCTCGGCGCAGGTCCGCTTTGAGTGAGCACAATCTTGTCGATTGCGACGCCGCTTTGGCGCATGTAGACGCGCAGCGTGTGGTAACCGGGAGCGGTGACGTTGATTTGTGCCGGGGCAGTACCTCCACCACCCACCGACTGGATCACGTCGGTCCAGACCCAGCTGGTACTGCCGGCTCCCATTCCGTGCCCCCCGTAGGTGACCGGGGGAGCGCTATCCATCGCAACGTGGACCGAGTCTGCCATCATCCCCGCGCCGAGGATGCGAACCCAAACAGCGTACGTGCCGGTTCCGCTGAATTTCAAGTCGAAGGCGAGCTCGGGCCCCACGGTCGAATCCCACACGTTCACGCCCGGGTTCGGCAGGGCCTGCTCGCACGACCCACTCGTGTTGGGCTGCGCGGTGGAGTTTTGCCAGGTCACGCCTTGTGCGGCGCCCGTTCCTGGAACCGATGCGCCGAAGTGCTCGGCCTCGATCGAAAACGCGCCGGCGCTCTCGAGAAAAGCGTGACTGGAAGTGCCCGCGTCTGCGCTGCCGCCCGCTCCGCCAGTTCCCCCGCCTGCGCCACCACTTCCACTCGACGCGCCGCCGCCGCCGGTCGCACTGCCGCCCGCCCCGGTACCACCACCACCGCCCGTTCCTCCGCTACCCGCTGCGCCGCTCCCGGTGCTGCCGCCCGATCCCGCGTTCCCAGTTCCGCTAGCGCCCCCCGTTCCGGCTCCGCCACCTGCCGTGCCGATGCCTCCGCCCCCTCCGATGCCCGAGGTACCGGCCCTACCGGCTCCCCCCGATCCGCTATCGGTTCCGCTCGTCACGCCTGAGATGCCGGTGGTTACACCGACTTGCGCCCCCGCGCTCGTGGAGGCCGCGTCGGGGTTGTCGCCCGTTCCCCGGATCGCCACGTCATAAACGCTACAGCCCGCGAGCAACGGCACAAAGAGAGCGCAGGACAAACGCATACGAAATACAAGCGTAGCATGCCGCACGGCAAGGTGCCCACGAGGGCTCGCTTCTCTTCAGCCGAGAGGGATTTCTTCAGCCGAGAGGGATTCGAGAGCTATTACGCGACAACCAACCGGCGAACGTCTGAAGGTCGGGATTCAGCATCTTGGAGAACGTCACGTCGCGCGCACGCCGGTAGGCGCTCTCGTTCTCCGCTTTGAACTGGAACATGTTCCCGAATTCGGCGGCACCGGGAAAACCGAAGCCACGGTAGGCCTCCGGCGTGACGTCGGCAAAGGCGACTGGTTGCTCGATCGCCGAGCCAAGCGCAGCGGCCATCTCGGCGCCGCTCAGGTGTTCTCCAGCAACGCCGATGGCCTTCCCAATCAGCTCGGGCCGCTTGAAGATCCCGAGCGCGCACTTGCCGATGTCCTCTGAACAGATGCCGGGCAGCTTCTTCGATCCCATCGGCAGCACGAATGCGAGCTTGCCGTCAGGCCCCCTCTTCGGTCCACTACCGAAGTAGATGAGATTCTCCCAATAGAACGATGTAACTAGAAACGTAGTAGGTACACCGAGCTCCCGGAACGCCTGGTCCACTTCTGCCTTGGCGTCGAAGTGGGGCACCTTGTACTTGCCCTGCAACGTCGGCATTCGCGGGTCGCCGAGAGGAAAGGTCTTGCGCGTGTCTTCGAACGTCGACCAGATGGCGTGCTTGATCCCGGCGTTCTTGGCCGCCTGGGCAAGCGACCTGCCCTGCGACGTTTCTTTTTCTCCCGAGAAGTGCTCCATGAAGTTGGTGACGCAGAACGCTCCATAGGCCCCGGAAAATGCCCGGATCAGGCTGGCGGTGTCGTCGAGATCGGCCTCCACGACGTCTACCCCCTGACTAGCCAGCGCCCGAGCCTTGTCACCCGTGGGCTTGCGGGTGACGGCGCGTGCCGCGAACTCTCCGCTCTTGTCAGCCAAAATCGCCCTCACCAGACCTCCACCTTGCGCGCCCGTCGCACCAACGACTGCGATTACCTTCTTGTTCATGAAATGCTCCTCTCTCTTCGTCGCCCGAGCGACGGGGATCTGTCGTTCGTTACAAAGTTCAGATTGCGCGGCATCACAAACTCTCCTTTTTCGCCAATTGATGGCCCATGCGCACGAGCGTCTCGAATGCCTCGTCGACGTCGTCGCTGGCTCGGGGCGATGCATAGAGCGCAACGCGCCCGGCAACGTCCACCGCCTCGATGCCGAGGCGGCTTGCTTCACGTGCAAGGGCGCGATTGAGCCGATCGATCCAACCCCGAACTCTAGGCTCGTCCTGACGCTCGCAAAATCGGTGCGGAACGTAGCGCACACAGCACCCCTTCCCGCCCGATTCTTCGAGCATCTCGAAGTCCGGATGGTCACGTGCAAGATCGGCGAACGACATGCTGCTATGATGGCGAAAGAGCTCCGGGTCACGATGGGAGTTTCGTCCCGATAGCGCCACATTCGTCGTATTGCGCCGGGACGAATGTCCCGGTTCGGAGGAAAGCCAACAAGCCGATGGACCGCCGTCCCAGCCAACGAATTCGCTACCTACGCACGGACGACGACGTGCGGATCGCTTGGGCCGATGCCGGGTCGGGACCACCTCTGTTCAAGGCAAGCAACTGGTTGACCCATCTCGAGTACGACTGGGAGAGCCCGGTGTGGCGCCATTGGATCCGCTTCTTGAGCGAGCACTTTCGCTACGTGCGGTTCGACGAACGTGGCTGCGGCATGACCGACTGGAAAGTCGGCGACGTCCCCTTCGACCGATGGGTTTCCGATCTGGACGCGGTGGTGAAGGCGTCGGAGGTCAGCGAGCCGTTCACCTTGCTCGGCATCTCGCAGGGGGCGGCGACCTGTGTGGCCTATGCAGTCGCCCATCCCGAGAGAGTCTCCCGCTTGATCCTTTACGGCGGTTACGCTCGCGGCTTCGCGCAGCGTGGCGATCCCGAGCATGAAAAGCTCTATCGAGCCCTCATCGAGCTGATCCGTCTCGGTTGGGGATCCGACAACTCGTCGTTCCGGCAGGTCTTCACCTCGCGCTTCATTCCCGAGGGCTCCGACGAGCAGCTCTCTTGGTTCAACCACTTGTGTCGCAAGGCTACCTCGCCCGCGATCGCGGCCGAGCTGTGCAACGTCAGGGCGTCCGTCGACGTGACGCACTTGCTGGGCCAGGTTCGTGTGCCCACGCTCGTTCTCCACGCCCGCCAAGACGCGGTCACGCCGATTGCCGAAGGCCGCATGCTCGCGAGCGAAATCCGCGGGGCGGAATTCGTGGAGCTCGATTCAAAAAACCATATCTTGCTCGAGCACGAGCCTGCGTGGCAGCGCTTCCGTGATGTGGTGCTCGAGTTTGCCGGGATTTCTCGGCCGCCAAGCGGTGAGGATCGGGCTTTTGCAGCGCTGTCGGCGCGCGAGCGCGAGGTGCTTGCGCTGATCACGCAGGGTCTCGCCAACGCCCAGATTGCCGCGCACCTCTCGATCAGCGAGAAGACCGTGCGTAACCACGTGTCCAATCTATTCGACAAGCTCGGCGTGTGGACGCGCGCACAGGCCATGGTCTTCGCGCGCGATCACGGCTTCGGGCGATCGTAGAGGCGTGCGTAAGGCAGAAATTTCGCGTGTCTATTTGCTCGTCGCGGTCTCGGGCGACCACAGCGTCGCGGACCCCGGCTGCCGGGTCCGGGGATTGGCGATGAGCACCACAGCCCCGACCGCCACGCCCAAAACCCCGACGAACGCAACGGTTCCGGCCGTTGAAGCCTTGTCCTGGAGCGCACTGCGCTCGCTTCCGCTCGTGCCGTCCTGCAATGCATTGCCCAGCGCATAGCCCAATCCACCTGCTCCAGCCTCTTGACGGGCATGCTACAAAAAAGTAGATTTCCTATTGGAGTTTGGCATGCGCAAAGAGACCCAGATTTCGGCCCAGATCTCGGAAGCCACGCGCGAGCTCATGGAGAAGCACGTTCGTCGTACCGGGGTCAAAAAGGGCCACCTGATCGAGCAGGCACTGCTTCATCATCTCCAGGCGCTCGACGAGCTCCCCGCCGAGTATGTCGTCCACCCACGTATCGTGGTGTCGCGAAAGACCGGGGAACAGCTGCTTCGGCACGCAGACTCGGCTGAGCCTACGCCGGCTCTCCGCGATCTGATGCGTGATGATGGAGATTAGGGCCCTCCGCCCGGGTGACGATCGAACGGCCTTTCACTCCGGCGACGAGAGCCTCGACCGATTCTTCCACCGCTACGCGGGACAGAACCAGTTTCGGCACTACCTCGGCGTGACGTACGTTGCGATCGATGCGGACCGCGTCTTGGGCTTTGTCACGGTGGCTCCGCGCCACGTCGACATCGAAGAGCTGCCCGAGCGCGCCCGCAAGAAGCTACCGCGGTACCCCGTGCCGGTCCTCGGGCTCGCACGGCTCGCCGTCGACGAGTCAGCGCAGTCGATGGGCATTGGCTCGCAGCTCCTTCGCTTCGTGTTGAAGCTCGCCGCGAAGTTGGCCGACGAAGTCGGCTGCGCCGGCGTAGTGGTCGACGCGAAGGCCGGAGCGATGGACTTCTATACGAAGTACGGCTTTACGCCGTTCGAGCCGATCGAGGGCCAATCGGAAGCGCGCCCACGGGCAACGGCAATGTGGCTGCCGATCCAAGCGATCAAGGCCGCGGGCGCGCAACCTCACTGACCATCGTGGAATCGGCCATGCCTCCGCGCCACGAGTGGCGCTTGCTTTTCTTCTTCGAGTGGAAGATATGGGAAGCTCGATGAGGGTGATCGTCACCGGCGCAACCGGAATGGTGGGCGAGGGTGTTCTGCTCGAGTGCCTGGACAACCCGGCAGTCGAGAGCGTGCTCGTCGTGTCGAGACGCTCTTGCGAGCACGCGCACGCCAAGCTGCGCGAATGCTTGGTGCCAGACTTTCGCAACCTCGGGGCACACGAGGCCGAGCTCGGTGGCTACGACGCCTGCTTCTATTGCGCCGGCGTCAGCTCGGTCGGAATGAGCGAGGCCGACTACACGGCCATCACGTACGACACCCCGCTCGGCTTCGCCGAAACGCTCGTGCGTCTCAATCCGGGCATGGTGTTCGTTCACATTTCCGGCAGCCACACCGACGGCAGCGAGCAGGGCAAGGTGATGTGGGCTCGCGTCAAAGGCAAGGCCGAAAACGCGCTCATGCGTCTACCGTTCAAGGCGGTCTACAATTTTCGCCCATCGATCATGAAGCCGACGCCGGGACAGAAGCACATCAAAACGGCGTATCGGGTGGCGCTGCTCTTGTATCCGCTGTTCAGCTTGTTCTTTCCGGGCATGCCGCTGCGCGATGTGGCACGCGCGATGATCCATGCCGTGCGCTTCGGCGCGCCCAAACAGGTGCTCGAGGTGAAGGACATGAGAGCGCTGGCAGCGAAGTAAGCCGGACGCCCGATCCTATTGCGGGAGGGTGATGTCGGGACGGTCTCGAGCGATGCCCGTCACGGCTGGGCTCGCCGGTGCGTTCGCACGCATACGTTCTCGAAAGAACGGTAGGCAACCTTTTCCCACTTCATTACGGCAAACGGCGCGCACGCGATACGGCAAGCCCGTGGTCCAGCATCACCTGCGTCCTCATCACTTCGTCGTCGGACGTTCTGCGCTGAACGTCAGCCTAGAAGCCGGGAGGCGAGGGCCGCGCGTACCGCATCGGACAATTGCGCGGTGGTCATCGGCTTTTGCAGGAACGTCAAGCGATCGTCGGCCCCGACAGGCTGCTTTCGGCGGTAACCGCTCATGAGGACCGCCGGCAGGTCCGGATCCCGCTCGCGGAGCGCCGCGATGAGCTGCTCGCCCGAGAGACCCGGCATCGTCTGATCGACCACGGCCAGAGCAAAACCAGAGCCCGAGTCGAACAGACGCAGCGCATCGGCCCCGCCCGACGCTGGCGTCACCTCGAAACCGAGCCGCTGAAGTTGCTCGGCCACGACGTTCCGAACGGCGGAGTCGTCGTCGACGACCAGCACGCGACCCGCGCCCTTCCACTTTCTGACCGAGTCCTGCGGCGGAGCTCGTGAGCTCGTGCGGCCGGCGGACAGCGGCCAGGCGATCTCGAATCGCGTGCCACGCCCCACCTCGCTCTCGACGTGCAGTGCACCGCGGTGCGCGCGAACGATGCCGAGCACGGATGCGAGCCCGAGTCCTCGGCCGGCGAACTTCGTCGTGTAAAACGGGTCGAAAATGCGGACGAGCGTGCCGGGGTCGATACCGGGCCCGGTGTCGACGGCCCGAAGGACTACGAATCGGCCCGGTTCGGCGTCGGCTCGGTGCGCGAAACCATCGAGCTTCGCCGCATCGAGGTCTTCGACGCGCGTCGACACCTCGATTTTCCCGCTTGCGTCTCCGATGGCCTCGCATGCGTTCAGCACGAGGTTGGCGACGACCTGCTGAATCTGGACGCGATCCGCGGCGACGGCCGGTAACGCTTCGCCCAGCGCGACTTCCAAGACGGGGCGCTTGGGCATGCGACCGCGCAGAAGCTCGATCGCCTCCGTCACCGCTGCATTGAGATCGACGGGCTCGAAGACGGTTCGCCCTTGCCCGGCGTAGATCAGCATCTGCCGCGTCAGATCGGCCGCGCTGAGCCCTGCACGCCGGACGAGCGTCAGCCCTTCGCGCACGTCGTCCGTGAGGGTGGCGTCCTCGAGCATGAGATCGACGTTGCTGACGACGCCGACCAGGAGGTTGTTGAAATCGTGCGCGATACCACCCGCGAGCAGACCCAAACCCTCGAGCCGCTCTGCCTCGTGCAGGCGCTTTTCGAGGCGTCGACGCTCTTCGTCGGCCTGCAGGCGGCCGGCGATCTGTGCCTCGAGCTCCTTGTTGCGCTCGGCGAGCTCGATCGTGCGCTCGGCAATCCTCGCTTCGAGCTCTTGGTTGAGCTCTTCGAGCGCGCGCTCGGCGCGCTTGCGATCGGTGATGTCGATGAGCACGATCCGATGGCCGGTCGAGGGGTCCGCCTCGGCGCGGGTCTCCAGCCTGGCGTGAATGGCGCTCCGGCCCGAGGTGCCGAGGCGCAGCTCGCACGCTACCGTGCTGTGCGGTTCGGCCGCGCGCATGTGATCGTATAGCTTTCGCAGATCGTCGGCTTCGACGAACTTGGCGAGAAGCCTGCCGACGAGGCGCGGCGCCGCGACACCGAGGATGGCGGCGGCCGCGAGATTGGCGCGCCGAATGATGCCGTGCGCGTCCACGCTCAGGTAGCCGACCGGCGCATCGTCGTACAGGCTCTGGTACTCGGTTCGCGCTCGTTCGAGCTCTCGTGTCGCGATCTTGAGCTCCTCGTTCTGCATCTCGAGCTCGATCTGGTGGACTCGCAGATCGTGAACCGCGCGCTCTACGTCACTCGTTGGAGGACGCGACGAGTCAAGAGAGGCCTTGCGGAGCACACCCTCGGCTCGGACCCGCAACGCGCCCTTCTTCGAATCGCTTATCGACCGATGCCGCACTCTTCTTGCCCCCGCTTTCGCATCTTCGTTGAGTGTGGCGCGGGGGGCAAGAGCCGTGTGGGAAATGTCACCATTTCAACCACAACGACCACGGGATCGAGCTCGTCCAGACGCGGCACGAGGCAAAATGGTGGTACGCTTCTCGAACCATGCTGCGCGCCATCCGTCGATTTGCGGTACTGGGATGTTGGCTCGTTCTCGGTTTCGGATGCGGAAATTCGGAGACGGATGCCGGTGGACCGGGACCAGCCTCGGGCTCAGGGGGGGCGGGCACTGTGACTGGCGCCGGTGGGGCGGGCACGACGACTGGCGCCGGTGGGGCGGGCACGACGACTGGCGCCGGTGGGGCGGGCACGACGACTGGCAGCGGTGGGTCGGCCGGTGCCGGAGGGACCGGAGGGGGACGTGTTGGCGCCGGAGTCGGGATCTTTCCTGCTTCCTCGCCTTGGTACACGGACATCTCGCAGGCACCGCTCGACGCGAAATCCAAGGACGTGATCGACGGGCTCGTCGCGGCCGGCGGTTGGGGAAATGCCAATCGCTTCCAGATCGATTCGTCGATCGAAGTGCTCGCCGCCGACGCGGGCGTGGCGCGTCGATCGTTCACCGCCACCGGGGATTTCTACACTCCCGATTGCGACAAGATCGACGTTCCCGTCCCGCCAGTCGGACGTCTGGAGGGGGAGGCCAATTACGCCTGTGCAGGAGACGGAGACTGCCATCTCATCGTCGTACAGGGCTCACGCCTCTACGAGATGTGGCGCGCCAACCTGATCGGGGGCACCGCGACCGGCACGTTTCAAGGCGGGTGCCTGGCGGCGTGGGACCTGACCAAGGACTACTGGACCCCGACCGCCCCTCCCAACTTCGCGCGAGGGGACCAGTGCACGAGCGCCGACGCGGCGGGCTACCCGATCGCCGCGCTGCTCTTCTCCGCCGACGAGGTCGCGGCAGGCGAAATCAAGCACGCGATTCGTTTCATTCTGCCCAACGACCGGATCGACTCGACGGCGTACGTCCATCCGGCCACGCATGCGACGAGTCATACGACCACGGCGCCGACGCCCGTCCCGTACGGGGCACGCCTGCGCCTCAAGGCGAGCTTCAACCTCACCCTACTTCCGAGCGACGGAGCTCGTGTCGTCGCGCGTGCCCTTCAGAAATACGGGATGTTCCTGGCCGATGGAGGCAACATCGCGCTGACTTCGCAGAGCGACACCTACACACAAGCCAAGTGGGCCGGCCTTCTCGACCCGCACGACTTGGCAGTGCTCAAGGTGACCGATTTCGATATGGTCGACGGAGGCACGCGCATCCCGCTCACACAAGACTGCACGCGCACGCCCCTCGCACAGTGAAGAAGCAACTAACGGGGCAGCCAGATCGCCCATGCCCGGTGATTCGGCCGCTCCACGGTCTTGACATAAGGATCGCACCCGCGTTGGGGAGGTGAATTCTCACATCCGCCAACGCCGATCGCCTCGCGCGTGGCGCCTCCTGAGATGAAGATCCGATCGCCCGCCACCTGAACGTCGAGCCGACGCGGGTCTCGCAGCTCGCGCGGCAGGTCGACGTAGGTGACTCGGCCAGCGCGCAGATCGGCGACGAGCAGCCCCGTTCCGAGCAGGGATCCCGGGTTCGCCTCGTTGATCAAAAGCACGCGATCGTCAGGAAACGGCAGCGCTCGCCATCTTCCGATGACGCCAAAAAAACCGTTCTCGATTCGCCGGTTGACGGCGCCATCGCGAAGCACCACGAACGTGGGACCGGAGCAGGGCTCACTGAGGAC
>Ga0075425_100001829_pt1 | contig 20949 bp, 23 predicted proteins | sample SoiMethybrSBSTD4_FD_75300 | JGI IMG/M metagenome (GOLD analysis project Ga0075425, IMG submission 75300) | Bulk soil microbial communities from a Populus tree surrounding site in Tennessee, USA - Soil MetaG P. TD hybrid SBSTD4 | ecosystem: Environmental > Terrestrial > Soil > Tree plantation... | reverse complement strand
CTGGCGTTCTTCGACGGTCCGGGCGGTACGCAGGTGCCCGACGAGGTCATCGACGCGATGGGCGAGTACCTCCGCCGCTCGAACGCCAACGTGGGCGGCCCGTACCCGACGAGTCGGCAGACCGAAGCGCTGATCGCGGACGCACGCGTGACGGGAGCGCGATTCCTCGGCTGCTCGCCCGACGAGGTCCTGTTCGGCGCCAACATGACGACGCTGAACTTCGCGCTCACACGGACCGCGGCGCGTGAGCTCTCCGCTGGCGACGAGGTCGTCGTGACGGGGCTGGACCACGACGCCAACGTCTCGCCGTGGCTCGAGCTGCAGCACGACCTCGGCATCGTCGTGCGCTTCGCGGGGATCACGGAGGACTGCCGCCTCGACCTCGACGATCTTGCGGCGCAGATCTCGGACCGGACGCGCGTGGTCGCCTTCCCGTGGGCGTCGAACGCCGTCGGGACGCTCGTCGACGTCGCGGCCGTCTGCAGCCTCGCGCACGAGGCCGGTGCCCTCGCCTGGGTCGACGCCGTCCACTACGCGCCCCACGGGCCGATCGACGTCACAGCCGTCGGGGCAGACGTCCTCATCTGCTCTCCGTACAAGTACTACGGCCCGCATCTCGGTCTCGCGTTCGGACGCGGCGAGGTACTCGACCGCTGGCGGCCGTACAAGGTGCGGCCCGCGCCGAACGAGCCGCTCGGCCACCGCTTCGAGACTGGCACGCTCCCACACGAGCTGCTGGCCGGCTTCGTCGCGTGCGTGCGCTACGTCGAATCGATCGGCTTCGACGCGATCCAGGGCCACGAGCGCGAGCTCGGAGAGCGGTTCCTGGCCGGCTTGCCGTCGGCCGTCCGGCTCCACGGGCTGCCGACGATGGAGGGACGCGTGTCCACGTTCGCGTTCACGGTGGAGGGCCGCTCGCCCAGGGAGATCGCCGAGCGGCTCGGCCGCCGCGACATCGCCGTCTGGAGCGGCGACTACTACGCCGTCGAGGTCATGCGGCGCCTGGGGCTCCGGGAGGGCGCCGTCCGCGTCGGCATCGTCCACTACAACACGGCGGACGAGGTTGACCGCGTGCTCGGTCAGCTCGACGAGCTGTAGCTAGGACCAGCGCGTGAGCGCCGTCGCGCGCGCGAAGCTCTGGGCGGCGCGCTCGTCGGCAGACACGACGACCGGGCCGTGCGCGATCAAGCCGTCGTCCGCCTGCTCCTTGAGCAGGTCGGAGTAGAAGCTCTCGAGGAGCCACTCCCGCCCCGGAACCACCGACGCGCGGAGGCGTATTCGTACGAGCGTGTCCGAGATCTCGTCGATCGACTCCACCCACGGCCGGCGGACGAACGTGGTCGAGCTCGCCGGGAGGATGTTGGAGAGGGAGGCGACAAGCTCCTCGCCGCGCTCGCGGTCGGTGACGAAGAGCTCCACGGCGAGCTCCTTCGCGCCGCGCGGCAGGACGCGCACGGCGGGGATCTGTGAGTTGTGGACGTGGATCGTCTCGCCGTCGAGCGTCCGGAGCTTCGTGTGGCGTACGGAGACGTCCTCGACGACTCCCTGCAGATCGAGCGCGGCGATCGCGATCGTGTCGCCGACCGAGTACCAGCGCTCCAGGAACATCGCCAGACCGGCGATGACGTCCGTCAACAGACGCTGTGCCGCGAAGCCGGACAGCACGAGGAGGAACGACGCGCCGGCAATCGCGGCCAGACGATCGACTCCGCCGAGCAGCTGGGCGGCCGAGAGGACGACCGCGGCGGTGAACGCCGCGTACGCGATCGACCCCCGAATGAAGGACACGAGGGTGTCCCGCCGCTTCGCGACGGTGATCTCGCCGGTGGCGTCGAAATCGACGGCCTGGCGCCGCCTGTCTTGCCACACCAGGACGCGTCCGGCAACGAAGCCGGCTGCCCGTGAGAGCAGCCACGCGGCGAGAAAGAGGATGACGACGACGAGGATTCGCCCCCACGCCGACGTCACGCCGGTGTTGTCGGTCAGGAGATTGACAAGCGAGTTGAGCACTTCAATTCTTGTAGCAAATAGGTGGTCGGCCGCTCCGCGGTTGGTTAAATCGCTTGCCCGTGACCGACCGCGACTACTCCTCGACACCGCTGCCGCGCAAGCTCGGCGTGCGCGACGGGACAAGGCTCAAAGTGCTCGGCGCGCCGCAGGGGTTCCCGCTGTCGGGACGCGCCCGGAGTTCTGTGGATGTCACCATCTACTTCACGCGGCGCCGATCCGAGCTCGAGCGGCGTTTCTCGGCACTCGCCGCCGAGCTCCAACCGGCCGGCGCGCTCTGGATCGGCTACCCGAAGAAGGCCTCGGGCGTTCAGACCGACCTCAGCTTCGACGCCGTTCAGCAGGTGGGGCTGGGCGCCGGGCTCGTCGACAACAAGAGCTGCGCGATCGACGAGACGTGGACGGCGGTGCGCTTCGTCCGGAGGCGCCGGGACCGGTGACGTTCGTCCACCGTGAGCAGGTTCGCTTCCGCGACATCGACGGCCTGGGCCACGTCAACAACGCCGTCTTCCTGACGTACATCGAGCAGGCCCGGGCGGCGTACTTCCTCGAGGCCGGCGTGATCACGAGCCTCGACGAGCTGCAGATGATCATCGCACGCGTGGAAATCGACTTCCGGGCGCCTGTGGAGTACGGCGAGACGGTCGAGGTGGAGGTGCGCCCGGCCCGTCTCGGGACGACGAGCTTCGACTTCGAGTACACGCTCCGCGTCGACGGCCGGGTCGTTGCCGAGGCGCGGAGCGTGCAGGTGGCGTTCGACTACGAGGCCCGCGAGCCGATGCCCATCCCGGAGGCGTGGCGTAAGCTGGTCGCCCCATGAGCACGTACGACGTCCAGGTCCTCGGGAACGGGCTCCGGGTGCTGACCGCCCCGGTCGAACACGCCCAATCCGTCACCTGCTTCCTCATGTTCGCCGCGGGCTCCCGCTACGAGACGCCCGCGACGAACGGGGTCGCCCACTTCACGGAGCACATGCTCTTCAAGGGCACCGAGCGGCGGCCGACCGCACGGGAGATCGCGGGCGAGATCGACGCCATCGGCGGCGAGTTCAACGCGTTTACCGGCAAGGAGTACACCGGCTACTTCGTCAAGTGCGCGGCGCCGACGATCGACACGGCACTCGACGTGCTCGTCGACATGATCCGGCACTCCCAGTTCGCTCCGCAGGAGATCGACCGCGAGAAGGGCGTGATTCTCGAGGAGCTGAACATGTACCTCGACACGCCGCGGGACATCATCGACAACGTCTACGAGGAGCTTCTCTTCGGCGACCAGCCGCTCGGCTGGCTCGTCCTCGGCCGGCGGGAGGCAATCCAGTCGGCGACGCGCGAGACGTTCCTCGACTACCTGGGCCGCTGGTACACGCCGCAACGGCTCGTCGTGGGCGTGGGCGGCCGCATCGACATCGATCTGGCCGCGCGGATCGAGGAGCTGCTCGGCGACCTCGACGGTGAGCGCGCGCCCGGGCCGCCGCCGGCCGTGGTGTCCGCGAACGGCGGGCCGCGCGTCCGCGTGCGCAAGAAGGAGTCCGACCAGGCCCATCTCTGCATCGGCGTCCCGAGCTACGCGCTCGACCATCCGGACCGCTACGTCTTGAATCTGCTCACGGTCATCCTCGGCGGGGGGATGTCGTCGCGCCTCTTCACCGAGGTGCGAGAACGCCGCGGGCTCGCGTACTACGTCTTCGGAATCAATCACAGCTACACGGATGCGGGCTCGCTCTACTCGCAGGCCGGTGTCGACATCAACCGCGTCGACGAGGCGGTCACGACGATCGCGACCGAACTCCGACGGATGGCCGACGAGCCCGTGCCGAGCGATGAGCTGGAGAAGGCTCGCAGCTTCGCGAAGGGCCGCTTCGTTCTCCAGCTCGAGAGCCCACAGGGGCTGCTCATGTTCGGCTTGCGGCGCGAGGTGCTCGAGAACCAGGTCGCCGAGCCGGACGAGGTCCTCGCCGGGCTCGACGCCGTCTCCGCGGAGGACATCCAGCGCGTGGCGCAGGACCTGATCGGCCGCAACGGTCTCAACCTGGCGGTCATCGGGCCGTTCGACGACGCGGAGCGGTTCGAGCGCCTGCTGACGTGACGGTCTTCCGGAGGGACGCGCTCGACAACGGCGTGCGGCTCCTGACCGCGACCATGCCGCATGCACAGTCCGTCGCCTGCTTCCTCGGCTTTGCGGCCGGGTCGCGCTACGAGTCGCGGGAGACGAGCGGGTACGCCCACTTCGTCGAGCACATGCTCTTCACCGGCACGGAGCGTCGGCCGTCGATGACAGCGCTCTCGGCCGAGGTCGACGCGCTCGGCGCGCTCTTCAACGCCGCGACGCGGAAGGACTCGACCGTCTACTACATCCGCTGCACGGCCGAGCACCTCGACCGCGCCCTGGACATCCTCGTCGACATGGCCCGGAACTCGACGTTCGATCCGGCCGAGATCGAGCGCGAGAAGGGGGTCATCACCGAAGAGATGAACATGGTCTACCAGTCGCCGAAGGAGTACGTCGACGAGAACTTCGAGGCGCTCGTCTACGGCGATCAGCCGCTCGGCCGGCCCGTCATCGGGAAGCGCGAGACCGTTGGCGCCGCCGACCGTGATGCCCTCGTCTCCTTCACCGGGCAGTGGTACACGGCGCCGCGTCTCGTGGTCGCGATCGCGGGTGGCATCGACCGAGACGTGCGGCCGCTCGTCGAGGAACTCGTCATCGATCTGCCCGGTGGCAACGGCGCGTTCGAACCGGCCGCGTTGGACGGCGGTGGGACGTGCGTCACGGTGGAGACGAAAGATTCGGAGCAGGCGGAGCTCGCGCTCGGCGTGCCGGCCTTCCCGCTCGACCATCCGGACCGGTACGTGCTCGCGATCGTCCGCACGCTTCTCGGCGGCGGGATGTCCTCGCGGCTTTACGGGGAGCTCGTCTCCGGGCGCGGGCTCGCGTACTCGATCACTGCGATCCTGCAGGCGTACGCCGATGCGGGCTCGCTCTGGGCGCAGGGCGGCGTGACGGCGGAGAAGGCGGACGAGGCGATCGCGGCGATCGTCCATCAGCTACGGCGACTGGCCGACGAGCTCGTCCCCTCGGAGGAGCTCGAGAAGGCGCGGAACTACGCGAAGGGCCGGTTCGTGTTTCAGACCGAGACGCCGCAGGGGCTGCTGCAGTACGCGCTGCGCCGCGAGCTCGTGGAGGGCAACCTCCCCGAACCGGCGGAGGTGCTGGCCGGCTACGACGCGGTCAGCTCGGAGGACGTACTGAGGGTCTCGCGCGAGCTGCTCCCCCCGGAGGCGCTTCGCCTGGCCATCATCGGCCCCTTCGACGACCCGAGCCGCTTCGAGCGGCTTCTGGGCTAGCTACCCGCGGTCGTCCTCACCCAAGCCCCACCGCGTCAAGCACGAAGGCGTAGACGAACGCCTCCTGCCGCCACGCGTCGTAGCGCGCGCTCGGGCCTGCGTGGCCGGCGCCGAGCTGGGTCTTCAGGAGAAGCGGGTTCGAGTCGGTCTTCGTCGCCCGCAGCTTCGCGACCCACTTCGCCGGCTCCCAGTAGGCGACGCGGGGATCGTTGAGCCCGGCCGTCACCAGCATGCGCGGGTACGCCTTCGCGTTGACGTTGTCGTACGGCGAGTACGCCTTCATGACCTCGTAGAACTCGCGCTGCCGCGGGTCGCCCCACTCGTCCCACTCGATCGTCGTCAGGGGGATCGAGTCGTCGAGCATCGTCGTCACCGTGTCGACAAATGGGACCTCGGCGACAACGGCGGTGAACAGGTCCGGCCGCATGTTGACGACCGCACCCATCAGGAGCCCGCCCGCGCTCCCACCCCTCGCAACGAGCCCTGTGGGCGTCGTCCAGCCGTCGCGAATCAGCAGCTCGGCACAGGCGATGAAGTCCGTGAACGTGTTGCGCTTCTGTGCCAGCTTTCCGTCCTCGTACCAGCGCCGGCCGAGCTCGCCGCCACCGCGAATGTGCGCGATCGCCCACGCGAAGCCGCGGTCGAGAAGCGAGAGACGGAACGCTGAGAACGAGGGCAGGATCGGGATCTCGTACGAGCCGTAGCCGTAGAGAAGTAGCGGCCCGCCGGCCGGCCGGTCCCGGCGCCGCACGATCGACACCGGAACGCGCGTGCCGTCTTCCGCCCTCGCCCAGAGCCGCTCCGAGACGTACTCGGACGGGTCATAGTCGCGAACCGGAACCTGTTTCCGCTCCCGCCGTTCCAGCGACTCCAGCTCGACGTCAACGGTTGTCTCGGGCGTGACCAGCGACGTGTACTGGAACCGGAAGACGTCGCTGTCGAACTCGAGGTTGGCGCCGGGCACAGCGGTGTAGGCCTCCTCCGGCTGCTCGAGCACCGCGTCACCGACGCGCAGCCGCTGGATCGCCTGCGTGCGCTCGCTGAGCACGAGCCGGCCGGCGAGCGCCGTCACACCGGCCAGCCGAACCCCAGGGTGCTCTGGCACGATCTTCTCGCCGTCCTCGTCGAGCAGGCGGAAGTCCGCGGCGTCCTCGTTCGTGAGCACGAGCAGCCGGTCGCCGGCGTCCTCGACCCTCCCCTCGACGCCCTCGCGCCGAGGAACCACGACGCGCGGCGCAGCGGCCGGATCGTCCGCCGGGATCACCCGCACTTCGGTCGTCACGATGCTCTCGAACGTGATCACGAGGAAGCGGTCGCTCCGCGTCCGCGTCACGTCGACGAAATAGCGATCGTCTTCCTCCTGGACGACGAGGGAATCCTCGCCCGCGGGCGCCCCGAGTTCGTGCCGCCAGACTTGCCAGGGGCGCATCGCCTTGTCCGGGCGCGTGTAGAAGACGTTTCGGCTGTCGTTCGCCCAGGCGAGGCCGTAGTAGACGTCGGCGATCTCTTCTTCGAGGTCGGAGCCCGTCTCCAGGTCGCGCACACGGAGCGTGAAGCGCTCGCCGCCGGTGGTGTCGACGGCATACGCGAGCATCCGACCGTCGGGGCTGACGGCGAGATTTACGTCGAGGTACTCCTGACCCGCGGCCAGCTCGTTCTCGTCGAGGAGCACCTGCTCCGGCCCCTCCTCGCTCCCGTGGCGGCGGCAATGGATCGTGTACTCGAGACCCTCGACCGTTCGGCGGTAGTACCAGAACTCGCCCTTCCTGGCGGGCACGGTCGCATCGGTCTCGACGACGCGGTGCTTGAACTCGGCGAAGAGCTGCTCCTGCAGCTCGCGCGTATGCGCCGTCGCGGCGTCCGTGTACGCGTTCTCGGCCTCGAGATAGGTGCGCACCTCGGGGTTCTCCCGCTCGCGGAGCCAGAACCAGTCGTCCACGCGCTCGTCCCCGTGCAGGCGCAGGACCATCGGGCGGCGCGGTGCGACCGGCGGATCGTGAAGCTCAGTCACGCTCGTGCCGCATCCAGACGTTCGGCTCCCAGTAGCGCGCGACGTCAGCCTCGCGGTCGACGTCGAGCGGCGCCAGCCCCTGCGGGAACACGTACCGGCCGCTCTCGGGCAGCGTCAACCCGGTCCACGACTCCCACTCCGCCACGGTGCCCGTGATGCGAAGCGAGTGGGGCTCGGGCTTCAGGACGACCGCGCCCAGGCGCTCGTGCACGCGCATCCACGGATCGAACAGCAACCCGTCCGTCCGTCGCCAGCCCGCGTAGCGCTCGATCGCTGTCAGCGGATACCGCTCCTTCCAGCTCGGACGCACGGGCGCGATCACGCCGTCGAGGCCGTGCTCTCCGGCGATCGCGATCATCGCCTCGAGTGCGAGACTGCTGAGACCCCGCCGCTGCGCCGTCCGGGGAATCGCGATCAGGAGCGCGCAGAGAACGTTCGCGCCGCCTTCCTCGAAGCCGCGCTCGATCGCCCCGTCGATGCCCGCGGGAATATCGTCGACGGTTCCGTCCCAGCGAATCGGGATCGAGCGCGCCCGCGCAACGGGCTCGTCCCCATCGACGAGGTGGAACTGGAACTCCGGCAGCTCCTCGGTCAGCCGGCCCCAGTAGACGTTGAGGACGTCGCCGTGGTTGTTGTACTCGGGCAGGACGTCCTGAACGGCAAGCCATGCGGGCTCGAGGAGCTCCGGCCGTTCGGCGACGGTAGCGACGCTCAGGGCTGCAGGTCGTAGGGGAACCGCGTCAGGTTCTCGTGGCCATCCTCCGTGACGAGAACGAGGTCCTCGAGGCGCACGCCGCCGAACCCTTGCCGATAGAGCCCTGGCTCGATCGTGACCACATCACCGGGGACGAGTGTCTTCTCGCCGACCATGCCGAGACTGGGCTCCTCGTGCACCTCGAGGCCGACGCCGTGACCGAGACCGTGGAAGAAGCCGTCGCGAAGCGGCTTCCCGATCTCCTTCGTCCGCAGCGTCGGATGCCCGTGTTCCTCGAAGACGTCGCATGAGATATCGAAGACCTCCCGCCCCGTGGCGCCTGGACGCACGGCCGCGATCGAGCGCTCGACCGCCTCCCGGACGAGCTCCTGCCACTCGGCGATCTCCGCGGGCGGCTCGCCGACCACGAACGTCCGCGTCATGTCGGCGAAGCAGGTGGATGCCAGGTCGCGCGGGAAGACGTCGATGATCAGCGGCTCGCCGGCCCGGATCGGCCCCGAGCCCATGTCATGGCCGACGGCACCCTGCGCACCGGGCGCGACGATGAACTCCTCGGTGGTGCAGTCGTGCTCGATGAACGTCTGGTTCATCGCCCCTTTCACGCGCTCGACCGTCAGCGGCTCGCCGTCGAGCACGAGCCCGTCGCCGTTCGGCTCCGCCGCGACGAGCAGCTGTCGCGCTGTCTCCATGCCGGCCTCGGCGGCTCGCTGCGCACGTCTGACACCCTCGAGCTCGAACGCGTTCTTCGCTCTGCGCCGCGCGTTGAAGTACTCGCGGTCCGGCGTGAGCTCGATCCCGTTCGCGCGGAGGTGGTCGGCGATGTCGACCGGGAACCAGAACGGAACCCGCGCCGCGGTTACCCCGATCCCGTTGCACGCGCGCAGGTTGAGCTCGCGGTAGATCTCAAGCAGAGGGCGCCCTTCCCGGACCAGTGCGTCGATCCCGAACTCCTCGAGCGGGTGCAGCTGCGCGCCGAGATGCCCGAGGCGAGCGAGCTCCATCGAATGGCCGACGATATGGCGGTCGCCGTTCACCTCGACGTAGACGAACGGGTCCGGAACCGTGACCGGCACCTCGTGCCGCATCTCGGGGGAGCGGACGGTGTCGGCGTAGATCAGCACCTGGTCGGACACGCGGCGGATCTTAGCCGGACGCGGCCGCGCCGCCGGCCGAGGCCCCACAACTAGACTCATCGTTCGTGGAAGACGCGCTCGAGCGCGCTCAACGATTGCTGGCGACGTACGACGACGAGCTTCGCCGAGAGCTGCCGTCGGAGCCCTCCATCTTCGACGCCCACGTTCACCTCGGTGACGACATCGACGGCTTCCGCGGCGTCTACGAGGACCTGATCGCCGTCCTGGACAAGTACGGCATCGAGCGCTGCTTCATGTTCTGCATGGACGAGGCGGACCGACATCCGGCCTTCCGCGCGCCGAACGACCGCACGCTCGCGCACGCGCAGCGGTCCAACGGACGGCTGATCCCGTTCGTGCGGCTCGACCTCGGAGAGGGCCCGATCGAGGAAGCCCGCCGCTGCCTCGACGCAGGTGCACGCGGGATCAAGCTGCATCCGCGCGCGCAGCGGTTCCTCTTGAACGACGAGCGCCTGCGACCCGTCTTCGCGCTCGCCGCTGAGCGGCGAGTCCCGATCCTGATCCACGGCGGGCGCGGCTTGCCGCCGATCGCCGACGAGCTGTCTCGGCTCGTCGACCTCTATCCCGATGCGCAGCTGATCATCGCCCACGCCGGCATCGCCGACCTCGCCGGTCTCGCGGAGCGGTTCGCACGCCGCTCCGGCGTCTTCTTCGACACCTCGGTGTGGAGCCCGGTCGATCTCCTCGACCTGTTCCGCCAGGTTTCGCCGGAGCAGATCCTGTTCGCGTCCGACTACCCCTACGGGCAGGAGCCGGCGTCGCTCCTGATCGCCATCAAGGCGGCGAAGGCGTCCGGCCTCGACGAGCGTGAGGTTCGGCTCGTGATCGGCGAGAACGTGGCGAGGATTGCGGCGGGCCAGCCGCCTCTCGAGCCTTCACCGCCGCGCGGCCCCGAGCTGTTCGCCCGGCCTCTGGTGCTCGCGCGGATCCACCAGTACCTCTCGATGGCGACATCGCTGCTCTGGACGCGGCAGCCGGACACGATCGGCCTGCTCGGGCTCGCGCTGAACGCCACCGCCGAGCGCAACGGAGCACCGGCGGAGCTGGACCGGATCAAAGAGCTGCTCGTCGGCGCGCGGGACCTCTGGCGAACGATCCCTGAGGTCGACGACCCACAGGAGCTGCGTCAGTTGACGAGGGCGACGTTTCGGCTGATTCATCTGGCGGATATCTGGGCAGTGACATCGGATGTACGAGCTTAGGGTCAACGGCGAGTCGTACCGCCTCGACGTGCCCGTCGGGCGCACGCTAGCCGGCGTGCTTCGGGACGATCTCGGGCTCACCGGCACGAAGGTCGCCTGCGGCGAGGGTCACTGCGGCGCCTGCACGGTCCTCGTCGACGGCGTGCCGACGCTGTCGTGCATCAAGCTCGTTCACACCGTCGGCCAGCACGAGGTGACGACGATCGAAGGTCTCCGCGACCACCCGCTCGTGGACGCCTTCGTCCGCGCAGACGCGCTGCAGTGCGGCTACTGCACGCCGGGCCAGATCGTGTCGGCGTCGGCGCTGGTGGCGGCCAACCCGACGCCCACAAGCGACGAGATCCGCCACCAGATGGCCGGAAATATCTGCCGCTGCGGCACCTATCCGAAGATCGAGGAGGCAATCCTGACGTGGCGCGACTGATACGCACAGAGAAAGAGGTCGAGGGCCGCTACGAGGAGCAGTGGGTCGTCGTGGACGAGGACGTCCTCGACCAGTGGCCCACAGGCCCTCGCGAGGTCGTCGGGCGCCCGGCGCCCCGGGTCGACGGCCGCCTCCGGGCGAGCGGCCAGGCGCGCTACACGGCCGACGTACGGCTTCCCGGCATGCTGCACGCGGCCGTCCTGCGCAGCCCGCACGCTCGCGCGCGCGTCACGCGGCTCGATCTGGAGCCGGCGCGGCGCGCGACAGGCGTCCGCGGCGTGCTCGGGCCGGACGATCTGAACGGCCTCACACGCGAGCCGTCGTACCGGGGGGCCGGCATCGCGGCGGTTGCCGCAGACTCGCTCGCCGAGGCGCGCGCCGCACTCGACGTGATCGAGATCGAGTGGGAGGTCCTCGAGCCGCTCCTCGACGCGGACGAAGCGGTCGCGCGGGGCTCGCTTCTCGCCGAGCCGACAAACTACGAGCGCGGCGACCTGGATCAGGGGCTGGCCCAGGCCGACGTCGTCGTCGAGGCCGAGTACCGGACGCAGACAGTCCTCCACAACTCGATGGAGCCGCACCAGTCCGTCTGCCAGTGGGAGGGCGACACGCTGACCATCTATACGTCCACCCAGTGGATCTGGGGCGTGCGGGCCGACGTGGCCGCTGCGCTCGGGCTGCCAGAGGACAAGGTGCGCGTCGTCTGCGAGTTCATGGGCGGCGGCTTCGGGTCCAAGAACGGGCCCGGCGACTTCACCTACATCGCGGCCGAGCTGGCGCGTCTCACCGGCCGCCCCGTGCGCTGCGCGCTGACACGGCGCGAGGAGAACCTCGACGCCGGGAACCGCAACGCGACGATTCAGCGGCTCGTCGCGGGGGCGCGCTCGGACGGCACCCTGACGGCGCTGGGCGGCGAGTTCGTCGCCTCACTCGGCTGGGACGGCTGGCTCGCGTCGACGGCCGGGCCGATGCAGATGCTCTACGCCTGCGACAACGTGCGCACAGTCGAGTACGGCGCGAAGCTGAACACGCCACCGATGAAGGCGTTCCGCGCCCCAGGCTTCGTCGAGGGCACGTTCGGGCTCGAGTGCCTTCTCGACGGGCTCGCGGCCAAGCTCGACCTCGATCCGCTCGAGCTGCGGCGTCGAAACCACGCCGACGCGGATCTCGTCGACGGCCGGCCGTTCTCGTCCAAGAACCTCGCCGAGTGCTACCGCCGAGCGGAGAAGCACTGGGCCCGGCGGCACGAGGTCCGGGCGCGCTCGGAGGGGTCGTGGAAGCGCGGCGTGGGCCTCGCCAGCCAGACCTGGTACGGCGGCGGCGGCCCTCCCTCGTACGCCTGGGTCCGGGTCGGCGGCGACGGCCGCGCGTCAGTCGTCACGGCCATGCAGGACATCGGCACCGGCACGCGGACGGCGATGGCGCAGATCGCGGCCGAGGAGCTGGGCCTGCCGCTCGAGCGGGTGACCGTCGCGCTCGGGGACTCCGCGCGCGGGCCGTACGCGTCGGTTTCCGCCGGCTCGTCGACGACGCCGAGCATGGGGCCTGCGGTGCGCAGTGCCGCGGCCGATGCCGCCGAGCAGATCCTCGAGCTCGCGGCGGAGCGCTTCCACGTCGAGCGGCGGGTCCTCTCGCTCCGCGACGGGCACATCGTCTCCTCCGACGGCGGCTCCTGGCCGATCGAGGAGATCACGGGCCTGCTCGAGGAGGGACAGATCCAGGGGCGCGGGAATCGCGGGCCGAACCCGGCCGGAATGCGCGTGTTGACGTTCGGCGTCCAGGTCGCGGAGGTCGCGGTCGACGTCGAGACCGGTGAGGTGCGCGTCGAGCGCGTCGCCGCGATCCACGACGTCGGGCGCGTGATCAACCCGCTCGGCGCGTCGAGCCAGGTCGAGGGCGGGATCATCCAGGCGATCGGCCACACGCTCTCCGAGGAGCGCTTGCTCGACCCGGCAACGGGCGATGTTCTGAACCAGACGCTCGACGCGTACCGGATGCCGACGATCGCCGACGTGCCGGAGATCGTCTCCGAGCTCGTCGACATCCCGGACGAGCACCTGACGAACCTCGGCTCGAAGGGCCTCGGCGAGCCGCCGATCATCCCTACCGCCGCCGCGATCGCGAATGCGATCCGCGATGCGACCGGCGCGGACGTGCGGTCGCTGCCGCTGAGCCGCGAGGAGATGCTGCGGGCGCTCCGTGAGGCCGAACAACGACGGCGGGAACCGGTTGGAGCTACGACGGCCTGAGTCGACGGCAGACGCCGTCTCCTCTCTCGGAAACGGCGCCGTCGCGCTGGCGGGTGGCACCGAGCTGGTGCCGCTCCTGCACGACGGCCTCGTGCGGGCCGACACGCTCGTGGAGTTGGGCGGCGTGGTGCCGCGCGGTGTCGACGACGGGGTCATCGGCGCGGGCACGACGCTGGCCGAGCTCGAGGCCGACCCGCAAATCCCCGCTGCGCTCCGCGAGGCCTGCCGGCTCGCCGCGTCGCCACAGCTGCGCTCGATGGGGACGATCGGCGGGAATCTCTTGCAGGCGACGCGCTGCTGGTACTGGCGGCTCGACTACCCGTGCTGGCTCCGCGGCGGCGAGCGCTGCTTCGCGCGGACAGGTGAGCATCGCGAGCACGCGATCTTCGCAAACGGGAGTTGCGCCTCAGCGCACCCCTCGGATCCTGCGGCCGCGCTGATCGCGCTCGACGCCCGCATTCGCACCGACCGACGTGAGTTTCCGGCCGCCGAGCTGTACCGGCTCCCGACCGAAGACGACCGCTCGACGACGACCCTGGCACCAGACGAGTTGATCCTCGAGCTGCTCGTGCCCGGTCCGGACGCAAGCACGTACCTGAAAGCCATGGACCGGCGCCGCTGGGCGTTTCCGCTCGTGGGTGTCGCGGCCGCGCGGTTCGGCGATGACGCTCGGCTGGCCCTCGCAGGTGTGGCGCCGATTCCGTGGCTGCTGACGGGAGAGGACGCGCTCGACGACGCGACACCGCTACCCGGGACGGCGTACAAGGTCGATCTCGCCCGCCCGCTCGTTCGCCGCGCTCTCGACGCGGTCGCTGAGTGAGCCGCGGCGACTTCAAGGCCTGGTTCGTCGACCGGATGACCGAGCGGACCGATCGCGAGTTCGGGGACAAGCGCCGTGCGCTGCTTTCTGAAGCGCATGGCAGGGTGCTCGAGATCGGCGCCGGCACCGGCGCCAACATCCGCCACTACCCGGAGACCGTCGAGGAGCTCGTCCTGCTCGAGCCGAGCAAGCCGTTCGCGCGGCGGATCCGCATGAAGCTGAACGAGGGCGGCCGAGAGGCAACGGTAGTCCCCGGGAAGGCGGAGGCGCTCCCGTTCGACGACGCCTCCTTCGACACGGTCGTCCTGACCTTCGTGCTCTGCACGGTCGACGACCAGTCGCGGGCGCTCGCGGAGGTGCGCCGGGTGCTGAAGCCGAACGGGACGCTTCTCTTCGCGGAGCACGTTCGCGCCGACGATCCGCGGCTCGCCCGCTGGCAGGATCGGCTCAACGGCGTGTGGGGCCACGTCGCGGACGGCTGCAACTGCAACCGGGAGACGGTCGCCGCGCTCGAGGCCTCGCCGCTCTCAGTCGACCGGCTCGAGCGCGGCACGCTGCCGAAGTCGCCGCGGCTCGTACGCCCGCTCGTGATGGGCAAGGCGAGTCCGCGGTAGGGTCCTCGGATGGCCACCGCGACTGTCCACACGACGCACGGCGATTTCACCTTCGAGCTCGACGAGACCGCCTCGCCGCGGGCGGTCGCCTCGTTCCGCGAGCTCGCCGGCAAGGGGTTTTTCGACGGCACCGTTTTCCACCGGATCGTTCCCGGCTTCGTCATTCAAGGCGGCGACCCGACCGGCACGGGAACGGGCGGGCCGGGCTACTCCACGGTCGATCCGCCCGCCGCGGAGACGACGTATGAGCAGGGCGTCGTCGCGATGGCCAAGACCGGGAGCGATCCGCCGGGGACGGCGGGAAGCCAGTTCTTCGTCGTCACCGCCGACGACGCCGGACTGCCGCCCGACTACGCCGTGATCGGCCGCGTGACGGACGGCATCGACGTCGTGCTCGCGATCGGCGAGCTGGGCGACGCCGGGCAGAAGCCGACGGAGCGGGTCGCCGTCGAGTCGGTCAGCATCAGCTAGCTCCGTTGATTAGTCAGATCGCGAGCAGCGCCACGCCGGCGACGACGAGTGTCGCGCCCGCGAGGCGCAACGCCGTCACGCGCTCGTGCAGGACGCGGGCGGCGAGGATCGTGGCAATCACGACACTCGACTCGCGGACGGCCGATACGGGCGCCGCCGGCGCGTGCTGCAGTGCGACGAGGACGAGCCCGTACGCGCCGAACATGGCGACGCCGGCCGTGATCGTTCGGAGCGAGACCTCGGCGGCGAGTACCGGACCGCCTCGGCGCGCGAGCATTGCGGCCAGGTAGATGACGGCGGTCGGCGCGAGAGCGAGCTCGAAGTAGGACAGAGCGGCGGCGTGCTCGACGCCGGAGTTGTCGACGAGCGTGTAGGCGGCGATCGTCCCGGCGATCGCCAGGGCGAAGGCGACGCCGCGGCGGTCGGCTCGGCCACGCGGGCCGCGGACGGCAAGCACCCCGGCCACCACTACGAGCACACCGGCGAGCTGCGACACACTCGTCGCGGCGCCGAGTGCGACCACAGCAACCACGAGAACGATCACTGGCGCGAGCCCGCGGGAGAGCGGGTAGACGAGGCTCAGCTCGGATCTCGAGTACGCCGCGGCGAGTAGCGCGACGTAGACGAGCTCCAGCGCGGCGGACGCGACGAGGAACGGGACGGCTCCGCGCTCGACCCGCCAGGTCGCGGCCGCGACCGGCGCGAAGACGAGCGCGCCGACTGCGAGCGCGACCGCGGTCGCGGCCTGCGTGTCGCGCGCCCCGGCGATGAGCAGGTTCCAGAACGCGTGCACGAATGCGGCTGCGAGTGCGAGGGATAGCGCCAGGGCGGACATGCGCGCTACAGCTGATCACAACGACCGCGGGTGAGAATGATGCCGTGATCGCCGCAGTGATTCTCGCGGCCGGCGCAGCGACGCGGTTCGGGTCGCCGAAGCAGCGCATTCTCCTCCCCGCGGTGCTCTCGCGCGCGCGACAGAGCCCGGCGCTCGACGACATCGTCGTCGTGCTCGGCGCCTACGACGTCGAAACGGACGCGCGCACCGTCCACTGCTCCGAATGGGACCGCGGCCCCGGTGCGTCGCTCCGCTGTGGGCTCGCGGCCCTGCCGGCGACCGCCGAGGCCGCGGTCGTGCTGCTTGCGGACGGCCCGAACCTGAACCCGGCCACGATCGACCGTGTCGTCGGCCGCTGGCGCGAAGACGGCGGCGAGATCCTCGCCGCGAGCTACGGTGGCGCGCGCAGCCACCCGCTGCTGGTCGCCCGATCGGCCTGGGCGAACGTCCCCGACGAGGGCCTCCGCGCGCTCCCCGCGACCGAGGTGCCGTGCGACGACCTCGGCGCCCCCGGCGACGTCGACTACCCGATCTAGGTGAGCGGGGTGCGGAGCGACTGGAGCTTCAGCTTGAGCTCGGGTGCCATCGGCTCGACCGCCACGCGCCGGACGAACGTGCGCAGGCTCTCCTCGAAGCGGTAGCGCCGGGCGCAGTACGCGCACGCGTCGAGGTGGCGTTGAGCCTCCTGCCGCTCGTCCTCGTCGAGCGCACGATCCATGTACGACTGCAAGAGCTCCTCGCAGGCCTCACACGGATCGAGATCGAAGCGCGTCCCCATCAGGTCTCAGCTACAACGCCCTCGGCGAGGTTCCTCTTGAGAATACGCCTTCCTCGATGCAGGCGTGACATGACCGTGCCGACCGGGATGTCCAGGATCTGTGCTGCCTCCTGGTAGGAGAACTGACCGATGTCGACGAGGACGACAACGTCACGGAAGTCATGCGGCACCTCCGAGAGGGCCGTCACCACGTCGTCCTGCGAGAGCCGCTCGATTACGCGCTCTTCGTCGACGTTCTCCGAGCTCGACGACTCGAGCCGGTTGTAGAGGTAGTAGTCGCCCTCCTCCAGCGGCTGGGACGACGGGGTGCGCTGCTGCCGCCGCCCGCGGTCGATGTTGAGGTTCGCGAGGATGCGAAGCAGCCACGCCCTCATGTTCGTCCCGGGCGTATACGAGCGCCAGCTGCGGAACGCGCGCGCGTACGTCTCCTGCATCAGATCCTCGGCCTCCTCGCGCGTCCCCACCAGCCTGCGGGCTACCTGGTAGACCTGATCGGCGAGGCCGATCGCTTCTTCCTCGAACCGCACGCGATCCGACGCCGCCTGCGCCAGCCTCTGCGGCTCTGTGCGCGACTCGCTCACCCGGCCACTGTAACAACGACATCTCGATGTCAAACGAGGGCGCCGGCACGCTTATTCCACGCGAGAATCGGGTAGCGGACCTGCACGCGGACAAAGGGAGGACGACGTGCAGGGATACAAGGTAGAGACGAGCGACGGCAAGAACGCCGGCCACATCGCCGGAGTCGACGGCGACGTGTTGATCGTCGAGCGCGGGCTGCTCCTGAAGCATCGCCGGCCGCTGCCGCGCGCGCTCACGAACGTCGACGACCGCGAAGGTGTCGTGCGCGCGACGATCTCGCGCGAGCTCCTGGCGGATGCGCCGAAGGTGGACTCGGACACCGTCGACAGGCAGGCGGTGGCGGCGTACTACGGGCTCGGCCATGACGTCGACGCGCCCGGGGCCGAGGGCTACGGGGAGGTCACGCCGACAGACCCGACGAGGGGGGCGGAGCAGGACGCGCGCGACTACACCGATTCGTCAGCGGAGGAGGAGCGGCTGCGCGTACAGAAGGAGGTGTCCTCGGGAGCAGGGCCGCACGACGGTCACAAGGGCACGCCGACCGCGACTGGCGGCCTCTCCGAATCGGGTCGCGACGCGAGCTAGACGGAAGCGGTCTCTCGGAATCCGCCGTCGGCGAGCGCTGCGAGCAAGGCTTCGCGGTCGGTCCGATCCTCGTCCCAGGAGAGGGTGACCTCGCCGATCAGGTTCGCGCTCGCGAACTCGAGGCCGTCGTGTCCTTGCAGCGTCGCGGCAAGCCGGCTGACGCAGCGCTCGCAGCGGATGCCGGTGACGGTGATCGTCTCGGTCGTGATCACGCCGCCGATGCTAGCGACCGGGTAACGAGGTCGGCGCAGACCGCCTGTAGCCCGTTCGCGCGGCCGACCTGGAGCTGACGGTCTCCCTCCGAAGCGTGCAGGTCGAGCGCGTCGAGTAACGACTCGGTTCCGAGCGAGCGAGCGGCCGGTCGCACTCGGTCGACGAGCTCCGCCGCGAGCGTGACGGCGCCCTCGGCCCGATCGCCGTCCGGGTGGACCAGCCGCGCGGTTGGCCCGAACCGAAGCGCAGCCCAGCGGTTCTGCTGGTAGAGCGCGCGGGCAGCCGGGTCGTACGGCCGCGGCGGCCACTCGAACGCCGACGCGCATAGCGCCTGGACGAGCGCGACGAATGCGGCGGTCCGGCCGAGCGACGTCGGCTGGTCCAGCACGCGGACCTCGAGCGTCCCGAAGCGGGGATGCGGTCGCGCGTCCCACCAGAGAAGGGTGTAGTCGCTCGCCAGCCCGAGTCGGACCAGGCGCTCGACGAAGAGTTCCCACTCGTGGTACGCGCGGAAGGGCGGCGGCGCCCCGCTCCGGGGAAGCTCAGCCAGGATCTCGGCTCGGTTGGACGCGAGCCCGGTCTCTCGACCGGCGAGGTACGGCGAGTTCGCCGAGATGGCGAGCAGCACGGGAAGCCAGGGCAGAGTCGTCTCCAGGCAGTGCATGCACGCCCTGGCGCTCGTCATGCCGACATGCACGTGCAGGCCGTTGACGCCCTGACGGCGGGCCGACACGCCCGCGTACTCGACGAAGGTGCGGTAGCGCTCGAGGTCGACGATCTCCTGCGCTTCCGGGTCGCTGAGCGGGTGGCTCCCGGCGGCGCCCAGCCGAAGCCCGCCGCGCTCGGCGATCGACGCGCCGTGCTCGCGCAGCGCGCGTAGCTCGTCCGCCGCCTCCCGGGCGGAGGCGCAGACGCCCGTCTTCAGCTCGACCACGGAGGCGAAGAGCTCGGTGTGGAACCCCTCGTCGCCGAGAAAGGCGTCGACCCTCGGCACCTGCTCGAGCGTCTGCGCGTCGAGGATCATCAGCTCCTCTTCGACGCCGACCGAGAACGGGGAGCTCTCCCCGAAGTGCGCTTCGATCACGCCGTTACTTGCCGCGGATGCCGTGCACCGGGCGGCCGGCCGCCTCCCACGCGTAGTAGGACGCGCTCGGGCCGAAGCCCGGCTCGTACTGGTCGACCCGCGGATTGCGCCCCACGTCCTTCGCCCGCTGGGCGTGCCGGAGCAGGTTCGGATCGTCGACCTCCTCCCAGACGAGGATCAGATGCGCCGCGGTCATGAACTCCGCGACGAAGCTGCAACCGGCGGCGGGACACGGAAACGGATCCGTGCGGACGCAGAACCAGCCGGTGTGATCGGCACCGTCTTCCTCCCACAGCTCGGCGTCCTCGAGCTCGAGGACTTCCTCCTCGAGGACGGCCTTGCCCAGTTCCGGCATCTCCACGGCTCCAAGGCTAGCCCGACTCTTGACACTGCCGCGCCCGCGCGAGAGACTGTTGCAGTTCGCACGAACAGACGGGGAGGTCGAGCGGACTCGGTCAAGGAAGCCGTCGGATCGGTGGTTGGCGGGGGCGTCGGGAGGCGTTACCCGAGGCAGCTCGTGCGCCGCGCGGGAGCGCGGCGGCGTCTGGGATCACTTGCCCAGGGATCATGGCGGCTCCCCTGACCGAGGCCGACCGATGACCGAGCAACGCATCTCACGTGAGCGGTTCCTCGCAGGCGCGGGCACCGGCCTGGTCAGCGTCGCGCTACCGGCCGTCGCCCGCGCCGCGAGTTCGCCAAAGGTGCAGCAGGTCTACCGCCTCGACCCGGCCGCCGGCGTATGCGACGGCCCGAACGGGACGTGCGCCTGCAAGGCGTGCTACGCCCACACGGCGAAGATCTTCCCGTCCGCAAAGGCGGCGGACGGCAACCGGGCGCACGCACGCTGCAACTGCGGCGTCGTGAAAGCCGCGACGATCCCGTTCGGGAAGTGGACGGCGCTCTTCGGCGAGCCGAAGCACATCCTCCGCTACTCGGCGGACCTGCGCGACCGGCGCGTCCAGGCGATCCTCAAGCACACGGCGCTCGGCTAACCGAGCTGCCGGTCGAGGTTCGCGGCCGCGCTGATCAGCGCCAGGTGCGTGAACGCCTGCGGGAAGTTCCCGAGCTGCTCGCCTGTCGGCCCGACCTCCTCGGAGTAGAGGCCGAGGTGGTTCGCGTAGGTGAGCTGCTTCTCGAACGCCAGCCGTGCCTCGTCCACGCGGCCGGCGCGGGCCAGCGCCTCGACGTACCAGAAGGAGCAGATCGAGAACGTCCCCTCCTCCCCCTCGAGGCCGTCCGGCGAGGCCGACGCGTTGTAACGGTAGACAAGGCTGTCGGAAACGAGCTCGTCCTTGATCGCATCGAGCGTCGAGAGCCACCGCGGATCGGTCGGGGAGATGAACTTCACGAGCGGCATCAGCAGCACCGACGCGTCGAGCACAGTCGTGTCCTGATGCTGGACGAAGGCTTGCCGACCCGGGTCCCAGCACCGCGCCATGATCTGCTCGTAGACCGCGTCGCGGATCTCGAGCCAGCGGGCCATGTTCGCCGGGAGCCCCCGCTGACGCGCGATCCGGATCGCCCGCTCGACCGCGACCCACGTCATCAGGCGCGAGTACGTGAACTTCTGCCGGCCACCGCGCGTCTCCCAGACACCCTCGTCGAGGCCGTCCCAGTTGTCGGCGACCCAGTCGATGATGCGCCGCACGTCCTGCCAGGCGTCGTGCGAGATCGGCGTGCCGTACTTGTTGTAGAGGTAGATCGAGTCGATCAGCTCGCCGTAGATGTCGAGCTGCACCTGGTCAGCCGCGCCGTTCCCGATGCGCACGGGAGCGGAGCCGCGGTACCCCTCGAGGTGGTCCAGTGTTTCCTCGGTCAGGTCTTCGCGCCCATCGATCCCGTACATGATCTGCAGCGGCCC
>Ga0075425_100001825_pt1 | contig 20965 bp, 23 predicted proteins | sample SoiMethybrSBSTD4_FD_75300 | JGI IMG/M metagenome (GOLD analysis project Ga0075425, IMG submission 75300) | Bulk soil microbial communities from a Populus tree surrounding site in Tennessee, USA - Soil MetaG P. TD hybrid SBSTD4 | ecosystem: Environmental > Terrestrial > Soil > Tree plantation... | reverse complement strand
GGAGATTTGCACAAGATCTTCAGCGATCAAGAAACCAACGCCAAAGTCGACGTAGGTTGCCGGTCAGCGGGGATCGGGTGCATTGAGTGCAAAAGCTGGGCGGCGGACTCCCTGGTGCAAATCTTGAGTCCCATGCAGGAGCGGCGAAAAAAATATGAGCAGAATCCGCGCCTGGCCTGGGATATTCTGGAGTCAGGTTCGGAGCGCGCGCGCAAAGAAGCTTCCAGGACTATGAGTCAGATTCGCGAAGCCATGAACATGTCGCTGGATTACGAGGCGCCGAATGCGACAGAACAAGCTACGTAGGGGCGGGTGCCCTCACCTGCCCGGCGATGCGAAGCATCGCACCACATTAATCTAGCGTCGACGACTGCGCGGGGAGCGAAGCAGTGCTGGCGAATGAAGCGAAAATCCGGGTTGAGGAAGATCAAAACCCCCACCCTGTCGCAAATGACGCGACAAGGGTGGGGCACCCGCCGCATTTGGGACCCGTACCGCTTCCGCCTCCCGGTTCGGCTAAGCCCGAGAGCGATTCTCCATTCGCAGTCAGTGTTGCCGAAGTCTACGAAGGCCCGCTCGATCTGCTGCTTGATTTAATTCGCAAGCAGGACATCGACATCTACGACATTCCAATCGCCAAGATCACGGCGCAGTATCTCGCCTATGTCGAAAAACTTCGCGAGCTGGATGTGAATGTTGCCGCCGAGTTCATCTACATGGCCGCAGTGCTGATTCATATCAAGTCGAAGATGCTGCTGCCGCGCGATCCGGCGGTAAGTTCTGAAGAGCAGGATGATCCGCGGGCAGAGTTGGTCAATCGGCTGATCGAGCACGAGAAGTTCAAATCAGCGGCGCAGATGCTGATGCAGAAGCAACAAATCGAAGATGCGGTGCGCTCGAATCCCGCGATTCGCGAATTCATGGAGGCGGAAGGGACCGAGCCGGAATTCGCCGCCGACGTGATCGATCTGGTCAGGACCTTTCAGCAAGTGCTCGAACGTGTTCGCACTCGGCCCATGCTTCAAGTGGATGAAGAGACCGTGAGCGTGAGCCAGATGATCGTGTATTTGCGGCGGCGACTCTCGCTTGAAGACCGTCCCATTCGCCTGAAGCAGATGCTCGCGACCGTACAATCGCGTCAGGCCCTGGTGTGTTTGTTTCTTGCACTATTGGAACTGGTTCGCCTGCAGGCCATTCAACTTCGCCAAGAGAAACTATTCGGCGAGATTCTGGTCCGCAAGCACGAACATTTCGAGGATGTTATGAAAGAGCAAGCAGCGGTAAGGGACGACTGGAAGTGATCGTGGCCAAATGTTAATTGTCATTCCGAGCGAAGCAGATCGTCCCGTGGGGACGATCTACACAGTCGAGGAACCTGCTTTTGTTTTGCTAGCGAGCAGAAATCAACAGCAGGTTCCTCCACGCGCGAATTGATCGCAATAGCGATCAGTTTGCTTGGCCGGAATGACAAGTCAGTGCACAAGGCCCGGAAGGGCCGATCCAGCTTAGCCCAGGGCGGCAGCCCTGGGTAGGCCCAGCAATGAGGAGCAGAGTCCCGTTAGGGACGACCGAATAGAGATCACCCAGATCATGAGCCTTAAACCCAAAATCGAAGCCATCATCTATGCGGCGGAAACGCCAGTCACGCTCGAGCAGATCATCCAACTGGTGAAAGAGTCAGCGGGCATCAGCGATGCGACTGAACTACGCTCGCAGGTAATGCTTGCCATCGAAGAACTGCGTGCCGAATATTCCGCCGATGCCCACGGCATCGAACTCCGCCAGATTGCCGGCGGGTATCGCATGTCCACCAAGCCTGAGCAGCATGATCTGGTGCGCTCGTTCGCGAAAAGTTTAAAGCCGCCGATCCGGCTATCTCTACAGGCCCTCGAAACGCTGGCGGTCATCGCATACAAGCAGCCGGTCACAGTTCCGGAGATCAGCGAAATTCGCGGGGTTGATGCGAGCGGGGTAATCGCCACGCTGCTCGACCGCAAGCTGATCACGACGGCCGGGCGCAAAGAAGTTATCGGCCGCCCGATTCTGTACAAGACCACAAAAGAATTCCTGCTCCGCTTCGGATTGAAGGACGTCAACGAACTCCCGAGCATGGAAGAATTTGAGAAGCTGGTCGCGGAGTCGTTCCAAAGCGATCTGCTGCCTGCTGAATCGTCGCAACCGCAAGATGCAACTGTCGGAGACCAATCCGAACCGGGGCAGATCGAAGCGAGCAAAACCGCCTAAAATTCTGACATCGAACGGCTGCTCCAACCCACTACGGCAGTACCACCACCTGCCCCACCATGCCCAAATTGTCATGCAACGAGCATTTGTAGTTGTACGTGCCCGGTCCCATGAAAGTCACACGAAAATGCGTGTGGTTCAGCGCGATGGCATTGTTAGGATTGGAATTCACCGGCGTCCCAAACTGGTCGTCCAATGCCTGCAATATGAATCCTGAATGTAAGCTGTCACTCGGCGAGTTCAGGACCGCGCGTAACCCGCCGTCCGGATCCATGGTCACGTTCGAAGAAGGATCGAACAAGTCTTGAGGCTCCGGGCCAAAGGTAATGGTATGCGGCTCTTCAGGATCGAAATTGCTCCACTCGATCGTATCGCCGGCGTGAATGGTGATCTTTCCCTTCACAAACCGAACCAAAGAGTTCGTCTGCAAGCCGCCGGGGGTTGACGCAATCTCTCCAACGCCAGCGGTCACATGAGCGTCAGGTGCCGAATTGTCGCCGGAGGACGCGGCTATTTTCTTCCGGCTTTTTGAAAGCCGTTTGGTGGCAGCCAGAATGCGCACGGAAATTGAATTGCCGGCATGCGACATGCCCATACCACTCATGTCCGAGCTCGTCGCGTGATCGGTGTCTGTGAGTAGATTTTGGGTTTCCTTGGCCGCTTCCTGGTCATAGAACGCCTGGTTATGCGGCAGGGTGCTGGAGGAATCAAGAACGTGGACTACGCCGTTCATAGTGTTGTGGACCAGGCACTGGACTTTATAGTTACCCGCGGTTGGGAAACTTACTGTGAAAGTTGGATTGCCCTTTACCGATGGCGGCGTGGTCACGCAGGTCGAGCCATCGAAGCTGGCGGTGCCAAACGAAAATCCTGGGCACCCAACTGGGAATGGCGGAAAAACCTGTCCGACTACCAGAAACGCGACCGTGTGAATTTCATCCGAGTTGAAAGTCCAGGTAACGCTGTCGCCCGCATGAATCCAAATTTCGTTCGGCAAGAAAGCCAGGGCCTGCCTGCCCAGGTCGGGAGTTTCTGCGCCAACTTGCGCGTGCCAGTTTTGCTGGGCAGCAGCAATCAGCGGAAAAGTCAACACGGCCAGAGCCGTCAACGCAAGGAAAACGTGGCGGAAGCGAATCGCATTGAAATCGTTCATGTAATTCTCCTGTGTCGTCTCAATTTCGATCAAAGACGTTTTCGCGGTCCAAGGTCGCGATATCTATTCTTCGGGCGAAGTGGGGCTGGGAAAATCGAGACGTATTCCTCCAAACCCTGCGACCGGAGCGGATTTTAGTCTCCCTCGCAGAATGGGTCAATCTGAAAAAGTTTGAAACATGAGGTGCCAGTTGGAGCAAATCTACGGACGCGACTCGGCCGAGCAATGCCTGTAGTCCATAGCGACCCTTGCATTTAACGAAGGTCTCAATGGAGCTATGGCTCCGCTTCTGACACCGCCGGGTCGAGTTCTATGTTCAGTGTTTCTCCCTCGCCGGAGCTGAATCGCAGCGGCAGCGGCCCTGAAATATCTGACGGATCGCTATAAGTCCAAGGTTTATAACCCTCAGCGAGCACTTCCAACGTCACTCCAACGTCTGGCGGTATTAGCCAATGAAACTTAGCGGGGCCATGGAACTCAATAGAACGTCCCGGGTCAGACGTCCTCGTAAAGATGAAACGCAGACCGTCCGCAGGGCGAACGACCTTTCCCGTTCTGCTGTTCGTTACCGTACCGCTCAGAATTCCGGCGCGGGGGCCAAGTACCAATGTTGTGTCTGCGGCTCCCCCTTCAACCTGCAAGACTTTGGTAGGCTCGTGCTCGCTGTAGAACGACAAAGAAGTATCGGGGTAAGCGGCGGCGTCACTCTCGCCAAATAAAGAGTAGGTTCCCGATTCTAGCTCGTCAATCGAGAACCGCCCATCTTTGTTCGTGATTGCCGTTGGCATATACATGTGCGACTCTTGCCGGAATGCGTGTACAAATATGTTTTCGAGGAGTCGGCCATCGCAGTCTACTACCGTTCCGGTGATCTGCCCGGTCGGATGTTGCGCCATTTGGGGAGCAGAGGAAACTGCAAAGCATACAATCAAAGTCGTGATAGAAGTAACCCCGCGCATTTAGACATCCTTCGATTCCAATCATAACTCGCAGAATGCGTCTAGCTCGTTCTGATAGTCTTTTCAAGTATGCCCTCCGAACGTCTCCAAAAGATCATTGCTGCCGCAGGTGTTGCCTCCCGGCGCAAAGCTGAAGAGATGATTACGTCGGGACTGGTCGAGCTCAACGGTAAGATTGTCACCGAGCTCGGCACCAAGGCCGACCCGGAGCACGACCACATACGCGTAAACGGCAAGCTGCTGCACGGCGCCGAGCGCCACATTTATCTCCTTCTGAACAAACCCAAAGGATACGTCACCACCGCGCACGATCCCGAAGGACGGCCCACGGTCATTGACCTGCTTCATGGCATCCGTGCTCGCGTGTATCCCGTGGGTCGGCTCGACTATGCCAGCGAGGGTTTGCTCCTGCTTACCAATGATGGCGAGCTGGCGCATCGGCTCATGAAGGCGTCTTCGCACGTTCCCAAGGTGTATGTGGTCAAGGTCGCAGGTAAACCCGACGCGGCCGGACTGGAGAAGCTGCGGCGTGGAATGACGATTCCAGCAGAAAGCAGGTTCCTTGCGACGAGAGGCGGCCGGACCGACGTGGGCGAGCGAGCCAGGCCGCATCGCAACAGCAGTGGCCCGCAGAGGGTGAAGACCGCCCCCGCGAAAGTACGCATAGTGCGCGAGGCTGAGAATCCCTGGTACGAGCTCACGTTGACGGAAGGCAAGAACCGCCAGATCCGGCGGATGTTCGAAGAAATTGGACATCACGTGGAAAAGATCAAACGCGTCCGCTACGGGCCTTTGAGCCTGGATGTGCCTCCCGGGGAATTCCGGCGGCTGAGCATCGCGGAAGTGGAAAAGCTGAAAGCCGCAACCGGAAAGAGCGAAAGGGTCGCGAAATCTCGCGCCAGCTGAGCGCGCAAAGAAATCTTACCCGTGCCCTCCATCACTCGCTTCTGTATCTGTGATCACCGACCCTGTTGGGGCGCAAACGCTAGAGTGTTGTCGGTTCTGAATGATGCCGGATCGGCAGACTAGCAGCCACCGCATCTCTACTAACTGCGCCTGACTCAAGCCTGCTCCTGCCGGCCAATCAATGTTCCCAGGAAAGGAGCACTTATATGTTTGCCCGTATAGTCGAGGTTTTCCCAAAACTGGAAAAGAAAGAAGAATTTCTGAAGTTTACCCGCTTTGACGTTCTGCCGATTCTGAAGAAACAGCCGGGGTTCCTGGAAATTCTGCCGTTTGTCCCCGAAGTCGAGAATGAAAAGATTTTTGTAATCACGCTATGGGCCGAAAAGAGAGACGCCGAGCGCTATGTTCGTGAGGTGTTCCCCAAGGTCTCGGATATGCTCAAGCCATTCCTGCTTTCGCCCATCACATCGAGACACTATAAAGTTGAGACATCGTTCTGCCCGAATTTTATGGAGTCACTGACGGCATGATTGGGGTCAACCGGAAGCCGGAGCAGCAAGCAGCTGCTCCGGCTTTGATTGTCTACTCACTCTTTCTGAACCGCCCAACTCCTAGCCTAATTTCAAAGGTGTTGATGCCTGGGTTCAGGTCACCCAGGCCGGCATTGGAAATGTGGAGATAACGGGCTTCTATTGCCCAGGCGTATCGCTTCCCGATGAGATGCGTGCCCAAGGCAGCTGCTGGGGTGAAATTGACGCTGGAGGTCCTGGGTGGAACCTTGTGTGTGGTGAATAATGTTCCGCCGCTCAGTTCTACATAGGGAGCGATCCGCCCGCGAGTGGCGAAATTCCACTTCAGATTCAGTGGATTTAGCCCAACTCCGTAAGCCGTGTTTGCCGGCTGAAAAATCAGATACACGGGCACAGCCTCGATCGCGTATTCAAACCTTCCCTTTAGAAAACCCGGCCCGTGCGGATAGGTCAGTACCCAGCCGTAGCGCAGGCCCGCGTTCCAGATGCCGGTGTTGCCACGCCCACCTGGTACGGAATGGCCGCCAGCCGTCCAGATTTGGATTTCGTGGGCGCCTTCTTCGGGTGCTTGAGCGAAGGCGGTGGCGCAGAACAGAACCACTAAAATCATTAGCCAGACTGTTTTCATAGCTGTCTTGTCAGCCTTTGTCCTTCCCGAACGCTTCCTGCGGCGAAGACTCTGCTTTTCTCGAACCACTTACAATCCCAACCCTCCATCGACAAAGGTAATCTGTCCGGTAACGAAATGCGGCGCGCTGGCAAAAAACATAACCGCTGAAGCCACGTCCTCCGCTGTCCCATTACGTTGCATCGGGGTTTCTTTTGCCATCCGCTTCATGAAGGCCGCAGCCGATTTCTCGCTTAGATCGATCATTCCCGGCGCAACGCAATTTACAGCGACTTCGGGCGCGAGGGCCTTCGCCATTACCCTTGTCAGCATGTGCAGCGCAGCTTTTGACGAGCAATAGTGGGCATGGCTCGGCCAGGGACGCAGGCCGCCGAGCGATCCCAGATGAATGATGCGTCCGCGCCGCTTGCGCAAATACCGCAGTGCCTCTTTGGAGACAAGAAATGGACCGCGAACATTACTGGCGAAGATAGCGTCCCACTGCTTGAGAGTAAGCTTTTCGAATTCGACGGTCTCGTAATTGCCTGCATTGTTGATCAGGATATCGATCCCGCCGAATTTCTGGACAACCGCTTTGACCGCCGAACGTACACTTTTCGGATCGGTAATGTCACAACGAATCGCCAGGCCCCGAACTCCTCGCCCCCGCGTCTCCAATTCCCGGAGCGTCTGCTGGGCTTCTTTTCTGGAGTGCAAAAACGTTATGGCAACGTTCGCTCCTGCCTCGGCCAGCGCCAACGCCGAGGCCTTGCCAAGCCGCTTGGCCGCGCCTGTGACCAGGGCCACTTTGCCGTCGAGCGAATTAGTGCCGGGAATGGCCATGAATAACGGATTGTACCTTTTCAGGATTGAAACCCGTCAGGTCTTTGCGGGTAGATCGAAGGTGTAATTTCTATGGATTCGGCGTTCTGGTTTTGCTAGACTCCCGCCGATGTCTCTTCTTCGCGAAGTCATCGTGTATTCCCGCAAGGGATGCCATCTGTGCGAGATCGTGAAAGAGAAGCTCACGAAACTCGAACGCAGAGGCGGCTTCCGCTGGCGTGAAGTCGACGTTGAAACCGATGATTTGCTGAAGCGCGAATTCACAGACGAAGTTCCCGTGGTCTTTATCGACGGGCGCAAGGCCTTCAAGTACCGGCTGGATGAGCAGGAGTTCCTCAAGAAGTTGGCGGGGTAAGAGTCGCGGTTCAAGTGCAACCCTCTCAGGAATAACGCATCATTTCTACTGCTTTCGGCATCCTACAGACAGAGGTGACCGAAGGGTGACCTGAGGTGACTGTCGCCTGTAAGCTTTTGTTTTTTCGCATGTTATACTGCACCAAATCAGCCTGCTTGGGCGGTCCAGTCGCCCGGCCGAAGGAAAATTGAAGATGCCCCGCAGTTCTCACCGAACTTCCATTTTGATCGTTGCGTTCCTGGCGGTTTGCGGTTTCCTGGGAATGGTTTTCGCCGAAAAGAACCCGGCAACCGCGCATGACAGCGACTCCGATGTTAACCAGAGCCTGAAGGAGTTCACCCAGGTTTACGACATCGTCGAGCAGAATTACGCCGAACCGGTGAACCCGGACAAAGCCATTTACAACGGTGCCATTCCGGGCATGCTGCACGTGCTTGATCCCCACTCCAATTTCTTCGATCCGAAATCCTACTCGCTACTGCGGGAAGATCAGCGAGGCAAGTATTACGGCGTGGGAATGACGGTTGGTCCCCGAAACAACAAAGTCATCGTCATTGCTCCTTTCGCTGGTAGCCCAGCTTACCGGGCGGGCATACACCCCGGCGACATCATTGCTGCCGTCGATGGAAAGCCAACCGACAATATGAATACCAGCGACGTTGCCGACCTGCTGAAGGGGCCCAAGGGGACAACCGTCCATATCACGATTCTGCGCGAAGCCGCTGAGAAGCCGTTGGAATTTGCGATCGTGCGCGACGAAATTCCTCGTTACAGCGTCGACTTGCATTTCATGATTCGTCCTGGCATTGCTTACATGCATGTCATGGGTTTCAATGAGACCACCGAGAAGGAAGTTCAGGAGGCGCTTGATGCCTTCTTCCAGCAGGGTGATCTCAAGGGCCTGATTCTTGACCTGCGACAGAATCCAGGCGGACTGTTAAACGAAGGCGTCGGGGTAGCCGACAAGTTCCTGCACAAGGGCCAATTGATAGTTTCTCATCATGGACGCTCTTCGCCGGAACGCCGCTACACCGCCACTCACGGCAACGGCGGGCGGGACTATCCTCTGGTCGTCCTGGTAAATCGCGGGACAGCTTCCGCTGCGGAGATTGTTGCGGGCGCGATTCAGGACCATGATCGTGGATTGATCATCGGCGAGACTACTTTCGGCAAAGGCCTCGTACAGACGGTTTACCCGCTCTCGAACGACACCGGTCTGGCTTTGACGACCGCCAAGTACTACACCCCGAGCGGACGTTTGATCCAGCGCGACTACAGCAACGTTTCGCTGTATGACTACTACTTTGATCGCGACAGCATCAACGACACGTCCAATAAGGAAATAAAGCTCACCGATAGCGGGCGGACGGTCTACGGTGGTGGCGGGATCTCACCCGACGTCAAGATTGACGCGATCAAGAGCAATGCGTTCCAGGACGCCTTGCTGCAACACTACGCGTTCTTCAATTTCGCCAAGCATTATTCCATCAACCACCGCATCACCAAGAACTTTGAAGTGGAAGACAACGTGATGCAGGAGTTCCGCAAGTCGCTTGAAGCGGACAAGATTCCGTTTACCGAAGCAGAACTCTTGCAAAACAACGACTGGATTCGTTCCAACATCAAGAGCGAACTCTTCGTCGATGCCTTCGGCCAGGAAGAAGGTCTCAAAGTTAAGGCTGAGACCGACCCCGAAGTGCTGAAAGGCCTCGAGCTCTTGCCGCAGGCAAAACAACTGGCCGAGAACGCCAGGAAGATAGTTGCCGAGCGCAACAGCGCAAACTTGAATCGCTAACGAACAAACATAGATTTTCAAAGCGGGAGAGTGTTGTCGTGAGACAAGGCTCTTCCGCTTTCGTCGTTTAGTCCCTCTTGGCGGCTCATCTTTACGTTGCACTTCTGCAACCACAAAATCGTTAACGTAAGGAGAATTTTTCAACATGGCTGTGGAAAATTCTGTGGAAAACAAGGAAAGTAGCTGAATAAGTGGTTGCCTGCGAGTTCTTTGCACACATTGCACACGCGGGAGTGCGGTATTCTGCGGCGACACATTTTTTTTGTGGCCCCGAGCTCGACAAAAATTCGCCTCGACAAGTTGCTGCTCGAACGCGGACTCGCTCCTTCTCGCGAGCGGGCACAGGCCCTCGTGCTTGCCGGAAAAGTACTCGTAAATGGTCAGAAGGTTGAGAAATCCGGAACCGGGGTCGAATCCAACTGCGAAATCACCTTGCTAGGCGAAGACCTGAAATACGTCAGCCGCGGCGGCCTGAAACTCGAGCACGCGCTTGAGCATTGGCGCGTTGAGGTAACTGCGAAGGCTTGCCTGGACGTCGGAGCATCAACCGGAGGATTCACCGATTGCCTGCTGCAGCATGGCGCGGCACGGGTCACTGCGGTTGACACCGGGCACGGCCAGATTGCCTTTCAGTTGCGTCAAGACCCGCGTGTGCGCTTGCTGGAGAAGACCAATGCGCGTTATCTCACCCGCGAGCAAGTCGGGGAAACCGTCGATCTCATCGCCATGGATGTCTCCTTCATTTCCGCGACGCTGGTGTTGCCGGCTGTTATTGCGGCGGGGTTCCCGGCCGATAAGAGTGGGCGGCAATTGCTCGTTCTGGTTAAACCTCAGTTCGAAGCTGGGAGGGAACAGGTCGGAAAAGGCGGGATCGTTCGCGACCCCGTCGTCCAGGATGGAGCGGTCCAGAAAGTACGGCAAGCGGTGATAGCGCTTGGTGCGCGCTCGGTGGAGATAATTGACTCTCCGATCCTGGGCGCAGAAGGTAACAAAGAATTTCTTCTATACGCGATTTTCTAATTGCCCCGATTTTCTAATTGCCCCAGAGAAATCTTCTCGCCCTTCGTTTTCTGTACAATTCCAGTTTCGGCATGGCACAGGCACCCCCATCTCCCAAAGCGGTTGGCATTTTCTCCAAACCAAATAAGCCCGCAGTCGCCCAGATGATGCCACGCCTTATGGAATGGCTGTGCGCACATGGCTTTGATGTCGTGGTGGATCCGGAAACCGCGCCCTACGCTACAGGCGCGCCCTGCCTGACGCGTGAGGAACTGGGAGCGCGCAAGCTGCAATTCGTCATCGTACTCGGCGGCGATGGCACTTTCCTGGCTGCCGCGCGAGTGGTGGCCAAGTCAGGAACGCCGATTGTGGGAGTCAACCTGGGCTCGCTTGGCTTCTTAACCGAAATTCCTACCGACGAACTCTATCCGACTCTGGAAAGTATCGCAGAAGGCTCGGCGGCGCTGGATGCGCGTTCCATGGTGCACTGCGAAGTCGCTCGCAACGGCTCGACAGTTGCCACCTTTGAAGCGCTAAACGACGTAGTCGTGGGTAAAGGCACGATTGCGCGATTGAACCACTGCGATGTTTACGTCGATGGCGTATTCGTCTCGCGCTACCAGGCCGACAGCTTGATTGTCTCCACTCCCACGGGTTCGACCGCGTACTCTTTAGCGGCCGGCGGTCCAATTCTGATGCCGGATGTGCAGGCCTTTGTGGTCACCCCGGTTTCAGCCCATTCGTTGACCCATCGCCCGCTGGTGGTGCGTGACAGTTCGCAAATCGAAATCGTGGTCATGACTGGATTGGAAGAGGCCTATCTCAGCATCGATGGCCAGGCTGGCATGCCCATGCTCGACGGCGATCGAGTCTATTGCCGAAAGTCCGAATATCAGGTGAAGCTGCTGCACACCAAAGGCACGTTCTTCGATGTGCTGCACAATAAGTTGAAATGGGGACAGCGCTAAGCATAAACGCGACCGACGCATCACACTGAGCCGCTCAGCGACCAGCGGTCCTATGCCGGGTGAGGCACGCTGTCGCTGTACTGGAAGAAGTTGTCCACTTGCGTAACTTTGAGCGTGTTTCGTACCCGGTCGTTCACGCCCGCAAGGATCAGAGAGTGTCCTTCCTTCTGATGCCGGACATAAGCTCCGACCAGGGCCCCGACCCCAGCCGAGTCGACGTAGGGAACGCTCGTGAAATCAATCACCAGTGCATTTCCAGCGCTGGAGCGGACCAGGTTTTGAAATTCGTAAAGCGTTGCAATAGTCAGTGGTCCCGAGAGCTTCAGGATACGTTTTTGATTTTGTAAACCAAGGTCTTCAATTTTTAATGGCTCGTCGCGCATAAGGAAAAATTCTACAGCCGGCATTCGAACTGTCAATGGCAATCACGAAAATTCATGATGGTTAAACATTTATGCCTATTTTCTGCATGTTAAAATTGAGTGAATTACTACTCAGAAACTTATGAACTTTGGCGTCATCATTTTTCCTGGATCCAATTGCGACCACGACGCTTACTGGACAGTCGAGCAGGTATTGAAGCAGCCAGTCACCTTTCTGTGGCACGAGTCGCATGACCTGGAAAACTGCGACGCTGTAATTGTCCCGGGCGGATTTGCCTATGGCGACTACCTCCGCACCGGCGCCATCGCCAAGTTCTCTCCCGTGATGGAGTCGGTGAAGAAGTTTGCTGATGGTGGCGGAATCGTCCTGGGAATTTGCAATGGATTTCAGATTCTGTGCGAGTCCGGGCTGCTGCCAGGCGCTCTCATGCGCAATGCCGGTCTGAAGTATGTTTGCAAGCCTGTGCATATTCGAGTGGAGAACGCAGACACGCCTTTCACCAATGCCTGCCGCCAGGGCGATGTGTTGTCAATTCCCATCGGACACATGGATGGAAATTATTTCTGCGATGAAGCCACACTCGCTGAACTGCGCCGTGAAAACCGGATCGTGTTCCGATACACGGATCCATCCGGTGAGGTCAGTTCACAGGCAAACCCCAACGGCTCACTCGACAATATTGCCGGAATCTGCAGCCCCGGGCGCAACGTACTCGGAATGATGCCGCACCCGGAGCGCGCCAGCGAACCCGCTTTGGGCGGCACCGATGGTTTCAAGATCTTCGAGTCTCTCTCAGAAGTTATGGCCACCACCAGGTAGTCCAGCATCTCTGAACGCGCAGCCTGCATCTATCGACACAGGGAAGTGGAAACGCAGGAAACTGCGTCTCCATGATCAAGCTGCTATAGTACTTGTTCGCCCAAACCTTCAGGAGAATCAACCGAGGCTGATGGCAATCCGGCGGGTGTTCCCTATCCAGAGACAAGCTGCAGTATTTGCCTTTGCCGCTTTGATGATTTGCCCTCTGGCTTCCGCGCAAAGCTTCTTCAAAGTGCCCACGATCGATGTGTTTGCGGGCTACTCCTACTTGCGCTTTGACAGCAAACCCCTGGGTTTCGCCGACCAACTCAACCTGAATGGATGGAACGCTGAGATTGCGCTGCCCAATCTTTATCAGGGGTTCGGTGTCGCGGCCGATGTCAGCGCGCACTACGCTCATGAATTAGCAGCGTACAACTTCCTGATCGGGCCGCAGTACACCTACGAGGTGAAGAACCTCCGAGTTTATGGTCACGCTTTATTCGGGAAATCGCGCGACCGATTAAGTTTTCCGGGAAGTACAGAGTTAGAGCCCTCAAACCTCGCTAGGGACGTCGCACTGGGCGGCGGAGTCGATATTCCCATCGGCGGAAGGCTTTCATGGCGGGCCGTGCAGGGTGATTACGTTATCACCTCGAATTTCGGAGGAACGCAGCATAATGTGCGCGTTTCAACCGGAGTAGTCATCAGGTTTGGCAAGCATTGATTCTTGCAATGTCACTTCTTTCACCGCCAACTCGGGGCATCGGAAGGAAACACACAGCTGGCGCTCGAAGCTTATGGCTGCGGATCTTGTTGCTGCTTGCCCTTGCCGGACTGAACTCCTGCGGCTCGCAGGGGACTCACCTGGCGTATGTGACGACGGGAACAACCGGCATATTGGCGTTCCGCATTCACAACACTTCGGGCACGGCCACGAACGTCGTTACGTCTCCCTTTCTGGTCGGGGATGCCACCTTCGGCATGGTTGTTCATCCATCGAACAAATTCGCCTTGGTCGCTAATCAGCACAGCGGCACGATCTCTCGCCTGGACATCGATTTAACTACGGGCGCCTTGACCGAAAAATTGCCGCGAACGCCCGCCGGCATTTCACCCGGCCCCATGATTTTGGATTCCAGCGGCAACTTTCTATTCGTCGCAGACCAGGGCTTGAACCAGATTCTGGTGTTTTCAGTCAGCGCGGATGGATCCTTGTCACAGGTTTCGAGTGCCGCAGTGGGCTCCGCTCCCACCAGCTTGACCTTGGCCTCAACCGGATTCCTGTTCGTACCGGTGCCAAGCTTTTCTGCGATTTACGTCTTCACCGTGAACTCCGGTGTGCTCACTCAGGTTTGCTCGTCTCCCGGCCCGGTTTGCCTGCCGTCTACTGTAAACGACGCCGGTTCGTCCGTGGCGGTTGATCCTGCGGGCAAATTTCTCTACCTCCCGAACCCTTCGACGAATACGGTTTCAGGCTTCACCATCGGTTCAGGAGGCGACCTCACTCCGGTACCAGGTGTTGCGTTTGCTGCCGGGAAGTCACCTGCAGCGGCTGCGGTGGACCAGAGCGGAAAGTTCCTCTACGTTGTGAATTCTGGCTCCGCAGCGATTTCGCAGTACACGATTGACTCTGCTGGTAATTTGACGGTCATCACCGGCACCTTGCCCTCGACCGGCACAAACCCTGGCTTCATAACCTTCGACCCGGACGGGAAGTTTGGGTACATCGGAAATATCGGATCGCAGTCCGTCACCCAGTTCACCATCAACTCGACCAGCGGCGCTCTTAGCACAACTACCAACACTCTCCAGATTGGTTCCGTGCCTCGCGCGCTGGCGTTGACCAAGTAGAAGGTTTCCCGCGCCCTATGATTCGTTTCGGCATCGCCGGCTTTGGGCTGCATGCAGTCAGGCGCCTGATGCCGGGTTTTGCTCTGTCACAGAAGTGCTCCGTAACCGCACTGTCCCGCCGCGACCTTGCAGCCGCAAAGGAATCTGCGGCCCAGTACAAGATTCCGCTCGCGTTTGACTCCATCGCAGAACTTTGCCGGTCATCGGAGGTGGACGCGGTCCTGGTGACCACGCCCAACTCATGCCATTTGTCTGACGTGCTTGCCGCCGTCAAAGCCGGCAAACACGTGCTCTGCGAAAAGCCAATGGCAATGAACGCGGAGGAATGCCGGCAGATGGTTGAGGCTGCGCGACAACGAAAGGTGCTGCTGGGCATTGCACATGTTTTTCGCTTTGATGAGAGCGTGCAAAAGATTCGCGAACTGATCAAAGCAGGCGCGATTGGCCGGGCCGTTTTTGCGCGATCCGAGTTTTCCTTCCTTGCTGGTCCGGCACATCCGCGAAAGTGGCTTTACGACGCGGCCATTGCCGGAGGCGGCCCGATTTTCGATATTGGTGTGCATTGCGTAGATACGCTGCGCTTTATTCTTCAGGACGAAGTGGTTCGCGTGAACGCCATCGCAGCTCGTGATGCGCAATCAGGAACGGTCGAATCAGCAGCATCGCTGGCGTTGGAATTTTCGCGCGGGACTTTGGGAACGGTTCTGGTTTCGTACCGTGCCGAGTATCGTACCCCGCTGGAGCTGATCGGAGACGGTGGCGTTCTGTGGGCACATGACGCTCTCAACGTCGAACATCCGATCGAAATTCAGGTACGCAGTAGCGATGGGAAACTCCTGCGCGAGCACGCCGACAATAAACTCGCTTATGCACTTCAGGTGGACGCCTTCGCCGATGCCATCCAAGGCAAATCTCAGTTCCCCGCCCCGGGCGAGGAAGGCTGGCGCAATCAGGAGATCCTGGATGCAGCGTTACGCAGCATTCAGAGTGGACGGATAGAGCCCGTTCCTCGTATTCCAACTTGAAACTGGCTCACGAAGTCAGGATCAGTGTTGGATTGGCGAATCGACAACGGGTTGCGCTGCCGTCGATGTCGGCGTGGGGGTTAGTGACTGCGCTCCAGCCGCTGTTTCTTGAGCCAGCGGCGCACTAATCACACTTTGTTGGGGCAGCGAATTTTGCGGAACCGGTGCTGAGACCGGAGCTGCAGGAGGGATTCCCCGTGCCGATACCAGCGCCCAGTGCCAATCCTTGGTCTGGCTCAGTTCATCATTCACCAGCGCCCGAAACATCATGATGGCATCAGCGGGAGCAGTCGCTTTCAAGTGATAGAGAGTTGTTACATCGGGCGGTTTTGTTTCGGGCTGCAGTTCTGTAGCGGTGACCAGGCGCGCCGGTTGCAGCCCGGCGGGTGATTGGTTTAACAGCGTGACTCCAACCACAATTTCTTTCAGTTCCCACTCGCTGCCATTGTGGAGCTTGACTTCCAGAACTCCGTCACGAACTTCGGCCTCACCTTCGAGTTTCGCCATCTCGTATTGCGGAAGGTCGCTGGAGATGTAAGGTGTCGAAATGAGCGCCGTAGCTTTCGCGTCGAAAGAGAGACTGCAGGTCCCATCCGGCGAAGTCATTCGAAAGCTTTTTCCCGACGGATCAATCGAAAACACCGGCTTGCCGTTCAGGCGCTCGCCCTCCGCTTTGTCCATCATGACACTGAGATTGTCGTTGTCGATGACCGCAGGCTGCTCTTCAACTGGCTTCATCTTGCGGACGGAGCGGGCGAGGTCTCCCAGGGACACGTCCTCGTCCTGGGCGCGGCACGGCACTGCTGCACAGAGAAGCAGGATCGCAAACACGATGTTAAAGCGGCGTGACATGAAAAATCGCGGACGGCTTCGTGGCGCAGCCACCGCTTTCTAAATTTTAGTTGGGTTGAGAGCGTGGTAATGGTTACGAACGGACACCAACGTAACACGGCCAGAAGAGGTCGAGCGGCCGCGCCAGTCTGGGCGGCAGCAAAAACCCGACCCGCTGCTTGACCTCAGAGCAGGCCAGAAACGCGCAGGCGAGCGACCGGATCTGCCATTGCGACTGCTTCCCGCCGGAAAAACCAGCGGGCCACCGCGAACCCCAGCGCCGCATAGCACACGTGAAGAAGCTTCATAACTTCACCCCCACCTTGCCACATTTGGGGAGAACGAATTATCTGACCACAACTTATCTCCGAGAACCCGGAAGGTCAATGAACCAATAGTGCCATGACACTGCACAGAAGTAATGACCAGGCAATTTCGACTTGCCCCGCCAAAAGCGGCGATTCGCCGGTCTTTTACTGAATTCGCCGCTCCATTTACTGAAAGAATCGGCGACAACCAGAGATGATCCCAATGACCTTCGGAGTTGTACCGAAGAGATAGGGGAAAAAACCGTAGGCTCTCAGCGATACTCTGCAGTCTCGTTCAAGACGCCTCACCGCCTCTACCCACGTAAGGGCGTAAAATAAGTGACGTTGCGGGCGTACGAGGCGATTCAGTGATCCCATCGCTGCTCAATAAGAGAATCGAAAAACGATCTGCAACCGTGGGTCTGCGCGGCAGAATTCTTTTCCTCACAGAGGACCCGGAACTCATCAAACGGCAGCTTGCCGGAGAAGATCTGCCCTGGGATACGGCTAATCCGCAGAACAATCCCAAGCTGCGCGATGACATTTCCACCGACGAAATTACGCCTGCGCATATCTGCTTTTTCTTTGACGAGACTCTCGGCGAATTCCCTTATACCGGCTTGAAGTGCGGAAACGAAGTTCCCATTCAGAGGGGCGACGTAAAGCGCGGCGGTTTTGTGGCCGCGGTGAGTGGAAAACGCCGCGGTAAAGGATCGAGCCGTGAACAGTCTCCCTATGCGGAGTTGTGTGCCGGCATCCAGTTGGTGATCGCAGAAAACATAGAGCGCATTTACAAGCAGAACTGCCAGAACCTGGGGGTGCTGACTTCCACCGATTTTTCTTTAGTCGACAATATTCGGGCTGGTCAGGAAATTCCATTATCTGTGTTCACTTCCGGCGAAGACGAGATCACGCGACAGATCATCGAGTATGGCGGGCTGTTTCAGTTCAATGTGGCAAGGATGCAGGAGAAGGTTTCTCTGCCGCCGATTGAAACCAAGCCCCGGCCAATGACCCTGGCCGAGAAGATTTTCGCAAAACACATGATTGCCGGTGGCGGAAATGTCGGTGTCGCTTCGGTCAAGCCCGGAGACGCCGGGTTCGCCCGCACTGACCTGCGCTTCAGCCACGAATATGTCACCCCGATGGCTGCGATCTTTTTCGATAATCTGGTCGGAAAAGATGCGCCCGTCAATGATCCTGGCTCAGTTTTGTTCTTCCGCGACCACCTGACTTTTCTCGACGAAGTCCTCTCCGAGCAGAAACGCAAGATGGGTCTGCTCGACCTTGCGACTCAACTCAAGCTCAAACAGGGGGAGTTCGCTGATCGTAAAGGCATTCGCCTGCACGGCGAACTCACTGATCGCAAAGGCGCGGAAGGCATATGTCATTCCGTGGTCCTCGAAAGTTACGCCCTGCCGGGGCAGCTGGTCGTCGGCTCTGATTCACATACACCGCATTCCGGCGCGATCGGCTGTGTGGCGTTCGGCATTGGCACCACAGACGTCTTCAATTCATGGATCACGAAAGACGTGCGGGTACGGGTGCCCGAATCGGTGAAGATCGTGGTTCGCGGGAAGAAGCGGCCGAACGTGACCGCCAAGGACCTGATTCTGAAGATCCTCAGCCTCGATTACGTTCGCAGCGGGAAAGCTCTGGCGAAGGTCATCGAATATTCCGGCGAAGCAATTGAGGAGCTCAGCGTTGATGAGCGCGCCACTATGACCAACATGGCGGCAGAGATTGGCGGCTTCACCGGCATCGTTGCACCTGATCAGAAAGCGGTCGAATTCCTTATTGAGCGGCGAGCGACGAGCCTCGAGCAAGCAATGGATTTGACTGGCGGACTTTACAGCGATCCTGAAGCCGAATACGCCCAGGTTATCGAAATTGATGCAGCCGAAATCTCGCCGATGATTGCGACTCCCGGAGATCCCGGTAACGGCAAATTCATTCGCGAGCTGAATACGCCAGTTCCCGTCGAACTTGCTTATGGCGGTACCTGCACAGCCGGCAAGAATGAAGACATGGACATGTACGCGCGCGTGCTCGCGGATGCATTGCGGCACGGCAAGCGGGTGGCGGATTCCGTCCAGTTTTACATTCAGTTCGGATCGCAGGAGACGCGCGAATACTGCCTGCGCAAGGGCTACCTGGATGTTTTCCAGCGTGCCGGCGCGCACGTTATTGAACCCAGCTGCGGAGCCTGCATCAATGCGGGCCCGGGCGTTTCGACCCGATCAGATCAGGTCGTGATCAGCGCGCAGAACCGCAATTTCCCCGGCCGCAGTGGTCCTGGCCAGATGTACTTGGCCAGCCCGCTCACCGTGGCTGCCAGCGCGGTTGCCGGATACATCGTTGAGTACGAGCCCAGCGAACAGCGCGAATTGATACCTGCGTAGTGAGGCACGCTATGCCACTTTGCACAATTCTTGTTAGAATTGCTGTTCCGGTACAGCCCGTTTCAGGAGATTCATATTCATGGCCTACGTAATAGCTGAGCCGTGCATTGGCACCAAAGACCACGCTTGCGTGGATGCCTGCCCGGTCGACTGCATTCATCCCAAGAAGGACAGTGCGAAGTTCGAAACAGAAGAGATGCTCTACATCGACCCGGTTGAATGCATTGATTGCGGCGCTTGCGTTCCCGTCTGCCCGGTGTCGGCAATTTTTGCTTTGGACGATCTGCCGGAGAAGTGGAAGAGCTACGCCGAGCGGAATGCGAAGTATTTCGGGAGATAGGTTCTATCCGCAAGGCCCGTCAGCATCTGTTAAATCCACCCCTATAACCCCTGTCATTCCGAACCCGCCGAGCAAAGGGAGGCGGGTGAGGAACCTGCTTTTTGTCGGCAGCGCGGGTGCTGCATGCGAACAGCAGGTTTCTCGACGGCATAGCCGTCTCGGAATGACAGCCTTTTAGGGTGAGTTAAAGCGTTTAGGCTTACCGCTGATGGCTGAAAGCTGCTGTATCCTGCTCACATGCCGCTGAAGGAATCGGAAGCGATCGTTCTTCGCACCTATCCTTTTCGCGAGTCCGACCTGCTGGTGACCCTCTTCACCCGACTCGAAGGCAAGGTGCGCGGCGTGGCTCGCGCGGCTAAGAAGTCGCGGCGGCGTTTTGGCGGAGCGCTGGAGCCGCTGACGTACGTCAAGGTCGCGTACGACGATCGCGAGCGGCAGGAGCTGGTGCGGCTCGATGCATGTGAGGTGATCGACTCGCCGTTGACCTCAGAAGTGAGTTATCCGCGCGCGGTCGCCCTGGGACACGTTGCCGAACTGCTCGATGAATTATCGCCTGATCGAGAAGCCAATGACGCGGTCTTTCGGCTCGCCCTTTCGGTGCTGGCTCAGCTCAAAGGCCAGGACGTCTGGCAGCCGATTACTTATTTTGACCTGTGGATGGCCCGTCTGATGGGCTATTTGCCCGATCTTTCTGAGTGTCTCACCTGCGGGCTCGCGCTGAACGGCAGCCGCGCATATTTTCACGCACTGGCGGATGGCCTAGTGTGCCCCGAACACAAACGGCTGGCGTCGTCGGAGATGTCGGCCGAATCGCGCAAGCTTGCGGCACAGATGCTGCGGGTGCCGTTGTCCACGATCGATGCAGATGGATCGCAGAAAACAGCTGTGGACTTGAGGAAATTTCTGTTGCAGACTCTTGAGCGGCACATCGAGAAGAAACTGGTAACAAAGGGAATGCTGGAAAGGCTCAAGGAATAGCGTGGATAAGCTCTGGACCAAACGCGCAGGCGCCTTTATCTTCTCGGTTCGTTGGATCCTCTACCCAATCAACTTGGCGCTGATCGTTGCCCTGTCGCTCTATGTATGCGCGTTCCTCGTGAATGACTACCGATTTATTCGACACGACTTCACATGGAACATGGAATCCTTAATGGTGATGCTGCTCGGGTTCGTGGACGCTAGCATGGTAGCGAATCTCATCATTATGGTCATCCAGGGTAGTCATCAGATATTCATCCACAAATTCGACGTCGCCGATAGCCGTGAACGGCCGCAATGGATTGACCACATCGACTCCGGCATCCTGAAAGTCAAAGTCGCGCTTTCGATTGCTAGTATTACCCTCATCCAAATTCTGAAGGACTTCGTAAATATCGAAAATGTTGATTGGACATTAGAGAAGCACAGGGTGGTTGTCCACCTTACGGCTCTAGTGTCCGCGCTTGTGCTCGCCCTAGTTTGGCGCGTTACGCATCCAGCTTGGCCGGAGCCTGAAGCCAAAAGTGCAGATGGCGGTGGGGTGTAAGGTGGACTCTAATCTGCGACACAACAGCATCATTCTTGGCGCGATTGTCTTGGTAGCGGTCGGCATCATAGCCGTAGCCACTCGTAGTGGTCGCCACAAACACCAGGCCAAACTGATTAAGACCAAAACCCATCACGTG
>Ga0075425_100001822_pt1 | contig 20967 bp, 12 predicted proteins | sample SoiMethybrSBSTD4_FD_75300 | JGI IMG/M metagenome (GOLD analysis project Ga0075425, IMG submission 75300) | Bulk soil microbial communities from a Populus tree surrounding site in Tennessee, USA - Soil MetaG P. TD hybrid SBSTD4 | ecosystem: Environmental > Terrestrial > Soil > Tree plantation... | reverse complement strand
ACGCGGACGACGTTCGAGATTGCGATCCGCGAGCTCGGCGGCCATCTCGTCGCCCTGCAGCCCGACGTCGCACTCGGCACACGCGAACCGGTCGCCGACGTCGCCCGCAACCTGGAGCGCTGGGTCGACGCGATCGTGGTGCGCACGTTCTCGCAGGACCTGCTGCAGGAGTTCGCCGCCGCGGCGACGCGTCTGCACGTGATCAACGCGCTCACCGACCAGGAGCACCCCTGCCAGGCGATCGCCGACTTCCTGACGCTGCAGGAGCGGCTCGGGCAGCTGCGCGGGCGGACGATTGCCTACGTCGGCGACGGCAACAATGTCGCGACGTCGCTGGCGCACGCGGCGGCGATGCTCGGCGTGCACGTCCACATCGCGAGCCCCGAACCGTATCAGCTGCCGCACGCGGTCGTGCAGCAGGCTACCAGCATCGCGCGTCACGGGGCGCGGCTGCGGCTCTTTACCGACGCCGCCGACGCGGTCGCCGGTGCCGACGCGATCTACACCGACACGTGGACGTCGATGGGCCAGGAGTCCGAGGCGGACATCCGCCGCCGCGTCTTCGCCAACTATCAGGTCAACGAGGATCTGATGTCGCTGGCGAAGCCGGGCGCCCTGTTCATGCACTGCCTGCCGGCGCACCGCGGCGAGGAAGTCACCGCAGACGTATTCGAGTCGGACGTCTCGGTGGTGTTCGACCAGGCCGAGAACCGCCTGCACGGCCAGAAGGCGCTGCTGCTGATGCTGCTGGTGCCGTCGTTGTCGGCCTAACCGATCACGGTCCGGCTGAAGCCGGACACTACCAAAATGCGGCGTTGAACTGTGATCCCGGTAGGGTCTGGCTTCATCCGGACCGGGACTCGCACCCGCTGCTGGGACTAGCCGACGTTGCGCGCGAGCGTCGCGAGCACCGAGTTGAGCGTCTTCTGCAGCTCGGGAATCAGCATGTCGGTGAACTGCGCGGCGCCCTTCGGGTTCAGGTGGAACCCGGCGTCGCGATACAGGTGACGCGGGAAGCTGCCTGACGCCGCGGGCATCAGTGCGGCGACCCGCTGGCGCTCGGCAGCGTTGAGCATCCCGAGCCAGGCGTTGTTGTTCTTTTTGTCGAGGAGTACCGGCAACAGCACGACCAGCCGCGCGCCGTACGAATCAGTCAGCTCGTTGAGCCGCGCAATCCGTCCCGCGGCAATCGCTTCGACTTCCGCCGCCGTCACGTCGAATGGATCGACGGCACTCGAGGAGTTCATCAGCCCCCCGAGGTCCGGCATCATTCGGCCGAGCAGGAAGTTGCGGATCTCCGCGCGCGCGCCCCAGAACTTGCTGGTGTTCGCGACGACGAGATTGGTCGTCTGCGTCGCGTTCAGATTGAGGTCGTGGGCCGCGTCGAGGAGATCGGGCGTGTCCATCAGGTACTGCGCCGAGTAGTCGCCGCGAATCTCGGAGCGGATCCACTGGCGCGAGCTCAACATCACGACCACGACATCGGGCCGCGCCCCCTCGTGGAACAGCCGCTTCAGCCCGTAATACCAGTCGTAGTAGAAAGTCTGCTCGATGACGAATCGGCGCGCGTCCCAGTCGTCGGCAAGCGCTGCGCGCAGGCGGTCGAAGCGCACGTCTTCCTCGAGCAGGGAATTGCCGACCACCAGCACGTGTTTTCGTCCGCAGGCATCGGTGCCGATGCTCCGCGCGAGCGCGTACTCGTCGACGGTGCGACGCTGAATCTTGCTGACCCGATCGAGCACGAATCGGGCGGCGCCTTCGGCGGCGCAGGCCACCAGCACGCATCCCGCGAGCAGCACCCACGACGCGCGTGCAAAGGTTCGAGCGTGGTGATTCTCGGTCATTGACGCATCAGAACCGGAAATAGATGAACGCATTGAGCTGGTTGGCCGCGAACAGCGTGACGAACGCCATCATCGCGACGCCGATCGCGACGCGCGCCGGCACCCACGACGTTTCGAGGAGGTACTCGTCGCCGCGGCGCTCGTTGATCAGATCGAGGAGCAGCAGCGGGATGCTGAACACCGCCAGGAATCGCAGGGCGAGACCGTATTCAGCCGACCAGGTCCAGATCCGCAGCCCGCCGAGGAACGTCATCGCCTCGCCGAGCGACTGTGCGCGGAAGAAGATCCACGCCAGGCACACGAGGTGGAAGATGACGATCCGCCACGCCCACGTGGCCACGAATGACGGCGGCGCCGCGTCGATCGCGTCGGCCGTGTCAGCTGACGCCCATGGCCACACGCGCCGCGCCGCGCGCTCGATGCCGAGGCCGGCGCCGTGGATGCCGCCCCACACCACGTAGGTCCAGTTCGCGCCGTGCCACAGGCCGCCGAGCAGCATCGTCAGCATCAGGTTGCGGTAGGTGCGCCGCTCCCCGTCGCGGCTGCCGCCAAGCGGGATGTACAGGTAATCGCGGAGCCACGTGCTCAGGCTGATGTGCCAGCGGCGCCAGAAATCCTGGAGGCTGGTCGCGAGGTACGGCTGCCGGAAGTTGACCATGAAATGGAATCCGAGCAGCTGCGCGCTGCCGCGGGCGATGTCGCTGTAGCCGCTGAAGTCGCCGTAGATTTGCCACGCGAACGCATACGTCCCGATCAAGACGACCGGCAGGTTCGGCGGCCCCATGCGGCCTGAGAACGCCGCGTCGGCGAGCAGCGCGCAGTTGTCGGCGATGACCGCCTTGCGGAACAGGCCAGACAGGATCAGCAGCAAGCCGTTGAAGAAGCGCTCCGAATCGAACCGCCGCGGCGCCTGCACCTGCGGCAGCAGATGATCCGGCCGTTGGATCGGACCGGCAATCAGGTGCGGGAACAAGCTGATGAAGAGCGCGTAGTCGACCAGTGAGTCGGCCGGCTTCAAGCGGCGTTTGTAGACGTCGACGATATACGCAACTTCCTGAAATGTGTAAAACGAGATCCCGGGTGGAAGCAGGATGCGCAGCACCGCGGTCGGGGTGTGGTGGAACCCGAGCGCTTCGAGCGCTGTCGCGAACGAGTCCATGAAGAAGTTGAAGTACTTGAACGCGCCGAGGAACCCGAAGTTGATGACGAGCGAAATCGTCAGCAGCAGCTTGCGCCGCGCCTCGTCGTCGGTGCGCGCGATCGCTCGAGCGCAGTAGAAATCGACGATCGTGGACGCGGCAATGAGTCCAAGGAAGCGTGGATCCCACCACCCGTAGAACACATAGCTGGCGAGAAGGAGCAGGTGATTCTGGGACCGCCACCCCAGACGCCAGTAGGTGAGGACGACGAGCGTGAGGAAGATGATGTAGATCGGAGTATCGAAGAACACAATAGTCTCGCTGGCCCGACCCCGACTGCAAGCACGGTTCCGGCCGAGCGGCCAAACGGATCAGGTGGTCTCATTCCGGCTCAACTACAGCCATCGCCCGAGCGTCGCGGCGCAGTGATCTTCCCTCGCCGGGTACAACCGTCGCGCTACGGGTAAAAGGGAAAACGCTCTAAAATCGCGCGTCAATGATCGCCGCCCGGTGGCTCGCCCACTACGATGCCGACGTTCCGGCCTCGCTCGCGCCCTATTCCGACCGGCTGATGCCCGATGCGCTCGCCGACTTCGCGCGCAGCCAGCCCAATCGGCCGGCGCTGCTGTTCAAGGGCGCGCGGGTTACCTACGGCGAGCTCGACAAGCTCAGCGACGCGTGCGCGTCGGCTTTCGCCGCGCTTGGCGTCACCCGCGGCGACCGCGTCGGCCTGCTGCTGCCAAACTGTCCGCAGTTCGTAATCGCGCAGTTCGGCGCCTGGAAAATCGGCGCCATCGTCGCGCCACTCAACCTGATTTACACCGAGGCCGAGCTGGAAGGTCCGCTGCGCGAGCAGGGCATCGACACCGTCGTCACGCTCACCCGCTTCTACTACCGGGTCAAGCGCGTGCAGGCGCGCACCGGCGTCCGCCGCGTCATCGCGACGAACATCAAGGAATACTTCCCGCCGGTTCTGCGCGTGCTGTTCACGCTGGTGCGCGAGAAAAAAGACGGCGACCGGATTACCCTTCAGCCCGGCGATCACGACTTCGCGCACCTGCTGCTCGTCAACCGCGGCAGGAAACCGCCGGCTGCGCGGATCGCTCCACGCGATCCGGCGGTGGTGCTGATGAGCGGCGGCACGACCGGGACGCCGAAAGGCGTCGTCGGCACGCACGGCGCCTACGCGGCCGCCGGCGCACAGATCAAGGCGTGGAACGCGTCGGTGCTGCAAGGCGCCGACGACGTCACGTTCCTGCCGCTGCCGCTATTCCACGTCTACGGTAACGTCGGCGTTCAGGCGCTCACCTTCCTGAATGGCGCGTCGGTGGCGTTGATTCCCAACCCGCGCGATCTCCCCGACCTCCTCGCCACCATCAAGCGCGTCAAGCCGACGTTTTTCAGCGGCGTGCCGACGCTGTATGTCGCGCTCCTGAACCATCCGGACGTGCAGCGCGGCAAGGTGGACTTCAGCTCGATCCGGATCTGCTTCTCCGGCGCCTCGGCGCTCCTCGCCGACACCAAGACACGCTTCGAAGCGTTGACCAGCGCGCGCATCGTCGAAGGCTATTCGCTCACCGAAGCGATGCTGGCGCTGTGCGTGAACCCGGTGAAGGGACCGAACAAGCTCGGGTCGGTCGGGATGCCGCTGCCCGACGTGTCGGTGCGGATCCTCGACGACGCCACCGGCACCCGCGAACTGGCGCCGAACGACGTCGGCGAAATCGCGATCACGGCGCCGCAGTTGATGGAGGGCTACTGGGATCGTCCTGACGAGACCGCGCTCGTCCTCCGCGAGCACACGTTCGACGGAACGACGGCGCGCTGGCTGCACACCGGCGATCTCGGCTACATGGATGACGACGGCTACGTGTTCATCGTCGACCGCAAGAAGGATCTGATCAAGACCAGCGGCTTCCAGGTCTGGCCGCGCGAGATCGAAGAGGTGCTGGCGTCGCATCCAGCGGTCGCGGAAGTCGGTGTGGCGGGCGTTGAAGACGCGAGACAAGGCGAAGCGGTGAAGGCGTGGGTGGTGCTTCGAGTCGGCCAGCAGGCAAACGAGGCTGAACTTCGCGCCTACTGCCGCGAGCGGCTCGCCGCCTACAAAGTGCCCTCGACGATCGCCTTCCGATCCGATCTGCCGAAAACGATGGTTGGAAAAGTGTTGCGCCGGTCGCTGCGAGAGGATGGATGAGGCGCACCGTTGCTTTCCTGCTGCTGGCAGTCGCGGCCGGCGGCCTTCGCGACGCGGCGGACGCGGACAAATACGAGGTCTATGCGGTCCGGTTCGCGACCCTCGCCAATTTTCCCGTATCCAGCCTCGTCGCCGGCGCCGATCGGGCGCGGCGCATGGACATCGCGATGATGATCTGGGTGCTGAAAGGCGCCGATGGCCGAATCGCGATCGTCGATTCCGGATTTCATCGCGATCAGTACTTCCGCCAGTTCACGGTGCGCGATTACATCAAACCGTCGGACGCGCTCGCGCCGCTCGGCATCACCGCCGACAAGGTGAGCGACATCTTCCTGTCGCACATGCACTGGGATCATGCCGGAGGCATCGACCTGTTTCCGTCGGCGCGCGTGTGGATTCAGAAAGAGGAGTACGACTACTACACCGGCGAGGCGTGGCAGTCGGCCCGGACACATGGCGGCATCGACGCGGACGACGTCGTCGAAATCGTGAGGCGAAACCTGCAGGGCAAGGTGACGTTCGTGCGCGGCGACGACGAGACGGTACTGTCGGGGATTCAATTCGGCGTCGGCGGCAAGCACACATGGGCCTCGCAATTCATCGGCGTTCAGACGCGGACCCAGACGGTTGTCGTCGCATCCGACAACATGTATCTCTACGAAAACGTGGATAAGCACGTCCCTATTGCACAGACGCTCGATGCCACATCGAACGTGCGCACCCAGGAACGTATGCGGTCGATCGCGAGCGACCCGAAGTTTCTCCTGCCGGGACACGATCCGGCCGTGTTCGATCGCTTTCCGCACGTCAGCGACCGCATCGTCCGCATCGAGTAGCGTAAGCGCTTACGTGGTTGGTGATCGGCTGGGCCGCCGTACGGCGGAAATACTGGGAATGCCGGGGGTAAGCCCCGGCATATCGCTTGCCTTGACGTTGGCGACGCCGCTCGTCACGCACGGCGTCGGACGAGCCACTGCGCGCCACACGGGTCCGGTGTCATCCCGACAGGTCCGCCGGGACCGGAGTCGTGCAGTGGCTCGTCAGACTACCGTGTTCGCCGCCTCGCCACGACTTCGATCCCATCATACGCCTAATCCGTTGGATGTAGCTGTAGGTAATTGACGCGGGGTGGAGTTCGGGCGTCTGACGGATTCCAGCCCGAGAGCGGCGTGGCGCAGCCCTTCAGGGCTCCCGGCGCGGCCGACGGGCAGGCCTGAAGGCCTGTGCTACGTGAGCCACGCGGTACGCGTTCTACGTCAGCTCGCGATTACGCGTTTCGGGAATCCACATCCACATCGCTGCCGCCAGCATGAACGCCGCGCCGGCAATCGCAAATGCGACGCCGAAGCCGCGCGTTGTTGCGAGCGACCCGACGGTGTACGGCGCAGCGGCGCTGGCGATACGGCCGACGTTGTAGCAGAAACCCGCGGCGGTCGCGCGCACCGTCGTCGGATAGAGCTCTGCGACGACGGCGCCGAGGCCGCTGAAGTAGCCGGTGCCGAAGAAGGCGACGAACGGACCCAGCAGGAGCAGCACGATCGGCAGCCTCATCACGCCGTATGTCGGCAGCAGGATGCCAGCCGCGACCAGGTAGATGACATACGTCCGCTTGCGTCCGATCGCATCGGCCATGAACCCGAACGTCACATAGCCGAACCACATCCCGACCTGCATCGCGATCACGAAGAGCGACATGGCCGACGACGAGAGGCCGATGCCGCCTTGTGCCGGCGGAAGGCGAAGATATGTCGGAATCCAGCCGTTCATGCCCCACCACGCGAAGAGACAGAACGAGTTCATCAGGATGATCGCGATCGTGATCGGTGCGATTCCCCGACCGAACACCGCGCTGACGCGGCCGCGCTCGGCGGGCGCCGCCGACTGCCAGATCTTCGGTTCCTCGATCTTGCGCTGGATCCAGATCGTGAACAGCGCCGGCACCACGCCGACGAAGAACACACCGCGCCAGCCCCAGACGGGCATCACGAGCAGGTTCACGAGCGCGGCGAGGCCGTAACCGATCGCCCACGAGCTCTGCACGAACGCGAGCGCCTTGCCGCGGTGCTTCGCCGGGAACGACTCGGACACCAGCGCCGCGCCGGTCGCCCATTCGCCGCCGAAGCCGAGCCCGAGCAGGACCCGGATGATCCCGAGCTGCAGCGCGGACTGCGCAAAGCCGCATGCGGCGGTGAAGATCGAATAGATCAGGACCGCCGCCATCAGCGCCCGCTTGCGACCGATGCGGTCCGCGACAACGCCAAAGGCGATGCCGCCGGCGGCAGCAGCGAGCAGTGTCACCGACGTCAGCAGCCCGGCCGTCGCGAGCGAGAGATGCAGCGTCGGATCCTCGACGAGCGCCGCAATCACCATCGCGTACAGCATGACGTCGAACGAATCGAGCATCCACCCGAACGATGCCGCGATGAAGGCATTGCGCGCGCGCACGTCGGCATCGCGCCACCAGCCGAACAGAGACCCGTCGAGGGCTGGGGGCCGGGGGCTTGCTGCAACCGTTCCAACATCCGTGCGGGCCTGCCGCGCCGAAGCGCGGTCGTTCTCAGCTGCGCGAAGGCGCGTCACGAGGCACCGATCGCTTTCACAATGACGCCGGCAGCCTGGAGGCCGGCGCGGATCTTTGCGGCCAGCGCGTCCGATCCCGGCGTATCGCCGTGAACGCAGATCGTGTCCGCTTCGAGGGCAACGGCGGAGCCGTCGGTGGCGACGACGGTCCGCTCCTTCACCATGCGGACGGCGCGCGCCACCACCGCATCTGGATCGTGAATCACCGAACCGGGTTTGCGTCGCGATGCGAGCGACCCGTCGGGTTCGTAGGCGCGATCGGCAAATACTTCGGCGGCGACGCGCAGACCGGCGGCGCGCCCGGCGCTGAGAATTTCCGAACCGGGGAGCCCGAAGAGGATCAGGTTGCGGTCGAACGCCGCCACCGCGCGCGCGATGGCCGCGGCGAGTTCCGCGTTACGGACCGCCATGTTGAACAGCGCCCCGTGCGGCTTGACGTGCTGCACCTTCACGCCTTCAGCGGCCGCCACGCCCACGACCGCGGCGATCTGGTACAGCACCATGTCTTCGGCTTCGCGCGGCGTCACGTTCAGCTCGCGGCGGCCGAAGCCGACAAGGTCGGGAAAGCCCGGATGGGCGCCGACCGCCACGCCGTTTTCCTTCGCCATCCGAATCGTGTCGCGCAGCACCGAGGGATCGCCGGCGTGAAATCCGGCGGCGACGTTGGCCGACGTGATCGCGTGCATCAGGCCGGCGTCGTGGCCGATCGAATACGCGCCGAACGATTCGCCGAGGTCGGAGTTGATGTCGATCCTCACACCGGAGGGATTCTACTTCGTAGCGAACGGCTTCCGCCTTCGCGGAGTGCTTCGCGGACCGCCATAGCCTTGGCGACGGCGGTTAGCCGGACGTTCAACGGTCCGCCTAAAGGCGGACACTACGGAGAATGATTCGGCTGTAGCCGGATCGCGGCCGGATTCCAGAGGATCGGCGGCCTGAGGTTGGAGGGCGTTGCGCCGGCCACTCGCGAATTGACCGCAAGGCGGTGCCGCGGAAACGCAAAGCAGAGGGCCGGCACCTCGCGCGCCATGATCTGCTGGACCTGCGCGAACAAATTACGCCGGCGGTCGCGGTCGAGCGTCGTCGCCACCTTGTCCATCAGCGCGTCAATCTCCGCTTCCCACGCCGTCGCCGCGGTCCGCTGCTCGGGGTTCCACAGGTGCGCGCCGCCGGAGCTGAGCCAGAAGTCGAGATTCAACGCCGGATCGGTATCCGTGGTCAGCAGGCTGAAATATGCGGCGTCGTAGTCGCCGCGCATCACACGATCGACCAGCGCGCCGGCCTCGAGGGCGACCACGTCGACCTGAATGCCGATCGCATGAAGGCTGTCGCGGATTACGGCCGCGCCGCGCTCCAACGACGTATTGCCTTTTTGCGTGAGCAGCGACAGCCGCGCCGGCCGCCCGCCGCGATCGTGCAGCACACCGTCGGCGTCGCGGGCAGCGAGACCGAGTCCCGCCAGCAGCCGACTCGCTGCAGCCGGATCGTAGAGCGGCGATGGCGCGGTCACGTGCCAGTCGCGGTTGCCCGGCGAGATGATGCTGTCGGCCGGTACCGCTTCGCCGAAATAGACGGTCTCCACGAACGCGCGGCGATCGACGCTGTGCGCGACGGCGCGCCGGAAGTCGGTGTGGCGCAGCCACGGCGCGCGCGAGTCCGCCGACTGTGTCGGGCGCAGGTTGACCCACAGCAGGTCGCCATCGAGGCCGATGCCCGCGTCGGTCACGATCACGCGGCCGGCACCGGCAGCCGCCTTCAACGCCGGCACGTCCGCCGGCCTCAGCTCGCTCTGCGTCAGGTCGATCGTTCCGGCGCCGAGCTGCAGCAACTCCGCATCCTGATCCGGAACGACGGAGATGACGACGTGCTCGACGCCCGGCGCGGCCGGCGCCTGCCAGAAGTTCGGGTTGCGATCGAAGACGAGCCGCTGCCCGGGATCGTAGCGGCGCAGCACGAACGGACCGAGGCCGGCGAGATCCGCCGGCGCGGCGGCCGCTCCCCATGCCGATCGGAACGTGCCCGCCGAGAGCGCCGCCTCGAGGCGGTGGCGCGGATAGATCGGCACGCCGTCCAGCATCCGCAGCCCTGGCCCAAACGGAGATGGAAACCGAACCGTGACCGTGAGCGGATCCTCGGCGGCGACGTCCAGCGGCTGGCCGCGCACCTGCAGCGTGTCGGCGAGCACGCTGCCCACACCGGCGTCGTAAATCGCCTTGAACGTGAAGACCACGTCAGCCGACGAGAAGGGCGCGCCATCGGAGAAGCGCACGTGCGGGCGGAGGCGCAGCCGATAGGTGTTTCCGTCAGGCAGCAGCTCCCACCGCTCTGCGAGCGCCGGCTCGAGCTGATTCGTGACGCGGTCGACGCGAACAAGCGCGTCGTGGATCAGGTATGTCACCACCGCGGTCGAGAGATCGCGTGCGACGTAGCGGTTGAACGATCGCGGTTCGGCGCGGATCGACGCGACGAGCGTGCTCGAGGACTCCGGGCGGTGGGCCGCATCGGCGGTCGCGCGGCGGATTACACTTGGGATGCCGACGGCGGCGACCGAGGCCAGCACAAGACCGAGCGCACCGAGCCGGCGAAGATTGATCGTCATGACGTCATGACGCGGCCGCGACTGGCGTCCGTGCCGCGGGACGGACATGCAGGTGCAGCGGCGTCGCGCCGCGCGCGATCGCCAGCCCGACCTCTTGCGCCAGCAGCCCGACATCGGCGGCCGTCTCGTCGGACACGGCCGGTTCCGATATGTACACCGTCAACGCGCCGAACAGCTCGGAGCGGACGAAGACCGGCGCGCTCACGCACGCGCGCAGGCTGAAGCCGTGCGCGATGGCGCCGAGATCGAGCACCGGCTCGGCGCGTCGGATCACGCTCCGGTTGGCCGCGACCCAGCCCGAGACGCCCGAGCCGATCGGAATGGCGAAATCGGCCACCGTCTCGCTGATGCGGCTCGTCGCGTACGCGACCACGAGCGCCTCGTGGCCGCCATCCAGCGCGAACACGCAGGCGTCGGCCGACCGCATGGCGACGAAATCGTCGACGAGACGGTGGGCGGTCGCCGGAATCGCGATCGGCGCGCGCGCCGCGCCCGACGGCGCCCGATCGCGGGCCGCGACTCGCGACAGGCCCGCCACGACGGATGCCTGCGCGTCACAATGCTCGCCGCCGGCCTCGTCGCTGCGTCGCAGCTCGGGCACGAGCTCGATGAAGCGATCGACGATGCCCGGGTCGTAGTGTGTGCCGCGGCGCGATCGCAGGATCCCGATCGCCTGTTCGTCGCTGAGGCGCGGACGGTACGGCCGGTCCGACGTCAACGCGTCGAAACAATCCACCACCGCGAGGATGCGTGCGCCGAGCGGGATTTCGGCGCCGACCAGGCCGTCGGGATAGCCGCCCCCGTCCCACTGCTCGTGGTGATGGCGGACGATCGGCACGATCGGATACGGGAAATCGACCGCCGTCAGGATCCGCGCACCCATGCTCGCGTGCTTCTTCATCGTTTCGAATTCGGCCGGCGTGAGCGCGCTCGGCTTGGCGAGCACGTAGTCGGGAACGGCCAGCTTGCCGATGTCGTGGAGCAGCGCACCGGCTTCCATCGCCTTCAACTCGCGCGGGTCGGTCACGCCCATCGAGGCGGCGATGCTCAGCGTGTGCCGCTGGACGCGGCGGATATGCCCGTGGGTGACCTGATCTTTCGCGTCGACGGCGATCGCGAGCATCTCGACCGACGCGCGATAGAGGCGCTCGACGTCGCCGACATGACGCTCGGTCTCGCCGGCGCGCGTCGACGCTTCGCGATAGGCGACATACGACAAGACGAGCAGCGGGCCGACCAGTCCGACGACGGCGAAGTTGATGTCGGCGCCGCTGCTCACCGCCAGCGTCGCGAGAGACGCGGCGGCGTGATAGTTCACCGCCAAATACAAGGCGTGGCTGCGCCACACCTCGAGCGGCGACACGCCCGCCTCGAGCGCGACGGCGACGGCGGTGAGGCCGCCGTTGAACAGGAAGAACACGCCGGCCATGGCGATCGCCGCCGGAACGAGCACGGGCATGCTCGTCGAGAGCGGCGTGCCCGGGGCGACGCCGGCGACGACAAAAAACGCGTGACCCGCGGTCCAGGTCGAGATCGCCGGTTCGGCAACGTTGAAGACCGTCCGGTAGAGACGCCGGTTCTTCTGCGTCACGGAGATGTACAGGCCGTCGAGTGCGACGGTCAGGACTGGCACGGCGGGACCGAAAAGCAGCACTGACGAGAAGACGAAGACCTCCGACACCGACACCGTCGCCTGCCGGCCGGGGATCGGAATCGAGAAACGCCCGCCGGCGATCGTCAGCGCGGCGAGCAGCAGCGCATAGCCGTTGAGCCGTTCCGACTGCAATGCCACGATGCTGTGGATGATCACTGCGGCGCCGGTCACGACAACTGCGCCGAGGAACAGTTGCAACGATGCGCCGCGCGTGGCGTCAGTTCGCACGCCGCACCCCCTGCCGCCGCGCCTGCCACTCCGGCGCGAGGATCGACCACATGATCTGGTCGCAGTAGCGCTCGCCATCCCGGAAGCCGCTGCGCAGCACGCCGTCGCGCGTCGCGCCGAGCCGCTCGAACGCGCGGTTGCCGCGCCCATTGGCATCGACCGCTCGCGCTTCGAGGCGATGCACGCCGGCGGTCGAGAAGAGCGAATCGAGGAAGAGCCGCGCCGCCCGCGTGAACACGCCGGTGCCCCAGTGAGCGCGGCCGAGCGCGAATCCCCACTCGGCGGTCGAGAAATCGCGTTCGATCGGCCACACCTGGACGATCCCGACCGGCGTGACACATCCCGCGGGCACGATGCCGTAGCAGCGGAGCATCCCGCGCCGCCGCTCGGCGTGCGTCCAGCGGACGAATCGCGCCATCGCCGCGACGCTCGTCGGCGGCGCGGCGATGTATCGGACCACTTCCGGGTCGTTCAGGTGAGTGACCAGCGCGTGCGCGTCGCCGGCGCGCAACGCGCGGAGCGTCACGACGCCGTCGGTCAGTTCGGGAAGGCCGCGCCGCCAGTCGGGCACCGTCCCCGACGTTGCGCTGACCGGCGACGGTGAGTCATGCAGCGACACGATGGCCTCGCGATGCTTGCCGTCGTTACTTCGCGGCGAGGTCGCCGTTGGCGCGTTCGAGGTTGCCCCAGCTCATCGACGTCGGCGCGATGTGGAGCCCTTCGAGGTTGCCCCACACGACGCGCGTCGCGTCGACGTTGTGCGACAACGATCCCCAGTCCACGTTGGAGCCGAATGTCTCGCCGATCAGCGCGTTGCCCCAGACCACGCGGCTGCCCCACAAGGCTGGGTTGCCGTCGTCCCACACGGTGCTGTTGCCCCAGACCACGCGATTGCCCCAGACCACGCGATTGCCCCAGACCACGCGCAGTCCCCACGCCGGATCGTTGGTGAAAATCTGATTGCCCCAGACGACACGATCACCCCATACAACCCGCTGGCTCCACATCAGGGTGTCCCCCCCGATGGTCGTCCATGGGTTGACGGCCGTGGTGAGCCATGACCCTCCGCTGGCAATACGTGGGTCGATGGCGACCGCGAGGCCGATCGCCGCGGCGCCGTTGAGGGCGCCGGCGCCCTGTGAAAGCACATCGGCATTCGGCAGCGGCAGCGCCGTGTACTGCAGGATCGCCTTGATCGCGTTCGGCGACAATTGAGCCCCGCCGTGGTTGGCGCGACTCGCTTCGATCATCAGCGCGACGACGCCGCTGACCACCGGCGCCGCCATGCTCGTGCCACTCAAAGTCAGGAACTTCTTATCGCCGACGCCGATCAGGCCTTTCGAGTAGTCCGCGTACAGTCTGCTCGTGGTGCTGACGTCCGACACCAGGTGCGATCCCGGCGCCACGATATCCGGCTTCTGAAATCCGTCGTACCAGGTCGGACCGCGAGAGGAGTACCAGGCCACCTGATCGTCGCCGCGTGAGACTGTGCCGAACGTATCGAGCGCGCCGACCGTGATCGCACTCGGAGCATTCCCGGGTGAGGTGATACCGGCATATTCAGGATCGTGCGTGGTCAAATCTCCGCCGAAATTGCCGGCCGAGACGACCACGACGACGCCGTTTGCGACGGCGTTCTCGACGGCCTGGACGAGCGGATCGCTGCCTGCGGGCTCGTAGATCGGATGGCCAAGCGACAGGTTGATCACCGCGACATGCAGGGCGGCGCGGTTTTGGACGACGAAATTGATCGCGTTGATGACGTCGCTTGTGTACCCGTTCCCCTGCGCGTCGAGCACTTTCACCTCGACGAGCTGCACCCCCGGCGCGACGCCCTGAAATTGGAAATTCGAGTAATTGCCGTTGCTCGCGAGCAGACCGGAGACATGGGTGCCGTGACCGTAGTCGTCGTACTTACCGACCTTCTTCATCGCGTTGCTCGAGTCGAAGAAGGTGATCGAGTCGATCTCGCCGTTGTTGACGCCCGAGTCGACGACGGCGACGCCGACGTTATGTCCGGTATACGGTGTGGTGAGCTTCCAATCCGTGCCGCTTTTGTAGATCAGGCCCTCGGTCGCGAGTAAGGCGTTCTGTCCCAAGGCGTTCCCGGTCGATTTCACCGGCGCATCGGCCGAGATGTGCACGATGTCGCGATCGTTGAGCGCCTCGCGCAGGATGTGGCTCGGCAGATCGGCGGCGAGGAGACCGGCCGGCCTCAGCGCGTGCGCTGACGGCGCACCGCGCGCGATCAGCCGATGGAGCACCCGCTCGGCAGACTTCTCGCGCGTTTGAATCAGCACGCGGGTGGAGGCCGTCGGATGCTCAATCCACTCCCGCAGCGCGCGATCCAGCTTCTGGCGCGCATCGGCCGCGTGTGGAGGGTACGTCAGTGCAAGAGCGAGCAGTGACGCAGGGAGAGCCAACAGCCGTACTCTGAACATGACGGCCCGATTCGCAATGGATGTACCTGATCAGTACTGCGCGCGAACACGGCGCACTACCGGTTCAGCATCACCAGGTTACGGTGAGTGGACGGGATCCGCCCGGAGATGCCGCCGCAGCGCACATGACCCATTTCGAAACATCTGACTAGCACTTCTTGTGACTTTAATGACCATTCGCGTCATTCTTCACGGAATCATTCGTGAAATTGGCCATCGTTGGTGTCCCGTTTTGGCGAGCGCGGCGGACGGCGCGTTCAGTTGCGCGCGACTGCGCGTCATGACTCGCCGGCCAGCGCGGCGAGCTTGAGCACGGTGTTCCAGTTGCGCGCGGTGCCGCGCGTGCCGAGTTTCTTCTCGATCAGCGCGATGGTGAGCTTCGAACGTCCCTGCCCGTCCGGATACGTGATGAACGCCTCGCGGCCTTTTGCGACCACTCGCTCGGGGCCTTTGATCGCGTCGTGGAGCGCCGACACGGAGGCGCGATCGGGCGCCGCTTTGAACACCACCGCCACGAGCCGCGCCGGATCGTTCTTCGCTTCCTTCACGAACGGGTTCGCGGCCACGATCGCGTTCCACTCGGCGGCGCTGCGAACGAAGAACTCGGTCGTGACGCCGAGATTCTTTGCGGTGGCGTCCTGCAACAGCCGTTCGAGCTTGTCGGCAGACGACACGCTGCTCCGAAACACGAGGTTGCCGCTCTGCAGCAGCGTGCGCGGATCCTGCAGGCCCAGACCGGTGGCGACCTCGCGCAACGCACTCATCGACACGCTGTTCTTGCCGGCGAGGTTGACCGCGCGCAACAGGCCGACGTAGGTCGCCACTTTCCCTACCGGCTCGCCTGCGTGGACGTTTTCGCGGCGTCGTCTTTGGGCGGCTTCGGCGGGCGCGGCCGGTTCATCGTCAGCGACGCGCCGTTCCAGAACGGCGTGACCGAGCGCTCCACCTCGTGGTGTCCCTGCACGAGGTATTCGAGAATCGCCTTGTCCCACTGCAGCCCGGCGTTGGCGACGAGCTTCAGCCAGTCGCCGCGCGCGGTCTCGTCCGGCGCCTCGGTGACGCCGTCCCAGATGGTGACGTTCGGGTTGCGGGTCATGAAGTCCTGGCTTTGCGGGTTGGCGCGCGCGCCCTTGATCGACTTGTAGATCAGGACGCCGTTGGTGAAATCGAGCTTGAAGTTCTTCTGATCGAAATCGAAGCTGTATCGCTTGTAGCGTGCGTAGGCGCGCTCGTTGAGCGCGACCGTGCCGGGCGCCTGCTTCGCGTATTCGGTGATCATGTTGAGCAGCTTCATCTGCTCGTCCTTGTGGCGCGGATACCGCGCGTCGTCGAGCCAGCCAAACCCCGGCATCCACCAGCCGCGCATTGTCCAGTAGTCGCGCGTCTCGACCGAGCGCGTCCGCACCCAGGCCGCGTACTCGGAGAACAGCTGGACCCATTCATGCGACGGGTAGCCGTGCGGGTTCAGGAAGATGTCCGGCAGCCAGGTTCGCCAGATCTTCGGGCGGATGCCGCTCTCCGGGTACATCGGATCCGGATCCCACTGCCCCGACGTCACGTCGACGCCGAGCGACCCCAGGTAACCGGCGTGGAGCATGTGGTTCGGCGTGATCTTCTGCAGGTCGTAGGCGAGCTGCGCGCCATCGGCGTTCGTGATCGGGTGGATCACGACGTTCACCTTGTTCAACTTCTCTTTGTAGGCGGAATCGGTGAGCAGCAGTTCCGCCATCTTCAGCACGTGGCTGGTCGACGACACCTCGTTGGCGTGCTGGCGCGCCGAGTAGACGATCGTCGGCTTCATCGTCGTCTGCTTGGCCTGCGACCAGTGCGACGCCTCGATCGGCGGCATGAGGTCCATCGCCCAGACATCTTTACCGAGATAGCTCTGGCCGACCTTGTAGACGGCGGCTTCTTTGAAGGCAGACATCCGCGCGAGAATCTCGGCGGCTTCTGGCGGTGGGATCGGCGTGTCCCATTGCACGAGCGGCTGATCGCTCGGCTGAAGCCTTCGCGCTACACCGGTCGCCGTATGAATGTCCGGAAATGGTGCTGGCGTGCCGTTCGGCTCCAGCGTCGCGACGACCTCGGTGGCTGGCTTGCTTTCGTGTTCCCAGGCGATGGTGACGCGCAGCGCACCGAGATCGTGGTACGCCAGCGCGCTGCGGTACAATCCCGCCGCGCGCAGCCGGCCGAGGTTCGCGAGCACTGCCCGCGCCTGCTCGGCGGACATGATCGTCGTGTCGACGCGGCGCTCGTCACTGCGCTTGACGAGCGCGTCACGCTCGTCCTTCTCCGTATCTACTTTGACGCGCAGGTCGAGCCGTTCGACGCCGTCTTTGCCGGCGCGGACCAGCGCGGCCAGGGTCTGCGGCCGCTCGACGGCGACCTTCGGGACGTCGAGTCGCGCCACGCCAGCGCGCCCGCCGCGTTCGACGTACTCGACAACTACCGAGGGACGCGGCGCATCGAAGCCGGTGACCGAAATCTTCGCGTGGCCGGCCTTACCGTCGCTTTTCGGATGGACGATCGGGATCACGCGGCCGGGATACGTGAGCGGCGCGCCGCGGGTGAACCGGCCCATCACGTCGAAGAAATGGAGCGTGTTGAAGTAAATCTCTTCGTGCAGCGCCTCCATCGACGCAATCTGTTCCTGATCGATCGGCAGCCGGTACTCCGGTTCGCTCAGCGTCAAGTCGACGGTGAGCTCACCGAAAAACGGCGCGTCTTCCGCGCGCGGCTTGCCGTTGCCCAGCGCCATCACGTGATCGTAGAGCGCGGGCAGCGTCTTCGCCTGGAAGTGATCCCAGAACCGCTCCGGGTCGGTCGCGATCCGTTCATCGACAGCGGTCTTGCCAGCGACGTCTGCCTTGAACCAGCCAGTGGTGACGCGCACGTGCTCGTAATCCGGGAAACGATCGAAGAACGCGCGGTCGACGACCGATGGCTCGAACCTCCGGCGCAGCAGTTCGCCGCCACCCTTCGCGGTTGCGACGATCTCGTACGCCGGCGATCCAATCGGCGCCATCTCGAACTGAATCTGGCGGAGATCGATCTTCAACTCGGCGGCGAGAATCTCGTCGATCGGATACAGCTCGAGCAGCCAGCGAGTGGGCGCGAACATGCCCTGCTGCTTCCACCCGGCGGGCGGTCCGATTTCAGCGAAGCGGATCGTGATCCGGTCGATCGGCTTGCCGGCGAGTGCCGGCCGGACAACGTCGTACAGCCAGCTGTAGCCCTGCTTGTACGCCGAAAGGACGGTGACGGTCGTCGCCTTGTCGTCGGCGCCCGCCTTGACCAACTCCGCGCGCGCCTGCTCCTCGATTTGATGGCGGATCTCCGGCGGCTCGCTCAAGCGCGCTTCGATCGCAACCCCCGGGTGTTTCTTGCCTATCGCCGGCACGACGCGTGTGCGCAGCCGGGTCCAGAAATCGTCGACTTCCGACGGGATGTCGAACTCGTCGGTGACGATCGGCCGCCCTTTCTGGACGTCGAGGTTCTGCACGTCGACCGCGATCGACGACGCTTTCAGCTGTGCGGCAGTCTCCTTGACGAGATCGCCAAGCCCGGGATCCGCCTTCTCGACGAACACCTTCACATGCGCCGAGGCGAGATCCTTTCCATTCAGCTGCTCGGCCAGCTTCTCCAGCTTGTAAAGCGCCATCGCCGCCTGGCCGGACGGCGATCGGCCGCCGATGAACTTCCTGACCTCGTCCTCGACGTCGTCGAGCGTCGTCCGATCCTTGCCGCGCTGCCAGATGTGCGGGAACGTTTCAGCGAGCTGGTGGACGGCGCGATTCACTCCGGCAGCGTCGCCGCCGGTGACGACAATCGCGCTCTTTTCACCAAACGCCTTCTTCACCACCTGGATCAGTCCCTCGCCAGGCTGCAACGACGGCCGTTGCATCTTCTTCTTCTCGATCAACTGCTCGACGAGCGTGTGCGTCGTGCCGATCAAAACGAGGATCGGCTCGCTCTCCGGCGCGGTGATGAGGCGGGCCGTCTTCGCGATCGGCAGCGACACGCCCGTGGACTCGAGGCCAAGCCGCGCCGCCAGGTCGACGACGCCGTCGCTGCCGTCGCCGTCGCCGCTGAGCAGCACGTCGACGCGGTCCGGGATCAGGTTGTTGTCGGTGTCGGCCAGCGCGCCCTCATTGGCGTAGAAGCTGGAGAGATCCAGGTTCTCTTTCGCGCCGCCGCCCGGGCGCCGCGGCGGTGGAGGCGCCGTCGCCGCAGCGGTGTCGGCTTCGGCCGCCCGCGGTAGGTCGACGACCGCTGACGCTGCACCTGCGGTGCGCAGCCGCACCTGCAGCGATCGGATGTTCATGTACGACAGCAGCCGTCTCGCGTCGCGCGAGCCCGTTGCCTTGAACTGGTTGAGCGCAACCTGCGCCTTCATGACATCGCCGCCGTTCGCAAGTTGCACCAGCGCGACGACGCGCTCGACGCCGTCGCCGCCATGGCGCACGTGCACGACGGGCACAGTCACGGAGACGGCAGTCACGCCTTTTCCCGCGAGGAACTGCTTCACCTCGTCGGCGACCGCGTCGATGTCGGGACTCTTCTGATCCCACACCTTCGGGAGATGCCCCGCGAACATCACGGAGGCAGCGCTCAAGCCGTCGTCGTCGCCGCCGAGGATTGCCACCGCCGGCTTGCCCGACGCGGTGAAGGCCGCGACGACGCCGTCGCCGGCCTTCAGCGTACCGGCTCCGATCGCCTCTGCCGTGATGCCGGCTTGAGCGAGCGATTTTGCGCCGACGAACACGGTTGCGGCGGTGTCGCCCGGCTTTCGCGCGACTGGAAGGTTCATCGCCGTCGTCTCGTAACCAAGGCGCGCCGCGATGTTGGCGGCCGCAACGATGTCGGCGGCGGACGGTCGCTCGGGCAGCACGATGCGCGCGTCGACAAAGTCGACGACGCCGTCGGCGTTGCGATCCTGGAACGCCGCGCCGGTCTTGAAAAACGCGGACAGCGACGCCGGTGCAACCACGTCACCCGGCGCCGTCCGGCCGCCGGCGCCCGCGCTCGCGGCCATGGCGAGGAACAGAAACAGTCTCTTCATAATTGGGCCCACGCCGAAGAACCGTTCGGCGTTCGGCGTTCGGCGTTCGGCGGTTCAGGGTTCTCGGTTCTGGTTCTGGTTCTGGTTCTGGTTCTGGTTCTGGTTCTGGTTCTCGGTTCTTGGTTGTGGTTCTCGGTGGTTCGGGTCACCGAAGAAGAACGAAGAACCGCAGAACCAGAACCCTTCGAACGCCGAACGCCGAACGCCGATGCGTTGTGATATCAGAATTGGAATCGTACTGCGAACTCCGCCTGCCGCGACGGCGCGTTGATATTCGGGAGCAGCTGGTTTACCTGCCCGAACGTCGCCGACCCCGGGTTCGAGATCGGCGTGTTGAAGTTGGCGCGGTTGGCGACGTTGAACAGCTGGGCGATCAACTCGACGCGGTGATCCTGGATCCTGAAGAACTTCGAGAAACGGACGTCGAGGTTGGCGAAGCCGGAGCAGTTCACGCTGTCGACTGCGGCAAGGCCGCGCCCGGCGCGGAACACGTTGATCGCGTCGAGGTTGAGATCGCGGCAGCCGCTGCGATAGCCGACGCCGCGGGGTGTGTCGTTGGTGTAGCCGTCGTTGTTGATATCGAGCGTCGTCGCCGGGTTGAACGGCAGGCTCGAGCGAAGATCGAGGATTGCCGACACCTGCGCGTCGTAAGGCAGCGAGACGATGCCGCTGGTGACCAGGCGGTGGCGGCGGTCGGCCAGGCCGACGCTGTCGATGCGCGTGAAGCCGTAGACGTCGGCGACTGCGTTGCGCAGCGCACTGTCCTCGGCTTTCGCGAGCGTGTAGGACACCAGGGCCTGGAAGCGGTGGCTCATCCGCTTGTCGAGCTTCAGCAGCAGCGCCTTGTAGGTGTTGTTCGACGTCGGTTCGCCGTCAGTGACGCGCGCGAACTGCGGATACGGCCGCACCCGCGTCGTCTGGTCGGGAAGGTTGATGTCGATGTCGTCGCGATCCGAATAGCGCCATACGGAGGTGACATCGGCGGTCAGCGCGAAGTCGGACGTCAGCTGCCTGGTCACGCCGGCGGCGAACTGGTGCGCGTACGGATTGACGAGCGTGTTGGAGTAGACGGTGATGTTCGGCGGCGCCGTCGAGATGAAGGCGTCGCGCGACTGTCCCTGCAGCGGATCGGGATACGACGGGTTGGAGATGATGATCGTGCGCGCCTGCGGCCAGGTCAGCTCGCCGAAGTTCTGCAGCGTGCGCATGTTGTCGTAGAACATCCC
>Ga0075425_100001821_pt1 | contig 20982 bp, 15 predicted proteins | sample SoiMethybrSBSTD4_FD_75300 | JGI IMG/M metagenome (GOLD analysis project Ga0075425, IMG submission 75300) | Bulk soil microbial communities from a Populus tree surrounding site in Tennessee, USA - Soil MetaG P. TD hybrid SBSTD4 | ecosystem: Environmental > Terrestrial > Soil > Tree plantation... | reverse complement strand
GAATCAGCGTGCCGTCGCGCGCGCGCATGCGCAGCAGCGCCTCGAAGTGCACCGCCTCGCCGCTGTCGAGCTGAATGATCGGCTGGAACGTGAGCAGGAAATCGTCGTTGCGCAGCGCCGTGCGCATCTGCGTCAGCCATCGCGACACTTCGTGGACCGTCTCCGCGCCGGCGATGGTCGAGTAGGCGACGACGCGATTCTTCCCGCGCTCCTTGGCCATGTACATCGCCGAATCCGCCTCGGCCACGACCGTTTTCGGATCGCTCCCCGCGCCGAACATCGCCAGGCCGATGCTGACCGTGACCGGATAGGCGTTGTCCTCGTGCTCGAAGGTCATCTCCTCGACCGCGCGGCGCAGCCGTTCGGCGATGTCGTTCGCGAGATTCTCGGTGACGTTCTGCAGAAGGATCACGAACTCGTCGCCGCCGAGGCGGGAGAGGAAATCGCCGGGACGGAGCTGATTCTGGAGAAGCGTCGTCAGATCGACGAGCAGCTGATCGCCGACCGGATGACCCGCGGCATCGTTGACGAACTTGAACTCGTCGACGTCGAGAACGACGACCGAGGCCAGACGTCCGTTGCGGGCGTCGTGCGCGAAGCGCAGCAGCATCGCATCGAGCGCACGGCGATTCGGCAGCGACGTCAGCGGATCGTGCAGCGCGAGAAAGCGAATCTGCTCCTCCTGCTGCTTGCGATCGCTGATGTCCTGCTTGATCGCGACGAAGTGCGTGATCTCTCCCTTCGCGTCGCGCACCGGCGTGATGGTCTGCTCCTCGGGATAGAGCGATCCGTCGCGGCGGCGGTTGTACAACTCGCCGCGCCAGACCTCGCCGGCCTTCAGCTGCTGCCACATGCGCGCGTAAAACGCGCGGCTGTGATTGCCCGAGCGCAGGATGCGCGGCGTGTCGCCGAGCGCTTCCTCGGCCGACCATCCGGTGAGCGTCGTGAACGCCGGGTTCACCCACTCGATGACGCCGTTCACGTCCGTGATCACGATCGCGTTCGCCGTCGCATCGAGCGCGACGCGCTGCAGACGGATCTTTTCCTGATCGCGATTGGCGATCACCGACAGCGCGATCTGTTCCGCGAAGCTCGACATCTCCGCGGTGGTCTCGTCTCGAAGCTCGATCGGCTCTCCCGAGAAAAGCGTGAGCGCGCCGAGCGTGTCGCCATAGGCGGTGAGCGGCAGTGCAATGACGCTGCGAAGGCCGAACGCCTTCGCCTTGTCGCGCCACGGCTCGAACTGCGGATCGGTCGCGATGTCGCGGAGCTGGGTCGTTCCCTCGCGAATCGCGGTGCCGGTTGGGCCGAGCGACTCCGGACCGCGATCCCAGCGCAGCGGAATCTGATCGAGGAACGGCGACGCCGGACCGCAGAATCCGCGCACCGACACCGCGCCGCTGCGTTCGCGAAGGCTGATCTGCACCAGCGCGTAGCCGTTCAGCGCGATGAGCTGCGTGCAGATGAACTCGAGGATCGTGTCGAGAGGCTCGCCACGCAGAATCGAAAGGCGGATTTCCTGGGTGATGGAGCGAAGGAGCTCCTCACGATGCTGCTGATCAACCACACGGCGAATCGTGATGAAACGTCTTCGTGCAGCGGATGATCGCGATCACGCGCAGATGTGACGCAGCGCCGTGCACGCCTTTGCCCGCGCCTTCAGGATCTCCGCCGGAGAGGTTCATGCGCTTTACCGGTCGTTACGTTTTCGTCCAACTCACGCCGCCACTGCTGGTTGCGTTTCCTGCGGCGCTTCTGTTTCTCCGTCATGTGCTGTCACCGTCGCCGCGACTGCTGTGGCTGATCGCCGCAATTTCCGCGGCCGGCTACCTCGCCGGCGCGGTGATCTTCGCGTTCGTCGCCGGCACCGCGGCACGCGACGTGGAACGAACCGTCGCGCAGAAACGCGACGCATCGGACAGCGTCTCGCGCTGCATGTACCGCACGGAGCTCGCGTCGGGCGTGCTGTGGATCGGATGGGGGCTCATTCAGGCGCTCGCCGGCAGCGCCCTACTCCTTCCGACCTTCCTCGGCATTCAGTACTTCGCCGAGTCGGCGCTCATCATCGCCGCGCCGGCGATGGCGTGGAGCTACTGGACCGGCAAGCACATGGTGCTCACGCACGCGCGCGACATGCTCGTGCGCGGATACACGGGTCGCACGTGGTCCGTCGGCACGAAGATCGCGATGGTCTTCATCGGATTCTTCGTCGTGTCGGTCGGCGCGATCGTGCTCTTCGTCGCGTCGCGCATCGCGCGCACGATCGGCGACGAGACGGCATACAGCATCGCCGCGTTCTCGTTCGCCGTGGCCATGGCGACGAGCGCGATCTTCGCCGTCGCGACGTATTTCCTCGCGCGCGACGTCACCGCTCCGATGCGATTGCTGGTCGCGCTCGCGAGAGACATGGCCGAGGGGCGGTTCGACACGGAGCCGCGGATCTACGCGGACGATGAAGTGGGCGTGCTCGCGAAGGCGTTCATGACGACGCGGCAGACGCTGCGCATGCTGATCGGCCGCGTGCGCTCGAGCGGCGGCGTGATCACGGAAGGCGTCGCGACGATGTCCGTGGGAACGCGGTCGCTGATCGACGGCGCGCAGGAGCAGACCGGACTCGCCGAGCAGTCGTCGGCCGCGCTCGTGCGGGTGCGCGACGAAGCGGAGTCGGTCCTCACCGACGTCGAGCGCGTCACCGAGCGCACGACCGATTCGGCGAGCCGCACGGCCGAGCTCCGCGCATCGTTCGTCGAGGTCAATCGCCAGACCGACGACCTTTTCCAGTCCGTCGAGAAGAGCTCGTCCGCCGCGAACGAGATCGACGCGACCGCGCGCGAGCTCGAACGGCGGACGGAGGATCTCGCATCCGTCGGCACCGAGGTGCTCGCGTTTGTCGCGCAGATGGATGCGACTGTCGCGCAGATCACAACCACTGCGAGCGCGACGGCGAGCCTTTCAGAACAGGTGCGCGAGAACGCGGCCGACGGCCGCGCCGCGGTCGACGCGACGGTCGAAGGCATTCGCAACGCGCAGGAGTCGACGCGCCGCACGGCAGCGCAGTTCGACGCGCTGCAGGGAAGTCTCGCGCAGATCGATCGCATCCTCGCCTTCATCAACGAAGTCACGAAACGAACGAACCTCCTTTCGCTGAATGCGGCGATCGTCGCGGCGCACGCCGGTCACGGCGACTTCGGCTTCTCCGTCATCGCCGATGAAGTGCGCGAGCTCTCCGATCGCACACGCGACGCAACGAAGGAGATCTCCGGAATCATTCGCAACGTCGGACCGGTCACGCGCCAGGCGCTGCAGGCGCTCGAGGAAGGCGTGCGCAACGTCGACAGCACCGTCGGCCTCGCGCAGAAGGCGTCGACCGCGCTGACGACGATCTTCACGAATGCCGATCGCTCGCTGGAGATGACGCGCGGCATCTCGACGTCGCTGCACGAGCAGGCCACCGCGAGCCGCCATCTGCATCGCGTCACCGCGCAGATGTCGGACAACATCGAGGAGATGCATCGCGGCACGGCGGCGCAGGCCGATGCGACGCGCATGCTCGCGGCGGAGGCGGAGCGCGTGCACGACATCGCGCGGCACGTGAAGCGCGCGACGGAGGAACAGACCGCGGTGGAGGACGGCATCGCCCGCGCGATGGAGTCGATCGCCGGCGACGTCCGCACCATTCGCGATCGCCTCGGCAATCAGCTCAACGAAACGCAGCGCATCGCCGCGAACTCGAACGACACCCTCACGATCGCGCATCGCAACAACGACGTGGCGGAGGAGTTCGGCATCGCGCTGAGCGAGCTGCTGCGCCAGGGCGAAGAGTTCGCGACAGCCGTCGCAAGATTCAGGGCGTAGAAGTTCGCCCCTCATCCGGCCTTCGGCCACCTTCTCCCCGTCAAGCGGGGAGAAGGGCCACGCGGGGGGTAGTGGCCCGTCGCCGACCTGCGCAGGGTGGGCCTTGGATGGCCCCTCGCCCCGCTTGCGGGGAGAGGGTGCCGCGGAGCGGCGGGTGAGGGGCCGTGTTCCATCACTTCCCCACCGCCCGCCGCCGCGGTCCCGTTGCCTCCGGCTCGTCCACGCTCGCCACGCGAATCGAGCGATTGAGGTCGCGGACGTACAGCTTTCCGTCCGGCGCGACGTCGAGTCGCGACGGCGTTCGGAAGCGCGTCGCGTCCGGCGTTCCATTCACGTTCGCGATCGCGATCTCGTCGCCCGCCCACACTTCGATCTTCGAGCTGCCGGGCAGCACGCGATAGATCGCGTGCGTGCGGAAGCCGCCGAGGTAGATCGTGCCGTCGGGGGCGACGGCGAGGCCGTTCAGCAGCGTCGCGAGCGAGTCGTCGGTCGCGATCTTCGAGATCCCTCCGTCCCGCGTGACGCGAAACACGGAAGGAAAGTTCTCGACCCATAGATAGAGGTTGCCCTGCGCGTCGAGATCGAGGCCGCCCATCGGCGGACCGAATTCCGTGCTCGTCGCGAGCGTGGTCGCAACGCCGTCCGCGATTTTGCGAATGGCCTTGTTGAAAGCGTCCGCGACGTAGATCGTTCCGTCCGGCGCGACCGCAATCGACGCGATGAAGTTGAATCGCGCGCTCGCGCACGGACCGTCGACGTAGCCGGCGGTTTGCGATCCGCAGATCGTCGTCACCTCGCCGTTCATCGTGACGCGGCGCAGCGTGTTGTCGTCGCTCACGATCAGCGTCCCCGACGGCTCGACGGCGATGCTGCCCGCGCCGCGAAAACGCGCGTCGCTGCGCGAACCGTCGCGAAGCAGCGACTCGCCGGGCGTGCCGGCCATCGTCGTCACGGCGCCGTCGCGCGCGATGCGGCGGATCGTCGTCGAATCGGTCACGTACACGACGCCGTTCGCATCGACGTCGAGATCGCTCGGAGCGACGAAACGCGCGGCGGTTCCGATCGCATCGAGATGTTCCGACGCGGCGGCGGAGGTTCCGGCGATCGTCGCAACCTCGCCGTTGCGCGTCGCGCGGCGGATCGTGCAGCCGCCCTGTTCCGCGATCACGAACGTATCCGACGCCGCGTCGAACGCGATCCCGCGCGGCTGATCGAATGCGCGCGATCCGGTGACAGGCGTTAGCGTCGCGTTCCCAATCCGCTGCAGCGAGTTGTCGGCGTAGTTCAGAACCCACATCCCGCCGTCCGGATCGAACGCGACGTCGGACGGGAAGAACGTCGACAGCGAGAAGAAGATCGTCGCGTTGCCGTCGCGCGTGATGCGGATCAACTGATGATTGCCGTAATCCGCCGCGTACGCGTTGCCGCTCGCGTCGACGGCGATGCCGAGGAGGGTGTTGAAGGTGCGGCTGATCGTCGTGACGCGATTGTCGGGACCGATGCGTCGCACGCGATTGTTGCCCGTGTCGGAAATCCAGAGCGTGCCGTCCGTATCGATCGCAACGTCCTGCGGTCCGTTGAATCGCGCGGCGCTCGCATTGCCGTCGGCGTTGCCGGAGACACCGGCGCTTCCCGCGATCGTCGTGACGACACCCGCGGCGGAGATTTTGCGGATCGTGTGATTGCCGCGATCGGCGACGAAGAGATTGCACTGCGCATCCGCCGCGATGCCGGTCGGATATCGAAATCGCGCGGTGAGACGATCGCCGTCGCCGCGGCCGCTCTGCATCAGCGCGCCGGCCCAGGTCGTTACCACGCCGTCCCGCGAGATGCGCCGAATCGCATGATTCCCCGCATCCGCGATGAAGATCGCCTCGGCGCACGCAACGACACTCGTCGGCAATGCGAATCGCGCCTGCGCGGCGGCACCATCGACGGCGCCGCCGCCACTCGCCGATCCCGCGAGCGTTCGGAAGTGCCACGTCTGCGCGCCGAGGGAGAGCGGGAGAAGCGCCGCGAGCACGACCGCGATGGGACGCATGGCGTGCAGTGATACATCCCGACGGCCGACGCCGCTATCACGATCCTGCGACGGATCCACCTGACAACGGACCTCCGAAAAACCGACGACCGACTACCAATCACCAACGACCGTTCGGCCCGATCCGTGCACGCCGCGAGGCCCGGAGGTTGAACGATGTCCGCAGTCAGCCGCTGGTCCACCTTTTCCGCGATCTTCCTCGGCCTCGCTCGAATCGTGTTCGGATTCCTCTTCGCATGTCACGGCGCACAGAAAGTTCTCGGATGGTTCGGAGGCATGCCGCCGGGAGTACCGCCGTTCATCAAGTACGGCGCGGGCGGCATCGAGCTCGTCGGCGGCCTGCTGATCATGGTCGGGCTGTTCACGCGCTTCGCCGCATTCATCGCCAGCGGCGAGATGGCCGTCGCGTACTTCATGGGTCACGCGTCGCACGCGCAGGGCATCAACTTCTTTCTGCCGACCGTCAACAAGGGTGAGGACGCGGTTCTGTACTGCTTCTTCTTCCTGTTTCTGTCGGCGGCGGGAGCGGGAGCGCTGGCGCTCGACCGGATGACGGGATCACGTCGCGCGCCATGAGCTCCATCGAACGGCGCACGCTCGCGTGAGGCATGTTCCCGAAGTGGAACCAGCCGATCACTTTGCGAAAGCCGAGCGCGCGCAGCTGATCGAGCTGCTCGATGACGGTCTCGGCGCTGCCGCATAGCGCGCCGTCCGTCGACTCGATCGTCGATCCGTCCGCGAGCGTCGGCACCGCGTCGATCGCTTCGCCGCGCTCGTGGACGTGAATCGCCATCTCGCGCTCCCACCGCAGCGGCTCGCTCATCTCGCACCGCGCTTCGTCGTCGGTGTTCGCGATGCAGATCCTGCGGAGCACGTACATCTCGCCGATCTCGCGCTCGATCGTTTCGCTGCTCGCGCCTGATGCGGCGCGAATCGCGCGATAGCGATCGAGCCGCTCCGCGAGCTGCGCGACGGACTTCAACCCGAAGAGAATCGGAAGACCTTCGATCGCGGCCTTCTGCAGCGACTCGTCGGCCGACGAGGCCCAGTAAAACGGCGGATGCGGCCGCGTGTAAGGACGCGGATGAATCGCGAAACGTTTTCCGTCGAACGTGATCTCCGGCTCCGCGAGCGCGCGACGCACGACGTCGAATCCCTGCGCGAGCCGCGCATGCCGCTCATCGAGCGGCACACCGAATCCGCCGAACTCGAAGGCGCTGAATCCCGGCCCGAGTCCAACCATCAGCCGCCCCTCGCTCAGATGATCGACCCACGCGATCTCCTCGGCGAGCCGCAGCGGATGATGCAGCGGCACGACGGCCACGCCGTAGCCGATGCGAATGCGGCGCGTGCGCTGCGCGATGCCCGCCGCGTAGACCGACGGGACGCCGATCGATCCGAATCCCGAGAAGTGGTGCTCGGTGACCCACACGCTCTCGAAGCCGTTCCGCTCCGCGAAGTCGACTTCCCACAGACCCTGCTCGATCACCTCGCGATCCGACGCCGCGCGCCCGCGCGGGAGCAATTGAAAAACGCCGATGTCCATCGTCACTTCGCTTTCTGTTTTCGGGGCGGCGCGCTCTCGCGCAGGCGATGACTGGCGCGGCTGTCGAGATCGAGGTGATAGATCTTCTTCAGATCCTTGATTCGCTCGAGGCTTTTGTCGGTGAACGGTGCCTTGCCGTCGAAGGCGTGCAGCACGATCCCCTCGAGCAGATCGCCGAGGGTGATCTCGTGATACTCGGCGAGAGCCTTGAGGACCTTGAGGATGCGCTTCTCCATCCGGACGCCGGTCTGAACGCGCTCGACTTCCAGTTTCGGCTCTGTGTTACTCATGTACCAGGGTACACAAATCACACGCGTATAATTCCGGGCATGCGAAAGATCCTCTGCGCCCTTCTGCTCATCGCGCCGATCGCGTCCGCGCAGCTCCGCCCGGTCCATACGTTCTCGATCGTCGCGCGCGATCCGAAGACGGGAGAGCTCGGCGTGGCGGTGCAGTCGCACTGGTTCAGCGTCGGGCAGATCGTGCCGTGGGCGGAGGCGGGCGTGGGCGCGATCGCGACGCAGAGCTTCGTCGACCCGTCGTACGGAAAGCTCGGCCTCGATCTGCTGCGCACCGGCAAGTCCGCCCCCGACGCGTTACGCGGCCTCCTCGGCAGCGACGGCGCGTGCGACGTGCGTCAGGTCGCGTTCATCGACGCGTCGGGCAACGTCGCGACGTTCACCGGCGCGCGCGACATCATCGCGGCGGGCGGCATCGCCGGCGGCGACGCGAAGCCATCCACGATCACGTGCGGCACGTTCACGACCGGGACCGACTTCGCCGTGCAGGCGAATCTGATGGCCAACGACAAAGTGTGGCCGGCGATGGCGAAGGCGTACCGCGAGAGCACCGGCGATCTCGCCGAGCGGATGCTCGCCGCGCTCGACGCCGCGCAGTCCGTGGGCGGCGACATCCGCGGCAAGCAGTCCGCCGCGCTGGTGGTCGTGAGCGCGAAAGCGAGCGGCAAGCCCTGGCAGGACCGCGTGTTCGACCTGCGCGTCGACGACGCCATCGAGCCGCTCGCCGAGCTGCGCCGCCTCGTCGCCCTGCAGCGCGCCTACAACCACATGAACGCCGGCGACCTCGCCGTCGAGCACAACGACAACGAGACCGCGCTGCGCGAGTACTCCGCCGCCGAGCAGATCGCCGCGACGACGGCCGGCGTGCCGAAGTCCCGCTACGCCGAGATGATCTACTGGCACGCCGTCGCCCTCGTGAACATGAAGCGCGTCGACGAAGCGCTCCCCCTCTTCGCGAAAGTCTTCGCGATGGAACCGTCCTGGCGCGAGCTCACCCCGCGGCTCCCGAAGTCGGGACTGTTGCCGGAGGACGCGGCGGTGATTGGGAAGATCACGGGCGTGAAGCCCTGAACGGTTGTCAGTTGTCCGTTGTCGGTTGTCGGTGAACTTCGCGCGAGCGCTCACCGACAACTGACAACCGACAACCGACAACTGATTTGACGGTTCAAAAATCCGTACCTCGTTCCCCTTGCAGACCTGCGCGGCGAGGCGTAGCTTTCCGCGCAACCAGCAGGAGGACCACGCGATGAATCGTTCGCTTCGGGTTGCGGTCTCGATTCTTTTTCTCCTTCTCTCTTTCCATCTCTTCGCTCAATCCATTCCGCTCGCGACCCTCTCGGGGCGCGTGACTTCCGAAGGCGCGGTGATGCCCGGCGTCACCGTGAGCGTCACCTCGCCGCAGCTGCAGGGCACGCGCAGCACCGAGACCACCGGCACGGGCGACTACATCCTTCCGCTGTTGCCGCCGGGCTCGTACACCGTGAAGTTCGAGCTCTCCGGCATGCGAAGCGTGACGCGCAAAGTGACGCTCGCCGCCGCGCTGGCCGAGAAGCTCGACGTCGAGCTGCGTCAGGAAGCGATGGCCGAATCGATCACCGTCACCGCGGAGTCGCCGCTCACGGCATCGATCGAGACGACGCAGGTCAGCACGAACTTCAAACAGAGCATGATCGAGCAGCTCCCGACCTCGCGCGATATCCGGAACGTCGCGCTGCTCGCGCCGGGCGTCAACAACGGCGGCCCCGGCGGCAACCTGATCATCTCCGGCGCGATGTCGTTCGACAGTCTCTATCTCGTCAACGGCGCGATCGTGAACGAGAACCTGCGCGGCCAGCCGCACAACCTCTTCATCGAAGACGCGGTGCAGGAGACGACGGTTCTCAGCGCGGGCGTCTCCGCCGAGTACGGACACTTCACCGGCGGCGTCGTCAACGCGATCACGAAGTCAGGCGGCAACGATTTCTCCGGAAGTCTTCGCTCGAATCTCGCCAATGAGAGCTGGATCTCGAAGACGCCGTTCACCGCCGATCAGGAAGACAAGATCAACGACGTCTGGGAAGGAACCCTCGGCGGCCCCTTCATGCGCGACCGGATCTGGTTCTTCGGCGCGGGCCGCTACGCGAAGACCGACGACATCCGCCAGACCGAGCCCGGTCTCGCGCGCGCCGGCGATCAGGACGCGAACGGCACCGCGTACGCCGTCGGCGCCCAGCTTCCGGCCGTCACCTTCCCGCATGCGACGAAGGAAACGCGCGGCGAAGGCAAAGTCACGGGCGCGATCACGCAGAAACACTCGCTGATCCTTTCCTATCTCGACATCGATGCGAGCGAAACGAATCAGACCGGTCAGGTCATCATGGACCTCGACAGCCTCGTGCCCGCGCGCGAGACGCCGAACACGTTCTTCGTCGGCGCGTACAACGGCATCCTGAGCAGCAAGGCTTTCGTCGAGGCGCAGTACTCGAAGAAGGAGTTCGCGTTCCTCCACTCCGGCTCGCCGTACTACGACATCGTCAAGGGAACGCTGATCACCGACCGCGCGCGCGGCACGCGTTACTGGTCGCCGACGTTCCGCAACACGCCCGAGGGGGAGCATCGCGACATCAGGGCGTGGGCGGCGAAGGGAACGTACTTCTGGTCGACGCCGGCGGTCGGCACGCACGAGATCAAACTCGGCTATGAGGATTTCAACGAAGTCCGTCTCGTCAACAACTACCAGAACGGCAGCGACTACCGCATCAGCGTGCCGAACACGATCGTTCGCGGCGGCACGGTGTATTCGCGCATGCCCGGCGGCGCGACGGGAACGCTCACGCGCATTTCGTGGCTGCCGATCTTCGTCCTGAGCCAGGGCTCGGACTACACGACGAAGTCCACCTTCTTCAACGATCAGTGGAGTCTCAACAACCGCTGGACCTTCAACCTCGGCGTCCGCTACGACAAGAACGACGCCATCAGCGGCGATCACACGTTCACGATCTCCGACGACGCGACCTTCAGTCCGCGCCTCGGCATGCACTTCGACACGTTCGGCGACGGACGGCTGATCTTCACCGCCGGTTACGGTCATTACGTCGGACGTCTGTCCGAAGGCGCGGGCAACGACGCCGATCCGGCGGGACGCAATGCATCGCTGCAGTGGGATTACCGCGGACCGAACATCAACAACGACGTCAACGTCCCGACCAGCCAGCTCATCCCGACCGATCAGGCGGTCAAGATGGTCATGGACTGGTTCTTCGCGAACGGCGGCACGTCGCGCCGCCCGTTCCGCACGTCGCCTTCGATTCCCGGCGTGAACGTGATCATCGGACCGGACGGCCTGAAGTCGCCGATCGTGCGCGAGTACACGTTCGGCGCGGCGACGAAGATCGGCAGCCGCGGCTTCGCGCGCGCCGACTTCGTGCATCGCAAGTGGGGCAACTTCTACACCGAGTACACGAACACGAGCACCGGCAAGGTCACCGATCCGCTGACGAGCCAGCAGTTCGATCTCTCGGTCATCGAGACGAACGACGACGTCTACGCCCGCGAGTACACCGGCCTGCAGACGCAGTTCCGCTATCGCGTGCTCGAGCGCCTCAACGTCGGCGGCAACTACACGTGGTCGCGCCTCACCGGCAACGTGATCGGCGAAAACACCGGCAGCGGTCCGCTCGTCGGCGGCAACGCGGACTATCCGGAGTACGTGCAGGAGAGCTGGAACTATCCGACCGGCTACATCTCCGGCGATCAGCGTCATCGTCTGAAAGCGTGGGCGGCGTACGACCTGCCGACGCATTTCGGCAATTTCAATTTCAGCCTGCTGCAGAGTTACGACTCCGCGAACGCGACGTCGGCGGACGGCGTCATCGACTCGCGTCCGTACGTCACGAACCCCGGCTACCTCACGCCGCCGGCAAGCGTCACGTACTACTTCGGCGGGCGCGGCACTCTGAAGACGGACGACATCACCCGTACGGATCTCGCCATCAACTACTCGTATCGCATCCGCAACATCGAGTTCTTCATCCAGCCGGAGATGCTCAACGTGTTCAACGAGCAGGGCGTGGTCTCGTTCGACGAGCAGGTGCTGAGCGCGGTCGACTGCCCGCAGACCGGCACGCTCTCCGCGGACTGCTACCACAGCCTCGCGCCATTCAACCCGTTCACGACGACGCCGGTCGAAGGCGTGAACTACGACTTCGGCCCGAACTTCGGCAAGCCGACGTCCGAAAGCGATTACCAGACGCCGAGGACGTTCCGCTTCTCGCTGGGGATCCGGTTCTAGGGAGCTCGATGAATCCTGAGGACATCCAACGGTTCGTTGAAAACCATCGCGTTGCGGCCGCGCGCGTCGCGGCCGATGCGCGCGAACGTCGCATGAGTGCGAGCGAGGCCTTTGAAGCCTCGCTCGCGCTGCTCCGCCTGGACGAGGAGCTGAACGGCTCGCCCTTCGATCGCGAAGATCCCGTCACGCGGCGCGAAGATTTGGAGATGTGGGAGGCCTGGGCGCGACTGCGTGTACGCTGGGGCCGTGAACGCTGACGCGCAGCCGCATAGACGGCGAAGCATCTTGAGCTGCGCAAACTTGAGTTCCTTCGCTTCGCTCGGGATGACGGCGGCTTCATCGTTCATCCTTCCTGTAACTGGTTCAGCGGTCGTCATCCTGAGCGCAGCGAAGGAACTCTCCGTCGCCGAGGTTGGCGTGGAAGAGGTCCTTCGCTTCGCTCAGGATGACGGCGGCTTCATCCTTCATCCTTTCTGTAACTGGTTCAGCGGTCGTTATCCTTCAGGATGACGGAAGCGGCGGTTCCGATCTCTCGATTACGGTGCCCGCGAGCTCCTCCTCCATCCTGAGCAAACGCAGCTGCGCGTCGTACTCGGCGGAAAAGGCGAAGGGGAAGCCGCGCTGGGCGTAGTCGTAGATGTGGCGATCGGTCTCGGGCATCGGCAGCGACGCGAGCGCGTCGCGCGCGAACCATCCGAGCTCGCCCTCCGCGCATGCGACGAGCGGCGGACGCTCGTGCACGTCGGCGAGATAGACGGCCGTCCACCAGTTGTATTCGGTCGGTGATGTTTCGACGAGCGATCCGAGGAGGCGGACGTCGTCGATGAGGATCGCCGCTTCTTCGCGGGCCTCGCGAATCGCGGCCGCGCGCGGCGACTCGAACGCATCGATCTTGCCGCCGACCGGAACGTAGAGGCCGCGATTCGGCTCGCGCTCGCGGCGAATGAGGAGGTAATCGTCCTGATGACGAATGATGCAGAGCACGGCAGGGCGCTTCAGACCGATCACGGACGGCGAGAGTAGCATCGAGAAATGCTCTCGCTCCTCGTTCTCGCGGCGACGCTCGCGCCCCTTCCCCATTCTCCCGATTTGTACGTCAGCGGATTCTTCACCTCGAGCGTGCAGCGTTACTACGGACCGCGCAGCGCCGTGCAGGGATCGCGCGGCATTTACGCGCAACCCGTCGCGCGCAGGCCGTGGGGTCTGGCGTTCGGACCGGACGGCAATCTGTACCTCGCGAACTTCGGCAACGGTTCCGACGCACTGGTGCGCGTCGCCGGTCCGTTCGCGACGACGCCGGGCTCGCGAACGACACTCGTCAACGATGCCGCGTTTTTCGATGTGGCGTTCGGTCCCGATCAGAACATCTATGTCTCCGGCAGCCACACCATTCGCCGTTACGACGTCGTCACCGGACAGCTCATCGGCGAGTTCGTGAGCGGCCACGCGATATTCGACGTCACCGCGATCGCGTTCGGACCCGACGGCGATCTGTACGCGACGAGCTTCGATTCCTGCGTGACGGGACCAAACGGCTGCACCGGATCTCGTGCGGAGATCGTCCGCTTCGACGGCGTCACCGGCGCGTTTCTGGAAGTGCTCGCGGTGCGCACCGACGGCACGCTGTTCTACGATCTCGCGTTCGGACCGGGCGGCGCGCTGTTCGCGACGAACGGAGCGAATATCCTCCGCTTCGATCACTGCGCGACGCGCGTCCGCGCGGTGCACAACGCCGGCGTGTTCGCGACCCATGAGGGCATGTCGCCGATCGCCCTCGCTTTCGGCCCCGATCACAACCTCTACGTGAGCGACACGACCACGAACGCAATCCTCCGCTTCGACGGAACGACCGGCGCGTTCATCGACACGTTCGTCAGCAATGTCGACGGCGGGCCGAGGGGGATTGTGTTTGGCGTCAGTCCGTAGTTGGTAGTTGGTAGTTGGTGTTCGTGGGATGCGCACCGCATGAACACCGACTACTGACTACCGACTACCGACTACCGCACGCGCAACGCGCTACTTCGCCACCGATCTTCGGCGCGGCGCAGCAACAATCGGACATCCCAGATCCGCGGTGATCACGTAGCTGCCCGAGCCGGTCGCGGTGAGGCTGTTCGCGATCACGGTCCAGGTGCCGGGCATGTCGATCGTGTACGTCAGACGCGAGTCGGTTGTGGTCGGCGACGCATCGTCGTTCTGCGCGACCGGCCTTCCGGTCGGATCGAGCAGCATCAGCAGCGTATCGAACGACATCGAGCTCATTTGAATCGTGACCGTCTGGCCGGTCGTGCCGGTGAATTGCCACTGATCGAATTTGCTGCCGTCGAATGCGGCGCAGTCGTTCGATGACAGCGATGACGCGACGACGCTCAATGGACAGGAGAGCGTCGAAACATCAGCGCATTGTGCGAATGCCGCCGATGCGATCACGAGCGAGAGAAGAGCGATGCCGATGATTTTCATGCGTGTGCCATAGGTCGATCGTTGTAGTAGTGACGGGCTGACACGTGTCGGCGTTGACGCGCCGCGTGCATTCCGATTTTTCCGTCATGGGTGGTGTCTTCCTTCGCGTGTCGTAAAAAGCATTGTCCGCACCAGAACCAGGCGCCGTCCTTCACGACGGCGACGTGACCGCAGTGCGAGCAGCGCGGCGGCAGGATGTTTCCGATGGGCATCATGCGCATGGCTTTCGCGATGGCGATGCCATGTGGCGTTCTCTCTGCGACTCACGAACGCGCGGGTCACGGCGACGCGGTCGGGTGGGGTGAAACGACGCGGGTGGGTGTGGGAAACCGGCGTTCGCGGCCCTCCTAATCAGTCGCACAATCATTTCGAGGGAGGATGCCCGTGCATTCGACATGTCTGAAGACGGTTCTGATCGGTGTCGCCTCTGCGCTCCTTGCAACAACGGTCTTCGCTGAAACGCAGGTCGAGCGAGCAAAGCCACAGAACCTTCTCGATGCGCGAACCAGCAACGCCGGGCCGGCCACGCCGACACCAGCTCATCCCGTCGGCGTCATCGTCAACCTCGATAACACGGGTGTCCTGGACTGGCGGTTTCTCAACCCCCGCCGGCCGATGCTGGTTCAGGAAGGGAGCTCGCTGCAGTTCAAGAACAACACGGTCGATCGGACGTTCTCGATCTCGGTCCCGATCGCGGTCAAAACGACGGAGACGGACTTCAAGTACTCCGTGCTGTTCCGCCCCTTCGCCGCATATCGCGAGCGTCAGAAAGTATTCACCGATGCACTCGGGATTCCGGTGATCCGTCCGGCCACCTTCGCAATGCTCGATGACGAGCAGACAGCGATCCTGACAGAGATCGATCGTCTGATGCGTTTGCGCGAGCTCATTTCCAGTCGCGATGTTCTGGACAAGCTTGCGGAGCAGGAGAAGACGAGCACCAGTGCATCGATCTACGACATCGCCGTGCTGCGGACGAACATCAGCAAACCGCTCAGCGACCGAATCACGGCGCTCGAGACGAGAAAGAAGTTTCTCGAATCGTTTAAGGGCGGCGGCGCCGGGTCCGGTATTGATCCCCAGTACGCTGCACTGGCCGCGCAGCTCGGCGCGGCGCACAAGAATCTTGCGAGTCTCTACGGGAAACTTCCGGACGCCAAAACGGACGCCGAAAGCGAACAGATCAGGAAGGACATCGCGTCAACGGAGACCGAGATCCAGATGCTGCGAACGCGGCTCGCCGAGTGGAGCATGACGCCGGTGACGGGCCCCGCCGTCGCCGCAACCACCGAGCACGACGAGATCGTCGAAGAGCTCGCGTCCCTCCACGGCGATGAGAGCTACGTGAACACAGCCCTCGCCGATCTCGAAGTCCGGATCTATGCACCGTCCTCGCCGCTCGGAACCTCGCCCACCAGCATCGCTCGCGTCCGTGAGGCACTCGGGAGCGTCGCAAAGTCGATCGATCTGCGACTCGCCGATCAGATCACGCTGCGAAAATCGCAGATCGACAAACCGATCACCGATCGTCGCACGACCGCGATCGAACGTCGTCGCGGCGCGCGCACGATGTTCAGTTAGACAAAAGCCGCTGCCGAGGATGCGATCATCGCGAGTGCCGACCGCGCGCTGGTGATCCTCGACAGCCTCGGCAAGACCGGTACGACCGTCGGCCTGAGCAGCCGGTTCGGCGGTGTCGACATCCGTTCGTGCGCCGAGAGCGACGGCAAGTTTGCATGCTCCGCCGTCCAGAACGTGCCGCCGGGCGGCACGGCAACGTTCGACTATCCGTTCCTCGTTGCGATCGGAAGTCCCGCGATGTCGTTCTCCGTCCGCTTCTTTGACGAGGCGGACGATCCTGCGAACCCCACCGCTTACATCACTCTGCAGGAGAACCCGCCGCCGCCGAAGAACGACTTTACCTGGGGGCTGACAGGATCGGTCGGATCGAAGCGCGATCCGGTCCTCACGACGACGAAGGCGGAATTGTGTGGTCCGTTCTTCGCGTGCGTCGAGGGACACAAGAATCGAATCAACGGCGCGGCGCGATTCGACTTCAAACAGAAGATTCTGAATTTCGTCGAAGCTTCGGCGTCGGTTCAGCTTCGGGACGGTGACTTCGGAACGAAGGAAGCTCTCTTCAAGGACGACCCGAAGCCTCGCGATCAGGTCGTCACGATTCCGAGATTCCAGTTCAACGTCTACTCCGAAATCGGCCTCAATCTGCAGTTCGGCCGGTTCACGTTCGCCGAGCCGCTGAACAAAATCGCGATCAGCGAGTCGGGCGAAGGATTCCGTCTCCTGTTTCGCAACATCGGGGCGTCTTACATCGTCAGACGCGAGAGCCTCAGCGGCCTGGCCGCGGACCGTGAGAATCGCGACAGCACGGTCGCCGTGCTGCAGCTCTCGAATCTTCCGGTGTCGAAGGGCGGACCGGTTCGCTCGATCAGTCTCATCGCGCTGCGCGGAGAGGACAAGACCCCGATCACGACGAGTCCGGAAACGGAAGCAATCTCGAAGACGCCTTACGTCTACAGTACCTATGGCGGCGAGCTGCGATATGCGATTCCGCTGATGCACGTCAACGGAACCGCTGGCGGGTTCTGGAGCGAGCGCGACGCGGCCGTTGACGGGATCGATTGCACGCTCACCGGCCCGGTCTGCAATGGCAAAGGAAACGTGTGGATGGTGACGGCGACGCGCTCATTCGCAATCGACACGAAGAATCGCGCACGCCGGGCGTTCGCGCTGTCGTGGGCCGAGGGAACCGCGGACAATCCCGCGACGACGAACCGGGACGAGGGTTACATCGGCGAGCGCAGCTCGTTCACACCCGATCTCATCTTCATGTCGTCCTTTGTCGCGACGCTGAACAAGTTCGATCGCACGCTCACGGAGCCGATTCCCGCGACATCGCTTCCGCCGTTCGGTCTCGGCGGCGGTCTCTCGAACAAGCGCTATCGCTCGTTCAAGTACGTGGAGAACGCGTTCTCGCCGCTGCTGGTGATCGTGCGCGACTGGCTCGGCGTCTCGGATGCCGACATCGCCGGCTATCAGACGATCCTCACGTATCACGACTATCGTCTGCGCCGCGCCCTCGAGAACGAGCGCGACCTCGGAAGGGAATTCGACATCGAGTTCCAGCTCGAATCCCCGAAGGGTGTGAAGACGTTCATCCGCGGTGGCTATTACAAACCGGGAGATGCCGTGAAACCGTGGCTGGAGGATGACGTCTGGACCGTGGCCACCGGCATCTCGATCAGCATGTGATGTTTCAGCGCGCACGAGCCGCCATCGCACAGAAGCCGTTCGACTGGCTTGCGGCAATTCTGCTGTCGTGGCTCGTGCCGCTCGGCCTCGCAGGGACCGTATGGAAGCTGACCTATCGCGTCAGCCTGTTGTTCTGGATCGTTCCGATCCTCCTGCTCCTGCCGCGCTTCGTGATGCGCACGAAGCGCGGCGATCCGCGACGGCGGGCGATGCTCATCACCAGCCTTTACATCACCGTCGCCGGCGGCGTGCTCGATCTCGTGTTCGGCGCGCAGATCCTGATGTTCGATCCGCACGGCGATTACATCGCCTGGCTGCACGGGGTCGGGCGAAACGCCTGGATCCCCATCGAGGAAATCTTCTCTACATCCTCGGCGGCGTGGCCATCGTGCTCGCGTACTTCTGGGCCGACGAGTTCTGGCTCGATCGTTATCACTCCGCTGCGACGATTCCGCCGCAGAACCGCATCTTCGTTCTGTCGCCGCCGACCGTCTGGATGGGCATCGCGCTTCTGGTCGCGGGATTTGTGTGGTCGTGGATTCTGCGCGGCAGCTTTCATTTTCCCGAGTACTACGTCTTCCTCGTCCTCGTCGCCTTCGTCCCCGCCTCCACGTTGTATCGCTCCGTCGGTGAGCTCGTGAACTGGCGCGCGTTCTCGTGGACAGCGCTCTGGGTGCTGCTCACCTCCGCGATCTGGGAGGTCACGCTCGCCCTGCCGCGAATGTGGTGGGGCTATTGCGATCGGGCGATGATCGGTGAGTACGTCGACGCGTGGCAACTCCGCGAGTGGAAATACCCGATCGAGGCGCTGCTCGTCTGGATCGTGGTCACGTTTTCGTGCGTGCTCACCTATGAAGCCGTGAAGTCGTATCAATCCGACGTGCGACCCGGGAAGGAGCGTTTGTTCGGGACAAAGTGACTCGGGATGTGGGGCGAAACGACGCACGATGGCATCATCGATCTGTGCTGCGCCGCCTCCTTCCGGTGACCACGACGATCGTCGTCACGCTGCTGATGGCGTTCGATCGCGGGCCCACGCTCGAGCTGCCGGTGCGCGATCTGGCCATGCGATCGCTGCCGAAAAAGGCGGCCCAGGCGACGGTCGTCGTCGCGATCGACGAGCGTTCACTGCGCGAGATCGGACGCTGGCCCTGGCCGCGCGGCGTCCTCGCGCAGCTCGTCGATCGTGCCGCGAGCGCCGGCGCGAAGGCGGTCGTCCTCGACATCCTGCTCGCCGAGCCGAGCGACGGCGATGAGGCGCTCGCGATGGCGATGAAACGCGTTCCGACCATCGCCGTTTCGGTGCTCGTCGAAGGCGAACAGTGGATCGTGCCCGCCGCGAAATTGCGCGAGTCCGCGGTCGTCGCGCACGGCAACTTCGAGCTCGATCACGACGGAATTCTCAGGCGTTTTGCCTCGACGAAGCAGGATCGCGACCGCAGCTACACCGCGCTCTCGATCGAAGCGGCATCGATTCTCGGCGCCACGTCGATTCCCGTCGGCCGCTCCGTCGCGCCGGCGTTTCGCACGCGTCCGCGCGAGATTCCGCAGGTCAGCGCGGCCGACGTTCTTCGCGGACAAAACATCTCGAAGCTGCGCGGCCGTCTGGTGTTCGTCGGCCCGACAGCGCTCGGTCTCGGCGACCGCGTGCTCACTCCCGTTTCGACGACGCGCGCTCCCGATGCAGGCGTCACGGTCCATGCCGCCGCGGCGGAAGCCCTCTTGCGCAACGAGCGCATTCGCGATCTTCCGCCGATCGTTTCCGGCCTCGCCGCGGGCCTTCTCGTCGCGTCGATTCTCGTCGCGAGAAATCGCGAGCGCCGCATGCGCATCGGCATCGCCGCGGCGCTTCTCATCGCGGTCGCCATCGGCGGTTATTGGCTTCTCTCGATTTCTGGCATCGCGGTTCCATTCGTGATCCTCATGCTCACCGTGACACTGGCCGCCGCGGGCGTCGAAACGACTCTGATGGGCACGTCGCTGAAAGAGAGCGGCGTGCGGCTCGAGGAGATCGCGACGCGACTCGCCGAGCAGCGCGCGCAGGACGTCGAGTCGAAGCGCATCCTCGCGCACGAGCTCAAGACGCCGCTCGCGTCGATGCGCAACCTCACGCAGCTCCTCGGCGACTTCGAGCTCTCACCGAACGAACAGAAGCGCGTCGCGCGTCTGCTGCAGTCGGAAGCGGGGAAGCTCCAGTCGATGGTCGATGCGCTTCTCGATCTCGAGCGTCTGCCGCTGCGCGACTTTCGCGCCTCCTCTTCCGTCACAGACCTCGGCGAGCTCGTTCGCGCGCGCGTCGATCTGCTTCGCGCGAGCGTCGCGCGTCCGGTTCTCATTTCCGTTTCGGAGGATGTCTTCGTGCGTGCTGATCCGATCCTGATCGAACGAGTCGTCGACAATCTCGTCGGCAATGCCATCAAGTACGCACCGGCGCCGCAGCCGATCGAAGTGAGCGTGCGACAAACATCCGACGTCGCCATACTCGAAGTCGCGGATCGCGGTCCGGGTATCGCGGCCGAGGAGCGCGAGCGAATTTTTCAGCGATTCTTCCGCGGTGCGACCGCCGCCGGAACAGAAGGCCTCGGGCTCGGACTGTCGCTCGTCGCCGAAGTCGCGCGATGGCATGGCGGCAGCGTGACGGTCGATCGATCGGCGGCCGGCGGCGCGGCGTTTCGATTCATGCTGCCCGTCGCAACAGGAGGCGCGTGATGGCATCGGTGCTCGTGGTCGATGACGACGCCGGCATTCGCGAGAGCGCGGTGATGGCGCTGCGCAAAGTCGGACATCGTCTGTACGAGGCCGAGGATGCGGTGACGGCGCGACGGCTGCTGAAGGAGCATCGCGTGGACGTCGTCGTCAGCGACATCTACATGCCCGGCGAGGACGGCATCACGCTGCTGAAATCGATCGCGACCGGCGACGACGCGCCGCGCGTGATTCTGATGACCGCGCGAGGGACGATCGAAACGACCGCGCTCGCGCAACGCATCGGCGCGTTCGATTACCTCGCGAAGCCTTTCGATCTGAATGATCTGATCGATCGCGTCGCGGCAGCGGCGAAGCGCGGTACGCCGGCGCAAGCATCGATCGAGGAGCCACCGCCATCGCGAATCATCGGCACGCATCCGTCGATGATCGAGATGTACAAGGCCATCAGCCGCGTCGCGCCGCTCTCGGTTCCGGTCGTGATCCTCGGCGAGAGCGGCAGCGGCAAGGAGCTCGTCGCGCAATCGATTCA
>Ga0075425_100001819_pt1 | contig 20997 bp, 21 predicted proteins | sample SoiMethybrSBSTD4_FD_75300 | JGI IMG/M metagenome (GOLD analysis project Ga0075425, IMG submission 75300) | Bulk soil microbial communities from a Populus tree surrounding site in Tennessee, USA - Soil MetaG P. TD hybrid SBSTD4 | ecosystem: Environmental > Terrestrial > Soil > Tree plantation... | reverse complement strand
CTGACGGTGTACGCGACAGACGAAGGACCGAAGGTCAACGTCGAACCGCCGGCGCCTTCCAGCCGCGCGCGCGGCCGAGGGACGTTCGGGCCGCCGCCGCTTGCGGTGTCGTGGAGTCTCATGCGCGGTCCGGCGGCCGTGAAGTTCGAGAACGCGAAGCCGGCGATCGACAAGGAGAACGGCGGCAAGGCGACGACGACCGCGTACTTCGGCGCGCCGGGCGAGTACGTCCTGCGCATCCAGGGCAACGACGCCACCGGCGACGGCGGCGGTGGATTCCAGTGCTGTTGGACCAACGCGCACGTGCGCGTGACGGTGAAGCCGGCGAACACCGGCAACAACTTCTAAGGAGTGACGCTCATGTTCACGACGTATCTGATGTCGTTCTTCGGAATGGCCGTCGCCGCGGTGTCGGCGCTGACGCTCTTCTACGCCGTCGATCACTTCGACGCGTACTGGACGGACGAGTCGAGGAACGTGACAACGAGTACGTCGCGAAACGCGGCCTGATTCGGATCGACCGGGGTGACCGGCGTCACGCCGTGCGAGACCTTGCGGTCCTCGAGCAGCGCGGCGTCGAGCGGCTGGGTGAGCGTGAAGTCGCCCAGCGTCCGTCCGTCAGGCCCATGGATTGACGTCGTGCCGCTCGCGATGTTCTTCCGATCGACCAGCAGCACCAGCACGTAGTCGACGCCGTCGCGGTGCAGTCCCTCCGGCGTCGGTCGTCCGTCCTCGCCCGGCCTTGCCTCGATCCGGAACTGATGAACCTCGACCTTCCATGATTCGGTCTGCGGGGCAAGACCGCCGAAGACCGCCGTGCAAAACGCCAGAATCGTTCGCAGGGTCTCGCCGGCCGCGACTGCGTCGGTGATCGGATCGAACCATCGCGCGATCCCGCCGTGGATCGGGTTGTAGTCCGTGGACTGGTAGTGGGGTTGATGCTCCAGCCGCCGGGGCATTCCGTCTTTATCGACCGCGAACACCGCGTGGCGCCGGCGCCGGTAGCGGCCGCCGTCGGCCATGTAGGTATCGACCGACAGGCGGTTCCAGCTGTCGGCGAACGCCGCCCAGTCCGCCAGCGTCCCGAACTGCTCGAGGCTCGCCTTCATCGTCGCGCCGCCGACGAAGGCGAATGCTTCGCGCGCGATCGCTGCCTGGAGATCGGCCGCCGGAGATGCGATCGTTCTGCTCACGTCTCTGCTTACAATATGCCGCATGAGACGTCTCTGCGCCATCGCCTTCGTCGCGATTCTGGCGTTCTCCTCCGGGCCATCGGCACAGTCGCCCCAGGCTCATTGGGTGACGACGTGGAAGACGGCGCTCGTCGGGCGTCCACCGTACCCGCCGCCTGATCCGGCGGCAACCACGCCGGCGCCGGCCGCGGCGGCGCGCGTTCCGTTTCCGAACAATCAGACGCTGCGCCAGATCGTCCACACGTCAATCGGCGGCGATCGCGTGCGGGTCGTTGTGAGCAACGCGTTTGGCGCAGCGCCGTTGTCGATCGGGGCCGCGTCGATTGCCCGTCGCGATCACGATGCGGCGATCGTCGCGGGGTCTGGCCGTCCGTTGACCTTCGGCGGCCGTGCCGCCGCGGTGATTCCTGCCGGCGCCGCCGTGGTGAGCGACGCCGCCGTGATTGCCGTCGCGCCGTTTTCCGACCTCGCTGTCGATCTCTTCGTGGCGAGCGATACGAGCGGACAGACGATAAGCATTCATCGCTCGGCCGCGCAGACGAACTATCTGGCATCGGCGGGGAACCAGGTCGGCGCGGCGGATCTGCCTCAGGCGGCGAAGATTCCGTCGTGGTTCTTCCTGGACCGCGTCGAGATCGCCACCGGCGATCGTACGATCGGCATCGTGACGCTGGGCGACTCGATCACCGACGGGACCGGATCGACCATCGACACGAACCGGCGGTGGCCCGACGTGCTGGCTCGCCGGCTCGGCGCAAGGAGCGGCGTGCGGACGGCGGTCATCAACTCCGGCATCGCGGGGAACCGTGTGCTCGCCGAGCAGCAAATCGAGTTCGGTATCAACCTTCTGGCGCGGTTCGACCGCGACGTCATCGTCCCCGCCGGAGTCACGCACGTCGTCGTGCTCGAAGGCATCAACGACATCGGTCTTGCCCGCGAATCCCCGACGCCGACGGCCGAGGACATCATCGCCGGCCACAGGCAGCTGATCGAACGCGCGCACGCGCACGGACTGACGATATACGGTGCGACGCTGACCCCGTTCGAAGGCGCGGCGTACTACACCGCTGTCGGCGAAGCGAAACGCGCCGCCGTCAACGCGTGGATTCGGACGAGCCAGGCGTACGACGGCGTCATCGACTTCGACGCGGCCGTGCGCGATCCCGACAACCCGAAGCGATTCCTCCCGAAATACGACCGCGGCGATCACCTTCATCCCGGCGATGCGGGCTACGAAGCGATGGGAAACGCCATCGAGCTCGCGCTATTCGGCACCTCACCCATGACGCAGACCGGAACGCTCACATACCCCGTCGCGAAAAAAGGCGACGTCGTCGACGACTATTCGGGAAAGAAGGTGGCCGACCCCTACCGGTGGATGGAGGACCTCGACTCGCCGGACGTGAAAGCCTGGGTCGACGCCGAGAACGCGATTACGCTCAAGTACCTGGATTCGCTTCCGCAGCGCGACGCATTCAAGAAGCGGATTACGGAGCTCTACAACTACCCGCGCGTCAGCACGCCGTTCTTCGAAGGACGCCACTGGTTCTTCTCCCGCAATACCGGTCTGCAGAAGCAGGCCGTCGTCTTCATGCGCGAGACGCTCGCCGGCCAGGAGAAAGTGCTGATCGATCCGAACGAGATTTCTCCGGACGGCACGACGTCGCTGGCGAGCTATGTGCCGTCGCCCGACGGCCAGCACGTCGCGTTCGGCCTCGCTGTCGGCGGATCGGATTTGGAGACGTTTTACGTCAAGGACATCACGACCGGGAAGCAGCTGGCGGACGAGATCAAATGGATGAAATTCACCGGCGTCCAGTGGACGAAGGACGGAAAGGGATTCTTCTACAGCCGGTTTCCGGAACCGCCGCCGGGCAAAGGGCTGCAGGTCGCCGATCGCGATCAGAAGATCTACTACCACCGGCTCGGGACGACCCAGGACGCGGATCCGATGCTGTACGAACGGCCCGATGTCCCGACGCTGTTCGTCGATCCGCAGCTGGACGAAACCGGACGCTATCTGCTGATTTACACGAACCTGGGCACGAGCGAGAAGAACGAGCTGTTCGTCAAGGACCTCGGCGATCCGCTGAAGCCGAAGATCGACGCGCCCGTCCGGCCGCTGTATCCCGGACACACGGCGGCGTACGAACCGCTCGGCGTTGTCAACGGCCTGTTGTATCTGCGCACGGATCGCGAGGCGCCGAACAGCAAGGTCGTCTCGGCCCCGATCGGCAGGCCCGATTTCGCCAACTGGAAAACGATCGTCCCTGAAGCGAAGAGCGCGATCGATTCGGCGCACATGATCGCCGGCAAGATCGCGATCAACCGCATGGTCGACGTCGCGAGCGAAGTGACGTTCTACAGCCTCGACGGATCGAAGGCGATCGACATCACGCCGCCGGGCCTGGGGACGATCTCCGGTCCGTTCGGGCGTTTCGATCGCGGCGACGTCTTCTATCAGTTCACCTCGCCGCTGTCGCCGACGACGGTCTATCGCTTCGACACGGCGACGGGGAAGAGCACGCCGTTCGAGCCGCCGAAGCTGACGTTCGATCCGGCGCCGTATCTGACGGAGCGCGTGTTCTTCACGTCGAAGGACGGCACCCGCGTGCCCATGTTCATCACGCGCCGGAAGGATCTGAAAAAAGACGGCCGCAATCCGACGATGCTTTACGGCTACGGCGGATTCGACATCTCGACGAACCCGACGTTCCGGAGCGACATTCCGGCGTGGCTCGAGCAGGGCGGCGTGTGGGCGACGGCGAACATGCGCGGCGGGAGCGAGTACGGCGAAGCGTGGCATCACGCCGGTATGCTCGAGAAGAAGCAGAACGTGTTCGACGACTTCATCGCCGCAGCCGACTACCTGGTGCGCGAGAAGTACGCGTCGCCGCAGACGCTCGGGATCATGGGCGGATCGAACGGCGGCCTTCTGGTGGGAGCGGTGATGGAACAGCGGCCGGATCTGTTTGCCGTCGCGCTGCCGGCCGTCGGCGTGATGGACATGCTGCGCTACGACGAGTTCACCGCCGGAGTCGGCTGGGTGACGGAGTACGGATCCGCGAAGGATCCGAAGGCGTTCGACTATCTGATCACGTACTCGCCGCTGCACAACGTCAAGCCGGGGACGTGTTACCCGGCGACGCTTGCGACGACGGCGGATCACGACGACCGCGTCGTGCCGAGCCACACGTTCAAGTTCATGGCGGCGCTGCAGGCCGCGCAGTCCTGCAGCAAGCCGGTCCTCGTGCGGATCGAAACACTCGGCTCGCACGGTTACCGTCCCGTCGACAAGCGCATCGCGGAGCTCGCGGACGAGTGGGGCTTCGCGCTGGCGAACATGAAGCGGTGAGCGGCGACGCCGCCGCCGTTGAACGTCGTCGTCAACGCGCTTGCGGAGCAGGCGAAACGATGGCCGTATAATCGGCGGCACATGGATCGCAGGACGTTCCTCACCACGAGCAGCATGGCCGCGGCGGGCCTCGCGCTGAGCGGCTGCGCGACGAATCCGAAACCCAGCGGCGCGCGCCGGCGTTCGCCGGTGCATCTGGCGCCGGTGAACGCGTCGTGGGAGCGCATCATCCGCACGACGGTCGGTCTGCGGCCGCATCGCGATCCTGGATTCGTGCTGAAGCCCGACAGACTCGACGACAAGCTGCTCGTGCACAACTACGGTCACGGCGGCGCGGGCATGTCGATCGCGTGGGGCACAGGCCTCATGGCCGCGGAGTTCGCGACCGAGCATCAGTCGCGAAAGGCCGCCGTCATCGGCTGCGGCTCGGTCGGGCTGACCTGCGCAAGACAGCTGCAGCGCCGCGGCTTCGACGTCACGATTTATGCGGCGGCCGTGCCGCCGAACGTGACGTCGAACATGTCGCTCGCCGGCTTCACGCCGCTCTCCGGTCTCATCGTCAACGATCGGCGCACGCCGGAGTGGGACGCGCAGTTCATCCGGGCCGCGCAGATCGCGTATCGCCAGCTGCAGCTGATGGCCGGCCCCAACTTCGGCGTCTCGTGGGTGGACAACTATCAGCTGACCGACGATGCGCCCGCGGCGGCGCCGCCGCCCGCGCCGAACGCGCGCCCGAATCTCAACGAGGGACTGACGCCGGGCCGCGAGGTCCTGCAGCCCGGCGAGCATCCGTTCCCGACGAAATACGCGATTCGATCCCCCGAGATCCGGATCGAGCCCTCGGTCTATCTCGAGGCGCTGGTCCGCGACTTCGAGCTGTTCGGCGGAAAAATCGTCATCCGGAAGTTCGACGCGCCGCGCGATCTGGGGACGCTCGCCGAGCCGATCGTGATGAACTGCACCGGCCTCGGCGCGCGCGATCTGTTCAACGATCAGGAGCTCGTGCCGCTCAAGGGACAGCTCACGGTGATGGTGCCGCAGACGGAAGTGAACTACGGCACCAACGGCGGCGACCGCGCGCCGCAGGCGCCCGGAGGGTTGCCGATTCACATGATGCCGCGCAGCGACGGCATCATTCTCGGCGGCACGTCGCAGCGGGGCGTCTGGACGCTGGATCCCGACGAGAACGAGCGCAGGCGCGTCGTCGACGCGCACATCGCGGTGTTCAGCGGAATGAAGCGGTAGCGCCTATTCGAGTTTGCAGCGAATGTAGTGGTCGTCGTCGCCGAGCGTCATCAGGCCTGCGCGCTCGAGGCCGCTCAGGACGGCGCGGCACGTCGCTTCGGTCAGTCCGGTCTGCCGGGCGGCTTCGTCGGGACGAAGCTGCTCGCCGATTTCCATCCGCAGCAGCAGCTCTTCGAGGCGATCGAACGAGTCATTGGTCGTCAAACTCGTCGGTTTCATGTCCTCCGCCGGAAGCATCACCGAGCAGAACGGAGCAACCGACATGCCCGCACGGGGCGTGCGGCTGCGCGCGAAGTTCCGATGCGATTCAGGACAGACCGTGCATCCTCTACACCCCGGCGGTCCACCATGGCTGTGCTAAAATATTGATTATCAAGTCTTAATGGCGACATGTCCGAAGTGCATGGGGGCGCTGACTGAGAATCACAAATGCCCGCCGCGCACGCTTCGTCGCCTCACCGACGCGGTTTCCACCGTCGGCCTCGGCAGTCTGATCGGCGCCGTCCTCTGCTTCGCTGTTGAAGACCATCCCGCGGGTGCGCTGGTCGTTGCGGCCGCCGCGCTCGGCGGCGTCCTCGCGTCCGCAGTCCGTCAGGCAGTCAATCCACGACCGTAACGAAGCATAGGTTCAAGGTTCAAGGTTCAAGGTTCAGGGTTCAAGGTTCCGATCGACGTGAGAACCTTGAACTTTGGAACTCTTGAACCTTGAACCTCGAACTGTCTATGCGCAGTATCGACGGACCACGTCGCGGAGGAGGTCGAAGTCGATCGGTTTGGCGACCGTCGCGACCGCGCCGAGATCCTGCGCGCGTCGTTCGAGATCGATCGCGCCCGACATGACGGCGACCGGCACGCTGGCGACCGTCGGATCGCCGAGCTGCGCGCGCCGGAACTCCTGACCGCCAAGCCGAGGCATTGTCAGATCGAGCAGCACCAGGCACGGCGTCCGAGGCGCGCGCCGCCGCACCGTCCGCAGAAGATGGAGCGCTTCGAGACCGTCCTCGGCGCCGACCGCGTGGAAGCCTTCGCTCGCGAGGAACGACGCGAGCATCTCTCGCGTGTCGGTGTCGTCTTCGACGATGAGGATGTTGCCGGAGTCGACGGTCAGTTCAGCCACCGGACACCCATCCTTCAACTCGTGTGTATCAACTTGCGTGCCGTCCCGGTGGCATCCGCCCGCCGGGGAACGCCGCTGGCGTTCGACGGCAATCCGTGTCAGATTTCCACGCGATGGCCAGCGCGACTGCAACTATTTCGTACGCGGATTTCGAACGGGTCGACATCCGCGTGGGACGCATCGTCGACGTGCAGGACTTTCCGGAGGCGCGGAAGCCAGCATACCGCCTCCGGATCGACTTCGGGAAAGAAATCGGCGTGAAGAAATCGTCGGCGCAGGCGACCAAGTATTACGCCAAAGACCAGTTGATGCATCGACTTGTCGTCGCGGTCGTGAATTTTCCGCCCAAGCAGATTGGCCCTTACATGTCCGAGGTGCTGACGCTCGGCGTGCCGGACGGCGAGGGAGGGGTCGTGCTTCTCATGCCCGAGCGGGACGTGCCGCTCGGGGGGAAGATGTTCTAATCAGACGCACGACCGAGGCCGTGGTGAGCACGATCGCCACCACGATGCATCCGCTGACGATGTCGCGAACGAGGTCCGACTCGAGCCAGCGAAGGATGTGGGCGCCGTACCGGCGGGCGAAGACGGCCTCGAGGCCGAAGCGGGCGAGCCGGCAGACCGCCAGCGTGACGAAGAACGTCGGTCTCGGGACGTCGAGGGCGCCGGCCGCCAGGACGAACGGCGTGAAGGGGAACGGCGGCGGAATGAGATCGAGAACGGCGAGCGCGAGCGCGCCGCTGCGCTTGATGCGGGCGCGGATCCGTTCGAGGCGCCGCTCCGGGATGTGGCGCTCGAGACCCTTCTCGCCGATCTTGATGCCCATCCAGAACGTCAGCCAGGCGCCGGCGAGCGAACCGGCGGTCGCCAGCAGCGGTACGATCCACGCGGCATCCTTCATGCGCGCGGAGAGGATGATGACGACGGTGTCGATGCCGAAGGGCAGCGAGAAAAACAGCGTCGAATCGAGCGCTCCGAGCACGACGACGCCGGCGATCGACGCGAAGAACCCGATGATCCATGCCGAGAACGATCGCATTCGTCTGCCGAGTCAGGTAGCAATGAGCAGGCCACTGTGAGTGATCGCGATGGTTGATGAAGAACGTGAGCTCTGGCGCGAGAAGGATGTCACGTGCGTGATGATCTCGTGCTGCTCGGGCGCCGAACTCCAGCTCAGGCGAGGCGGGACGATCGTGCTGCGCGAGTTGTATCCGCTCAAGTCCGATCTCTACGAGCGCGCGCGAGAGCTGCGGTCAGAGTGGCAGGCGCAAGTGCGCGCGACATCCTGACCGATCCGTGCGGTTCGCGAGCGTCAGCGACCCGCCGTGCGCCTCGGCGATCTGACGGCTGAGCACGAGGCCGATGCCCGATCCGCCGGGCTTGGTCGTAAAGAACGGCACGAAGAGATTCGAGGCGTTCGGCAGTCCCGCTCCTTCGTCGTCCACGTACAGATCGAAGCTGTTCCCGTTGCGCGCCCAGCGCACGGCGACCGCGCCGGTGCCGCTGCCGGCTTCGAGCGATGCGTCCACGGCGTTGCGCACGAGATTGATCAGCAACTGTTCGAGCTGATCGGGATCGGCGCGCACGGTCGCGTCGCCGGGGCCGTCGCCGTTGACGGCGAGACGCGTCTCGACGCCGGCCACGCGCCTGACGACCGTGGGAATGTGCACCGTGTCGACGCGAGGCGCCGGAAGCTTCGCGAGCCGCGCGTAGGCGGTGGTGAATCGGCTCAAGGAATCGGATCGCGCGGCGATGACCGCGAGCCCGCGCCGCATGTCGTCGTTCCAGTCGGGCGGCATCGCCTCGCGCGAGAGGATCGACTCGAGACTGCCCGCGATCGACTTGATCGGTGCGAGCGAATTGTTGATCTCGTGACCGATGACGCGAATCAGGCGCTGCCACGCCTGCCGCTCTTCGTCGCGCAGCGGACGGCTGACGTCGGCGAGCACGAGCAGTTGATGCGGACGGCCTTCCTGCCGGAACGTCGTCCGGCGGACTTCGAAGCGGCCGGTCGATCCGGGAAAGGTCAGATCGGCGATGCGCGGCGAGGCGCCGTCCAGGCAGGCGTCGAGGCGCAGCGCGTCAGCGGTCTGTCCGAGGATGTCAGCCGCCGGCTTCCCGAGGAGACGCTCGCCCGCGCGGTTGACGAGGCGCAGGGCGCGGCCCCCGTCGAACGTGAAGACCGCGACGTCGATTTCGACCATCACCGTTCGCAGCAGCGCGCCCGCTTCGAGCGCGCCCAACCGCTGATCGTGCAGCGTCGACGCCAGGACGTTCACCTCGAGCAGGACGGCGCCCAGCGGATCGTCGCTCGCGGCGTCGGGCCCTGCGGCGCCGCGCGCGCGGATGGAGAAGTCGCTCTCGCGCAGCGCGGCGAGGAGATTCGACAGCGTCTGCAGCGGGAGCACCACGCGATGCCGCACGCTGAAGGAGCAGCCGGTCCAGACGCCGATGATGAGGACCGTCAGCGTCCACTGAACCTTGGGTGTGTAGTCGGCGGTCCAGAGCAGGATGAGGCCGACGACGGCGGCCGGAAGGCCCGCCGTCAGCGCGAGGATCAGGATGCGCTGGTCGAATCTGAGGCGCATGGACAATTGGTCATCTGATTATCCGGTCATCTGGTTGATTGATTTCAATCAACCGGACGACCGGACAACCCAGTAACCAATTATCTAGAGTCCGTAGCGCTGGAGGCGCCGGTAGAGCGCGCTGCGGCTGAGACCGAGCGCCTTGGCGGCCTGACTGACGTTGCCGTCGAACCGCGCCATCGCTTTTTTGATCAGGAACCCCTCGACGTCCTCGAGGCTCATCTCTTCGATGCGCGACGCGGCCTCTTTGTCGAGGCGCAGGCCCAGATCGCGCGGACGGATGGCGGTCGTCTGCGCCATCAGCACGCCGCGCTCCACCGCGTGATCGAGCTCGCGGATGTTGCCGGGCCACGGGTGGTCGAGGAGCGCCTGCAGCGCCTGCGATTCGAAGCCGGTGATGTTCTTCCGGTAGCGCTGCGCGTGCTGCTTGAGGAAGTGCGTCGCGAGCGCCGGGATGTCCTCGCGGCGCTCGCGCAGCGGCGGCAGCGGAATCTCGATCGTGTTGAGGCGGAAGAGCAGATCCTGACGGAAGCGTCCGCCGGTCACTTCGTCGCCGAGGCTCGCGTTGGTCGCCGACACGATGCGCACGTTGACGTGGCGCGTGCGCGACGATCCGACGCGCTCGAAGTCGCCGGTTTCGACGACGCGGAGCAGCTTCGGCTGCAGATTCAGCGGGACGTTCGCGATTTCGTCCAGGAACAGCGTGCCGCCGTCGGCGAGCTCGAACCGGCCGACGCGGTCGTTCTTCGCGTCGGTGAACGCGCCCTTGACGTGGCCGAACAGCTCGCTCTCGAAGAGCGCGTCCGCCAGGCCGCCGGCGTTCACCGTCACCAGCCCCTTGCCCGACCGGCCCGAGACGGCGTGCAGCGCCTGCGCGACGGTGCCCTTGCCCGTGCCGTTTTCGCCGGTGATCAGCACGTTGGCTTCCGACGGTCCGACGCGCGCAATCAGCTCGAGCACCGGCCGCATGGACGCCGCTTCGGCGATAAGCATCGGCCGCGCGTCCGGTTTGAGCGATCGGTTCTCGGCCTCCAGGCGGTGCTGCACGCGCAGCGCGCGCGCGAGCTCGACCTGCGTGCGCAGGATCGTGAGCAGCCGCGCGTTCTCCCACGGCTTCTGTACGAAGTCGCGCGCGCCGCGGCGCATCGCGTCGACGGCGAGGTCGACCGATCCCCACGCCGTCATGACGACGACCGGCAGCGCCGCGTCGCGGCGCCGCAGCTGCGAAATCAGGTCGAGGCCTTCCTGGCCCGACGTTGTGTCGCGGGTGTAATTCAGGTCCATCAGGACGGCGTCGAAGTCGGTCGAATCGACGGCGTCGAGGATCGCGGCGGGCGAGCCCGCGGACTCGAGCTTGTAGCCCTCGCTCTTGAGGAGCAGACGCAGCGCCTCGAGGACGTCCGGCTGGTCGTCCGCGATGAGCAGACGGGGCGCGTCGGTCGCCGGTCGCCGGTCCCCGGTTGCCTGCCCGGACATCTCGCGTTCATCAGACGCCTGAAAGCGCTCGACGGTTGGCGGCATGGCCACCGGTTCGGTCGTATGCGTGCTAATCATCGACAACCCATCCATCGCGCAGTTGAATGATGCGCGTGCCGTAGGACGCGTTCACTTCCGAATGCGTGACTTGCACGATCGTCGCGCCCGCTTCGTTCAGCGAGCGGAACAGCTCCATGATTTCCTTGCCCTGGGCGGTGTGCAGGTTCCCCGTCGGCTCGTCGGCGAGGATCACCTGCGGATTCGCGATCACCGCGCGGGCGACGCCGACCAGCTGCTGCTGCCCGCCCGAGAGCTGGTTCGGATAGAGGTCCTTCTTGCCGACGATCTGGAAGCGATCCAGGATGTCGGCGACCATGCTCTGACGATCCTTCTTGCTGACGTTGCGGTACGAGAGCGGAATCTCGAGGTTCTCGTATACCGTCAGGTTGTCGAGAAGGTGATAGCTCTGGAACACGAACCCGATGTGCTTCTTGTGCAGCTCCGATCGCTGCTTCGGATTCAGGCGGTGGACCGGCTGGTCCATGAAGTAATACTCGCCGGACCACGCGCTGTCGTGCATGCCGAGGATGTGGAGCAGCGTCGATTTGCCCGCACCCGACGGCCCCATGATCGAGACGAACTCGCCCTCTTTGATGTCCGCGTTGATCCGGCGCAGGACGAACGTCCGTCCCACGCCGTGCGGATATGACTTTTCTACGGCCCGAAGTGATATCAGCATGCTGAAAGTCTGAACTTCCGACTTTCGTTACTCCGTCACCGCCATTGCCATCCGCTCTTCGACGATCCGTCCGTCGAAGAGGTGAATGCTGCGCTCGGCGTGGCGCGCGTAGCGCGGATCGTGCGTGACCATGCAGATCGTCGCGCCGGCCGAATGGAGCTCCTTCAGCAGATCCATCACCGCCTCGCCGCTGCGCGAGTCGAGGTTTCCGGTCGGCTCGTCCGCGAGCAGGATGAGCGGCTCGCCGGCGACCGCGCGCGCGACGGCCACGCGCTGCTGCTGACCGCCCGAGAGCTGGCTCGGGAGGTGCTTCGCGCGATGCGCCATGCCGACGCGTTCCAGCGCCGCTTCCACGCGCTGGCGGCGCTCCGCTGACTTCATTCCGCGGTAGGTGAGCGGAAGTTCCACATTTTCGAAGACCGTCAGGTCGCCGATCAGATTGAAACTCTGGAAAATGAATCCGATTTCCCGGTTCCGGACGCGCGCGCGCTCGGAGGCGGGGAGTTCCGCGACGGGGCGGTTGTTCAGGAAGTACTGGCCCTCGGTCGGCGAATCGAGCAGGCCGAGAATCGAGAGCAGTGTCGACTTGCCGCAGCCCGATGGCCCGGCGATCGACACGTACTCGCCCTTCCCGATCTCCATGTGGATGCCGGCCAGCGCGTGCGTTTCCACTTCGTCGGTGAAGAAGACCTTCGTCACGCCTTCCAGTTTGATCAGCGCCGGTCGGGCTTCAGCCATCGCTCTCTCCTCGTTAACGATTCGTTTGCGCTCTGCGCGGCGCGCCTTCCGAGGCCCGCCGACGTGCCGACCAGGGTCGGCTCCCTATTTCAGTCTGATACGGTCGTAGGCGTCGTACGCCGACATGTCGGACAGAATCACCTGATCGCCGACTTTGAGCCCCGACAGCACTTCGACGGTGTTCACAGAGTTGCGTCCCAGCTTGACCTGCACACGCTCGGCGGTCGCGCCGTCCTCGAGAATCTTGAACAGGCCGATCGTGCTCTGCTCCTGCCCGAACGCGGGACGTCCCATGTAGACGACGTCGTTCATCTGTTCGAGCTCGATGGTGCCGTCCACGCTCAGATCCGGCACGGCGCCTTTCGGCAGTTCGCCGGGCAGCGTCACGTCCACCGTGCGCGTGCCGTTGATGACCGACGGATCGATCCGCGCGACGCGCCCTTCGACGATTCCGAAGCGCGTGTCGACGGTCGCTTTCTGTCCGAGCTGGACGTCCTTCGCCTGCGTTTCAGCGATCTTGATCTCCGCCTTCAGACGGCTCGGATTGGCGACGCGCGCCAGCTTCTCGCCCGGCGCCACCTGCGCCCCTTCCTCGACCGGCACGAGCTGCAGCGTTCCTTCGAGACCCGCGTGCACCTTCAGGTCGTTCTTCTGTTGCTGCGCGAGGTGCAGGACCGCGCGCGCCTGATCGACCGCCGACTGCTGCACGGCGAGCTGCGCCTTGGTGGAGTCGGTCTTGCTCGCGAGCTGATCTCTCGCGATCTGCGCGCTGACGCCGAGCGACTCGGCGTCGACCTGCGATTGCCGCAGCACCAGGTCCGATACGAGCTTGTCCTTCGCGAGCGCTTCGTTCATCTGCGCCTGCATCTTTGCCTTGTTGAAATCGGCCTCGGTTTTCGCCGCCGCCGAGCGCGCCTGCAGCAGATCGTTGGACAGCTGCACTTTCAGGTTTTCCAGCGCCGCCAGCGTCGCCTGCAGCTTCAACTCGGCATCCTGCAGCTGCTGCTCGAGCGTCGGGTTGCTCAGCTCGAGGATCACGCTGTCCGGCTTCACCTTCGTGCCAGGCCGGAGCAGAATCTTCTCGACGCGGCCCTGCGTCGTCGCTGGAATCCAGCGGATGTCCTCGGGCGTCAGCGTGCCGAGCCCTCGGACTTCGCGCTTGATGTTTCCGCGTTTGACGGTGTCAGGCCACACGACGGCGCGTTCCACTGTCGGCGCCGCCGGCTTCAATCGCGAGAGACCGACGCTGACGAGGGCGACCACAAGGAGCGCCACGCCGGCATAGATCCCCTGACGAATCCGCTTTTTCTTGAGATTGGACGGGCGAGCTATATCCATGGTTGTTTTACGGAAGTTGTGAGCTTAGACGGAACCCGCGACGAAAACGATCGCCTCACGTGAGGGGCAATCACCGCGCCAGAACGCCTGTGGTAGATTAAGCAATTATACTGCAGCAATTTACGGCTCGAAGAAAACTCGCAGAGAACTTGGAGAACCGTCCGCTTGTGGGACGGGCAAATCCCAGAATCGAAGGAAACGAATGACCGTAAGTGATCGCGCCGGACTCGCCGATACGCGGGAGCCGCGGTTATCCGCTCTGTCGATCGCTCGAGCTTACGCCAGCAGATTTCGGAGCGACCCGAAAGCGCCCCCGCGCGTGCTGATCGTCGACGATGAAGAGCCGGTACGCCGGTTCGTCGAGCGCGTGCTCCAGGAAGCGGGTTATGAAACGTCGGTCGCGAGCGACGGCGCCGAAGCGATGGAAGTCGCGGCCAAGCTCGGCGGTATAGACCTGCTTGTCACGGACGTGATGATGCCGAACATGCTCGGCGACGAGCTCGCGCGGCGGCTCCGTCAGAGCGAGCCGGACCTGAAGGTCCTGTACATCACCGGCTATTGCGATCGGCTGTTCAAAGAAAAGATCACGCTCTGGGAAGCCGAGGCGTTCCTCGAAAAGCCGTGCACCGTTGCCGGCTTGCGGGAGGCGGTGTCCCTGCTGCTTTACGGCCGCGTCGACGGCGAGCCGCCAACCACCGCCTGATCTCCTCTGCGTGACCGGCCGCGTCTGCTGACGTGCTCTTCGAACAGCATCGGTGGCGGCGCGCCGCTCGGCGTCAGCGCTCGCGCCAGCGTCGTCAGCGCGTCGACCAGGTGCTGGCGATCCGCGGGTCTCAGCGACGCGATGCCCGCGATCAGGCGTTCCTGCGCCGGCTGCGGCGAGCGGCGAAGCACCTGGCGCCCCATGTCGGTAATCGCCAGGCGCACGCGTCGGCGGTCGTCCTTGGAAGTCACTTTGGCGACGAGTTTTCGGCTGACGAGCCGCTGCACGACGACGGAGACGGAGCTCTGGTGCGTGAAGGTATGTGCCGCAAGCTCGTTGATCGACGCGCCGGGGAACGTGGCGACCTGCTGGAGCGCGAAGAGCTGCGCGGCGCTGAGGTTCAGACGCCGCTGCGTGTCGCGGCTCGACGTACGCAGAAACTGCACGATGCGGCGCAGCCCGTCGAGCACGGCGCGGACGTCGCTGGCAAAGCTCGGTGTATGGGAGCCCATGAGTTAAGCGTAAGGCTACCCGCCCCGCGTGTGCATTTCAAGATGCGGGTCGCGTTTCAGCAGATCCTGGATCGGGACGAAAGCGCGGCGATCGCCGAGTGCGACGCGCTCCTCGGCGCCGCGATCGTCGCGGCCGGTCCACCGATCCGCGATAAGCCGTGCGAGGTCCGTCGATGATGCACCCGCCCGCAGCGGACCGCGGAGATCCAGACCGCGCGCCGCGTACAGGCACAGGTACCACACGCCGTCGGCGGTGAGCCGGCTGCGATCGCACGTGCGGCAGAACGGCTCGGTCGTCGACGCGATGATGCCGAAAGTCGTGCCGTCTTTGAGCGCGTAGCGCTCGGCGGGCGCCGACGAGCCCGGCGGGGTCATCGGTTCCACCGGTCCGAAGGCGCCGCTCACCACCGCGAGCATGTCGGCCTTCGAGAAGACCCGTCCCGGCGACCATCGGTTCGCGCCGCCGACGTCCATGTATTCGATGAACCGCACTTCGCCGTTGACCGAGCGGCCATAGTCGATCAGGTCGATCAACTCGCCGTCGTTGACGCCGCGGATGATCACCGAGTCGATCTTGAGCGAGCCGTAGACGCGGCCGGCGGCCGCGATCCCGCGATGAACCGCGTCGAGCTGATCGAAGCGGGTCAGCGCCTTGAAGCGATCGCGCCGCAGCGTGTCGAGGCTGACCGTGATGCGGCCGAGTCCCGCCGCCTTCAGCGCGTCGATCTGATCCTCGAGGAGCACGCCGTTGGTGGTCAGCGCAAGGTCGGCGAGTCCCGGCTTCGACGCGATCATCTTCACCAGCGCCGGCACGTCGCGCCGGAGCAGCGGCTCGCCGCCGGTCAGCCGGATCTTGTCGACGCCGAGCGACAGAAACACGTCGACCAGCGCGCTCGTCTCCTCGAAATGCAGCACGTCCTCGCGCGGCAGCCAGACGTAGTCGTCCTCCGGCATGCAGTACTCGCAGCGCAGATTGCAGCGGTCGGTGACCGACAGCCGCAGATTGCGCAGCGGTCGTCCGAGGCGATCGGGGATCACAGCACTCGGAATTCTATGCGCCGCGAACCGGGAAGGAAAGGACGCGAGGCGATTTGCCCGTCGAACGCGGGGCTCCACCGGCCCGGCACCCGCGTGCCGCACGCGCCGCAGGCGCCGCCCGGGGTGATGTGGTAGCGCTGAATGTGATACCCGTAGCGCTCGACGAGCGTCTCGCCGCACGTGTGGCAGCGCGTGTCCTCGAGCGTGCCGACCCTGCCCGGCGTGTTGCCGGCGTAGACGTAGCGCAGGCCGCTCGCGCGGGCGATGTCTGCGGCGGCGAGCAGCATCTCCGGCGTCGTGTCCTCGGGCCCCGTCATCTTGTAGTCGCCGTGAAACGCCGTCACGTGCCACGGAATGTCGGGAGACACGCCTGCGACGAACGACGTCAGCCGCTCGAGCTCCTCGCGCGAGTCGTTGAAGCCTGGAATGAGGAGCGTGACGATCTCGACCCAGAAGTCCATCGCGTGCAGACGCCGAATCGTGTCGAGAATCGGACCGATCCGGCCGCCCAGCTCACGATAATGACGATCGTCGAAGCTCTTGAGATCGACTTTGTACAGGTCGACCCACGGCCGCAGATACTCGAGCACCTGCGGCGTGCCGTTGCCGTTGGACACGAAGCCGGTGGTCAGCCCCGAGGCTTTCGCCTCCTTGAAAACGGCGACGGCCCATTCGCTGGTGATGAGCGGCTCGTTGTAGGTCGAGACGATCACTTTCGCGCGCTGGCGCAGCGCGTCGCGCACGAGCGTCTCGGGATCGGCCTCGAGCGGCGGCGCCACCGCGTTCGGATCGCGAATGGCCTGCGACGTGACCCAGTTCTGACAGTACGCGCAGTGCAGATCGCACCCGAGCATGCCGAAGCTGTACGCCAGCGCCCCGGGATGGGCGTGGAAGAACGGCTTCTTCTCGATCGGATCGCACTGCACGCCGCCGACATAGCCCCATGGCACGCGCAAGCGTCCGCCGTCGTTGAATCGCACCTTGCACACGCCGACAGCGCCGTCCGGCAGCGGGCAACAGTGGCCGCACGCGTAGCAGCGCAGGCGCCCGTCAGGAAGCGTGTCGTAGAGTTCGCCGTCCCGCGTTTCGCGGGCGAGGACCTCAGCAAGAGCGGCCATTCGATTTCAGTGTAGCGCAGCCTTTCGGACTCGCCACTGGCACGCGTGTTGAGACGGCAACGGTGGAGGTGTGCATGCGGCGCGCAATGTCCGCCGTCGTTCTCTCTATCGTTGTCCTGTTGCCCAGTGTGGGCAATGCGCAGCTTACCGACGAGCCGGTTCTCGTCAACGGGCTTCACTTCTATCCGACGCGCGAATTCCGGATCTTCGACGCCACGGTGATGACTCAGGTGACGAGCTCGCAAGGAGGGTCGATCTACGTCGATTCCACGCTCGCGCCCAACACCGTCGTCTACGTTCCCGTCGGCGGCAAGACGATGCGTGCGTACCGCGTTGGCGAACCGGCGCCGATGCCGACCGCGGCGACCATCCAGCCGGCACGCATCCCGCCTCCAGCCGCCGTCTCCGAGGAACGCCCGGTAGCCACGGCCGGATCGACCGTGCCCGCCGCGGTGGGGACGACCGGCGCGAGCATCGTCGGGACGCGCGGGACCGCCGCACGGACGTCTGCCGCGCGGGGGAAGACATCGACCGCGCAGACCACGCTGCAGCCCGACGGCAACCAGGGTATCTGGATCGAGTACGAAGGCGCGCGGTATTTCGCGGACGGCGCCGCGGCGGTGTTGTCGGAGGCTCGATTCACGAAAATCGGCGACTATCGCGGATTCCCGGTATATCGCGCCGCTGACGACACCAGGACGAACCGGATCTGGGTGACGTCGGCGATCGACGGTCCGATCGCGCCGTTCGTCAAGAGGTAGCGTCCGCCGCCCCGCGCGCCCCGGCTAACGATCCGCTTCCCCACACCGTCTAAGGGGAAGCGATGAAGCACCAGCCGCTGCCGCTGGTCCAGGGGACTCTGGACCTCCTCGTCCTTCGCGCTCTCGTATCCGGGCCGATGCACGGATACGGGATCGCGAAACTCGTTCAGGAACGTACCGAAGGCCATCTCTCCATCGAAGACGCCGCTCTGTATCAGGCCCTCCATCGTCTGGATCGCCAGGGGCTCGTCGAAGCCGAGTGGGGTCCCTCAGAGAACAACCGGCGGGCGCGCTACTACACGCTGACGGCCGAGGGCCGCCGCCGTCTTCGCGAAGACACGGCGAACTGGCGCCGCTACGCCCGCGCAGTCGAGGCGCTGCTCGGAGAAGCGTGATGAAGCGCTTCTGGTATCTGCGCCGCGGCCGCAATCGCGTCGCGACAGAGCTGGACGAGGAACTCCAGCACCATCTCGACCTCCGGACCGAGGAGCTCGTCGCCGGCGGGATGCCGCCGGCGGATGCGCGCCGCGAGGCCGAGCGTCAATTCGGCGATCTCCGGGCGGCCCGCGAGTACTGCCGTCGACAGGACAACGAAAAGGACGATGCCGTGCGCCGACAACTGATGTTCGAAGACCTGATTCAGGACCTCCGTATCGGATGGCGCGGGCTGCTGCGGGCGCCGTTGATGACGATGATCATCGTCGGCTCCGTCGGTCTCGGCATCGGCGCGACGACGGCGATTTTCGCTGCCGTTGACGCGGCGTACCTGCGACCGCTCCCGTACAGCAATCCCGATCGGCTCGTACGCATTTACACGGATGCGCCGCCCAACAGGTTTCTGTTCTCCGTCGCCGACTACCTCGCCTTCACCGAACAGCAGAAGTCGTTCGAGCGCGTCGCCGGCTACACGAACCGTCCGATGGCGTACAGCGACGGTCAGGTCGCGGAGCGCGTCGACGCCAGGATCGTGACGTGGGGATACTTTGGCGTTCTCGGCATCCGGCCGGCGATGGGCCGCGACTTTACCGAGGCCGACGGCCGGCCGGGCGCGCAGCCCGCCGCACTGATCACCGCGTCCTTCTGGAAGGAGCGGCTGCACGAAAAGCCGGATGTTGTCGGGTCCCGCATCCGTCTCGACGGCGCCGATTACACCGTGGTGGGCGTGCTGCCGGCCGCTCTTGGTCCGCTCGAGCAGGGCCGCGCCTGCTTTCTTTCCGCCCAGTACGCCACACCACCGCGCAAAGGACCGTTCTTCCTGTGGATGCTCGGCCGGCTGCGCCCCGACGTGGACCGCGCGGCGGCGATTGACGAGCTGCGCGCGATCAACAGGCGCATGTTCCCGATCTGGCGGTCGTCGTATCAGGACGAGCGCGCGACCTGGGGAATGCTGGACCTCAAGACGTTCGTCGTCGGCGACGTCGGGACGATCGGCGGGCTAGCGCTCGTTGCCGTCGGACTCGTGTGGCTGATTGCCTGCGTCAACGCCTCGAGCCTGCTCGTCGCACGTGTGACGAGTCGGCGGCGCGAGCTGGCAGTACGCGCGGCACTCGGCGCATCGCGCGGCCGGGTGCTGCGTTATCTGCTCGCCGAGAGCCTGCTGCTCGCGACTGGTGCCACGATCGCCGGAATCCCTCTCGCGCTGGCCGGCGTGCGCATCGTCCGCGCATTCGGCGCCGCGTATTTTCCACGGACGGCCGAAATCGGCGTCGACGGCCCGGTGCTGTGGCTGCTGATCGGGCTGACGGTCGGGAGCGTGCTGCTGTTCGGTCTCGTGCCGGCCGTTCACGGCGGCGCCGAGAAGGCCGACGCGCTGCGCGAGTCGGGGCGATCGTCGACCGCGTCATCCGGTGTTCGGCGTCTGCGTCGCGTGCTGGTCGCCGGTCAGTTCGCGATCGCGACGCCGCTGCTCGTCGTCGCCGGTCTTCTGCTCGCGACCCTTTCGGCGCTCGGCCACGTCGACGTCGGTTTCGACACGCACAGCATCGTCGGCGGCGGTCTGTCGCTGCCGCCCGCGCAGTATCCCGATGCCGGCAGTCTGGTTACGTTCTGGGATCGGTTTCGTCAGCGCGTCGAGTCGTTGCCGGGTGTGGCGGGCGTCACGTTCAGCGACAGCCGGTTTCCCGATTCCCTCAACAACTTCAACAATTTCGAGCTCGAGGACGCGCCGACGCCGCCGGGCAAGGGGCAGCCCGTCGTGCCGTGGGTCGCCGTCGCGCCCGACTATTTCAAGGTCTTCGGTTTGACGCTGGTGGAGGGTCGCCTGCTCGACGAGCGCGACGCCGCCGAACAGAACGTGCTCTCCGTGGTCGTCGATCGCGCGTGGGCGCGGCGATTCTTTCCGAACGGCCGCGTCATCGGGCGGCGGATGATCGAGGGCGGCTGCACGACGTGTCCGCACACGACGGTAGTCGGCGTCGTCAGCAATGTGAAATACGTGGGCCTCGACAAGCCGGATCAAGGAACCGTGTACACCGCGCTCTCGCCCGCATCGCGGGTGAGCTTCATCAGCGTGCGCACGAGCGGCAACCCGTCCGCGCTCATCGGACCGCTGCGCCAGGTGGTGCGCGAGCTCGATCCCAATCGGCCGTTCTCGACCGTGGCGACGGTGGACGACCTGATCGACACCTCTTTGTCGGGGCGCCGTTCGCTGTCGGTTCTCGTGTCGGCGGTTGCGGCGGTGGCGCTGCTGCTGTCGGCGATCGGCATCTACGGGGTGATGGCGTACTACGTTCAGCAGCACTCGAAGGAGATCGCGATCCGCATGGCCCTTGGCGGCGGCCGCGGCGACGTGTTCCGTCTCGTCGTCGTGCAGGGCATGGCCGTCGTGACGGGTGGCGTCGCGATCGGCCTGATCGCATCGATGGCTGCAACGCGCGCGATGGCGAGCCTGCTGTTCGGCGTGAGCGCCGTCGATCCCGCCACGTTAACCGGTGTCGCGGCGATGATGACGGCCGTTGCGCTCGCCGCATGCGCGCTCCCGGCGCGACGCGCGATTGCCGTCGAACCGGCATCCGTCCTCCGCGACGAATGAAGAGCCCCGCGCGCCGCGCGTTGCTTCCCTCGCGTCGCTGTTCATC
>Ga0075425_100001817_pt1 | contig 20999 bp, 20 predicted proteins | sample SoiMethybrSBSTD4_FD_75300 | JGI IMG/M metagenome (GOLD analysis project Ga0075425, IMG submission 75300) | Bulk soil microbial communities from a Populus tree surrounding site in Tennessee, USA - Soil MetaG P. TD hybrid SBSTD4 | ecosystem: Environmental > Terrestrial > Soil > Tree plantation... | reverse complement strand
ACGGAGATCGGCTACCTGCACCGCTGCTTCGAGAAAATGTCCGAGCCGCACACGTATCAGCAGGTGATCCCGTTCACCGATCGTCTGAACTACTGCTCCGCGGTCATCAACAACGTCGGTTACTGCATGGCCGTCGAGAAGATGCTCGGCATCACCGCGCCGGAGCGCGCGCAGCACGTGCGTCTGATGCTCTCCGAGTTCTACCGCATCGCCGATCACATCGTCTGCATCGGCGCGAACCTCGTCGACCTCGGCGCGCTGACGAACTTCTGGTACCTCTTCCAGCCGCGCGAGGAGATCATCGCGCTGGCCGAGTCGTGCAGCGGCGCGCGTCTGCTGCCGACGTATCTGCGCATCGGCGGCCTGTCCGTCGACGTGCCGTCAGACTTCCTCGCGAATTCGCAGCGCATCGTGAACATGCTGCCGCGCTTCGTCGACGAAGTCGAAGCGCTGGTGATGAAGAACCGCATCTTCCGCGACCGCGCCGAGGGCGTTGGCGTGATCTCGCGCGAGGACGCGCTCGACTTCGGATTCACCGGCCCGTGCCTCCGCGCGACCGGAGTTCCGTTCGACGTCCGCAAATCGAATCCCTACCTCGGCTACGAGACGTACGACTGGGACGTGCCGATCGCCGAGGGCGGCGACACGTACGCGCGCTTCCTCGTGCGCTTCGAAGAGATGCGGCAGTCGCTGCGCATCATCCAGCAGGCCATCGATCGCAAACTGCCCGCCGGTCCGGTGATGGTCAACAATCCGTATGTGGCCCTGCCGCCGAAGGAAAAGGTCTACAACGAGATGGAATCGCTGATCTATCACTTCAAGCTGATCATGCACGGCATTCAGCCGCCGGTCGGCGAGGCGTACTTCCAGGTCGAGGGCGGCAACGGCGAGATCGGCTTCTACGTCGTATCGGACGGCACGAAGAATCCGTACCGCGTGCGCGTCCGTCCGCCCTGCTTCCCGATCTTCGAGGCGTACGGAAAGATGATCACCGGCCAGACGATCCCCGATGCGATCGCCACGCTGGGAAGCCTGAACATCGTCGCTGGAGAACTGGATCACTAGCATGCCGACCACACGAGTCTCTCCCGGCGTGATTCGCGTCGATCGCGAGCCGATGACGCTGACCGAGCGCACGTATCTTCCGCAGGTTCTCGGCGGGATGTTCCGCACGCTCAAGCACCTGATGAAGAATCTGGTGAACATGAAGCGCCTGCCGACGATCTCGTATCCCGAGGTCAAGCGCGTCTACTCGGAACGCTTCCGCGGGCGGCACATCCTCACCACGCGCGAGGACGGAACGACGCGCTGCGTCGCATGCTACATGTGCTCGACCGCGTGTCCCGCGGAGTGCATCACCATCGAGGCCGGCGAGGATCAGCGCACGCGCGAGAAGTTCCCCGTCCGCTACGACATCGACCTTCTGCGCTGCATCTTCTGCGGCTATTGCGTCGATGCGTGTCCCGAGGATGCGATCTACATGACGCGCGACTACGAGATGGCCATCGACACGCGCGCGCGCTCAGTCGTCGGTCTTCGCGATCTCGTCGTGCCGCCGAACTTCCCCGTCGAGCCGATGGGATGGCGTCCGTACTACGGCGGCATCAGCAAGCACGGCACGGCGGGCGGAACCGGACTCGGACAGGCGATCGCGCAGGCGCCGTACGAGGATGAGACGCCGCCGAATCCCGATGTGTTTCGCGGCCGCGCGTGATGCGCGGTTCGGGCTATGATCTCGAACGGGTCACTCAGTCCGAATGAAGCCACTCGACACCACGGTTGAAGAGGTCCTTCGCAAAGCAATCCAGTCCGAGGTCGAGACGCGCGTCTACTACCAGCGGATGGCGGAGCGCGCGGACTCCCCTGCCGTGCGCAAACGGATGATGGAGCTCGCGGATCTCGAGCTCGTGCATCGCGCGAAGCTCGAGCGGAAGTACCGCGAAATGGTCGGCGAGCCGCCGCCAGCGCCCGAGCCGGTGCAGGTCGAACTGCCGTCGGATCTCGTCCATCTCGACATCGCCAAAGCGCTGAAGCACGCCCTCGAGCGCGAGCGCGACTCGGAGAGCTACTTCCGATTCATGGCTGAGCGCGTTCCACCGACGACGGAGCTGGGACGTCTCTTCGTCGAGCTCGCCGAGACGGAGTGGAAGCACAAGACCGATCTGCAGGCCGAGTACGACGCCAGCGCGGGCCCGGATCAGTTCCTGATGGACATGTAGGTCCACAAAAACAATCAGGCGGGAGCGCCACGCGCGCCGCCCGCCTGATTGCTCTCTCTCATACAACACGCTGCCGGTTCTCGATCGGAGCGCTGTATGCCTGTGAAGTCTAGGCAGCCGGGGTGACCCGTTCGTTGGCGCGCGCAGAAAAAATCGTCAGCCGCATGCATTCCGACCGCTCGACATCAGCGCCGTATTCGTTGCAACGTCAAACTTCCGCAAAACGCTAAAATCGCGCTCCCAATGCTCGACTTGATTTACCTCGACAACAACGCCACGACGCCGGTCGCCGAGGAAGTGCTGGCAGCGATGACGCCGTACTACCGCCGCTTCTTCGGCAACGCCCACGCGATCCACTCCCTCGGACGCCGGTCGCACGACGCCGTCGAAACCTCCCGCGCGGAAGTCGCGAAGCTCCTCGGATGCGACGACTCCGAAGTGATCTTCACGAGCTGCGGCACCGAGGGAAACGCGATCGTGCTGCGCGGACTGATCGATCCGGGACCGGCGCGGCGGAAAGTCGTCGCGACGTCGGTCGAGCATCCGTCGGTGCTAACGCTGCTTCGCGCGCTCGAAGCGCAGCGGGCGATCGAGCTCGCGATCGTGCCGGTCGATGCGAGCGGTGCGATCGATCTCGATCGCATGCGCGATGCGATCGACGACCGGACGCTGCTCGTCACCGTGATGCTCGCGCAAAACGAGACCGGCGTGATTCATCCCCTCGAAGACATCGCGGAGATGGCGCATGCACGCGGCGCGATGGTCCACGTCGACGCGGTGCAGGCGGCGGGGAAGATCCCGATCGACAGAAAGGCGCTCGACGCCGACTTCATCACCATCTCCGGACACAAGTTCCATGCGCCGAAAGGCATCGGCGCGGTCATGGTCCGACGCGGCCTCTCCGTGAAGCCGCTCTGGTACGGCGGCGGTCAGGAGCTCGGGATGCGCTCGGGAACGGAGCCGGTGCCATCGATCGTCGGACTCGCGACCGCGGCGCGCATGGCCATCGACTCGCTCGCCGATTACGGACGCGTTCGCGATCTGCGCGATCGGTTCGAGCAAGCGATCACGTCGCGACTCGAAGACGTGTCGATCAACGGCGCGACGCAGCCGCGCCTCGGCAACACGGCGAACCTCGCGTTTCACGACGTCGCGGCGGACGAGCTCGTGCGCGCGCTCGATGCAGAAGGCATTTGCGTGTCCGCGGGCGCGGCGTGTCATTCGGGAAGCGTCGAGCCGAGCAGCACGATGAAGGCGATGGCGCTGCCGCTGCGCGTCGCGATGGGTGCCGTGCGGTTCTCGCTCTCGCGCTACACGACGACGGCGGAGATGGATCGCGCGGCGGATGCGGTCTGCGCGATCGTGCCGCGATTGCGCACGGCGGTCGTGACGTAAACCGTCAGCGCTTCGACCAGCACCATTCTTCGCGCACGTCCTTCGAGTCCATCTTTCCCTCGACCGCGGCACAGAGCTGCGCGCCTTTCATCCAGTAGAGAATGCGCTGCGGGAAGTCGTGCTCCGGATTCGCGAAGACGGCGCGATTCGCGCCCGACTCGACAAGCTTGAACGGCGTGGTCGGGGGCTGGCCGCCCGGCTGCGGCAGGTAGGTGACGCCGTCCTTCGTCATCGCGATGCGCAGGAACTCGAACTCGGTCGCGCGGCCGTCCTTGACCTCACGATGCATGCCGAGCATCAGACCGCCGGACGGCGCGAGCCAAAGCTCTTCCATCGCAACGCCATCAATCGTCGCGGCCCAGTGGCCTGCCATCCACTTCAGGTCCTCGACTCTCGGCTCGGCGGCGAATGCGGGAACGGCGAGAAGCGCAAGCAAAACGATCAGGCGTCGCATCTGTTCACAACACGACCGTGTAGCCAAGGGTCGTGAGATCGGGCATGCGGTCGAGGTAGACGTGACCGTCCGTGTGATCGATCTCGTGCTGGAAGATGCGCGCGGTGAAGTCGTCGACCTCGACGTCGATCGGTTCGCCCTCGTGATCGATGCCGCGCAGGCGCACGCGTTTGTAACGCGGCGTCTCGCCGCCGAGGAACGGAACGCTGAGGCAGCCCTCCCAGTCGGTGATGCGATCGGTGCCGACCGGCTCGTACGTCGCGTTGAAGATCGCGCCGACGGCGACCTGCTTCACGCCGCGCCGCTTTGCCACGCGCTCCTGCACCTCGTACACGAAGATGCGCAGCGGCAGATGGACCTGCGGTCCCGCGAGGCCGACGCCCTCGTACGCGTGCATCGTTTCGATCATGTCGTCGATGAGCGGCCGGAACTTGCCGGCTTTGATGTCCTTGATCTCGACGTCGGCAGCCTTCTGGCGGAGAACGGGATGCCCCAGGCGGGACACTTTGAGAATCGACATTTCGTAAGTGTAAGTCGCGTCAGAGACTCATCGGATTGTTGATGTGGGACTGCGTGATGATCGGCGGCATCGGCCCGCGCGTGGGGTTGATGATCTCGTAGATCACCGGCCGGTGATCGATGAACCAGCCCGGCAGTTGCTCGCGCGGGTATTTCTCGACCCTGAAACTGGTATCGAGCGAGTCCTTCACTAGGCTGTAGATCGAATCGAGGGACGGCTCCGCGATCTCGAGCAGGTTCGGTGTGCCGGAGTGCGTGTACAGGCGCCTCGGCTTCACGAGGATCTTGTCCACATAGATCGATTGGTTCAGGTTCGGGATCTTCTCGTGCTTGAGGAGGTCGGCCATGCCGACCACGCCGCACGTGATCATGTAGTCGAGCACGCGTCCCGACTTCTGCGTGATGCCCCAGCCGGGATCGCAGCTCCGTATCATGTAACGCCAGGACAGTTTTCGCTTCAGGTTGAGCTTCGGTTCCTTCTCGATGTACTCCTCATCGACCGACACGACGTAAGGCGCGTACGGCGTGTTGAAGTCCCCGATCGCGAATCCCTTGTAGGTCCCGCGGCTTCCTTTGCACTGATCTCTCAGATAGTCGAAGACGTTGGCGACCGTGCTGCGGCCCAGCTGCCCGTTGCTCGTGCTCGGAGCGTGCACGAGGATGACCTCCACGTCATTGACCATCGCCTTGAGAATGGGACGGGTGAGCTCGACCTCGTCGTTGGACGTGTACAAAACGTCCTGCAGCACGACGAGATCGCTGTTGAATTGAAGGTGGTCGCAGATCCGGATGCCGATCGCGAGACCTTTCGGCGTCTCATTGCCGTTCCTGTCGCGGATCCGGTACTCCCGGAACTCGTAGTTTCCGAACCGCTCGAAAGGAAACCAGAGGCCGACCTCGGCGAGACCGATGATGTCCGGCTGCACGTCATTGATGACGTTCTCGAACGTGTCGAGCTTGACGTTGTTTTTGCCCGTTCCCTGCAAGTTCCAGAACAACACCATCCAGCCCATCGTGGCCCCCTGATTCAGCTGCGCAGTGCTCGATCGTATTCGTCGATTATCACTTCGATCGCATCCGTTGACGAAGCCCGCCGTCCGCGCGCCTCGGCGACCAGCACGTGCGGCATCCCCGGCTCGTCGGGATACGTTTCGTGGCGCTCGATGCCGGTCAGCACCGGATCGTCGCTCTTTCCGTAGGCGAAGAACTTCACCTCCGCGAATCCAGCCGCCTGGAGCGTCGCGACGAGCGTCTCTTCGTTGTACAGAAACTGATGTCCCCATCCGCGAAAGGCCTTGTTGATGGCGAAGCAGATGCCCACCCGCTCCGGTCCGCGGTAGTGCGTCTCGAGCACCCAGTCGAGGTTCGGTGTCGACACGCGCAGCACACCGTCGTCGCGCAGCGCGGCGCGGCACTCCTTGAGGAAGCGCAGCGCCTCGTCGTACGTCAGGTGCTCGATGAAGTGCTCGGCATAGACGTACCGCGCGCCGGTGAATGGCAGTCCGTCGCGGACGTCCCGCACGACGTCGACGCCCGGAAAGAACTCGATGTCGACATTCGTCCAGCCCGCGAGAGCCTGCGGTCCGCATCCGATGTGCAACCGGTCAATATGTTGACGAATCGGCTCGATCCGCGCGCGCTGCCGCCGCCATCGCCCGAATCGCTCGAGCAGTTTCACGGCGCGAACGTGGAGTCCGAGGCCGAGGCGCATCAGGTCACGCGCATGCGGATCGCGATGAAGAGCGCGAACGCCATCAGAATCGCACCGCCGTAAAACGCGCCCGCCGCGCGGGCCCAGTCGTAGAGGAATCCCGAGACGATCGGGCCGATGAATCGCGCCAGCGAACCGACGGCGGTCGCGAGGCCGAGCAGACTCCCCCGCTCCGACTCCGGCGCGACCTGCGAGACGAGCGACGTCAGCGACGGATAGCAGAGGCCCTGGCCGATCGCGATCAGAAACGCGACGACGTAGAGCAGCGGCACGCGCCAGATTCCAGGGACGAGCGCGAAGCCGATCACGAACGCCGTCGATCCGATGACGATCAGACCTTTTTCGCCGAGTCGCTTCGCCAGGCGTCCGATCAGCCCGCCCTGGATCGTCGCGACGATGACGCCCATGAACAGGAAGAAGTAGGCCATGTCCATCTGGGTGAATCCGAAGCGTTCCTTCGCATGAAGCGTCACGCTGACTTCCATCCCCGCGACCGCGAGCAGCGTCAGAAAAAGCCCGGCCATCAGCGAGGCGAGCAGTCGATTGCTCGCCATCTCGCCCCAGATGCGCGTGTCGAACTGCGGCGGCAGTCCCGAGCGCGGCACGAGGTTCGGCGGCTTCGATTCGGCGAGCACGCTGAGCGCGATCAGGAACGCGGTGAACGAGAGTCCCGCGGCCACGAGGCCCGGCAGGAGGTTGCCGTGCAGTCCGCGCAGCGTGCCGACGTGCGAGAGAAATCCGCTCAGGGGCGGCCCGAGGATGAAGCCCAGGCCGAAGGCGGCGCCGATGAGGCCCATGCCCTTCGCGCGATTCTCGGCGGAGGTCGAATCGGCGATGTAGGCCTGCGCGGTGCCGATGTTCGCGCCGCCCGCGCCCGCGATCACGCGCGAGACGAAGAGGATCGTGAGGCTGCGCGCGAACGCGAACATCAGGTATCCGGTCAGACTGGCGAGGAGGCTGATCAGCAGAACGGGACGGCGTCCGATGCGGTCCGAAAGACGTCCCCAGACCGGCGCAAAGAAGAACTGCATGATCGAGTAGATCCCGACCACCGCGCCGACCTGCAGTCCGGTCGCGCCGTACTCGCGCGCATAGAACGAGAGAAACGGGATGACCATCCCGAAGCCGACGAGATCGATGAAGACGGTCAGGAACAGGACGAACAGCGAGGCTTTGCGCACGCGCGGCGCATTGTAGAGTGCTCGGCGTGCGGAGACTCGTTTTGTTCGACATCGACGGCACTCTGATCACCGACCGCGGCGCGGCGCGCGAGGCCTACGCGGATGCGCTGGACGCGGTCTACGGCTACGAGGGCGATCTCGCGCGCTACGACTTCTCCGGCCGCACCGACCCGCAGATCACGTTCATGGTTCTGCGCGACGCGGGCTATTCGGACGAGGCGATCGAGGACGCGCTGCCGCAACTGTGGGAGGTCTACCTCACGCATCTCGCGCGCAACGCGGCGCGTCCGGATCAGGTGCACGTGCTCCCCGGCATCCGCGACCTCGTCGCCGCTCTCGCCTCACACGCCGAAGTAATCCTCGGCCTGCTGACCGGAAACATCGAGCGCGGCGCGCGGATCAAGCTCGACAGCGCGGCGCTGAATGAAACGTTTCCATTCGGCGCGTTCGGCAGCGACTCGATGCATCGCGAGCGATTGCCGCCGATCGCCGTCGAGCGCGCGCTCGCGTTCTGCGGACGTCAGTTCGAAGGCGCGGACGTCGTGATCATCGGCGACTCGATCTTCGACGTCCGCTGCGGCGTCCCGCACGGCGCAACGACGATCGCCGTCGCTTCCGGCAAGACCCCGATCGAACGCCTGCGTGCGGAGAATCCGACGCATTGCTTTCAGGATGCCCGCGATCCAGGATTGCTGAAGGCAATCCTGGATCGGTAGCCGGTAGTCGGTTGTCGGTTGTCGGTGTTCATGCGGTGCGCGTCGCACAAACACCGACTACCGACTACCGACTACCGATCAATCGTCATCCCTCGGCACCGACACCTTGCCCGCCACGCGGGCGTAGTGGATGCCGCCGCTGCCTTTCGAGCGGACGGTGAAGTCGCCGCCGACGTCGGTCACATCGATGCCGCCGGAGCCATCGTCGGTGATCAGGACGTTGTGCTTCGAGTGCGAGACGTCGATCGAGCCGGAGTTGTCCTCGATCTCGACATTGCCCGACACGTTGGCGATGGTCATGTCGCCGGAGCCGTCTTCGACTTCCACGTTTCCGGTCACGCCGTCGATCTCGATCGATCCGGAGCCGTCGTTGACGATCAGATCGCCGTGGATGTTCTCGATCGTGAGGCTTCCCGATCCATCCTCGATCTTCACGGTCGCGGTGTTCGTCACCTTCGTCGAGCCGCTGCCGTCCTGCACTTCGATCGGAACGTTGTTCGGCACCACGACGCCGAAATCGAGGCGCGCCTCTTCCCAGAAATTGAAGCTGAAGCCGTTGTGATCCGGCGTGTCGGCCTCGACGTGCAGGGTCGAGCCCGAGCGATGGGCCGTGAGGGTGATGTCGCGCAGGAGATCCTTGTCCGACGTGCACGCGGTGCCGGACGCGACGAACTCGCCGACGCCGGCGCGGCCGTCGACGTGCAGCGTGCCGGCTACGCCATGAACGACGATCCTCGTCACGCCGGCAAGCGACGCCTTCAGCGTGCGCGGCTCTTCGTATCGGCATTCCGAGTGGTGGTCGCCGGCGACGGCGGCGGTGGCGGTCAGAAGCAGCGCAATGACAACGATTTGGCGCATGAGCGTTCTCCTGACGCTTCTGTACGTCTGCCCCGCCTGAAGGTTTGTTACTTCGAGCCCGCGCCGGCCGCGACGTCGATTGTTACGACCGGCTCCGGCTCCTCGACCTCGATCGGGCGCTCGATCCGGCGTCCACCCTCGAATCGCTTCTTGAAGTACGGCGAATCGAGGCGGTCGACGGCCACGCGGCGGACGCTGCTCGCGGCGTGCACGAACATCCCGTCGCCGATGTAGATCCCGACGTGGGAGATGCCGCGTTTGTAGGTGTGGCTGAAGAACACGAGGTCGCCTGGCTCGAGCTCGTCGCGTTTGACCGTGCAGCCCTGCTTGTACTGCTCGGCAGCGGTGCGCGGGAGATGGACGCCGACCTTCGAGAAGGTCTTGCGGACGAAGCCGGCGCAGTCGAAGCCATGCTTCTCGCTCTCTCCCCCAAACCGGTACTTGATCCCGAGAAAGCTGAGAGCTCGCTGGACGATCGACTCGTCAGCGACTGCCACCGCGGGCGTCAGAACCAGGACGACAATGCACAGCCACTTCTTCAAAGCGGGCGGACTCTACCACTGTCGCCACGTGACCGTTTCACCCACATTTGGAAACTGGAGCGGCGCCGAGAAGGTCCAGGAGTCACCTGATCGCCGCATCACGCGGATCATCCGTACGGTTTCGCTCGAGGCTGTCGGAACCTGGATGTCGGCCGGCAGGCGCACCCAGCCCGATGCCGATCGCGTCCAGACGAGCTCCTCGAACGGCGTGACGAGGAAAAACGCGTCGCCCGGCTTTGCGGGTCCGAGGTTCCAGCGGAGGATGGAGTCTTCGCGTTTGAGCTCGACCGACAGCGGCATCGCGCGATCCAGGTGCTTCCGAACCTCGGCGTACCTGCGCATGACGTCCGCCGGATTCTGCGGCGATGTGAACGCGACGTTCTGCGGACTGAGCTTGCGCATCACGAGTCCCGGGTAAGACGCGATCGCCGCCGGCGCATCGTCGCCTTTCACGGTGTGGCGCAGCCAGCGTATCCCCTCGACGTACCAGCCATTCGCGGCGGTGAACAGCGGACGCGACGTCGCGGGCGCATTCCAGAGATAGAGGCCATCGCGTTGAATGCGATCGAGGTTCTGCCGCAGGCGCGTCGCATGGAGCACGCCGCCGGTCACGATCAGAATCGCGAGCGCGCCGAACAGGGCGCCTTCGATCGATCGGATGCGCGGCACCGCCGCGGCGCAGAGAAGGACCATCACGACGGATGCGACGAAAAGATAACGACTGTCGAGAACGGTGAGGCTGGCGATCGGCAGGACCGCGAAGATGAGTGCAGCGATCACGAGCGGCAGTGCCCGCCAGGCGTTGCGGCGAATCGCGATCGCGAGCAGCGCGATCGCGAAGATGATTCCTCCCGGAAACCCGCCGAGGAAGCCGAGAGCCTCGCCTGGCAAATGCGTTCCCGCGGACGACGAGCCCCCGTATCCGCCGAACGAGCCGAGCATCGCGATCCGCCAGACGACGTAGAGCAGCGCCGCGCCGCCGCAGAGAATCGCGTGGCGCAACCAGTGCCGTATGTTCCGCGTGACCCAGTCCTGGGCGATGACGAGCAGCGGCAGCGGAACGAACACTTCCTTCTCGATACAGGCGACGAAATAGAAAATCGTCGCGAGAAGCGCGAGCAGCGACCGCTCGCCCGATTTGCGGAAGAGGACGAGCGCGATGATGCTCATCAGCAGACCTTCCGCGTAGTGCCGGTCCATCAGCAGCGACGCGACCGTGAAAGCCGGCTGCGAGAGCGCGATCGTCGCCGCCGCGATCCACGCGACTTCGATCTCCGCGTACATGCGCGCAAACGCGTACACGCCGGCGATCGCGGCGATGAAGACGAACAGATGATGCAGATAGAAGCCGCGCGGATTGACGCCGAAGAGCCGGAAATCGACCTCATATCCGAGCATCAGCATCGGGACGAAATTTGCGGTCGACTCCTGCTGCCACGCGTGCGGATTCACGAAGTGCTCGAGCACGGGCGTCTGCATCACGCCGTACAGCAGTTGCGGGTCGTCCCACAGCCACCACTGCCCGACCACCGCGCCGTGCGCGACGATCACGAGCAGCGCGAGCAGCACAACCATCACGAGATCGCGTTTCATCGCAGCCTCCGGCGCAGCGCCCATGTCTTGCGGATCATCTCGATCGAGTCGTGAACGATCCGCACCGAGCTCGGTCCCGGCACCGGCTCGTAGCGCACCGGCACTTCGACCGCCACCGCACCCGCGCGGCCGCACAGCGTGATCAGCTCGATCGCGAAGAAGTAATCGTCGGCCTGCACGTCGCTCGCGATGTTCTTCGCGAGGTTCGTTTCGATGAGGATCGTTCCCTGCGAGTCCTTCGGCGTGGGACCGAGGAGCGTGCGGCGGACGAGCCAGAAGCAGGTGGTCATCAGACGGCGCAGCACGCTGTAGCCGGGCAGCTCCGTGCGGGGATGCGCCTTCGATCCGATCGCGATCGGAGGAAGCCCCGCCACGCGATACGACTCGAGATCCGAGAAACCGAATGGAAGATCGCTCGCGGAGAGAATCACGTGCGCTCCTTTCGCTTCCATGATGCCGATTCGATAACCGGCACCGATGCCTTTCACATCAGTGTGCAGGAGCCGCCCGTTTGGCGGAAGCATCGATGCGATCGACGGATCGAATCGCGGGCCGTTGTGGCAGAAGAGAATTTCGCCGATGCCGCGCGCCTCGGCCTCCGCCGCGGCCTCGAAGACGCGCCGCAGACGATCGGCATCGGCATGAAACGGTACGACCAGCGTGAACATCACTCCGCGAGCGTCGCCACCACTCTCTCCGCCTCGGCCCGCACGCGAGGATCCATGTTCTCGCGGCAGCAGTCGCGCACGTACTCCCGCGCCGGCGTCTCCGTCGCGAGGAACGTCTGACCGCACGCGCAGACCTTTTTCTGCGGACGCGCGGGAACGCCGATCGCGAGATGAAACGGCGGGATGTCGTGCGTCACGATCGCGCCCGCGCCGACCATCGCGAACGCACCGATGGTGACGCCGCAGCGCACGATCGTTCCCGCGCCGAGCGAGCATCCGACGTTGAGGTACGTCTCGACGACCTTCCAGTCCTTGTTGCCGACGCGCGGCGTCACGTCGTTCGTGAAGACGACGTACGGTCCGACGAAGCACCAGTCGCTGATGTGCACGCCGTGATAGACGCTGACGCCGTTCTGCACGCGCGCGCCGTCGCCGATCGCGACGTCGCAGTCGACGTAGACGTCCTTGCCGAGGTTGACCTCACGGCCGATCGTGGCGCTGGAGCGGACGTGCGCGAAATGCCAGATGCGCGCGCCCTCGCCGATGGTCGCACCCTCCTCGACGATGGCGGAGGGATGCGCGTACCACGACTGCTGCGTCATTCGCTCATTGTCGCAGCAACCGCGGGCCGCGGCGCGCGCTTCAGCACTTCCGGCGCGCGCGGCGAGCAGCAGGACTTCAGCAGCCGTGCGCGATCGCGCTGCAGCTCGCGATCGTCCGCGAGCGATTCGAGCACCGCGTCGAAGACCTTCCGTTCGGCGGCGTCACGCGGCGGCGTGAGCGAGTAACTCATCCACTTCCCGTCGCGTTGCGCCGCGACGAGTCCCGCCCGGCGCAGGTACGCGAGGTGTCGCGAGATCGTCGGCTGCGGCTGATCGAGCGCGTCGACGAAGAAGCACACACAAATCTCCCCCTCGGCCAGGAGGTTCACGAGACGGAGCCGCGTGCGATCGCCGAGGGCCTGGAAGAGTTTTTCGAGCTCCATGCGTCGAGATTAACACATTCGCCTTGACAAATATGACTGCAGGACTCATATTCGCTTACATGAATATGAAAACGCATGTCTCGCTCAACGTCCGCAATGTCGAAGCCAGTCTCGATTTCTACCGCCGCATGCTCGGCATCGAGCCCTCGAAGGTCCGCCGCGGCTACGCGAAGTTCGCGGTCGAGAATCCGCCGCTGAATCTCGCCCTCAACGAAGTCCCGACCCTCGCCGGCCGCGGCGCTCTCTCGCACCTCGGCATCCAGGTCGGCTCCACCGACGACGTCCTCGCCCAGCGCCAGCGCTGGATCGACGCGGGTCTCACCACTCGCGACGAGATGAAGACCGACTGCTGCTACGCGACGCAGGACAAGTCGTGGGTCCAGGACCCGGACGGCAACGGCTGGGAGGTCTTCGTCGTGCTGCAGGACAACCTGCCCGAGAAAGCCGACGCGGCGGGTTGCTGCGGTACGGATGGGCAGTGCGCGACGGCCTCCTAAGTCAACCCTGAGCGAAGCGAATGGGTCAATGGAGCAAACAACGCCGACGTACGTTGCTCCATTGACCCTTCGCGCCACCTCACACCCGCCCCGCTCAGGGTTACGCTTTGGGCAGTGCTAACCCTCGAGCAGTTCCTTCGCCCCCTGTACCAGGATCTCGATGGCGTCTCGCGCTTCGATGACGTCGAGCGCGTCGGCAGGATCGCGCGGCGGTTGTACACGCCCGCGTCCCCTGCCGATGCGCGCGCGTTCGAGCTGCTCCTCCTCTTCCATCGCCTCGGCCGCTGGATCGAGAAAGTCGGCAATCTCTCGCGCGCGGTGCTCGCCGTCGACGGCCTCGACGAAGCGGAGCTGCGTCGCACAGCCGCATCGATTCGCCGGCTCGAATCGCCGGTGACCGAGGCGGAGCGCGCCGTCGCGGCGGCGCTGCTCATCGATGATGCCGGCGTGCGCGGACTCGCGGAGCGCTTCGGCCGCGCGCGCCGCGAAGGCAACTCGACGATGGATGTCCTTCGCGCGGCGCTGTCGGACGTGTCGGTCCCGGAGTGGCTTCCGGAAGGCGCGGAAGAACTGCTGCACGAGCGGCGCGAAGCGCGTCGCGAGTTCTGCAGGAAGCTGCTGGAGGAGCTCGACGTCTGACGGCCCGTCATCCTGAGCGAAGCGAAGGACCTCGCCTGCGCCGAGTGTGGCGACGAAGAGGTCCTTCGCTGCGCTCAGGTTGACGATGCGCTACGTCCGCACCACCGCGCGCTCGAACACCTTCGCCTCGATGAAGACGTTCACGAGCGACGAGTCGAGCAGGCCGTCGTTCATCTCCATCTTCAGGATGTCGAGGGCGCGATCCGTCGGCACGGCGCGTTTGTATGGGCGGTCGCTCGCTGTGAGCGCGTCGTAGATGTCGGAGACGGTCATCATCCGCGACTGGATCGGAATGTCGACTGACGTCAGCTTGCGCGGGTAGCCGCGGCCGTTGAGTTTCTCGTGGTGCGCGTAAGCGATGGTCGGCACGCCGACGAGGTCCCGCGTCCACGGAATCTTCTGCAGGAAGTTGAACGTGTGCGTCACGTGGCTCTCGATCTCGAGCCGTTCGGTCGGATCGAGATTGCCTTTGCGAATCGAGAGGATCCGCGCCTCCTCGGGATCGAGCAGGAGCCGCCGCCGTCCGTTGAAGTCCTCGTAGTCGACCGTCGCGAGCTGCTGCAAATACTGGAAGTCGCCCTCCGGAAGCACCGTCGGCTCGTTCGACTGGGCGATGAACGCGAAGTCCTTCTGCAGGCGCTCGGTGCGCTCGTTCGTCTCGTCGTCGACCTGCTTGCAGTAGTCCTGATAGCCCGCGCGGCCGTGGCTCAGCAGATAGTCGAGCTTCCGTTTGTTCGCCTCGTTCTCGAGCGACTTCATCGAAAACTCGAATCGCGAGCGGATGATCTCGATCTGCAGCGGATAGAGCTTCTTCTCCTTGATCAGGACCTGCTCGCGGACGCCGACCTTGCCGAAGTCGTGCAGCAGCGACGCGTAGCGGATCTCGCGAATCTGATCGCTCGAGAAACGCACCGGCGCGTACTGTCCGTCCGCGATGCGATCGATGACCTTCGCCAGATCGCACGTCAGCTCCGCGACACGGAACGAATGACCGGAGGTCGTCGGATCGCGCTGTTCGATCGCCGTGACCGCGGCGGTGACGAATCCCTCGAACAGGCGCTCGATCGATTCGTAGAGGAGGTTGTTCTCGACCGCGACCGCCGCCTGACCGGCGAGCGCTCGCATCAGCGTCACGATGTTTTCGTCGAACGGGATGACTTCCTTCGGCACCGTCGCCGCGGAGAGCTTCTTCGGCGCGCCGATGCGGCGCCGGTTGATCAGCTGCAGCACGCCGATGATGTCGCCGACGTGGTTCGTCATCGGGAAGACGAGAATCGATCGCGTGAGGTACTCGAAGTTCTCGTCGAAGGAGCGGTTGATCTCGTACTCGGCGTCGGCAGGCAGGTCGTACGCGTCGGGGATGACCAGCGTCTCGCCGGTCATCGCGACGTAGCCCGCAAGGCTCTTGCGCGTGATCGGCAGAATGCGCTCTTCGAACGCGCCCGCATCGATCGAGTCGTTCTGCGCGAGCTTCCACCGCAGGACCTTCTCGCCGTCGCGCTCATCGATCAGGTAAAGCGATCCCGCGTCCGCGCGCGAGAGCTCGCGCGCCTTGCCGAGGATCAGCTCGAGCAGTGCGGAGTGATCGCGCACGGTCGAGAGCGCCACGCCGACCTGCGCGACTTCCTCGAGCTCGCGCGTGCGCTCGCTGAGCTGCGCCGCAAGCGTGTCGGCGCGCTGCTTTTGATAGAGAAACTGATACGCGCGCTTCACCGCGCTCAGCAGCTCGCGCGTCGACGGTGATCCATCGAGGTGAATGTAGACGTTGTCGTCGGTGAGCCACTTCGGCGGCTCGTCGAGACCGATGCCGACCACGGCCGTGCGGTTGTCGACGACCATCGACTTGCCGTTGAGGATCGCCGGATCGAGGAGCACGACACGCAGCGACGAGGGATCCGCCGTTCGGATCTCCTCGAGACTCTCGACTCCGTTCGTTTGGATCGATTCCCTCGTCAACGCGTCGGCATAACGCGCGATCGGGAACGTCCGCGAGTGAAGTAAGGTCAGGCTTTGCATCGCTTCCGACGCCCGTGCTCTCTTACAATCCGCCGGACTCGCAATTATGGCACCCCTCGCGAGGGTTGTGCCCCTGGACTCATCTGGAGGATTCCTTGGCTGCTTACACCACCGAGACCATCACGCCGAAGTTCCACGACGCACTCGTGAACTGGCAGAAGAAGAACTTCCCGGAGCTGACGTTCCTCGAGCAGAACTGGAACAGCTTCTACAGCCAGACGCCGTTCGCGCTCGTCGCGAAGATCGGCAAGCTCGGCAGCGATGACATCCCGTACGGCCGCATGGCCGGACGTCCGCGATTCGAGCACGCCGGCGAGATGGTCGGGAACATGTTCTATTCGGCGCGCGACATCGTCCGCGCCCAGGCATCGACCGAGCTCGGCTCGATCCAGCAGCATCGCCTCACGCTCGAAGAGGCGCCGACCGATCAGATGAAGATGGCCGTCCTCCGGATCATGGCCGAGGAGCTGCGCCACGCGTATCAGATGTTCTGGGTCCTCGATCACGACGCGACGTGGAAGAAGCCCGGCCATCCCGATATCGCGCACGAGACGATGGACGAGCTGCTCGCGATGGAGCTCGGCAATCACGTGCTCGACGCCTTCAACATCCCGTTCTTCAATTTCCTCGACAACGTGATCTTCGCGACGGTGATCGATCTCGTCGGCAAGTATCAGCTCGAGATGCAGAAGGTCTTCTCGTACGCGCCGATGGCGCGGTCGATGGGACCGATGCTGTCCGAGGAGGGATTCCACATCGGATCGGGACGCGGATTCCTCAAGGAGCTCGCGGTCGGCGCGACGAATCACACCGGCCGCCATTCGATCGAGGAGATCCAGAAGGCGCTCAACGCGTGGATTCCGCGCGGCGTCGAGATGTTCGGCAACGAGCGCGGAGGCGAGACCGCCGTGCAGTTCGGATTCAAGGACCGCATCAACGGCACCGCGCAGAGCGAGTACTACAACGAGGTCCGCGAGCTCATCGAACTGATCAACGTCGAGGTCGTGAAAACGATCCTCGGCGACATCACCGCGCCCGACGCGCGCACGCTCGTTCGCGAGGTGCAGGACACCGGCGAGTCGATCCGTGGCGTGAAGCCGGAGCAGCTCCTGTTCGTGCCCGACGTGAAATTCTTCCGCAAGCGCGGCGCGGAGGAGATCGCGCTGATGCCGTACGACGTCTCCGGACAACTCCTCACGCGCGACAACAAGCCGATCGCCGGCGACCAGTACCTCGCCTACCTCGGCACGGTCCTGCCCGACTACTACATGAAAACAGACGAGTTCACGAAATACCGCGACGCGCTCCTCGGCCACACCGCGCCCGCGGCAGGCAAGTACGGTTGGTAGAAACCGGCATGCGGCATGAGGCATGGGGCATGAGTGCTCCGCTCTGCGGCGCTCGTCGCTCTCGCCAACCCATGCCCCATGCCCCATGCCTCATACCTCATCGATCCCCATGACCCGATTCCTCGCTGCCCTTCTCCTCGCAATCACCTCTCCGGTTTTCGCACAAGTCGCGATCACGCCTGAAAAACCGGTCACGACGCCGGTGACCGGCAATCCTTCCGATCGCGTCGCGCCGTTCGACGGGTTCGACGTCGTCGACGTCGCGGAGAGTCCCGATCTGCTGCTCGTGGTCTGGAGCGAGAGGCGCTCCGATCTGACGAACGACATCTTCGCGGCGCGCGTGAATGACAACGGAGCGCTGATCGACAGCGATGCGCTTCTCGTCGCGACGGGGGCGGCGGACGACGTCGCACCGCGCGCGATCTGGACGGGATCGCGATTCCTCGTCGCGTGGTCCGCGTACGAGGAGCAAACGGTTCGCACGCGGGCCGCGCAGGTCGACGTCAACGGCCGCGTGCTCGAGCCGAACGGCATCGTGCTCACCGAAGGGCGTCTGCACTCGCTCGTCAACAACAGCTTCGTCACGATGATGGCGGTGCAGCGTCCCGCGCCGGCGGGCGCGATTCCGCGCATCGGCATTGGCACCGTCGGTCCCACGCTCGCGTACACGAACATCGCCGACATCGGCGAGGCGCAGTCGCCGCAGATCGCGTCGTACGGCAGCGGCTTCGCGGCGATCTGGTTCCACTTCAATTCGTTCGAGAAGCACTTCGTCGTCGAATGGCAGCACTTCGAGCGCGACGGCAGCCGCATCGGCGGCGTCCGACCCTTCGGCGACCTCGGATTTTTCACCGGCACGCCGACGCTCGCGGCGGGCACGAGCGGTTCCGATGTCGTCGTCGCGGCCGGCGGCGACAACACGATCCGCGTCGCGCGCATCTTCACCGACTTCACGACGCGTCCCGCGACCGGACTGAATGTCCCGGCCGGTCAGAACTACGTCAGCGATGCCGGAGGTCCGGGTCTCGACGTGCTCGCGGTCGTCAACGGCATCCTCACGCTCTATCGATTCAACTCGACCGACGTCCTCGCAACGACGACGCGCGTCGCCGATCTCGCGCTGTGGGGCCGGATGGTCAATCACGACGACGCGTCGTTCGTCGCGTTTGCGAACGTTCCCTCGCCGGGCGTGTCGAACGTCTTCGCGGGATTCCTTCCGATCACGAATCCGACGCTGATCTCGCGCAGTGCGCAGAGCCAGCAGTCGCCCGCGCTCGCGACGGACGGCACGTCCGCGCTTGCGGTGTGGACCGAGGATCGCGGAGCGCAGTACGACGCGATCGTGGGACGGCGGATGGATCGGACGGGAACGCCGATCGGTAATGCGATCACGATTGCCGACGGAACGCTGCCGTCGGAATCGCCGCTCGCGACGTTCAACGGCACCGACTACATCGTCGTGTGGCAGGAGTTGCGACGCCCGTCCGAGGAAATGTGGACGACGGTCTGGTCGCGGCGCGTGGGAGTGAACGGCGTGCCTGCGGACATCGTGCAGATCTCACCGAACGCGTATATCCATTCGGAGCCGGCGCTCGCGACCGACGGCCGCAACGTGCTGATCACGTGGACTGACGGCGACCTGCAGCATCCGCAGCTGCGCGCGTCGATTCTCGCGCCGAATCGCTACATCCAGCCGGTCTCGATCGCGCTGCCGGCGCTCTTCTCGCCCGCGGCCGCATGGAACGGCGAGTCGTTTCTCGTGATCGCGGAAACGAATGCCGCCGCGCTGCAGGCGATGGTCGTGAGTCGCGACCTTGCGCTCGTCTCGTCCTCGGCCGCGACAGTTCCCGTCGCGGGCGTGAACGATCTCGATCCGTCGATCGCATGGAACGGCAACGTGCATCTCGTCGCGTTCGAGCGCGGATCCGCGATCGAAGGTGTGTTCCTGCGCCGCGACGGCTCTCGCGCGAGCGCCGATTTTCAGGTCGCCGCGTCGGGATCGGAGCCGTCGGTGATCTGGGACGGCTCGTCGTTCGTCGTGACGTGGGAGCGCGGCGGCACATATCGCGATCTCCTCGCCGCGCGCGTGACGCCATCCGGCTCGCTCATCGGTCAGCCGACCGTCATCGCGGGCGATCCGTCGGTCAACGAGTCGCACATCGCGCTGCTGCCGTTCGGCAACGGCCGCACGCTACTCGCCTATCAGCGCCTCGCGCCCGAGATCACGGACGTGCATCGCGTGTTCACGCGAACGCTGGCGTTGCCGGGACGCGAACGCGCGGTCAGGCATTAACGTTTTGGAGTGCGGCGACCGCAGTCGCCGCTTTGCTTTGCGGCAGCCGCAGCTGCCGCGACTGCGGTCGCGGCAAGGCAAAGCGGCGACTGCGGTCGCCGCACTCCATACAATGCGCACTCATGCGCAGAATCCTCGTTGCCCTTGCCCTGCTCATCGCAACCGCTCTGTTCGCCGACGAGCCGAAGCAGCCGTTTGCTCCCGATCGGCGGCCCGATGAAGGCGAAGGTCCGTTCAAGCGCCTGATCATTCGCGGCGCGACCGTCATCGACGGCACCGGCGCGCCGGCGATCGGGCCGTGCGACGTCGTCATCGAAGGCAATCGCATCAAAGAGGTGAAGCTCGTCGGCAATCCGGGCACGGTCCTCAGCGATGAAAGCCGGCCGAAGGACGCGACGAAGGAAATCGACGGCTCGAAGATGTACGTCCTTCCGGGCTTCGTCGACATGCACGGCCACATCGGCGGCACCGAGCAGGGCACGACCGCGGAATACGTCTTCAAGCTCTGGATGGCGCACGGCATCACCACCGTTCGCGATCCCGGCTCGGGCAACGGCGTCGCGTGGACGATGCACGAGCGCGATCGCAGCGCGCGCAACGAGATCGTCGCGCCGCGCATCTTCCCGTACGTCTTCACCGGCGCATCGAGCTGGGACGGCGGTCCGATCAACACACCCGAGGCCGCGCGCAAATTCGCGCAGTTCGTGTCGAAGAGCGGCGCGTCGGGCATCAAGATCATCGGCATGGGCGAGGTCTACGATCCCGACGTCCTCGCCGCGCTTCTCGACGAAGCGAAAAAGCTCAACCTCGGCACGACGACGCATCTGAGTCAGATGGGCGTCGCGCGGATGAACATCCTCAAGGCCGCGCGCCTTGGCCTGCGCGGCATGGAGCACTGGTACGGATTGCCCGAGGCGCTGTTCGACGAGCGGACCGTGCAGGACTTCCCCGCGGACTACAACTACGCGAACGAACAGGATCGCTTCGGCAACGCGGGACGCCTGTGGAAGCAGGCCGCGAAGCCCGGCTCGAAGAAATGGAACGAAGTGATGGACGAGCTGCTGAAGCTCGACTTCAACATCGATCCGACGTTCACGATCTACGAGGCGAGCCGCGATCTGATGCGCGCGATGCGCGCCGAATGGCACGACACGTACACGCTGCCGTCGCTGTGGAAGTGGTATCAACCGAGCCGCCAGTCGCACGGCTCCTACTGGTTCAACTGGACCACCGCGGACGAGATCGAGTGGAAGAACAACTACCGGATCTGGATGACGTTCGTGAACGAGTACAAGAATCGCGGCGGCCACGTCACGACCGGCTCCGATTCGGGCTACATCTACAAGCTCTACGGCTTCGATTAC
>Ga0075425_100001816_pt1 | contig 20999 bp, 10 predicted proteins | sample SoiMethybrSBSTD4_FD_75300 | JGI IMG/M metagenome (GOLD analysis project Ga0075425, IMG submission 75300) | Bulk soil microbial communities from a Populus tree surrounding site in Tennessee, USA - Soil MetaG P. TD hybrid SBSTD4 | ecosystem: Environmental > Terrestrial > Soil > Tree plantation... | reverse complement strand
TCTCTCGGTCGGCGCGGCCCAGACCCTGTCGGTGACGTTCACCCCGACCGATACCGTGGACTTCGTTTCGGTCGCGGGGACCGTCCAGATCAATGTGCTGAACGCCGCGCCCGTCCTCCAGCCGGTCGGAAACCTCACGACCGTTGCAGGCGTGGCGGCCGTGCTCCACCTGGCCGCGAGCGATCCGCGCGGCGACGGGATGCAGTACGGCGCGGCCGGCCTGCCTCCGGGCGTCGCAATCGACGCCAATAGCGGGACGATTACAGGAACGGCCTCGAACGCCGGATCGTTTGCGGTAACGGCGACCGTGACCGACGTGACACTGAATCTCTCGAGCAGCACGACGTTCACGTGGACGGTGAGCGACGTGCCGACGGGCCGGGTGAAGTTCAAGCAGGCGAACTCGCAGACGGTCGCCGGTTCAACGGTCAGCGCCTCGTTTGTGTCGCCGCAGCTCGCCGGCGACCTGAACGTGGTCGCGGTCGCGTGGCAGCCGCCGTCCGGCCCGACGATCATCTCCGTCACCGACACCGCCGGGAACGTGTATCAGCCGGCCTCGACTCCCGTCACGGCGGCGGGCGTCGGGACGCAGGTCGTGTACTACACGATCAACACGGTCAACTCGGCCGCGGGCGCAAACGTCGTGACCGTGACGTTCACCGCGCCGGTCACGCTGGTCGATCTCCGGCTCGCCGAATACGACGGCATCGAGGCCGTGAACGTCGTCGATACGTTCGCGGGCGCATCGGGGACAGGAGTCCTCGCCGATTCGGGCCAGGTGGCGACGACGTGGGACAAAGATCTTCTGCTTGCGGCCTCGTTTGCGCCGGTGGCGACGAGCGCGGCCGGCGCCGGATTCACGGAGCGTCTGAATACGCCGAACGGCGCGCTCGTCGAAGACACCACCGTGACGACGACCGGTCTGTACCGCGCGACGGTGTCGCTGTCATCGCCGGCCACATGGATCATCCAGCTGGTGGCGTTCCGCGACACCAACCATCCGCCCACGCTGGCGAATCCGGGGAACAGGGCCGGCGTGGTGGGCGCTGTCGCCTCGCTCGCGCTGAACGGTTTCGACCCGGACGCCGACGCGCTGACGTATTCGGCTGTCGGCCTGCCGGCCGGGCTCAGCATCGGCGCGAGCACGGGCATCATTTCCGGCACGTTCGCGGCGGCGAGCGCCGGCATCCACTCGGTGACCGTTACGGCGTCGGATGGCCACGTTGGAGCGCCGCAATCATTCGTGTGGACCGTCACGTATGCCAACGGCATGACGCCCGCGCTGCGTCATGACGATTTCGACGGCGACGGCAAGACCGACCTCACGGTGTATCGACCGGGCAGCGGCACCTGGTATGTCAAGAAGTCGCAGGGCAACTACACGAGTCAGATGGCGATCACCTTTGGAGCGGCATCCGACATCCGTGCACTGGGCGACTACGACGGTGACGGCAAGCCCGATCCGGCGGTCTTCCGGCCGGCCACCGGCGAGTGGAAGATTCTCTACTCGACCTCGAACTATTCGAGCAGCGTCACGATTCCGTGGGGCACCGCCGGCGATCTGCCGGTGCCCGGCGATTACGACGGAGACGGGAGAACCGACATCGCCGTCTTCCACCCCGCGACGCGGCAGTGGAAGATTCTGTACTCGAGCAGCAATTTCACGACGAGCAACGCGATTACGTGGGGCGTCAGCACCGATGTGCCGGTCCCCGGCGATTACGATGGCGACGGAAAGACCGACATCGCCGTCTATCACCGCGCGACGGGAGAATGGCAGATCCTGAATTCGGCGACCGGCTCGACGACGACGACCGTGCTGGGCGAGAGCGCCGACCTTCCGGTGCCGGCCGATTACGACGGCGACGGCCGCACCGATGTGGCGGTTTACAAGCGCGCGACGGGTCAGTGGCAGATTCTCAATTCCGCGACCGGCACGACGACCACGGTCGCCTGGGGCTCGAGCGCGGATATTCCGGTGCCGGGCGACTACGACGGCGACGGCCGTGCGGATCTCGCCGTATTCCGGCCGGGCAACGGCACGTGGTACGTGTCGGAGTCCCATTCGAACTACACAACGCAGTGGAACGTCCAGTGGGGATCGAGCGCCGACCAGCCGGGAGCGGACTCGATCGTCGCCAACACGCTCGCCGTCCAGGCGCTGCCGAACACCTCGAGCGTCTCGCGGGTCAGCGACTTCGACGGAGACGGCAAGACGGATGTGGCCGTCTACCGGAAGTCGAGCGGCAGCTGGTTCATCAAGAACTCCCGAACGAATTACGTGACGCAGACCGCGCTCGCGTGGGGGACGGCGACGGATATTCCCGTGGCGGGCGACTACGACGGCGATGGAAAGACCGACGCCGCGTTCTTCCGGCCGTCGACCGGCGAGTGGAAGATTCTGTATTCGGCGAGCAATTACTCGACGAGCGCGGCCTTCGTCCTGGGCGTCAACGGCGATCTCCCCGTGCCCGGCGATTACGACGGGGACGGCAAGACGGATCTGGCCGTCTTCCACGCGTCCACTCGTCAGTGGCAGATCCTGTATTCGTCCGCCAACTACGCGTCGGGCGCGACGACCACCTTTGGAGCGCGAACGGATATTCCGGTGCCGGGCGACTACGACGGCGACGGCGTGACCGATCTCGCCGTCTACCACGCGGTCACCGGCCAGTGGCAGATTCTGCAGTCGCGGACGCATACGACCACGACGGTCGCGCTCGGCGGCGGCACCGACGTGCCGGTGCCGGGTGATTACGACGGCGACGGCAAGACCGACGTGGCGGTGTATCACCGCGCGACCGCGCAGTGGCTGATCCGGACGTCCAGCACCGGTATCGTCTCGCCGGTCGCGTTCGGCAGCGGCACCGACGTCCCCGTGCCCGCCGATTACGACGGCGACGGCAAGACCGACGTCGCGGTCTTCGCGAACGGACAATGGCAGATTCTGCGTTCGAGCACGTCGACGTCGCTGGTTCTTTCGTGGGGCACGGGCACCGACCTCGCCGGCCCCAACACCGGCGTGATCAACGCTCTCGCGGTGCAGGCACGTCCGCGTCCGTCCGACCTGACGCGCGCCACCGATTTCGACGCGGACGGCAAGACGGACATCACCGTGTTCCGGCCGTCAAGCGGAACGTGGTTTACGTTGAAGTCGCAGTCGAATTACACGGTCCAGAGCGCCATTCCGTGGGGCACGAGCACGGATCTGCCGGTTGCCGGCGATTATGACGGCGACGGAAAGACCGATCCGGCGTACTACCGTCCGTCGACCGGTGAGTGGAAGATTCTGTTCTCGAGCACGAACTTCGCGACGCAGGCGACCGTGGTGCTGGGCGGCGGCGCCGATCTGCCGGTGCCGGGCGACTACGACGGCGACGGAATCACCGACGTCGCCGTCTATCACCCGGCTACGGGCGGATGGACGTTCATCGCGTCGAGCACCGGAACGACCAGCACGGTCGCGTGGGGAAGCTGGACCGACGTCCCGGTGCCGGGAGATTACGACGGCGACCTGATCACCGACTTCGCCGTCTTCCATCCGGCGACCGGAGAGTGGCGAATCAAGTACTCGAGCACGGGCGCTACCGCGACGATGGCGTGGGGAACGGCGGCCGATCAGCCGGTACCCGCCGATTACGACGGCGACGGCAAGACCGACATCGCCGTGTACCACCGCGCCAACGGCCAGTGGCAGATCAAGAACTCGAGCACCGGTACGTCGACGATCGTCACGTGGGGCGCCAGCACCGATGTGCCGATGCCTGGCGACTACGACGGCGATGGCAAGGCGGATCTGGTGATATTCCGTCCGAGCACCGGCACGTGGTGGGTCCTCGAATCCCACACGAACTTCACGACGCAGTGGAGCGTGGCGTGGGGCACGAGCACCGATCGGCCGGGACCAAGCGTGGTCATCGCCAACACGGCCATCGTGCTCGGGCGTCCGCGCGCATCCGACGCGACGCGCGCCGCGGACTTCGACGGCGACGGTAGAGCCGACATTGCGGTATTCCGACCCGTCGACGGCACCTGGAACATTCTGTCGTCGCTGTCGAATTACTCGGCGCAGGCGACGGTTGCGTGGGGCACCAGCGCCGACATTCCGGTGGCCGGCGATTACGACGGCGACGGCAAGACCGATCCCGCGTTCTATCGTCCGGCCACGGGCGAATGGCAGATTCTGTACGCGGCGAACAACTACACGACGTTCGCGACGATCCCGTGGGGGGCGCCCGGCGATGTGCCCGTGCCGGGAGACTACGACGGCGACGGCAAGACCGATCCCGCGGTGTTCCGGCCGAGCACCGGCGAGTGGCGGATCCTGACGTCGAGCAGCAATTACACGTCACCGCTCGTCGGCGTGTGGGGCACGGCCTCCGATCGTCTGGTGCCTGGGGACTACGACGGCGACGGCAAGACGGATCTCGCGTACTTCACTCCGTCGACCAGGCTGTGGCACGTGCTCTTCTCGAGCGCGAACTACACGACCAGCATGACGGTGAGCTGGGGCGCCGCCACCGACATTCAAGTGCCGGCCGACTTCGATGGCGACGGCAAGATCGATATCGGCGTGTTCCGGCCGTCAGCCGGCAGCTGGTACGTGCTGTTGTCGCGCTCGAACTGGGTCGGCCAGCAGACCATCGTGTGGGGCGCTTCTTCCGACCGGCCGGTCGTCGGCGACTTCGACGGCGACGGCAAATCGGACGCGGCGCGGTTCACCGGAACGAACTGGATGATTCTGCTGTCGAACGCCGGCTTCACGACGAACACGTCGGCCGTGCTGGGGACGCCCACCGACATCCCGCTGCCGCGTCGCCCGTAGCGCTACTTGACGAAGGCGAGGGCGCTCGGCGCGCTCTCGCCGAACTCGTTGTACGCGATGACCGCGATTTTGTGGGGGCCTCGCGGCACCGTCACCGTCACGGTCTGGCACGAACACGACGGATCCAGAGGCGGCGGCGGAATGTCCATGACGACCTGATCGTCGAGCAGAACCCGGTACCCTTTCGGGGCCGCCGCGGGCGGATCCCACGCGAGCTTGATCGTATTGCTCCGCCTGCACCCCGGGGTGCTGAGGGCTGCGATCCAGAGTGCCGCTGCCATCAGCGCTCGCGTTTTCATACGCGAATTCTACTGCGCTGCCAATCACGTACGCGTTGCGTGTCGGTGTGAACGTGTGTGAACACCTTGCAGACGCGTGCACGTGGCACGGATCCGTAAGGTCGACCGCAGCTTCGTAATGTTTTTGGCCCCTCCGATCGATCGGCCGCGCCAACAACCATCAATTCCTCAACATCTTGCCGGTACGAACTGCCGGGCGCGCAAGTTGCTCACTTCGCGCCGGCGAACATGGTTTGGTTTGGCGCGCTCTTTTCAGTAGCGCTAAGGACAACGGCTTTGCGATTTCGATTCGATCTCGATCGGAATGTGATTCCTTCGTGGCTGCGGGTCTCCGCCGTGCGGATCGCCGCGGCCGCGTTCATCATCCTGGCCGTTGCCGTCCCGGCTCACGCGGCAACCGTGACGGCGACCTGGGACGCCAATACTGAATCAGACCTCGCCGGGTACAAGCTCTCGTACGGCACGCAGAGCGGCGTCTACACGACGACGATCGACACGGGCAACGTCACGACCTGGTCGCTGACGCTCGGTCCCGGCTCATATTTTTTCGCCGTTCAGGCCTACGACACGGGCGGCCTGACCAGCGACTACTCGACTGAAGTTCCCTTTACCGTTACTGCCGCAACCGGTCCGACGATTTCCAGTCTGACGCCCTCATCGGGACCGGTCTCGACGTCGGTCACGATTGCGGGCTCGAATTTCGGCGCGACGCAAGGGACGAGCACCGTGACCTTCAACGGCGTGCAGGCGGCGACGACCTCATGGTCGGCGTCGAGCATCGTCGTGCTGGTGCCCAACGGGGCGACAACGGGCAACGTCGTCGTGACGGTGGGCGGCACTGCCAGCAATGGTGTGCTGTTCACGGTGACGGCGACGCCGACGATCCTCAGCCTGTCGCCGACGAGCGGCCCGGTCGGGACGAGCGTGACGATCAGCGGCACGAACTTCGGCGCGACGCAGGGCACGAGCACGGTGAAGTTCAACAACACGACCGCGACGCCCTCGTCGTGGTCGGCGACGAGCATCGTGACGCCGGTGCCGGCGGGAGCGACGACGGGCGCCGTGGTCGTCACGGTTGGTGGCGTCGCCAGCAACGCCACCATGGTGTTCACGGTCGTGGCTTCGCCGACCATCACGTCGATGGCGCCGACGAGCGGCGCGGTCGGCGCGTCGGTGACGATCAACGGTACGAACTTCGGCGCGACGCAGGGCGCGAGCACGGTGAAGTTCAACGGCACGTCGGCGACGCCGACGTCGTGGTCGAACACGAGCATCGTGGCGACCGTGCCGGCGGGCGCGACGACCGGCGCCGTCACGGTGACGGTGGGAGGCGTGACGGCCACCGGATCGACGTTCACGGTGCTGCCGACGGCGACGATCACGTCGTTGTCGCCGACGAGTGCGGCGGCCGGTGCGTCGGTCACGATTACCGGGACGAACTTCGGCGCGACGCAGGGCAGCAGTTCAGTGAAGTTCAACGGCACGACGGCGGCGGTGTCGTCGTGGTCGGCCACGAGCATCGTGACGATTGTCCCGGCCGCTGCGACGACCGGGAACGTCACGGTGACGGTGGGCGGCGTCGCCAGCAACGGTGTCGCATTCACGGTGGTGCCGAAGGCGACGATCACGTCGTTGTCGCCGACGACCGGCCCGATCGGTGCGACGGTGACGATTACCGGCACGAACTTCGGCGCGACGCAGGGCGCGAGCACGGTGAAGTTCAACATCACGACCGCGACGGCGACGTCGTGGTCGGCGACGAGCATCGTGACGACGGTGCCCGCCAATGCGATCACGGGCAACGTCACCGTGACGGTGGGCGGCGCCGCCAGCAACGGAGTGCTCTTCACCGTCAACCGGCCGCCGACTCTCAACCCCGTTTCGAGTCAGACGAACGCCGAGGGCGCGGCGGTCTCTCTGCAGCTGGGCGGCGCCGACCCGGATGGAAACCCGATCACCTACAGCGCGACGGGTCTGCCGGCAGGTCTGAGCGTCAACGCGACCACGGGCCTGATCTCCGGGACGCTGACCTTTACGAGCTCCGGAACGTATCCGGTGACGGCAACGGTTTCGGACGGCACGCTGACCGCGAGCCAGACGTTCACGTGGACGGTGACCGACATCAACCGTCCTCCGACGCTCGGGGCGATCTCCAACCAGACGAACTCCGAGAACGCGACGATTTCGCTGCAGTTTGCCGGCGGCGATCCCGACGGAGACCCGATCACCTACAGCGCAACGAATCTGCCGGCCGGCGTGAGCGTGAATCCGACGACGGGCCTGCTTTCCGGTCTGCTGAGCTTTGGGAGCGCGGGCTCCTACACGGTCACGGTCACGGTGTCGGACGGGTCGCTGACGGCGAATCAGTCGTTCATCTGGACGATCAACAACGTGAACCGCGCGCCGACGCTGGCGCCGATCCCGAATCAGACGAGCGTCGAGGGCACGGCCGTCTCTCTGCAGCTGGCCGGCAGCGATCCCGACAGCAACCCGGTGACCTACAGCGCGACGAATCTTCCCGCCGGCGCGAGCGTGAACGCGTCGACCGGCCTGATCTCCGGCACGCTGTCGTTCCCGAGCGCAGGCACGTATACCGTGACGGCGACGGTGTCTGACGGTTCGCTGACGGGGAGCCAGACGTTCACCTGGACGGTGACCAACGGGAACCGCGCGCCGACGCTCGGCGCGATCGCGAATCAGACGAACGCCGAGAACAACGTGGTTTCGCTGCAACTCGCCGGCAGCGATCCGGACGGCAATCCGCTGACCTACAGCGCGACGAACCTGCCGGCCGGCGCGACGGTGAATGCATCGACGGGCCTCATCTCCGGCACGCTGACGTATTCGAGCGCCGGGACGTATACGGTGACGGCGACGGTGTCGGACGGCTCGCTGACGGCGAGCCGGACGTTCACGTGGACGGTCACCGACGTGCCGAACCGTCCACCGACGCTGGCGGCGGTTGCGAATCAGACGAACACGGAAAACGCGGTGATCTCGCTGCAACTCGTCGGCAGCGACCCCGACGGCAACCCGCTCACGTACAGCGCGACGAATCTGCCACCGGGATTGAGCGTCAACGGATCGACCGGCCTCATTACCGGAACGCTGATGTTCACCAGCGCGGGCCTCTACACCGTGACCGCGTCGGTTTCTGACGGCTCGTTCGCGACCGCCACTCAGACGTTCACGTGGACCGTGACGAACATGAACCGCGCGCCGGCGCTGACGCAGCCCGCAAATCAGACGGGCGCCGAGAACAGCGCGGCCTCGCTGCAGCTGGCCGGCAGCGATCCGGACGGCGACACCATCACGTTCACGGCGACGAATCTCCCGCCGGGGCTGAGCGTCAACGGTTCGACGGGATTGATATCCGGCACGCTCACCTTGACGAGCGCCGGGACGTATACGGTCACCGCCACGGTCTCCGACGGCGCGCTTGCGACGAGCAGGACGTTCACGTGGACCGTCAACAATACGAACCAGGCGCCGACGCTGACGCAGCCGGCGAATCAGACCAACTCCAAGAACGCGCCGGTGTCGGTGACGCTCGTCGCCACCGATCCGGATGGCGACGCGCTCACCTACAGCGCGACCGGTCTGCCGGCTTCGTTGAGCGTGAATCCGAGCACGGGCGTGATTTCGGGCACCCTGGCCTCGAACAGCGTCGGCAGCTACACCGTCACGGCCACCGTGTCCGACGGCACGCTGACCAACAGCAAGACATTCACGTGGACCGTCACGAACACCGCCGGTGCGCCGTCGCTCGCTCAGCCGACGAATCAGATCAGCCGTCATCGCGCCCCGGTGTCGCTGCAGCTGGTGGGCGCCGATCAGGGCGGGCTGCCGCTGACCTATTCCGCGTCGGGGCTGCCGCCGTCGCTCAGCGTGAACGCCTCGACCGGATTGATCTCCGGCACGCTGACGGCGACGAGCGCCGGCAGCTACTCGGTGACCGCGACGGCGTCGAACGGCACGCTGTCCACGAGCCGCACGTTCACGTGGACCGTGACGAACAGCTCGCCGACCAATGATTTCGACGGAGACCAGAAGGCCGATCTGACGGTGTTCAGACCGTCGAACGGAACCTGGTACGTCCTGCAGTCACAGTTGAATTACACGACGCAGCTCGCGTTGCCGTGGGGCACGAGCAGCGATCTCCGCGCCGCGGGTGATTACGACGGCGACGGCAAGACCGACCCGGCGTATTTCCGCCCGGCGACAGGCCAGTGGCAGATCCTGCTTTCGGGCTCGAACTACACGACGACGTCGACGGCGGTCTGGGGCGTGAGCGGCGATCTGCCGGTGCCGGGCGACTACGACGGCGACGGCAAGACCGATCTGGCGGTTTTCCACCCGGCGAACGGTCAGTGGCAGATCAAGAACTCGGCCACCGGCACGACCACGACGGTCGCGTGGGGCGTCAGCACCGACATCCTCGCGCCGGGCGACTACGACGGCGACGGCAGGACGGATCTGGCCGTGTATCGCCCGTCGAGCCATACCTGGTACATCCTGGAATCGCACGCCAACTACACGACGCAGTCGAGCGTCGTGCTCGGAGCCACGGGCGATCTCCTCGTGCCGGGCGACTACGACGGCGACGGGAAGACCGACGCGGCCGTCTATCATCCGGCGACCGGACAGTGGCAGATCGTGCTTTCCAGCACCGGCGCGACGACGACGACGACGTGGGGCGCCGGCTCCGATATCCCGGTGCCGATCGATTTCGACGGCGATCTCAAGACCGACGTCGCCGTGGTCCACAACGGTCAGTGGCAGATTCAGCTTTCCGGCGGCGGGTCGTTGACGCTTCCATGGGGCGCCAGCACCGATTACCCGGTCCCCGCTGCGATCGCCACGGTGACCACGGTGCCGCCGCCGCCGCCGCCGGCCGCGACGGACGCGTCGCGCTCCGACGACTTCGACGGCGATCACCGCGCGGACATCACGATTTACCGGCCCGCGAACGGCACGTGGTATACGCGGCAGTCATCGTCCGGTTACGTGGTTCAGACGGCGACGGCGTGGGGCACGAGCACGGACATCGCCGTCGCGGGCGATTACGACGGCGACGGCCAGACCGATCCGGCCTTCTACCGTCCGAGCACCGGTCAGTGGCAGATTCTTCTGTCGAGCACCGGGTTCGCGAGCAGCCGCGTCGTCACGCTCGGCGGCCCGAAGGACCTGCCGGTTCCCGCCGATTACGACGGCGACGGCAAGACCGATGTCGCGATTTACCACGCCGTGCTGGGGCAGTGGCAGATCATCCTGTCGAGCACCAACACGCTGACCACGACGACGTGGGGCCTGCGGTCGGACATTCCCGTGCCCGGCGACTACGACGGCGACCGCAAGGCGGATCTCGCCGTGTTCCGGCCGTCGACGGGCCAGTGGCGTATCGTCAGCTCGCTGAACGGATCCATCAAAACGGTGACGCTCGGCACGGGCAACGATTTCCCCGTCCCCGGCGATTACGACGGCGACGGCAAGACGGACATCGCGATCTTCCGCACCGCGACCGGTCAGTGGCAGATCATGAACTCGGGCTCCGGCACGATCTCGGTCGTCGCGTGGGGCACAGGCACCGACGTGCCCGTGCCGGGCGACTACGACGGCGACGGACGAATCGACATCGCCGTGTATCGGCCGTCGGCCGGAGCGTGGTACGGGCTCGACTCGCACACGAACTACACCAGTCAGTGGAGCGTGTCGTGGGGCGTGAGCACGGACCGTCCCATGCCGAACGTCATGTGGTCGAACCTGCTCGCGGTGCGGTCGCGGCCGCGCCCGACCGACGCGTTGCGGGCGAGCGACTTCGACGGCGACGGGCAGGCTGACCTTGCCTTCTTCAGGCCGTCGACCGGCACGTGGTACACGCTCAGCTCGCTGTCGGGGTACACGGCGCAGTCGACCCTGGCGTGGGGCACGAGCACGGATATTCCGGTGTCGGGCGATTACGACGGAGACGGAAAGACCGACGTGGCGTTCTACCGTCCGTCCACAGGCCAGTGGCAGATCGAGTACTCGAGCACGAACTTCTCCACCAACTCCACGGTGACGTGGGGCCTGAGCGGCGACCTTCCCGTGCCTGGCGACTACGATGGCGACGGGCTGACGGATCTTGCGGTGTTCCGTCCGGCAACGGGCGAGTGGTGGATCCTGACGTCGAGCAGCGGCTATACGATATCGCTGACCGGTGCCTGGGGCACGAGCGGCGATCGACCGGTGCAGGGCGACTACGATGGCGACGGCAAAACGGATCTGGCTTTCTTCCGCCCGTCGACGGGTCAGTGGCAGGTGCTCTTCTCAGGGAGCGGCTACACGACCAGCATGACCCTGAACTGGGGCATCGGGACCGACGTTCCCATGCCCGCCGACTACGATGGTGACGGCAAGATGGACATCGCCGTCTACAGGCCCTCGACTGGAATGTGGTACGTGCTGCAGTCGCAGTCGGCGTACACGACACAGCTCTGGCTCACCTGGGCCGACGGCACGAACCTGCTCACCGTGACCGATTACGATGGCGACGGCAAGGCCGATCCGGCCGTCTGGGACGCGGGAGCCTGGAAGGTGCTGCTGTCCGGGTCGAACTACACGACGAATATGACCGTTACGTGGGGCACGGCCACCGACGTGATGCTGCCGCGCCACCCCTGATCAAATCGTTTCGTGCGTCCCCAGACGATCGGATCCGAATCCCCGGATGTCGATCCGAGTCCCCGGATGTGCGTCCCAGTCCCGGGATGTCGATGACGCGATCAGCGATGTCGATCAGGGAATCAAGCGTGTCGATCACAGAAACACGATTGCGAGTGTCAGTCTGCTGACAGTCGATCGCGACTCATCAGAGGTGAGCGACGGCCTTCGGTCCGCCGGAGTCGGTTTCGACCGATCGGACGGGGCGTTCTGTCGTGCGCGCGACGACGCTTCATTGTCGGATCACAGCTTTTGGGTTGCCCGCGGCTCCCTCTGACGTGTCACCGACGCTTCCGGCGATGCGAGTCAGGACCGCAGGGTTGCGCGTGGGAGATCTGTCGCGGCGAGCGTAAGAATTGCTCCTGCGTGATCCGGAATTCCGGTTTGCCGATCCGGCGCCACGTTTGTCGATCCCGCGATCAGCAATGCTGATCCCAGCGTCAGCTGTGCTGATCCCGGAATCAGCAATGCTGATCCCGGCGCCAGCGATGCTGATCCCGCAATCAGCATTGCGGAGCCCGCGATCAGCGTTGCGTACGTCAGAAACAGCGTTGCGAGAGCCAGCCGCACCTCTGCGAGTGTCGGAATTCCGTACGCGAGTGCGAGCCGCAGGCCGGTCAGCGCGAGTCGCACGTCCGTCGGGCCCAGTTCGTCGTCCGTCCGCGCCGGTCCCATGTCCGTCGGTTCCGACTGCAGGCCCGCCGGCACCGGCCGCGGGACCTCACCGACCAACGCCGAAGACGCAGAAGACATCGTCAATCCCGTCTGAAGACACCTCCGGCCTCGCGAGAGACTTGGGAGACTGTTTTGTCAGAGTGTTTGGGGAGTCGCCGGCGTCGGAGGGGCTGTGATGTGGGCGTGAGCGGCCGTCTGCGGTCCCGAGCGCCTATTAATAATGTAGGCGGCGGTTACGCGGAGCGTGGCTTATGGGCCTGGATGCCGATCGAATAATACGGCCACCGCAGCATCCTGGTGATCGCGCCGTCCACGAGGGGAGGAAACGGGCGCAGCGGAAGCACCGCCGCCCACCCGACGAGCGGGTGCAGGCGCGAGACGGTCCGCTGCAACCCGATCAGTTTCTGACTGAGGACGCCGGTACAGAACGAAGTCTCGTCGACCACGAGTCCGGCAGCGTCGCACAGTCCCTTTAACGAATCGCCGGTATACCCGCGCCGGACGTGGCGGCCGTCCTCGATCGCCTGAAACGGTCCATCGTCTTCAGCGGTGATCGGGCGGTAATGAAACCAAGGGGTCGTGAGCAGCAGACGGCCTCCCGGCTTCAGGCAGGCGGCGATATCGCGCACGAGCTTCCGATCGTCGATGATGTGCTCGATCGTCTCGCAGCAGATGGCGACGTCATAGCGCGATCGCAAATCGCCGCGTGAATCAAGATTGCGGACGTCCAGCACTTCGAACGCCGCCGATCGCGCGTTGCACCGCCGGGCTCGTTCCATCGCCACGCTCTGGTTGCGCTCGTCCCAGCTGAGGCCGAGCACATCGTAGCCCCGCAGCGCCGCGCCGATTGAAAACGCTCCGCTTCCGCACCCGACATCGATCGCCTTCTCGCCGTTCCTGGCGCGCGGCAGGCGCTTCCTCAGCCACAGCCATCGATCGAGCACACCCGTGTCGCCATGAAGCAGGGTTCCGGGAAAGCCCAGGATCCGGACGAGCGACCTGTCGCGCGCCACGGTGATCAGGACTGCACCGCGCGCAGGCGCGACGGACGGTCGACTACTGTCGGTTCGATAGTCTTCGCGGAGCGCGCGGAGGTGGACTCCCGGACGGCGACGGCCATCAGCACCGTGAAGAGGACGGCGTTCCCGGGGATCTGCAGGCTGAAGTCAATCATCTCCTGCAAGGCGATCGCCGCGATTCCGGTGACGGCGCCCACCCGAATCCAGTAGCCGACGCCTTGCGGCGGCGACTCGGCGAACCGACGCCGAACGGTTCGCGTGAAGGCGACGAGCAGCAGAACGGCCGGCACACAGACCAGGAGTCCGCCTTCCGCCAGCAACTGGAGGTAGTCGTTGTGCGCCGCGTCGAAATGCTTGTCGAGGCTCACCGTCTGGTAGAAGAGCGTGGCTGTGCCGTACGTGTTGACGCCGATGCCCACGAGCGGGAATTTCCCGGCGAGCCGCAGCGTGTCGGCCCAGATTCCGAGGCGGCCGTCGAGGCCGGTCGACGCGTCACCGGCGAATCGCGCCGCAATTCGGTCGAAGCCGGCCCATGCGCCGGCGGCCAGCGCCACGAAGAGCAGGTACCCGGCGATGACCGTCCCATTCAACCCGGTCGATCGTCGCCTGATGATCAGCGAGCCCGAAAGCGCCAGCGCCACCAGCAATCCGATCATGCCCGACCGCGACATCGACAGCAGCAGGGACAGCGCCATCAGCGCCACGGCGAAGGCCGCCGCGATCGTTTCGCTGGCATCCTGCGACGAAAACCACAGCAGACGGTTGTGCCAGCCCGGTTTGATCCGCTGCGCGCTGCGCGCGACGGTCCCGCACAGGTAGCCAATCGCCACCGGCAGCGCCATCAGCATCCAGCCGGCGAAATGATTGCGATTCACGTACGGGCCGAATGGGTTGCCACCCTCGCGCGGTGTCCAGAAACCGAGAATCTTTCCGTTCCATGTCGCCTTCTGGACGATGCCGATCAGCGCGAGCGCCACTCCAAGACCGCTGATGCCTCTCGCAATGTGGAGCGCGTCGTGGCGGCTCATGGTGCGCGCGAGGCCGAGCAACAGGATCGCCAGCGCACACACCGCCGCCAGCGCGAGTGCCGTCGAACCGGGATCAATCGACAGCGCGTGCATGGACGAGCCTTCGGCGTACTTCATGGCGTAGCGCTGCAGGAAGAGGTCGGTTTCGGGACTGATCCGTCGAATCAGCGAAACCGGGGCAGGCGCGAGCTGGATGGCGATTGCCGCGGCGAGGACCGCAAGCGATCCGGCGAGGCGGAGGTCAGTGGCCGTTCGATCGGGGCTCAGCCACGCTGACAGCCCGACGATCGCGCAGCCCGCGAACAGAGGGATGTACGCCCAGTCGTAGACCGCTCCGAACGCAAGCGCGCCCCACGCGATCAGAACGAGCGAAGCGGCGGCACGCCACGACATCCCTGAAGATTGCCGGTGGCGCGCGTCTAGCTCACGAGCGCCATGCGGCTGGTCGTGATCTGGCTGGACGTGAAGGTGGGAACGATGTAGGCGAGCTGGCGAAGCGTTTCCGTCGGGTCGCCTTCGAACGCGACGCGCTCGAGTTTGGCCACGTGCGCCATGAGCGCGCCCAGCTCGAAATGCGCGGCGGACGGCCGCACGTGCAGAATCTTCTCGACGCCGGCCGGCTCCACGCGCTCGTCGGCGCCCACCAGCTCTTCGTACAGTTTCTCTCCGGGCCGCATGCCCGTGAAAACAATCGGAATATCGACGTCAGGCACGAATCCCGAGAGGCGAATCAGCGTCCGGGCCATGTCCACCAGCTTCATCTGATCGCCCATCTCGAGGACGTACACCGCGCCGGCCTCGGCGAGCGCCGCGGCCTGCAGCACCAGCTGCACCGCCTCCGGAATCAGCATGAAGTAGCGGCGGATGTCGGGGTGCGTCACCGTGACGGGACCGCCGGCCTTGATCTGTTCGATGAAGGTCGGGACGACGCTCCCGTTGCTCGCGAGAACATTGCCGAAACGGACCGCCACGAACTTCGTTCGGGCACGCGTCTTCGTGGTCTGGACGAGCAGCTCCGCGACGCGTTTGGTGGTGCCCATGACGCTGGTGGGGTTGACCGCCTTGTCCGTCGAGATGAGAACGAAACATTCGACGCCGTGCCGCGCCGCCGCATCCATCATCAGACGGGTGCCGTACACGTTGTTCTTCACCGCCTCGCACGGGTTCGCTTCCATCAGCGGCACGTGCTTGTGCGCGGCCGCGTGAAACACGATCTGCGGGCGGTGCGTGGTCATCAGGTCGTCGAGGCGCTGCCGGTCGGTGATGTCGCCGACCAGCGAATGCACCGCGCAGTGTCCGTTGCGGCTCGCCAGGCCATTGATGACCGCGAACAGTCCGTTTTCGTACCGATCGAACGCGGTCAGCGACGCAGGTCTGAGATGGGCGATCTGATAGCAGAGCTCGGAGCCGATCGACCCGCCGGCGCCGGTGACGAGCACGCGCTTGTCTCTGATCAGACGCTCGAGCGCATGGGAATCGAGACCGATCGGCGCGCGCTCGAGCAGGTCTTCGATCCGGAAGCTCCGAATCTGGCTGATCAGGCCGCGCGCGTTCGTGATGTCGCGCAGGTGCGGCAGCGTCTTGATCGGGATCCGGAACGACTCGAGCGCCCGCACGATCTCGCCGACAACGGCTGCCGGCGCGCTCGGAATGGCGACGAGGATTTCGCCCGGCTGGAACTCCTCGATCACGGCGGAAAGATCCCGGCGCGTTCCGAGCACCTCCACCCCGTGGATCGACAGACCGACCTTCGCCTCGTTGTCGTCGATGAAGCCGATCGGCTCGTATTCGCCGTTGGGGTCGCCCCTCATGCCGCGGACGATTCTCTCGCCCGCATCGCCGGCGCCGAAGATCAGCACGCGCCGGCTCCGCTCGCCGCGCGAGAGTTCGTGAGCCAGCCGCCGCCCGAGGCGCGCGCCGCCCATCGCGAGGATGAGCAGCAGGGAGTCGATGACGAGGATCGATCTCGGGTAGGGCGGCTGCCAGAGGCGCCACAGGGCGATCTGATAGAACACTCCCGAGCTTGCGACAACGCCGACGATGATGTTGCGCAGGTCCCAGATGCCGGCGTAGCGCCAGAGCCCCTCATACAGTCTGAACGGCGCGAACGTGGCCATTCGAATGACGATGAGCCACGGCAGCGCCTGCCAGAACATGCCGAGGTAATTCTGTGGAATCGCGCCGTCGAATCGCAGCAGAAGCGCCGAAAAACTGGCGCCGACGATCAGCGCCAGATGCAGCGCGACGGCAAGGATCCGACGATGTTTGACGACAACGCTATTCACGGCTGTTCACTCGCTTCTTGATGTAGGTGTCGATCCGGGGCCGGAATCCGAAGACGGAGCGACCGTGACCGGCGAACGAGGAGGACGCCGTGAGGATGGCGCGCAGCTCGTCGCAGACGAAATCGATCTGGTCCTCGGTCATGACGCTCGAGAACGGCAGCGCGAGCGACGTGTCTCCAAGCGCCTCGGCGACCGGAAAATCGCCGCGGCGATACCCGAATCGCTCCGCGTAAAACGGCTGGAGGTGGATCGGCGTGAAGTAGGGTCGCGACGGAATCCCGCGCTCGGCGAGCGCGCTCATCGCGAATGTGCGGTCCGCCAGAGAATCGAGGCGAACCACGTAGACGAACCAGGACATGCGGCTCGTCGAGGCGGCGGGGGTTGGCACGTGCAGCCGCTCGATGTCGCGCAGCCGTTCGTGATACCAGCCTGCCACCCTGCCGCGCCTGGCGAGCATCTCGTCGAGGCGTGCCAGCTGCGCCAGGCCGAGCGCGCACGACAGCTCGCCGAGCCGGTAGTTGTATCCCAGCCGATCGTGGCTGAGCCACGCGTCGAAGACGTCGCGCCCCTGATTCCGCAGCGACGCGCAGACCGCGGCGCATCGGCTGTCGTTGGTGGCGATCATGCCGCCTTCTCCCGTCGTCATCTGCTTGTTCGGGTAGAACGCGAAGCACGACATGTCGCCGAGCGTGCCTGCGCGGCGTCCGTCGTATTCGGCGCCCACGGCTTCACACGCGTCTTCGATGACCCGCAGCCCGTGGCGTTCCGCCGCCGCCATGATCGGCGTCATCTCGGCCGGCTGGCCGAACGCATGGACGGGAAGGATCGCCTTGAGGGTCCGCGCCGGCGTGGACGCGCCGCGCAGCGGTCTGGGCAGCCAGCGCCAGCCGTGCGCCGTGCCGCGCGCGAGGTCGTCGACGGCGGCCGTCACCAGCGCCGGATCGATGTTGCCGGTTTCCCGCTCGACGTCGACGAACACCGGAACGGCGCGCTCGTACAACACGCAGTTGGCCGATGCGACGAAGGAGAACGGCGAGGTGACCACGAGGTCGTTGTCGCCGACGCCGGACGCGATCACCGAAAGGTGCAGCGCCGCCGTGCCGCTCGAGACGGCGACGGCGTGACGAACGCCGACGTAATCGGCGAACCGCCGCTCGAACTCGCGGATGCGCGGCCCCAGACTGAGGCTGCCGCCGCGCAGCACATCGAGCACGGCGTTGCGTTCCGCCTCCGTCATATCAGGTGACGACATCGTGATACTGGTCATCTCACTTCTCCCGTCGGCGAAAGCGGCCTGGCGGGTACTCCGACCACCGTCAGACCGGCCGCAATTGACTTCGTCACGCACGCGCCCGCACCGATGACCGCGTCGTCGTGCAGGACGACCGGCGCGCTCTCGGTTCCGTTGATCACGACGGCCCCCGTGCCGATGTACACCCGTCGGCCGGTGTGGACCCAGCCGGAGATGTGCACACCCGGGGCGAGCGTCGTGTAATCGCCCAGGATTGCGTCGTGGCCGACCGTGCAATCCAGATTCACGTGAACGTGATTGCCCAGTCGGATGTTGGTCGTGAGGATGTTTCCGGCGCACACGATCGTGCCGGCCCCGAACTCAATCCACCGGGATCGTTCGACGCGGGGATGAACGATCGTCGCGAATCGGAATCCCTTTGCCGTGGCCTTCCCGACGATCCGCTCGCGCGCCGCCGGGCCGCCGACGGCCACCACGACCCGCGCGTCGGGGAACCGGCTCCATGCGTCGTCGAGCGACATCGTGAGGATGCCGTTGGCCGTCTGCCCGTGAAGCCTCGGGTCGTCGTCGATGAAGCACACCACTTCGTAGCGGTGCTCCGCGGTGACGCACGATTCGACGAGCCACGCGACTTCGCGCGCGAACCCTCCGGCGCCGTAGACGGCAATGTGCTCAGTCACACCGGGGCTCCGCTATGACCGACGGCTGGCCGAGGAACTCGCTCATCGTCGCGTGATTCGGCTCGGAGATGCCTTCGCGCCGCACGACCTTCCAGGCCGTGAGCGCGAGAATCTTCGCGTCCAGCCAGAACGATCGATGGTCGACATACCAGACATCGAGGGCGAGCCGACGCTCCCACGGGATCGCGTTGCGTCCGTGGATCTGCGCCCAGCCCGTGATGCCCGGCCGCACTTCGTGGCGGCGAGCCTGGACGGCCGTGTATCGGCCGAGGTACTGCATCAACAGCGGACGGGGTCCGACGAGGCTCATGTCGCCGCGGATGACGTTGATCAACTCCGGAAGCTCGTCGACGCTCAAAGCGCGGAGCAGGCTGCCGAACCGGCCGAGGCGCCGATCGTCGGGAAGCAGCCTGCCGGAGGAGTCGATCGCATTCGACATCGTCCTGAACTTCAGCAGGTCGAACCCAACCGCGCCGAGACCGGGACGACGCTGGCGGAACAGCACCGGCCGTCCGATGGCGAGTCGCACGGCAACCGCAACCGCAATGAGCAGCGGCGCCAGCAGCACGAGCAGCGCCGACGCGAGCACGAGGTCAGCCAGCCGTTTCAACCGTGCACTCTGTAAGAAGCTCGCAGAAAGACGCGGCCTGATCTTTTCGATTGAAGCGCTGCAGCACGAACGCGCGCGCGTTCGCGCCCATGCGCGCGCAGCCGTCACGATCCGCTTCGAGCCGCGAGACCGCCTCCGCCAGCGCCACGCCGTCGCCGGGAGCGACGAAGACGCCGCCGCCGGCTTCTTCGACCACCTGCCGGATGACGCCGTCGATGGCGATGACCGTCGGTTTGCCGGCCGCCATGTAGTCGAACACTTTGTTGGGGTACGTGGTTCGGAAGAGCGGTATGTCCCGGAGCGTCGCGAGGCACACGTCCGCGGCGGCGACGATCTCGGGCATCAGATGTTTGGGCTGCGCTGCCTCGAATCGCACGTTGTCGAGCCCGGCATTCCTGGCGCGTGCTTCGAGCGCGGCCTTTTCCTTGCCGTCGCCGACGAACATGAAGAGGATCGATGCGTGCTCCCGCAGCAGGCTTGCCGCCTCGAGCACCGTCTCCAGGCTGTTGGCCGTTCCATGGGCGCCGGCGTACAACACGACGAAGCGATCGACGGCGTTCCACCGCGCCCGCACGCGCGCGCCGCTCTGCGCCGGCGAAAACAACAGACCGTCGGCGCCGTTCGGGATCAGCACCGGCGTCCGGCCGGACACGGTTCGAACGTGCGGAATGAATCCCGGAGAATTCACGAGGAGCCGGTCCGCGCCCCGATACAGGAAGCGCTCGAGACGCCGGCAGAGGGCGATCAGCGGTCGGCTCTCGAGCACCTTCAACTCGACGGCGAAGTCGGGCCACAGATCCCGGACTTCGAACACGAACGGCACGCGTCTCAACCGCGCCACGACCCACGCGGTGGCCCCCTGAAGGATCGGCGGAGACGTGCCGACGACGACGTCGATGTCGCGGACGCGCAGGGCGGCGACCGCCGCGGAACACATGAAGCTGAGAAAACTGAGCGCGCGGTGGACGAACGTGCGGTGCAGCACCTGGTAGCTGGACGGCCTCACGATGGTCAGGCCCGGCTGTCGATCCGCAGTCTCGCGGACCGCGCTGCCGGTGAGATAGTTGACGCCTCCAGCGATGACGGTGACGCGATGCCCCTGGCCGATGAGGTGACGGGCGAACTCCAGATGGCGCGTGCCGCCGGCTTCGTCGGCGCACGCGAACGCCTGATGGATGATCAGAACGTGCATGGCCCGATGTTCACTGTTGAGAACAGACCCTCGACGAGCCGAAACGTGACGCGGCGTCCGCCCAACTCGACGGACCAGCGGTCGCCATCGACAGCGACTCGGGGATGGCCCCCGCCGAGCACGCTGACGAAAGTGGTCGGAAGCGGTTGCGTGGTTTCGATGGCGAGCGACGGCACGCGGGTCTTCTCGCCGTAGTAGCGCGAGAGCCACCCGCGCGGCGGATCGCTCTTGCCCGCCGCCACGTCGCCGGCGACCGGCTGCCCGCGATCGTCGAACACGTGGACGACGAACGCTCCCGCCGGCGTGTCCATCTCGAGCCGGCCCGTGTCCGCGGCATAGGAGTGCGGAAACTCTCCGGCCAGCCAGTGCAGTCTCGCCGTGTGCGTGCCCGTTCCCGTGAGGCGGTCGACGACGATCCAGAGGTCGTCTTTC
>Ga0075425_100001813_pt1 | contig 21032 bp, 21 predicted proteins | sample SoiMethybrSBSTD4_FD_75300 | JGI IMG/M metagenome (GOLD analysis project Ga0075425, IMG submission 75300) | Bulk soil microbial communities from a Populus tree surrounding site in Tennessee, USA - Soil MetaG P. TD hybrid SBSTD4 | ecosystem: Environmental > Terrestrial > Soil > Tree plantation... | reverse complement strand
AGCTTGGGGCACCGGTGACCCGGCGGCCCAAGTCCGAGAAACCCCGCCCGAGCAAGTCTGCCCCTCCACGCGCGGGACTGGACAGTAAGCCGTCGGCCGGCGAAGACCGGCCGCTCGTAAGATCGTCGGGCTCAAACGCCGCGACCAACCCGGCCACCGTTGCGTCACCCCCCGAGAGCCAGCTACCATCGATTGTGGATCCGTTGGACCGTCGCCGGTAGCGGCTCGCTTGATGAGAAAAGCAGGTTTCATCCTCGCGTATAGCTTCGCGCTTGCGCTCGCCGCGCCAGCGAGCGCACAAAACCGCGATCCTGCCACGGCCGAAGCCCTCTTTCGGCAGGGGCGTCAGTCGATGGAGTCCAAAAACTACCAAGACGCTTGTCAGAAGTTCGCCGAGAGCCAGAAGCTCGACCCGGCGGCTGGAACGGCGATGAACCTCGCAACCTGCGAGGAGAAGCTCGGCAAGCTGGCAAGCGCGTGGCAGCACTGGAAAGAGGCGATCGACGCGTTGCCGCCGAAAGACGACCGCGTTGCGTTCGCTCGAAGCCGCGTCGAGGAGCTCGAGAAAAAGCTTCCGCGCTTGCAGGTGACGCTCGCGAGTGCGGGTCCGGGCGCAAAAGTCTATCGCGACGACATCGAGATCGGTCCCGGCGGGCAGGGGGTTCCACTTCCTGTCGACCCGGGTTCGCATGCCGTGACCGTGCGAATGCCAGGTCATTTTCCCAAGACGGTGACCGTGTCGCTCGCGATCGGTGAGCAGTCGCAAATCGACGTGCGTCCTGGGGCCATCGATCCATCGGCGGCCGAGAAAGGGGCGCCCCCCAAACCCCGGTCACGCACGCTCGGGTGGGTGCTCGGCGGTATCGGCGTCGCCGGCGTAGGCGGCGCGGTGGCGAGCGGTCTCATGCTCGTTCGCACGAAGGGCACAGTCGACACCAATTGCCCCGACAAGGTTTGCAATGCGCAGGGCCTCGACGCGGTGGCGACCGGCAAAACATTGATCATCGTCAATACGACTGCCTGGATCGTCGGAGGCCTCGGTCTCGGAGCGGGCGCTTTCTTTCTTTTGTCAGGGTCGAAGAGCCCGACGACGACGGCGCTCGCCCCGAGCGTCGGACCGACCGGCGCGTCGCTCTCCTGCGTCGGAAGTTTCTGACGATGCGGTGCGGCTCGCCTAGAGCGTTGCGTGCGGCGACGCACGCCATCTTCGCGCTCGCTTGCGTCGTGACGAGCTGCGTGGCGATCGGCAAATACGACTTCGAGGGGTACCGTGCGTCGGGCGGCGGGTCGGGGGCGGGCGGAGGCATCGGAACCGGAGGCGGCGATAGCGACGGGTCGGCGCCCGACGGGCCGCAGATCTGCATTCCACCCACGTGCGAAGAGCTGCATGCCGAATGCGGGAAAGTACCGGACGGTTGCGACGGCGTGCTCGATTGCGGCGTTTGCGAGGTTGGCGTTTGCGGAGGAGGAGGTCGCAACAAATGCGGCCTAGACACGTGCCCGCCGCGGTCGTGCATGGATCTCGGAGCGGCATGTGGCGAGGTTTCGGACGGTTGCGGGGACACCGTGCAGTGCGGGCGCTGCGTACCGCCGGAGACGTGCGGCGGCGGTGGCATGTCGAAAAAGTGCGGCTGCCTGCCCTTCACCTGCCCCGAGCTCGTTGCCGATTGCGGCATGGTGTCCGATGGCTGCGGACAGATGATCGACTGCGGAGGTTGCCGCGACCCGGGCAAGACGTGCGGAGGGGGTGGAACACCGAACCGCTGCGGCTGCGCGCCGACGACGTGCGCCAACGAGAACGCGAACTGCGGGATGCTGCCCGACGGGTGCGGCGGGATGCTCGATTGCAAAGCTTGCGTCCCGCCGGCCGTGTGCGGAGGCGACGGCCCGAACCGGTGCGGATCGACCCCTTGCGTCGCCAAGACCTGCACGCAGCTCGGAGCCGAGTGCGGGTCCGTCTCCGATACCTGCGGCAAGATTCTCGACTGCGGGAACCCGTGCACGATGCCGAGCACATGCGGAGGTGGCGGTGTCGCCAACAAGTGCGGCTGCAAGCCGGTCACCTGCGCGATGCAGGGGAAAAACTGCGGCATGATTCCGGACGGGTGCGGCGGGATGCTCGATTGCGGAAGCACCTGCACGGCGCCGTCGACGTGCGGTGGGGGTGGCGAGGCGAACGTATGCGGTTGCACGCCGAAAAGTTGCATCGACATCGGCGCCGAGTGCGGCGTTGCCGGCGACGGGTGCGGCGGCAACCTCGACTGCGGCACCTGTTCCGCACCGAAGACCTGCGCCGCCGGCGGCACACCGAACAAGTGCGAGTGCGTGCCGACGACCTGCGCGGCCAAGGGAGCCAACTGCGGTCTGACCCCGGACGGCTGTGGCGGGATGCTCGACTGCGGCATGTGCATGGGCACGGACGTTTGCGGCGCAGGAGGCGCCAACAAGTGCGGCCCGGGAATATGCACGCCGACGACTTGCACGGCGCTCGGCTTCAACTGCGGCACGGCATCGGACGGCTGCGGCACGACGCTCGATTGCGGGATGTGCATGGCCCCGCTGACGTGCGGCGGTACCGGCACCGCCAATCACTGCGGGTGCAAGCCGAAGACGTGCGATGCCGTCGGCGCGCGGTGCGGGACCGTCGACGACGGTTGCGGAGGCGTGGCGACTTGCCCGCACTGCGGGAACAATCACGTCTGCGTGAACAACCAGTGCGTCAAGACGTAGGCTAGCCCGTCTTCCACATCGCCACGATCCCGAGCGCGGCGAAGGCGAGTGCCACCGTGGCGATGGCGACGATGAGCCAGACCCAAGATGCGCGGCCGGTTCCCGCGCCGTCGCCTTCATCCTCGCCGTCACCCTCCCCCTTGCGATAGGAACCTCGTGCGAGGAGCACCCCCTCGATGACGGCCGCCGCCCCGAGCGCGGCGGCGGACAGACCGCGCGCACGGGCGCGTCGCGCGGCGTCGCGCAGCTCGGCGGCGGGCATGCCGTCGAGGAGCATCCAATCGCGAAAGGGGAGCTCGCCTCGATCGACGGCGCGCACGGAGCCGCTCACGATACCATCTGTCTCGACGGGCCACCCGACCGTACCGAGGCCCGACCCACGCGGATCGCTGGCCAGCGTCAGCCACAAGGGGGCGCGGGTACCGTCGTCGTTCACGCCCGGCAAGCCGCCGACGCCGGGCGGCCAGTCGATTTCGCCGGTCGCGTAGCCGTGAGCGTCCGGTGAAAGCGGCACGACGCCGCCCCAGAGGCGAGCGGATCGGCTGCAGAGCGTTGCGTACACCAGCTCGCGGGGAACAGGCGAAACGACGCGGATCCGGTGAGTGGCGAGCGCTTGGGGGTCGAGCCAGATGGCTCCCGGGATCACGGGCAAAACACCGTCCCACGTCCCGGCGAGCCCGAGGGACGTGGCGCGCACGGTCATCTCGATGGTGTGCGTGCGTGGTACGAGCGCAAACGTCGCCTCGCCGCGATCGGATGTGGGGCGCGTGGCGCTTGCATCGGAGTCGGTCGCGCCTTCGATGTCGGCCCCCTCGGTGTGAAGCGTCACCTTGGCACCGGCGATCGGTGAAGCGCCCCTCTTCACGGCGACGACGAGCTCGTCGCGGAAAGGGGCAGCAAACACGCCCCGCGGCGCTCGCAACTCGAGAGCAAGATCGCCTTGGCTTCGTCCAGGCAGGCGCGAAGGGTGCGGAGGACCTCGGTCCCACCCGGCCGCATCGCGCGCGAAATCGCCGGACGCGAGGGTCGTGAGACCCCCTTCGGTGGTGACCTCGGCGTGAACGACGCCGTGGACCGCGCCGGTGAGCGGGAGCTCGATGTCGCAGGTGCCGTCTCGGCGCGTGCGACACTGCGCGACTGCTTCGATCCCGTTCTGTGTCCGCGCGCGCACGACGATCGGACCTATGTCCTTGGTGCTGTCGATACCTCGGAAGCGTTCGACCCCAAGGACGCGCCACGAGAGATGCGGCGCCCCCTCCGTCGGCCCGCCCCAGAGCCGCGCCCCGTCGAACGATCGGGTGGCTCCAGGTCCGAGGAGCGCAAACCCGACGACCGCCATCGCCAGCGACGGAGCCGCGAGCTGGAGGATCCGAGCGAGCATGCGACGCATGGTAGCCCCGGCGAGAGCTTCAGCGCGATACTCGAGGTTCGGTGCGACGACGTCGCAGGGGTTTGCTATGCATTCGCTCATGCGGGACGTGATGGAGTACATCGACGCGCACGGCCAAAGGTTCGTGCGCGAGCTCGTCGAGTGGGTGAAAATCCCCTCGATCTCGAGCCTTCCAGAGCACACCCGCGACGTTGGCAAAAGCGCGGAGCATTTGATGACCCAACTCGAGCGGACGCGGCCGGATCGGGCGCTCGTCCTTCCGACGCGGGGGCACCCGGCGGTCTTCGCCGAGTGGTTGCACGCGCCCGGTAGGCCCACGCTACTCGTGTACGGACACCACGACGTGCAGCCGGTGGATCCTCTCGAAGCGTGGCAATCACCCCCCTTCGACCCCGAGGTTCGCGATGGGCAGCTTTACGGACGAGGAACGGTGGACGACAAAGGGCAGGTCTTCATCCACGCGAAGGCGGTCGAGGCATTCGTCGAAACCGGCGCCCACAAGCTGCCCATGAACCTGAAGCTCATTGTCGAAGGAGAAGAAGAGATCGGCTCGCAAAACCTCGCCGACCTCTTGCGAGACCACGCGGCGATGCTGGCCTCCGACTACGTGTGCGTCTCGGATACCGCGATGTACGGACGAGGCGTTCCGTCGTTGTGCGTCGGTTTGCGCGGCCTCGTTTATTTCGACATCGTCGTGCGCGGGCCGGCCGCGGACGTACACTCGGGCTCCTTCGGCGGGGGTATCGCGAATCCGGCGAATGCGCTCGCGAGCATGCTCGGCGCCCTGCACGATGCAGAGGGTCGGGTCTCGATCCCAGGCTTTTACGACCGCGTACGCACGCTTCGACCGGACGAGCGCAAGGCGATGGCTGCACTTGCTCTCGACGAGGCCGAGTGGCTCCGCGCGAGCGGCGCCCCTCTCGCCGTCGGCGAGAAGGGATACTCGACCCTCGAGCGGATCTGGGCGCGCCCCACGCTCGACGTTTGCGGCTTGACGAGCGGCTTTCAAGGCCCGGGCTCGAAGACGATCATTCCAGCCACCGCCGCCGCCAAGTTAAGCTGCCGCCTCGTGCCCGACCAAGAGCCCGACGAAATCGCCCGCTTGCTGGAAGCGCACGTCCGCCGCCTGGCTCCGCCGGGCGTCAACGTCGAGCTCCACTACGTGTCCGGGGGTCGCCCGTACCTTGCCCCGACCGATCACCCCGTCTTCGCCTCGGCAAAGCGCGCGTTTTCGAGAGCGTTCGGCAAAGAGACCGTGTTCATCCGGGAAGGGGGATCGATCCCGTTCGTGCCGACGATTGCCGATTCGACCGGTAAGCCATGCCTGCTCATGGGCTTTGGGCAGCCCGACGAGAACTCCCACGCCCCCAATGAGCGATTGGTCCTCGAAAATTTCCACCTCGGCATCAAGGCGGCGGCTTACCTTTACGACGAAATCTCGAGATTGGACGGCTGATCGATGGCGCACGACTCTCACGAAGCTCAAGCAAAAACCGAATCTGGCAAGTTGGTCGAGCGACGGTTCACCGCGGAGCCGTCCGGGCGCTCGAATTACCAGGCGCTTCTTGGAGGGCTCGGCGCCGCTGCGCTCGGCGCAGGGGCGTCCGCGACGTGGATGCACGATGCACCGATGCCGATAGCGCCTTACTTCTTCGGTGTCGGGACATTCGCGCTCATCGTCGCGTCGGTGATGGGGAGCTCGGACAGCGTACCGCTGCGCGTCGGGGACGCGGGCGTCGCAGTCGAGCGCGGCGGCGCCGAGCCCGAGAGAATTGGCTGGTTCGAAGTCGACAAAGTATCTCTCGAGGACAAGGATCGCGTCGTGGTCGAGGGGGCGGGCAAACGCATCGTGGTGCCCGTGGCGCATCACGCCCAGGCGGCGGGTTGGATCCTGAAGGAAGCTATCACGCGCATTCCGAAGAAGGTGACGGTTGACGGCGAGAAGCGCGAGGCGCTCTCGCGTATGGCGACTGACCACGCACAAATCGTGGCGATCGAGCCGATGCAGGTGACGGGCCGACGTTGCAAGGCGTCCAATGCGATCATTTCTTTCGAGCGCGACGCGCGCGCATGCCCGAGCTGCGGCGAGGTGTACGACCGAAGACACGTGCCGGAGAAATGCCTTACCTGCGAACACGCCATGACGGCAGCCTAGAGATTCCGATGGATCCGCCGGTCGTGTGCGTGCTGGGACTCGGGACGATGGGCCAGGGGATAGCGCTGGTTTCTGCGCTTTCGGGACTCGAGACGCACGTGTTCGAGGTCAATCCGGCGCTGGCCAAAAGCGCCCACTCTGCCATCTTGTCCAAGCTTTTTCGCATCGGCGAGCGCGAGAAGCGAACGGCCGAAGAGACCAAGGCGATCGGAGAACGGATCATCGTCGAACCGAACGTCGAAGCGGCATGTGCGCGCGCCGACGTGGTCATCGAGGCCATCGTCGAGTCATTCGCGCCGAAAGCGGCGCTCCTCGCGCAAGCGACACGGGCGGCACCGGCTTCGGCGCTACTGGCGAGCAATACCTCGGGCCTTTCGATCAGCGAGCTCGGACGTCGCGTGGGCGAGCCCGAGCGATTCTTGGGGCTCCACTTTTTCAACCCGCCCACCGCGATGGAGCTGCTCGAGATCGTGGTGGGAGAGAAGACGGCGCAAGAGAGCGTCGAGCGTGCGCTCCGCTTTGCCCGCGTCATCGGCAAGACGCCGATCGTGGTGCGCGATTCTCCCGGGTTTGCGACGAGCCGGCTCGGGGCTCTACTCGGCGTCGAAGCCATGCGCATGGTCGAAGAACGCATCGCCTCCGCGGCCGACATCGATCGCGCGATGGAGCTCGGTTACCGGCACCCGATGGGGCCGCTCAAGGTGAGCGATCTCGTCGGCCTCGACGTGCGCCTGGCGATCCTCGAGCACCTGACCCGAGAGCTCGGCGCGAGGTTCGAGCCGCCGGCGATCCTCCGAACGCTGGTGGCGAGGGGGCGTCTCGGAAAGAAGGTCGGCGTCGGCTTCTATCGATGGACCGATGGCGGACCCGTGCCCGAGCCCTGGGACTGAGGTAGGCTTTCGGTGATGGCGTCCACGAGAACGGCTTACGTCGCGGATGCGATCCGGGCGCCGATCGGAAAATACAAGGGTGCCCTCGCCGCCGTTCGGCCCGACGATCTCGCGGCACGGATCATCGTTGCCCTCGCCGCCCGCCAGCCCAATTTGTTCGAGCATCTCGACCATGTCGTCTTCGGCGCGACGAATCAAGCGGGGGAGGACAACCGCAACGTGGCGCGGATGGCTCTTCTGCTCGCGGGCGCCCCCTACGGCGTTCCGGCCGTTACCGTGAATCGACTTTGCGGCTCGGGGCTCGAGGCGGTCGACGACGCCGTGCGCCGCATCGCGGTGGGGGACGCGGACGTCGTCGTTGCGGGGGGTGTCGAGAGCATGACCCGCGCGCCCTATTCCATGCCGAAAGCGACGGAGCCGTTCTCTCGAACGCCGCCCGTTCTCTACGACACGACGATCGGCTGGCGCTACCCGAATCCCAGCATGGCCGAGCGGTTCGAGCTCTCGAGCCTGGGCGAAACGGCAGAGAACGTCGCCAAGAAGTTCGGCGTAGCCCGGGGCGAACAAGACGAGTACGCGCTTCTGTCGCACCAAAAAGCAGCGCGCGCGTGGGAAGCCAAGGCGTTCGGCGACGAGGTGGTGCCGGTGGCGACCCCGTCGGGGCCGTTCGCGCGCGACGAGTCGATCCGCATCGACACGACGCTCGACAAGCTGTCGGCGCTCGCGCCCGCGTTCAAAGAAGGGGGGACGGTTACCGCGGGCAATTCGTCGCCGCTGAACGACGGAGCCGCGGCTCTGTGCTTGGCGAGCGAAGAGGGGTTGAAGGAACTGGGAGCGCGCCCGCTCGCGCGGGTCCTCGCGAGCGCGACGGTCGGTCTCGACCCGAACTACATGGGGGAAGGGCCGATCTTGGCCACGAAAAAGGCGCTCGCGCGCGCCGGGCTCCGTGTGCCGAACGTGGAGCTGGTCGAGCTCAACGAGGCCTTCGCCGCGCAGGCCATCGCGTGCGAACGTGGTCTCGACCTCGACCCGGCGCGAGTGAACGTTCTCGGCGGCGCCATCGCGCTCGGTCATCCGGTCGGTGCGAGCGGCGCTCGCATCGCCGTCACGCTCGTCCACGCGATGCGCTCGCGCGGGGCGAAAGTCGGTCTAGCAACCCTCTGCATCGGGCTCGGTCAGGGCATGGCCATGCTCTTCGAAGCGGTCTAGAGGGTCGAGGGACGTAGATGCTCGTACGCGGGGCGTGCTAACGTGCCGGTCCCGTTCAGGAGGAAAAGCCCATGGCTCTTTTTGGCGAACCGAAGTTCCCGACCATCGAAGTGCCGGGAAGCGGAGATCTCTACGCTCGTATGAACACGACCGAGGGGACGATCGTTCTCCTGCTCGAGGAAAAGCGCGCTCCCAAGACGGTCGCCAACTTCGTCGGCCTCGCGACGGGCAAAATGGAGTGGAAGGACCCGAAGACCGGGCAGGCGCAGAAGGGGGTTGGTCTCTACGACGGCGTCCGCTTCCACCGCGTCATCCCCGATTTCATGATCCAGTGCGGCGACCCGCTCAGCCGCTACACCGACGAGAGCTCCGCCTCCCGTTGGGGCACGGGAGGCCCCGGCTACCAATTCGCCGACGAGTTTCATCCCGAGCTTCGCCACAAGGGAGCCGGCATCCTGTCGATGGCGAACTCGGGACCGGGCACGAATGGCTCGCAGTGGTTCATCACCGAGCGCGACACCGCCCATCTCGACAACCGCCACTCGGTTTTCGGCAAGGTCGTGAGTGGCATCGACGTCGTGAAAAAGATCGCGCGGGTGAACCGCAGCCGTTCCGATCGTCCGACCAACGACGTCGTCCTCACCAAGGTCGAGATCTTCCGCAGCCCCACTGCGCCCGCCTGACTAGACGCGCATCACGACCACCAGGCAAACGGGCTTGCGGCCGGTTCGCGCTTCGACGGCGCGGCGGGCGGCGAGCCGCGCGATCTCGGCGATCGTTTCGTCGTCACGAACGTCCGGCGAGCTTTCGAGCGCCCTGGCGATCTCGAGGGCGACGAAGCGCAGAGTGCTTGGGTCCTCGTCACCCCGAACGACTCCGCGCGCCTGTACCGCGGGTGGCGCGGCCAGTCGTCTCTGGGCGTCCAGAGCGAGACCAACCGAGAGAGCTCCGCCGCGAGCGAGCAAACGGCGATTGCGAAGGACCGACTCGCCGATCTCGGCCCCCTCCCACGTGGCGACACGGCCCACCCCTACGTGCCCGCCGGGCCCGAGCCCGCCGCCCAGCTTCGCGACGTCGCCATTCTCGATGACCATCACTTCGGAGACGCCGAGAGAGCGCGCGAGCTCGGCGTGGCGTTCGAGATGATGGCGCGTGCCGTGCACGGGAATGAACGCGCGAGGCCGGACGAGCTCGATCATCTTCTGTTGCTCGTCCCGGTGCGCGTGGCCGCTCGTATGCACCGTCGGATCGGTGATCCAACTTTTCACCGTGACGCCTTGACGCAAAAATTCGGCGATCATCTCGAACACCGGGCGGTCGTTGCCGGGGATGACGCGGCTGGAGAAGATGACGGTGTCGTCGCGATCGAGGGTGAGCATCGGATGCGAGCGCGTGGCGAGCCGTACCATCGACGAGCCGATCTCGGCCTGCGTGCCGCCGGCGAGCACGAGGAGCCGTTCGGGCGCGATGCCGGCAGCCTGCTCTTTGCCGATGACGAGATCGCTCGGCCAGGCGAGCCTTCCGATCTCGTGCCCCCATTTGACTTGCAGCTCGATGCTTCTCCCGAAAAGAGCAATTTTACGTCCGATGCGACCGCACACCTCGCCGATCATGCGCAATCGCTGGACGTTCGAGGCGAACATGCCGACCACGACGCGCGCGCGGGCTTTCCGCACGAGCGCCTCGAGCGTTTCGCCGACCTTGCTCTCGCTGCTATGGGGCCAGTGCGCGTCGATGTTCGTGCTGTCCGAAAGAAGCAGCCGCACCCCCGAATCGCCGAGCTCGGCGAGCCGCGCCTCGTCGGTGAGCTCGCCGTCGGCGGGCGCAGGGTCGAAGCGGAAGTCGCCCGTGTGGACGATGGTCCCGGCACGGGTCTTTATGGCGAGGGCCGTCGCGTCGGTGATCGAATGGGTGACGCGCACCGGTTCCACGTCGAAGGGTCCGACGGCGTAGCGCGATCGGGGGGTGACGGTGACGAACTCGAAGCGCTCGGGGTCGAGCCCGCGCTCGGTGAGCCGGTGTTTCGCGACCGCCAGCGCGTGCGGAGGCCCCCACACGGGAACCTCGAAAGCCGAGAGAAGGTAGGGGAGGGCGCCGACGTGGTCCTCGTGGCCGTGCGTGAGAAAAACCCCCGAGACCCGAGCAGCACGGTTCGCGAGGTACGAGAGGTCGGGGTGGTATGTGTCGACCCCGAGATCCTCGCTGGGGAACGTGATGCCGCAATCGACGACCAGTATGCCGTCCGCCTGCTCGAGAGCGAGACAATTCATGCCGATCTCGCCGAGCCCGCCGAGGGGGACGATGTGAAGGTCGTCACGCCGCGGGGGCTCCACGCCGCGGGGGGGGTCTTGGGTGCTGGTCATCGTCAGGACGCTCGGTGGTTGTCGTCGGGCTCTCGAATGCTACCGATGTGACATGGTCAACATAAGACGCGTGTCGCCGCTCGAAGCCAAGCAACTCGTCGACGAAGGCTACACCTACGTCGATGTGAGGACCGTAGAAGAGTTCGACACGCGCCATGCCGAGGGGGCGCTCAACGTTCCCATCGCGCGGATGGGGCGAGCTGGCGCCGAGCCGAACCCGGATTTTCTCCCCGTCATGCAGCGGCTTTTTGTGCATGATGCGAAGATCGTCGTGGGGTGCGCGATCGGCACGCGATCGCTCCGGGCTGCCGAAATGCTGGTCGGGGCGGGATTTCAGGACGTCGCTGACCAGCGGGCCGGAATGGACGGGACGCGAGACCCTTTCGGGCGCCTGCAGGAACCGGGGTGGGCATCCGCCGGTCTTCCGATGGCGAGGGGAGCCGACGCGGGGAGCTACGATCGAATCAAGGCCCGCATTGCCGACTGACCCTCACGGTGTGCCTGCCGCGGCCGCTCGTTCGTAGTCGTCGGCGGCACGCTGGACCATGTCGAAATCGCGCGCCGCTTTCTCCGCCTCGGCGACGAGCTCAGCGGTGAAAGTGGTAAGGCCCCAGATCCCATTGTCGCGACGTCGAAAGGCGTAGCGGGTGCCACGGGCGGTTTCGATTGTCGCTCGGTCTCCCGACCCCTCGATTCGCTGGATGCCGGAAAGGTCCTTGCGCAGTCGGGTGATCCAGCCACGGCTCTGTGCGAGCGAGAGCCAAACGTCAGCCCCATCGGCGGCTTCGGCTTCCCTCCGGTAGGTGGCGAGCATCGCGCTCTTGTCCGGTTCCGGGTAGGCGCGGGCGATGCGCGCGGCGGCTTTCGAACGGTAGTCGCGGATGGTGTAGGCGGCCCATTGCGCTTGCGTCTCCAGGTACGGAAAGCAGTCGCGTGGGTGGCCGGTCGTGATCGCCAGCGTGATGCGCGCATACGCCCCCTCCGGGATGTTCTCCTTCGGAAATGCCGTGTAGCTGCGGATGAACGCGATGGCCAGCACGAGGGGAATGCCCGCCATGAGCGAAACCTTGGCGACGCGGTTCATTTTGCATAGCGAAGCTATCGCCCCGACCGAGGGTGCGCAACGATCGCGCGGGTTCGGGAGCCAATGTCAAGGGGTGCCAATGTCAAGCTCACGAAGGGCGTGCTAGTAACGATCGAAATGCTCGAGGGAGCCCGTCTTTTCGTCGTCGTGCCCGCCTACAACGAAGAGCGGCTTCTCGCGGCTACCCTCTCGAGCGTTCCCGGCTTCGTCGACCAGATCATCGTCGTCGACGACGCGAGCCGCGACCGCACGAGTGAGGTCGCCTCGACCTTTGCAACGGAGCGAGTTCGGGTCGTGCGTCACCCGGTGAACCGCGGCGTCGGGGCCTCGATCGCGACCGGCTACCGCCTTGCGCTTCGCTCCGGCGCCGACGCGATCGCGGTGATGGCCGGCGACGCCCAAATGGATCCGGACGACCTGCTTCGCCTCGCGCTGCCCGTCGTTCGCGGGCAAGTCGATTACGCGAAAGGCAACCGGCTGGGACACCCCGACGTCCGCCGGCTCATGCCCCGAAGCCGGCGGATGGCAGGTCGGGCGCTCTCGCTCCTGACGCGACGGGCTGCCGGTCTCTTGGCGCTGTCCGACAGCCAGTGCGGGTACACGGTGATCGCCGCCTCCGCCGCCGATCGCCTCGATCTCGATGCGCTCTACCCGCGCTACGGCTATCCCAACGATCTTCTCGGAATGCTCGCGCTCTCCGGCTGCTCGATACGAGACGTTCCGGTTCGTCCCGTCTACGGCGACGAGTCGAGCGGTGTTCGCCCTTGGCACGTCGCCGTCATCTTCGGCCTGCTCGCCCGAACGGCGTGGCGGCGAAAGACGACGCGCCGCGAGCTTCTCGCCGTCCGCGCCTAGCCTCGATCCACCTTCTCCGGCGTCAGCGCCGCGCTCGGCCGACGATCTCGCCGGCGTAGCGAAGCGCATGGTCGAGATCGAAGGCACGCGCGATGTCGGCGTGCGAGAGAAGCCTCGAGACGTCGGCATCGCGCTCGAGGTTGTCGCGAAAAGTGCCGTGCCCTTCGATGGCTTTCATCGCGTTGCGCTGAACGAGGACATAGGCCTCTTGACGGCCCAGTCCCTTTTCGACGAGCAAAAGAAGAATGGCCTCGCTGAAGAAGAGGCCGGCCGTGCGGTCGAGGTTCTTCTGGAGGTTGTCGGGATAGACGACGAGCCCCTCGACGAGCGAGGTCGCGCGCTCGAGCATGAACGCGAGGGTCGTGGTCGCATCGGGTGCGATCATGCGCTCGGCTGACGAATGCGAGATGTCGCGCTCGTGCCAGAGGGCCACGTTTTCGAGAGCGGGCATGACATACGCCCGCACCATGCGCGCGAGCCCGCAAAGGTTCTCGCTCGAGATGGGGTTGCGTTTGTGGGGCATCGCGCTCGAGCCCTTCTGTCCCGCGGTGAAACGTTCTTCCGCTTCGCCGACCTCGGTCCGCTGCCAATGCCGGACATTGGTGGCGAGCCTCTCGATCCCCGCGGCGATGACGGCGAGCGTGCAGAAGTACGCCGCGTGCCGGTCGCGCGCGACCACCTGCGTCGACACCGTTTCCGGCGACAGACCGAGCGCCGCGAGAGCCCGGGCCTCGACGGTCGGCGAAAGATGAGCGTACGTGCCTACTGCGCCCGAGATCTTGCCGACTGCGATGTCCGAGCGCGCGGTCGCAAGGCGAACGCGGGCTCGTTTCATCTCGGACAGGTGCCCGCCGAGCGCGATTCCGAACGTGATCGGCTCGGCGTGGATGCCGTGGGAGCGTCCGATCATCGGCGTGCGTTCGTGCTCGTTTGACCGGCGGTCGAGCGCCTCGACCAACTTGTCGAGACGCGCGGCCATCGAATCGGTGGCCCGAACGAGAAGCAGCGCGAAGCTCGTGTCGAGCACGTCGCTCGACGTCATCCCGCGGTGCAGCCAGCGCGCCTCGGCCCCTGCCAACTCTTCGACGTGGGTCAAAAATGCGATGACGTCGTGTCGCGTCGTCTTCTCGATCTCTTCGATGCGCGCAGGGTCGATCGCAATCTTCTTGCCGCGAATCGCCTTCGCCGTCCCCGACGGGACGAGCTTTTCGTGCTCCATGGCTTCGCACGCGGCGAGCTCGACCTCGAGCCAAGTGCGGTATCGGGCCGCGTTCGACCAGAGCTCCTCGAATTCGGGGGGGGTATAGCGCGGTATCATCCTCGAACGTAGCTAGCACACGTTCGGCGCCCCGGGGCTTTCGTAACCCGTCCCCCGTCGGAGCCGCTTCGAGCCGCTGCGAGCCGCTGCGGAACACCCGAAGGGGTGGAACACCCGAAGGGGTGGAACACGCGGAGGGGTGGGACTTCCCAGGGTCGTCCCTCGCCAGGGACTTCGCAGCGTCGTCGGCCATCGCCGGGGCCGGATGACGTCGCGCTCAAACCTCGGTATGCGATTTCCATGAAAACGCTGCTTCGGTACTTCTTGCGGGGGTGCCTGGCCCTTCTGCCGGTGGCCGCGACCATCTACGTCGCTTTCGTCGTGGTCGTCACCATCGATCACTGGGTGCCGGTCGGCGTGCCCGGGCTCGGGTTCGTCCTGACGGTGTGTCTCATCACGCTTGCGGGGTTTCTGACCTCGAACGTCGTGGGGCGCGCGGCGCTCGACGTGACCGATCGCCTGCTCGCGCGCGTTCCGCTGGCGAAGCTGGTTTACACGTCGATCCGCGATCTGCTCGGTGCTTTCGTCGGGGAGAAAAAGCGCTTCGATCGCCCGGTAGCGGTCGCGCTCGTGACCGGAAGCCCCGTTCGGGTGCTCGGATTCGTGACCCGCGACAACCTCGATGCGCTCGGCATGCGCGACCGGGTCGCCGTCTATTTTCCGCAGTCGTACAACTTCGCCGGCTACCTTGCCGTCGTGCCGCGCGATCAGATCGAGCCGCTCGCCGTGTCGACGACCGATCTCATGACGTTCGTCGTCTCCGGTGGCGTGTCCGGTCTTGGAATCGAGCCCGAGCCCGTGAGTCGATCGTCGACAGCGAGCCGTGCGGGGCGGACCCTTGTCTTGGGATCGCGCAAGGTCGAGCCGAAGGAGTAAGACGGATCTCGGCGATCACCCGATGGCCTAAGGCTCGCGGTAAAAACGGGGGACGCGGCGGGAGACGCTGGTCAAGATGTCCCACGCAATCGAGCCGGTGTGGGACGCGATCTCGTTGGCGGTGATGGCGTCTTTGCCGAGACGACCTTGCTGCGGACCGAGGACCACGACCTCGTCGCGGACGGCGACCGTGCCGTGGTCGGTGACGTCGATCATCGTGAGGTCCATCGAAACGGTTCCGGCGACCGGCGCTCGCTTACCGCCGATGAGGACAGCACCCCGGTTCGAGAGATGGCGCGAGAGACCGTCGGCGTAACCCATCGGTATCGTCGCGATGCGGCTCGCTCGCTTCGCGCGCCAGGTCCAACCATAGCCGATGGCCTCACCTTTCTTGATGTCGCGAACGGAGACGACTTCGGTGCGGATCGTCATGGCGGGGCGCAAGTCGATGGGCTGTCCGAACCGCGGAGCGACACCGAAGAGCGCGATCCCCGGCCGGACCCAATCCATACGCGACTCGCCGCAACGGAAAAGCGCGGCGCTGTTGGCGGCATGCCGGACTTCGGGCGAAAACCCGAGGCCATGCGCCAGCTTGGTGGCCTCCTCGAACCTCTCGAGCTGAACGCGCACCGAATCGATGCTTTCGTCATCGGCGCACGCGAGGTGGGTCATGAGGCCGGCGACGCGTACTTCGGGGATGCGAGCGATCCGTTCGAGGACGGGTTGGGTCTTGGCGAGCTCGCAACCGAGCCGCCCCATGCCAGTGTCGATCTTGAAGTGGACGCCCACCGGTGCCGGCGTTTGCGACGCGAGGCGCACTTCGCGCGCGATCCCTTCGGCCTGCGCGACGTCGTAGATGACCGGCGTGATGCCCCGCGCCAGGACTTCGCCCCAAGCCTGACCGTAGTAACCTCCCATCACCAGGATGGGCACGCGGATGCCCGCCTCGCGAAGCTCGACCGCCTCCTCGAGCAACGCCACGCAAAAACCGTCGATGCCCGTTCGTTCGAGGGTGCGGGCCACGGCCGGAGCGCCGTGACCGTAGGCGTCGGCCTTGAGAACGCCGTAGATCCGCGCGCTCGCGGCTGCTTTCTTCACGACCTTGAGGTTGTGCCGAAGGTGGGCGAGGTTGATCTCGGCTCGCGTAGGACGGACGGCGTCGGCCGGCGCGGCGCGGCGAGGACGAAGCACACGCGGAAGGGCGACGGGAGGCGTCGTCGCCGGCATCCTGTCGGGCGAGGCTTGCTTCACTTTCATTCGGTTATTCCAACGCTGCCGAAGACGTCAAGATTCCAGCCCATTTCATACACTCCGAGGACGACGCTGCGAAGTCCCACCCCTTCGGGTGTTCCTCAGCGGCTCCGGCGGGGGACGGGGGACCCGTCAGAAGCACGAGCGCATGCACACCCGATAGCGCTCGTCGCACCCCGACTGACACCCCTGAACCTTGCACTGTTCACCGCACCCGGCCCATGCCTTGGCGCACGCGCCGCCGCAGCTCGCGCCGGGCGCCGTCATCGGAGGGCCGCTTGCGCGTTCGGTGAGGCTCGCCACCGCCGGGACGCGCTCGCCATCGGGCGGTCCGGCGTCGCGCGTCATGATCTGCGGCGGCGGTAAGAAGGCGCTCATGGGTTGCGGCGCCCAGATGGTGCCATTCGGAAACACGAGCCCTCGCGGCACCGGCTTGTCCGAGCCCGTCTGCCCGAGCGCTTGCTCGCGGGCGAGGGCATAGTCAATGCGATCGCGCGACTGGCCGTACGTGTGTTTTTGCGTCCAATCGTGCCAGCAGCGCTGTTTTTCGGTGACCGGAACCTGCTTTTCTTCGTCGATGCGGTAACAGTGCTCGAACAGCACGTCCCCCTCGTAAAGCGACTGGTACGTGAGCGAACAAGCCGTCAAAATCGTCAGGGCTGCGGCCGTTCCCGCAGTCAGGTCACGAAACGTGCTCGGGAAGCGCATTCGGTAGGAAGCGTACCTTGCAGCCCGCATGGGATTTCTGCAAGCCGGGTCGGGGAGTGCTTCAACGCACCTTCATCCTAGGTCCTTGGCAACGCGAAAGCTCCGAAGTACACCGAGGTGAGATGTTCACCGGCATCGTCGAAACGTCGGGCGTTCTCGCGGCGCGTGAGCCACGGGGCCCCGGCGCCAAACTCTCCATCTCGACGAGCGGACGCTCGACGACAACCGGGCCCTTCTCGAGCCCGCTCGTCATCGGCGAATCGATTGCGGTCCACGGCGTCTGTCTCACGGTGCACGCGATCACGGGCGATGGTTTTCTCTGCGATGCGACAGGCGAGACGCTGTCGCGCACGACGCTCGGGTCGATTGCCGTCGGCGGCCACCTTCACCTCGAGCGCGCGCTCGCGCTAGGCGACCGGCTGGGTGGCCACATCGTGACCGGTCACATCGATGGCAAGGTGCGGCTCTGCCGGAGAGAAACGATTGGCGATGCGGTGAAGCTCGACTTCGAGATTGGGGACGCCGATCTCGCGCGTTTCGTCGCCCCCAAGGGTTCGGTGGCCATCGACGGCGTGAGTCTTACCGTGAACGGCGTCGCCGACTCGAAATTCGACGTCGTCATCATTCCCCACACGTTGCAGGTGACCGCGCTCGGCGAGCTTCAGCCGGGCGACGAGTCCAACCTCGAGGTCGACCTTTTGGCGCGCTACGTGGCGCGGCTCCTCGGATCCGGGTCCAGCCGCGATGCCGACGCAAAGGACGATAGGCTCCTGGAGAAGCTGAAAGCGGCTGGGTTCATCTAGTGTCCCATCGACTCGACCTCGACGCCGACCTCCTGACCCGCGTGAACCACGCGCTCGATGAGATCCGAGCGGGCCGCATGGTCATTCTCGTCGACGACGAGGACCGCGAAAACGAGGGGGACCTCACGATGGCGGCGGAGAAGGTCACCCCCGAGGCCATCAACTTCATGGCCGTCAACGGCCGCGGGCTCATCTGTCTCGCGCTCTACGAAGAGCTCGTCGATCGGCTCGAGCTGCCGATGATGCAGTCGCCGGGACGAAGCGGGCCGCCGCTCGGCACGGCGTTCACGATGAGCATCGAGGCCAGGACGGGCGTCACGACCGGCATCAGCGCCGCCGATCGCGCGCACACGATAAAAACTGCCATCAGTCCGGACGCCAAACCCGACGACCTCGTCACGCCGGGACACGTCTTTCCGCTGCGCGCCCGTCGCGGTGGCGTGCTCGTGCGCACGGGTCAAACGGAGGGATCGGTCGACCTCGCGCGGCTCGCAGGGTGCGCTCCCGCCGGCGTCATCTGCGAGATCATGAACGACGATGGCACGATGGCGCGCAAGACGGACCTCGAGCGTTTCGCCCAGCGCCACAAGCTCACCATCCTCACGATCGCCGATCTCATCCATTATCGGATGCAGACCGAGCGCCTGGTGCGTCGGCAGACCGAGCAGACCCTCACCCTCGACGTGACGGGCACCGAGTGGAAGGCCATCCTCTACGAGGTGACCACCGAGCCTCGCCAGTTTCTCGCGCTGGTGAAGGGGGAGATCGGCGGGCCGGAGCCCGTCCTCGCCCGGGTGCACGGCGGCTCGGTCTTGTCGGACATCTTCAGCTCGACCGAGTCGGACGGAGGTAAGAACCTGCGAGAGGCGCTCATCGCCATCGAGCGCGCGGGTCGAGGGGTCTGCGTGTACCTGCCAAGCGTTCGCGACCTCGGGACCGAGCTTCGCGCGCACGCCGAGGCGCACGGCCGCAAAGGCTCCGTCGGCGCGCCGCTGCGCGAATTCGGTCTGGGGGCCCAGGTTCTCGCCGACCTCGGCCTTCACCAAATCAAGCTCTTGACCAACAACCCCCGCAAAATCGCCAATCTCGCCGGATTCGGCCTGCACGTCGTCGAGCGGGTGCCCCTGCTTTCGATGCAGCGGTAAAAACCTGGTAAGGTCATCGGGACATGAGCGACGGTTTTGCGAACAAGGCCACGGTCGTCGAAGGAAGTCTCGTCGCGCCGAGCGGCGCGCGCTTCGCCATCGTCGCCAGCCGGTTCAACGACTTCATCGTCGACCACCTGATCTCGGGCGCCATCGACGCGCTCGTCCGCCATGGCGTCGAAGCGAGCCGCATCACCCTCGTGCGAGTTCCTGGCTCGTGGGAGATACCGATCGCTTGCTCGAAGATCGCGTCCAAAGGAAAGGTCGACGCCATCATCGCGCTCGGCTGCGTGATTCGCGGCGCGACGCCGCACTTCGATCACGTCGCGGGCGAAGTTTCGAAGGGCGTTGCGAGCGCGGCCCTCTCGAGCGGCGTGCCCATTGCTTTCGGCGTGCTCACAACCGACAGCATCGAACAGGCGATCGAACGAGCCGGCGCCAAGATGGGCAACAAGGGGTGGGATAGCGCCCTCGCCGCCATCGAGATGGTGTCGCTCTTGCGGTCGCTCGAGACGCCGAAGTCGTAGAAGCAGAACATGGGAGCCCGGACAGGCGGTCGCGAGGCTGCTCTCAAAATGTTGTTCGGCATCGAAGCCACGGGGGCAGAGGCCGAGACCGCCATCGCTCTCTATTGGCGTGAGTTCGGCGGCGACATCGAGACCCGCCCCTACGCCGACGAATCCGTTCGCGGTGTCCTGACCGAGCGAGCCGCTCTCGACGAAACCATCCGGGTCGCCAGTGAGCACTGGCGCATCGAGCGCATGACGCGCGTCGATCGCAACGTTCTGCGGCTCGGAACCTGGGAGTTGGGGCACCGGCGCGACGTCCCTACCGAGGTCATCCTCGACGAGGCAGTCGAGCTCGCGAAACGCTACGGCAGCGAAGAGTCGGGTGCGTTCGTCAACGGGGTGCTGAACCAAATCGCCGAGACGCTGCGCGCGAACGCGCGGGGCGACGCGGGCGGTAGCTGATGGAGCTCCGATTCGTCACGCCCGAGTTACGAAGGCTGGACGAGGTGGCGTCGGAAGTTTTGGCCTGCGGCGTCTTCGCGGACGAGCGGCCGCACCACGGCGCCGCCGGGCTCGTCGACTGGCGTCTATCGGGCACGGTTTCGAGGCTGCTCGGCCAGGGGTTCGTGACCGGCAAGCGCGGAGAGGTCGTCATGTTGCCGCTTCGGCCGAAGCTCCCTTTCGACAAGGCGCTTCTTTTCGGGCTCGGCGCCCGCGAGGAGTTCAGCGATTCGGTCTTTCGCGACGTGACGGCCCACATGCTGCGCGTGATGGAGGGGCTCTGTGCGCGGACGGCGGTCGTCGAGCTGCCCGGACGTCACCGTGCGGCCATCGACGCCGAACGCGCGACCGACATCCTGCTCGAGCTCGCAGGAGGGAGGCCCGAGCACGACGTCTGGACCCTGATCGAGCCGGCCGAGGACCAGAAGCGGATCGCCGCCCGGATGAGCGAGCAGCGCCGCCGCGATCGGCTCGTGGTGCTGGGGTCGTAGATTTGACAGTTGACGTACCTTCGCGAATGCTCGCGCGTTAGCTAACCTTGGCACCCTCCGTTCAGCCCGTCCCCAATCCTCGAAATGGCTCGGAAACGTCGTCGAGCGGAGCGCTCGTGTCTCCTGAACAGGCGCCTCGCCCCCCGATAGGACTTGCGCGCGGGCTCCTGCGCACGATGCGCCCGCATCAGTGGGTGAAGAACGTCTTCGTCCTCGCGCCTGTCGTCTTCGCGAAGGAACTGTTCGACGTCGCTCTGTTGCTCCGGGCGGCAGGCGCGTTCGTCGTCTTTTGTCTTTTGGCCGGCGCGGTCTACACGGTCAACGACATCGTCGACGCCCCCGCCGATCGCGTTCACCCGGTGAAGCGCTACCGCCCGATCGCGTCCGGTATCGTGCCAATCCACACGGCGAAAGTGTTTGCCACCACCCTGTTCGTTCTGGGAATGGCGGGAGCGCTTTACTTCCCGCCACTCTTCGTTCTCATCGCGTGTCTCTACTTCGTCCAGAACCTCGCCTACTCGTTCAAGTTGAAATCGATCGCATATGCGGATGTCGCCTGCATCGCGCTCGGATTCGTGTTGCGGGTCATTGCGGGCGGTCTCGCGACTCGCATCCAGGTGTCCGGTTACCTTCTCGCGTGCACCGCGCTCCTGGCGCTCTTCCTCGGATTCGGCAAGCGCAGCCACGAGCTCGCCGGCGTGTCGCTCGCCACGACCAAGCGCCAGCGCGCATCGCTCGATGCCTACACCCCCGA
>Ga0075425_100001811_pt1 | contig 21035 bp, 21 predicted proteins | sample SoiMethybrSBSTD4_FD_75300 | JGI IMG/M metagenome (GOLD analysis project Ga0075425, IMG submission 75300) | Bulk soil microbial communities from a Populus tree surrounding site in Tennessee, USA - Soil MetaG P. TD hybrid SBSTD4 | ecosystem: Environmental > Terrestrial > Soil > Tree plantation... | reverse complement strand
TTGAGTGCGGTGATCGGAAGGAATAGGTGTCGGATTGAGCGAACACGTTGAACGCCTGATCCACGACTGGAACGTCACCGGCGGCCAGCCATCTCAGCCGCCGGGCCTGATCGTCGAACTTGATGACGAGACGCTGCGTGATGGGCTGCAATCGCCTTCAGTTACCGATCCCACCATCGATGAGAAGATCCGCATCCTCCACTTCATGAACACTCTCGGCATCAACAATGCTGACATTGGGTTGCCTGGAGCAGGTTCCCACGTTCAAAAGACGGTCGAGATTCTCGCTCGCGAGATCGTCGCCAGCAAACTGTCGATCACCCCAAGTGCCGCCGGCAGAACGGATGAAGATGACATCAGGCCGATCATCGACGTCTCGCAGCGCGTTGGGATCGCTATCGAGGCCGACCTCTTCATGATGTCCTCACCGGTTCGCCAACTCGCCGAAGCCAAAGACATCGACTGGCTTGTGAAGCAATCGGCTGCGGCCGTACGGTTCGCTGTCTCTCATGGATTGCCAGTCATGTATGTCACCGAAGACACAACCCGTGCGCGACCCGAGGATCTCGAGAAGCTCTACACCGCGGCCATCGATGCGGGCGCGACGCGCATTTGTGTGGCAGACACAGTGGGTCACTCGACGCCTTGGGGTGTACGTAGCCTGATCCACTTTATACGTGACGTCGTCGCCCGGGCCAATCCTGCCGTGAAGATCGATTGGCATGGACACGAGGACCGAGGATTGGGCGTGATCAATTCGATCGCTGCGCTAGAAGCGGGCGTCGACCGAGTTCACGGCTCGGCGGGCGGAATCGGCGAGCGCGTCGGAAATACGCCGATCGATTTGCTTATGGTCAATCTGCATTTGATGGGATGGATCGATCGCGATTTAACGCAGCTCGGTGACTACGTAAAGTTCGTCGCGGAAGTGGTACAGCTTCCGGTACCTGTCCAGTATCCTGTATTTGGACGAGATGCGTTCCGCACTGCTACAGGCGTGCACGCGGCTGCGATCATCAAGGCGCGACAGATAGGGAGCGGACTCGCCGACTACGTTTACTCCGGTGTCCCGGCTGGTATGTTCGGCCTCGAACAGATTATCGAGGTAGGGCCTGTGAGTGGCAGATCGAACGCCGTCTACTGGCTTGCCGCGCACGGGTATTCGCCGATCGCGTCACTGGCCAGTGAAATCATCCGCGTGGCGAAGACAAAAAGCAAAGTTCTTACAGATGCCGAATTGCATGCTTGCGCAAAGCATTGGTCTGAATCTCAGCCAGCTGGTACTGAGGAATCGTAATGGTGCCCAGGGACGGAATTGAACCGCCGACACGAGGATTTTCAGTCCTCTGCTCTACCAACTGAGCTACCTGGGCGCGCGAATATCAACGATAGACCCTTGGTCGCTCCTCAATTCCGAACAGCCACTCGATTCGGTCGTCGGCCGCTGTTCGGCCATCCAACGGGAACTCGATCCCAGGCGCTTTACGGTGTGGTTTGGCGGACGGAGTTTTTAACAGAATCCGCGTTTTCTCGAATTCTTTGATGTCTTCGTCCAGCATGGAAACAACAGCTCCGCCCTCTAACAAGATACTCGACGGCGACGTAAGATTACCGAAACGAGCGATGTACGCAATCACGGTCTCCGGCTGGTTGACATTGACCAGAATGACAAGGCCACGCAAAGCCCGGCTCGTCACCTTGGCGATATGCTTCATCTTCTCGAAGCTGAATGTCAGACATGGGACCAAAATGATGTCGACCCGGTCGGCGTATTGAACGATGGATGCCATCGAAGCAAAATCGGCCACGTCCAGACAGATCATCGTAGCGATCTTGAGGCCAAAGATCTCGACCACCGGAACTTCCCGAAAAGAAGGAGTGCAGATCTTCTCGCCCACAGATACGGCGCTCACGCCTTTGTGAAAGGTCCGGCCAGTCTTTGGCCCACCGGGATAAAACAGGAAGGCAGTGTTGTAAAGCGTTCTAGAATCGTGGATGGTGCCCGCGATGATCAACGCTCCATACTTCTGACTCATCTCGTAGGCAAAGTCGTTCGCCTCTTGAAGAGGAAGCATCCCGCGGCTCGGCAAGCCTAACTCGCTAACACAGACTATGTCTGCTTTCTTTTCCTGAAGCGCAAAGGTAAGTGCCTCTTTGAAAGCAGCCAGCATGCGTTCGCAATCGTTGTCGCCAACCTCTACCAACTGCCTCTTACACGCATCCTGATCGGTTTGAGATAGTCCAGCGACACCATCGACATCACGCATGGTCGAGAAAGCTCGCCACTGGTAGTCAAAGAGACTCATCGACACGAGAGCGATACGGAGCGTTCCACGCCGCCGAATGGATTGCTCGGCGACATCGGAAATCGCGAAGGGACTGCAAAGTTTCTCAACGAGGACCGAGAACGGATTACGAATCTCCTTTTCTCGGTAAGCTATTTTCTCTAGCCCCTCGTTCACTTTCTCCGCGGCTTCGTTCGCGATTTGCTCGTCGGCCATAATTCGCGATCGCTAGATGCTGTTTGCCACCATCCGCGACAGTTTCAACGCGGCGTCGCCTGCGAGGTCGCCCCGGACAGAGTCGTCGAGTCCGACGCCGACGATCTGAACGATACTGCCCAGGGGGCGGACCATGTACAGAACCTTGCGAGACACGAGCTCGCCGGTTGCAAGCGGGATCGTGCTCTGTATCGACAACCAAGATGATCTCAACTCTCGCTTGCGAAGTTCACGGGGATGAAAGTTGAGGTTTGCAGCTTCGGTGATGAAACGGCAGAGGTCTCCGTTTTCGAAGTTAGGGCCCTCGACATCGTTCTCATCACGCATCAGCAGCCACGCGTCGAACTCGTCCTCACTGCATTCGCCTGCGACCTGCAAGCCCACAGTCGTGATCTCGAGCGTCGCCCACCGCTTACTATCGATACCCGCAAGAACTTGCCGCGTGAGCTCGACAAATTCCTTATAAAACCATTCGCCGCACGCGCTGGCAATCTCACGGAAGCGCTCGATCACAGCTGCCATGTCTGCCGCTGGCCAAGCGCGATCGTCGCTCTCAATTGGGGGCCCCACTCGCGTCCACACCTTCGAACTGAATTCATCAACGCACAGCGCCAAGCAGTTTCTTAGGTCCAGAGGCTCTGCCTGTCCCGTGGTGCGAAGACGTGGCAAATCGATCATTGGCGTTTTGCCGTCAATCTTGTCCCGAACTTTCTCACTTGCCACGAATTCCAGATCAGCTGCCGAGAGATTCGATCTTTCGGCAACCGCAGCGTGGTAGGAGTTTTTCCAGGTATCCCAGACCTGTTCAAAAACGCCGAGCACCTCCTGTGCGTGGCTCATCTGAAGAAGCGGTTCGTGGGTAATCAAAATGGCCTGACGCACCACCGGAACGATTCCGGTGATTTCTGGTCGCCAGCGAGGTCGGTAGGTAAGAACAGCTCCTCCCGGCTCATGACGCCGGATTGGCGCAACACTACTCATGGAGCGGTGCTCCTTTCGAGTGCGATGAGCCAGCCATTCCCCAGTCGAATCCTCATTCTCAGTATCTCGTTTGGCATCAAGTGGTTGCACGCCAGATTGTGTTTTGCATTGAGTGTACCACTATAGGTGTGTCCGGAAACGAGTTTTCCCTACCCCTCAGCGAGGGAAACAGCCGGCTCCGCCAGTCGTCGAACTGTTGACACGGGCCCCTGAATCGCTGTGCGCTGCAGGTAGAAATCAAGGGCACGTCGCCCACCCAATTCTTCCCCACCACCAGCGCGGCCGGGCCCGCCATGGATACAGCTCGGAATGACGACTCCATGCCCGGGATTCGCGTTTTGCACGGTTCGGTCCAGAAGAAGCACCCGCCCGTTCGACGCAGCAATAGCCAGCGCTGTGGCATACGCAAACTGCTCGTCTCCGCTGACGACAGATGTCACTAGTGACCCACGGCTACGAGCAGTGAGTGCCCACGCTTCGTCGACGCTCTCATACTTCAGTAACGTCGCGACTGGGCCAAAAGCCTCTATCTCATGAACCACCAAGGCAGCGGTGCTGTCGGTGGCCCGAAGGAGGAGAGGCGTTACGAACGCACCGCGGGCGGGGTCGTCGGCTTGTACATTCGTGACGTCTCCCTGGTAGACGACACTCGATTCAGACCGAAGAACCGAGGCTGCATCGTTCACTGCCTTTTGGTGCGCTCCCGTCACCACCGGCCCCATAGTGACATCCGGCCTGCGAGGATCGCCGACTGTTACGGCCGAGAGAGCGGCTGATAAAGCCTCCGCGGCGCCCTCGGCCGCGCTGCGATGGACCAGAATGCGGCGAATCGCAGTGCACTTCTGGCCCGACTTCAGAGTCATTTCACGAACAACCTCTTTCGTGAAGATTTCGAACTCTGGAGAGTCCGCGCGAACATCCGGCCCGAGAATGATCGCGTTGAGGCTGTCGGCTTCGCAGTTCACGCGGACATTCTGCTGAATGACACGATGATGACCGCGTACGTTGACTGCCGTTGCGGCGGAACCTGTGAAGGCAATGACGTCGTGCGGCTGAACGTGCTCGAGCAGGTCGCGGACACCGCCACACAAGATCGACAGCGACCCGGGAGGCAAAACACCCCTGTTAACTACATCGCGCACCATCTCCCACGACAGCATGGCCGTCGCCGTCGCGGGTTTCGTCACCACCGGCACTCCCGCGAGCAAACTGACCGCTGCCTTTTCCCATGTTCCCCACGCTGGAAAATTGAATGCGTTGATATGAATCGCCGCGCCGACGCGCGGGGCAACTACATGCACGGCTTGGAGTGTAGCGTCGCGACCAATGGCAAACATCTCTCCATCAGGTAGGTAACCGCTTTCATCGAAAGAAGCGCCCAGCTTCGCGAAGTATCGAATGGTACTGATTGCACCGTCTATGTCGAACGATGCGTCACGATCGGTATTGCCAGAATTCTGTCGCGCAATCTCAGCATACTTCGAGCGCTCGCCGGACAAGATCTTTGCGACGGAATCAAGCATGGCCGCGCGCTGCTTGAATGTCAGTGCGCGTAGCTCCGGTCCCCCTACCTGCCGGGCGTGGTGAAGAGCTGCACCGAGGTCGATCGACTCCGTGGAGACGCGCGCGAGCTCGTTGCCGAGCGTCGGATCGATCAGCGGCTCGCCAGGTCCGCTGCCTGCGATCCATTGTCCGGAGACGAAATTCTCGAGCACAGGTGTCGTCCTCTCGAAACGCAACGACGCGAACGAACTAGCGCATTCCGTTGATACTACAACTTAACAGCTCCGTCTGCATCTTGCGCGGTGCGTTAACCTACTGATTCCGGAAATCCCCGCCCCTGACGAGGCACGCGGCGTGCGCCAGCATCGCTCGTTCCCGAACACGACCGCTGTAGTTGACGCGCCGCTTCCGGCGGCGGGGGAACTGAGGCCACAGATTCGTCAGTCATATACGCGCAACATCCTGAGCAGCCCTCTCGCCTGCGTGATTCCGCGATGGTCGCCGCAGGCGACATGAGCCTCGAGCGCTAGCGTCGCGTACCGTTCCGCATCATCGCCGCAGTGCAGGGACGTGAATCGAGTTTCCGGCAAGGGCTCGAAGCGCTGTGCATCGAGCATGGCCGCAAACCATCATTGATCTCGAAATTGCGACGTACCGGCCTCCCAGTCCCTGCGTCATGACTCCATCGTCCGTCGGGACAACGCACGCAGGATTGCATCCAGAACTGATTCCAGCTCCCTTCCCACATCCTCGGCAAGGAAGCGCAGAACCCAGTAACCATTCTCCTGCAGCAACCGATCCTTGTGCCGGTCGCGCCGCCAGGCTTCGGCATCCGAGAGGTGCTGCGCACCGTCGATCTCGATCGCCAGCCGGCTCTCTGCGCAAAATAGATCCACTTCCATTTCGCCCTGTGCATCGAAGGCGATCGGCAATCTCGCGTTCAGCTGGAAACAGCCCCGCGTCTCGCGCAGCGTTTCCAGCCGCCGGTACAGAAACGCCTCGGATGCGCTGCGCGCACGATCCACTCCCACGGCATCCGGCGCAATGGGACGCGCGGCATGCACGAACAGGTTCGCCAGCGGCGCGTCGACTCCGTCGCGGATCAGCCTTCGCACGCTCGCCGCGTAGTCGTGCTTCCACGCCGAATCGGCGGGCAGCGGCACGTCGGCAGGCCAGCCCGGCACCGCGCTCGCCGGAAGAACGATCGTGTAACCCACCGCTTCATAGCCTCGGCATCGGCGGTCGAACATCCGCGCCAGCATCGGCACATTCAGATCCGCATAGTCGTAGATGCGGACCTCACGCTTGTCGTCATGAAGGCGGTGCAGGCGGCCCGCGTATTGAGCGATCGTCCCGCGCCACGACACAGGGAGCGTGAGCATGAGTGTGTCGAGCCTCGCATCATCGAAGCCTTCGCCGATGTACTTCCCGGTCGATAGCAGCACGCGTTCTTCATGCCCGGGAATCGCGGCAAGGCGTTCGGCGACGACGGCACGCTGCTTCCTTCCCATGCCGCCGCGCAACATGACCAGGTGTTGAACGCGCCCGGATAGATGGTTCGCAAGGCGATCGAGATGATCATTGCGCTCGGTGAGCACGAGCGGCGAACGGCCTGCCCGTACCGCCTCGACGACATCCTCGCAAATGCTCGTGTTTCGTAACTCGTCGTCAATGAGCTCACGGTAGAGCGCCTGGAATGCCAGACGCTGATCCGTGACGGTGCTCGCGGATTGGAACGTCGTCGGACGGACGATCACCGTGTGCTCGAATGGTCGCGCGATCGCCTGTGCCTTTGCGTTCACGCGATGACGAATCGGACCGCACTGCATGAAGATGATCGGGTGGTGGCCATCTTTCCGCGCGACCGTCGCGGACAAGCCGGCCACGAATCGGGCCTTCGCTCGCCGCGCCACCTGTTCGAAGCTGTACGCCGGCAGATGATGACATTCATCGACGATGAGATGCCCGTACCGACCCACGCGGTCATCGACCACTCCCTTGCGTCCGAGGCTTTGAATGAGGGCGATGTCGAGCAGCCCGGTCGCGCGGTCATGCCCGCCGCTCATCTGGCCGATCGCGCCCTTCGGCAAGTCGAGAAACGAGGAGAGCCGTTCCACCCATTGATCGAGCAGCTGCCGCCGGTGGACGAGCACGAGCGCGTTGACGCCGCGCTGCGCGATGAGCCACGCGGCAATGACCGTTTTCCCGAATGCGGTCGTCGCGGCCAATACGCCGGTATCGTGCGCCAGCATCGCATTCGCTGCGATCTGTTGTTCACGACGAAGCTCGCCGCGGAATGTCGCGCGCAAAGGCACGCCTCCGACGCGCTCATCTCGCACGACCGGAGTCACGTTCTGCTCCGCGAAGAGTTCCAGCAATTCATTGAGGCATCCTCGCGGCAACCCGATGTGCTGGGGATGATCCTCGGCGCAGGCAACGATCCTCGGCTTGTCGTAAACCGGCAGCCGCATCGCCTGCGCTCGATAGAACTCGGGATTCTGAAATGCCGCAAGCCGCAACAGTCGATTGCGCAGCGCCGGGACCAGCGCGTCTTTGGCGACATAGATCTCGTTCCCGAGCACGACTTCCAATGTGTGCGGCACCCCGGCGATCCGGGGTTGTTTCCGGCGGCGCGAGGGCGGCTCCGTCCACGGCTCCGACTCGTCCTCGGTCGGCGGAAGCCTCACGCCGACGATTCGTCCCGTCGCTGAGGCCTCGTGCGTGATCGCTTCCACCTGCGATCGGGGAATCTTCTTTACGTTGGAAAGAAACTCCCACTGGTCGCGGTGCGGCATCCATGAGTCGTCGAGGAAAACACTGTTCCCGCGATCGCGCGCCTGCCTTTGCAGCGGCAGCGCGATGAGATTCCCGAATCCTCCTCGCGGCAGCGTGTCCTGATTCGGAAAGAAACGATCGTAGGAGTCGAAGCCGGCTTCCGGGCGCCGCTCCATGGTCTCCGTGAGCACGAACGATCCGAGCTTGCGTGCGATCGCCGCCGCAACGGTCTCCTCGAAGAAGAGCCACACGTGAGCGCCCTCGCCGGATCGCGAACGTTCGACCGCAGCCGGCAGATCCAGCCGGCGACATGTCTCCACGAACGCGCCGGCATCCTCACACCAGCCTTTTTTGTCGAAATCGACTGCAAGGAAGAAACAGGACTCATCGCGAAGCATCGGATAGACCCCCGCGACGAACGGCTGCCCTTGATTGTCGTGTCCCGACAAATGCCAGCGGATCACATCGTCGGTGACGGCGAGGAAGCACTGATGAGAACACTCCGCGCATCGAATCCTCGGCTTCTCACAGATCCCCCGAATCCACTCGTTGCCACACGCCGGCGCGTAGCCGGACTTGCCCGTTTTCCGGTTTTCGAAACGGCGCGCATAGACATCGTCGCGTCCGCGAAAGAGAGAGCGGAACAATGCGATCTTCGCGTCCGACGGAGAGTGGAGGTGGACGGTCACGGGACGTCTCGCGAAAGCTTAGCCGAGCCGGTTCGGGTGCGAAGTTCGCGAAAGCGACCGGGATCACCCGCCGTGACCTTCGTAGACGATCTGGCGCAGACGTTCCCACTCGGTCGAGACGCCAGGCTGAAGCCCCCTGCCGCGCCAGGACGCGTCGGAGATTTCGACTGTCGTCTTCACTCGACCCATATTCTCACCATGCTCACGTTAACCCTCCTCGCAATCTTCACCCTCCCACCCGACCTCGACCGCCAACTGCAGTCGTGTGCGGATCTGCAGATTGCGGTACCAAGCTCAGTCTCGCAGTGCCGTTTGTTTGTTCCAACAGGCGACGCGAAGAAGCGCTATCCGCTCGTCGTGTTTCGTCACGGCGGGGGCGGGCGCGGCGTGGCGAATGAACATTTGCGCGAGGGGAACGGGATGCTCGTGCAGATGTTCGTGGGGGCCGAGTCGCAGCGGCGGTTTCCGGCTTTTGTGCTCGCTCCGCAGACAAGCAGCGCGCATGACGCGCGGGCGGTGCTCGCGCTCGTCGACGCGATCGTTCGGCGCTATCCCGTCGATCGGTCGCGGTTGTACCTCTTTGGGCAGTCGCTCGGCGGGTTTGGCGCGTGGGACGTTCTCTCGCTTGCGCCGAATCGTTTTGCGGCGGCGGTGATCATCGCCGCCGGAGGCGATGCCGCGAAGGCGCGCCGGTTTTCGAAAACGCCGGTGTGGTTCTTTCATGGCGAGCGCGACGCGGTGATTCCGGTGGACAGCGCGCGTCGCATGGCCGACGCGCTGCGCCGCGCTGGCGGCACAGTGCGGTTGACGGAGTATCCCGGCGAAGGGCACGGTCTCGCCTGGCTCGTCGTGCGCGAGAACGAGCTCGTCCCCTGGCTCTTTCAATGGACACGCGACTTGCACCGCTCATCACCATGAACAAACGATTGCTGTCCATTCCTCAGCTTTTCTTCATCGTCGCGACGCGCGCCGCCCTCGGCGCCGGTGTCGCGTTGCTCGCCAGCGCGAAGATGTCGGATCGCAAGAGACGCGTGGCGGGGTTGACGCTCGCGGCCGTCGGTGCGGCTTCGACGATTCCCGCGGCGCGGATCGTCGCGATGGGACGTCCGACGCTGCTGGGGCGGCTGTTTCAGAAGCTCGGGTGAACCCGCGGCGCACACGTCACTGTGATCGCCGCGGTGGCATGTAGACACCGCGCGCGCGACGATGACGACATGCGTCACCAGGTCATCGCCCTTGCGCTCATCATCGTGTTCGTTCCGATCGCGATCGCGGCGCCGCCGCGCGCGATTCCGGGAATCACCGCAAAGGATGTCTATCCCGCGGCATGCGTCGACTGTCACGTGAAGGACAACCGCGTCAGCGCGCTCCTCGCGCGCTGGAACGGCAGCGTCGATGCGAAGAAGGTCGCGGCCATGAAGGCCTTCGTGCCGAAGAGCATCACCCTGAAGGGAAAACATCCCGCTGTCGCGGCGAAAGACATTCCGGCGTCGTGCATGAAGTGTCACGCCGCGACGTCGAAGACCATGCCGCCTTTCGCTCCGCTGATGCACGGAATCCATCTCGCAAAAGCGGATCAGAGCGAGTTCGTGAAGCAATACGGCGGCGAATGCACGCACTGCCACAAGCTCAATCGAGCGAACGGCGCGTGGTCGCTGCCGAGCGGCGTGGAGAAATAGAAAGCCGCGCTTTCACACCGCCATCGCCGTTCCTGGCGTGACGTGCTCCTGCAGAAACATCGCGATGTCCGACCGCACTTCTTCGTCGTGTCCGACGAGGAGATGGCCGCCGGTCGCGAAGCCGACGAACCTTCCGTCGCGAATCTGCTCGGCCGTGTGGAGCCCGCTGTCGTACGTGTCGTACAGGTCATCGGCCGCGCTGATCACGAGCGCCGGCACGTGCATCTCTTCGATCGGATATTGCGTCAGGGTCGACGCAATCCTGGAGTCGTTCTCGATTCCGGCGGCGCGCCAGGTGATCGGGAGAACGCTGCGCAGCACCTGATCGACGGCGCGGCGCTCCGCGGTCGATGCCTTTCGGTAGACCGTCACGGGAGTGCCGAGGATGGTCTGCACCATCGCGGGCCGTGACACCTTCATCGCCATCCAGAAAAGAAAATCGGACGACACTACGGCATTCACCAGTGGCTGGAACAGCGGCGACAAACGCTTGTCGCCGGCGCCGCGCTCGGGAGCCCACGCCATCGGCACGATGAGCATGAGCGCGGAAACGCGATCGGGATGACGCAGCGCGAGCTGCATCGCGGACGGCGCGCCCGCGGAAACGCCGGCAACCGGAACGCTTTCGAGCTGCAGCGCATCGAGCAGACGGAGATGCGCATCGGCCTGCGCTTCCGGCGAGGCATCGGAAGGAAGCGGTGTGCCGAGGTAGCCGAAGCGCGACGGCGCGACGACGCGATAACCGTCGCCCAGAAAAGCCTCACCGAGGTCGAGGCCCTGATCGCAGCCGCCGCCCGCTCCATGAATCATCAGAACGGCCGGTCCATCCCCCGCCTCGGCGAATTCGATCGGGCCGTGAGGCGAGTCAATGGTCTGGCGATCGCGATCGATGCGGAGCTTCGCGGCTTCGAGATCTTTCCGATATGCGGCATACGTCAGTGCAGTCGCACCGGCGGCGCATGCGCCAATGAGCCTCAGCGTTCGCATGAAATCCTCCTCCTCAGCCGAGACGCGCGAGCTTCGACCCGCCGCGAGCCACTCCACGAATCGACGTCTCGCGCGCGAGGTAGCCGAGTTCGCGGTTCGACATCCGCCGCCCGAGGTCCGACTGCGCGACGATGCCGAGCAGGCGTCCGTCGTCGTCGACGACCGGCAGATGGTGAACGTGGTTCTCGGTCATCACCTGCACCGCGTCCTCGAACTCCTCGTCCGGATGGATCGCCACGAGCGGCGATGACATGACCGCCGATGCGGGGAGATCCGCCGCATTCCAGCCGCGCGCAACGGCACGGCAGGCAATGTCGCGGTCGGTGACGATGCCGAGGACTTCCCTCGAGCTCACGATCGGCACGGCGGCGCAATCGTGGTCGAGCATCACCGTGGCCACGAGTCGAAGCGTGGTGGTGGGCTCGCATGTGACAGGGTCGGGAGTCATGGCGTCTCGAACTTTCATGCTGCCCAACTTTGTGCCGGATGCCGCGTCGCGCGACGTCACACAGCACGCTTTCGTGTGACCGGCGCCAGCGCCTGAACGCGCGTCCGCGTCTACGTTGAAGCAGGTGATGGCGAATGCTCGCCCTGCTCTTCGCGCTTTCCATCGACATCGCGCAGTTTCTGCAGCGCGAGGTGGTTGCGGGCGAGCGGATCTGTGACGCGACGGGCCTGCGCACGTTCTACGCACGCCGCGAGAATCAACCGGCGTGGGATGTGCGGTCGACCGCGGCACTGCTCGCGGCCATCGATGCGCTCGCCAGCGAAGGGCTCGATCCCGATCGTTATCACCGCGCCGCGCTGAATCGACTCGCGCCCGGCGCGGAGCGCGACGTGCTCGCCACGGACGCCTTTCTCGCCGCGGCGACGCATCTGTCGCGCGGCGTCGTCGATCCGCAGTTCGCGCGGCCCGCGTGGTGCGCGCCGCCGGCGAAGATCGACGTCGCGGCTCTGCTGCAGGCGGCGCTCGACGACGCGACGATCGGAGAGACTCTCGACCGCGTCGCCGTTCGCCATGAGGGCTACGTCCGATTGCGCAAGGCACTCGCTGCGTACCGCGAGGTCGCGCGCAACGGCGGATGGCCCGTCGTCCCTCCCGGCCGCAAGCTGCGCCTCGGCGATGACGACCCGCGCGTGATCATCCTTCGCAAACGCCTTTATTCGCCGAGTGAAAGCACATTGTTCGACGCGGAGCTCGACGCGCTGGTGCGGCACTTTCAATCGCACCACGGCATCACCGTCGACGGCATCGTCGGGCCGGAAACGCTGCGCGAGCTGAACGTTTCCGCGCACGATCGCGCGCAACAGATCGCCGTGAACATGGAGCGCTGGCGCTGGATGCCCGAGGACCTCGGCCGGAGCTACATCCTCGTCAACATCGCCGCGTTCCGTCTCGATGTGATCGAGGGCGATCGCTCCGTGCTCACGATGAAGACCGTCGTCGGCAAGGAGTACACGCGCACGCCGTTCTTCGCAGCGCGCATCGTCGAAGTGCTCTTGAATCCGTGGTGGAACGTGCCGGACAGCATCGCCGCGAAAGAGATCCGGCCGAAGCAGCGGCGCGATCCGTCGTACCTGCGGCGCGAGCACATGATCGTGTCGAACGGCCGGATCCGGCAGCGACCGGGCGAGTGGAACTCGCTGGGCCGCCTCAAGTTCAACATGCCGAACAACTACGACGTGTACCTCCACGACACGCCGGCGAAGTCGCTCTTCGAGCAATCGTTCCGCGCGTTCAGTCACGGCTGCATTCGTCTCGAGAAGCCGCTCGATCTCGCGCTGTACGTGTTGCGCGATCAGCCGCAATGGACGCGCGCCGCGATCGAGAGCGCGATCGATTCGGGTACCGAGCAGACGATCCGGCTCACGACGCCGCAGCCGGTGTACGTCCTCTACTGGACGGCGTGGGTCGGCGACGACGGCGACATGGAGTTTCACCGCGATCACTACGAGCGCGACGCCGCGCTTGCCGTCGCACTGCACTTCGATCACGCGACACCGTGACGGATGCACTCGCCCGCCCGGCTCCTCTGACCGATGACGTGAGCCGGAGGAATCGATGATTTTCCTCGTGTGGTTTTCCGTCCTTCTTCTGTTCGCTTTCCTCACCCTTTACGTCGTCTGGTCGTTGCGTGCGGACGAGCGTCTCCCGATCGCGCGTCTGCGTGCGACATTCTTCGGCGGCGTCATCGTCTTCAGCGCGGTCTTCGTCGGATTCACGTGGCACACGCTGCGGGTCATGCCGCAATCGACGCACGCCGATCAGCTCACGCCCGCCGTGCGCGACGGCAAGCTCGCGTGGCAGAAATACGTCTGCATCGACTGCCACACGATCCTCGGCAACGGCGCGTACTACGCGTCGGATCTGACGCAGAGCTGGCCTCGCTTCGTCGATCGCGCAGGCGGCGACGAAATCGCGGCGCGCAAGGCGATGATCACGTGGCTCCAGCATCCGCCCGCGCCATCCGCGTCGTCGCGCGGCATGCCGCGCTATGCGATGAGCAGCACCGACGCGGAGTCGATCGTCGCGTTCCTGCGCTGGACGTCGAAGATCGACACGAACGGATGGCCGCCGAAACCGCTGCGCGAGCCATCGCCCGTCCTCGCGGCGGCATCGAGCTCGCCAGGCGCGGCACTCTTCGCCTCGAATGGCTGCGCCGGATGTCATTCGATCGGCCAGGGGCGAGTCATCGGGCCGGATCTCGCCGGCGTCGGCAAACGCTTTGACCGCGACACGATGATCGCCTTCATCAGCGATCCGCAGGTCGTCTACGCGCGCGAACGGAAGTCGCCGCTCAACGAAGGCTATCCGGCCATGCCATCGCTGAGCGTCTCTCCGAACGATGCCGCGGCCATCGCCGACTACCTGATCGAGAAGCGAGGTCAGTCATGAACAACACGGTCGTCGCTCCGCAATCGCGCGTGGGTCAGCACTTCTTCATGTTCGCGGCGGTGGTCATGGCGCTGCAGCTGGTCTTCGGCCTCGTCGCCGCGGCGCAGTTCATCTGGCCGACGCTGCTCTTCCCCGCCAGCCCGTTCAACATCGTGCGCATGCTGCACATCAACACGCTGGTGGTCTCGCTGCTGGCGGGATTCATCGGCGGCACGTACTTCCTCGTCGCCGAGGAAGGAGGAGGCGCGCTGCATTCGGAGCGCGCGGCGCGCTGGAACTTCTGGCTGTTCGCCGGCGGCATCGGCGCGGTGGTCCTCGGTTATCTGGCCATCGTCGTGACGGGGCGCTGGTCGCTGTGGCTCAGCGAAGGACGCGAATACATCGAGGCGCCGCGCTGGGCCGACTGGGCAATCATCGCGGTCGCGCTCTTCTTCCTCTTCAACATCTGGCAGAGCGTGTCCCGTCGCACCGGCTGGAACGACATCACGCGCATGCTCGTCATCGGACTCGGCGGACTGTCGTTCTTCTACCTCTTCGGGATGGTGTTTTTCGCCAACGTCGCCGTCGATCAGTACTTCTGGTGGTGGGTCATTCACCTCTGGGTCGAAGGCGCGTGGGAGCTCATCGCGGCGGCGCTGTATGCGCTGCTGCTCATCCGGCTGTTCGACTTTCCCCGCGAGCGCGCGGCGAAGTACGTCTATCTCGAGGCCGGCCTCGTGCTCTTCACCGGCATCCTCGGCATCGGCCATCACTACTACTGGATCGGCACGCCGTCGTACTGGCTGACGGTGGGCGGCGTCTTCAGCGCAATCGAGCCGCTTCCGCTGCTGCTGATGGTCTTCGACGCGCTGCGCATCGATCGTGAGCGCCGCGGCGTCGAGCATCCGAACCGGCTGGCGCGGGCGTGGATCGTGGCCGGAGTCGTTCTTCACTTCGCGGGCGCCGGTTTGTGGGGATTCGCGCAAACGCTGCCCTCGGCGAATCGCTGGTCGCACGGGACGCAGCTCACCGCCGCGCACGGACACATCGCGTTCTACGGCGCGTACTCGATGCTGATCATCGCGCTGATCTACTACGCGCTGCCGCGGCTGCGCTTCGGCACCGACGAATACGACCAGCGCCGCGGATGGTGGGCGTTCTGGCTGATGACGAGCGGCATGGCGATCATGACCCTCGCCCTGACCGTCGCCGGCATCGTGCAGATCTACCTCGAGCGGATGCTCGGCATGCCGTTCCCCGAGGTGCAGTCGTATCTCGGCCTTTACTACGACATCCGTCTCATCGGCGGCGTGGTGATGGTCCTCGGAATCGTCCTGTTCCTCGCGGATGTATTCGCGTTGCGTGCAGCACAACGCCATTTGCGAGAGCTGAAGCTCGCGATGGCATGAGGAGACGGCGGCCGTTCGCGCTCCGGATCACGGGCGCAGCGGCCGCCGCAACCGCATGCGACTCAACCCGCACGTCACCTGGCCGATCATCGGCGCCGCTCTCGGACTCGGTGCGCCGGCGGGCTCGTTCGCGCTGCGGTTTCTCATGCTCGCGGACATCCGCCGGCATCCGTCCGACGATCTTCGCGCGAACGCGATCTTCTATTTGTACGAGCTCGTCGCAACGTCGCTGATCTTCGCGATCGCGGGATTCATCGCCGGACGGCACGCCGAACGGCTGCGCCGCGGCGAGGCCTTCTACCATCACCTCGCGGAGCACGACGCATTGACCGGTCTGCACAACGATCGCGCATTCACGGACCGCTACCGGCGCGCGCTGGAGCGGGCCGTAACGACACAACGGCCGATGGCGATGATCCTGCTCGACGTCGACGAATTGAAAGCGATCAACGATGCTCATGGCCATGCGGCCGGGAGTCAGGCGCTCGTGCACGTGGCCGAGGCGCTGCGGCGCAGCAAGCGCGCGGCGGACATCGCGGCGCGATGGGGAGGCGACGAGTTCGCGATCCTCCTCGAAGGCGCGGACATCGCCGCGGCGATGCGCGTCGCGGAAGGCGTGCTCACATACCTGAGAAACACGCCGTTGCAACTCGATGGTGCGACGACCATCGTGACCGCGACGATCGGGATCTGCACCGCCGCGCAGCCGGCACTCACGTCGGATCTCTTCCAGGCCGCCGACGAAGCGCTGCTCGCCGGAAAGGCCCGCGGCCGGAACACCATCGAGGCCGTTGCCGTGTGACCGTCACCGTTGCCTGCGACGAACGTCATCGCCCGAGCTGCGCCATCGGCGGCATCGTCACGTGCAGCAGAGGGCTTTGCGTCATGACGTCACCGCTGGTTGCAGTTCGTGAGCTTCAGGTCCGACTCGGACACGACGAGTTCCGCGTCGAGCTCGGGATGTCGCGCAACTCCGGCGAGATCGTTTTTCTCCTGCGCGACAACGGAAACGTCGTTCGCGGAAATGCGCTCGCGTATGCGCTCCGTGAGAACGGATTCGGTACCGCGATCTGTCATCTCCTCACCGACGCGGAGCGCGAGCGCGCCGGGCAGTCGCACAAAGCTCCGCTCTCATCGGACCTGCTCGCGCGACGGCTGATGGCGGTCGTCGATGCAGTCGGCGATGAAGCCGATCCGGCCGTCACGTCGGCGGGAATTGTCGCGTCGGGGATGGCCGGCGCGGCGGCGATGCGTGTCGCCGCGCTGCGGCCGCTCGCCTTCGACGCGATCGTCTGCCGCCACGCGAAGTTCAACTCCTTCCGTGCGCTGCCGTACGTTCGCGCGGCCACGCTGTTTCTCGCGATCGCGGGAGACCTCGCGTGCACGCATCCGATGACGCGCGCCTTCCAGGAGCTGCAGTGCGTGAAGCGATTCGAGCTCGTCTCCGGAGGATCAACCACGTTCGACGAAGAGCGCTCGTTCCGCATGGCAACGGAGCTGACGACGACGTGGATGCGAAAGCATGTCGGACACATCGCGAGCGCGGTGAATCCGCCGTCCGTTCAACCGACGAACGTGAGCAGCGCCATCACGATGATCCCGCCCGAGATCAACGTGGTCTGAAGGAGCAGCGCGCGCAGGCTGCGATCGTGCTGCAGCTCCGGGATCAGATCCGCGGCAGCGATATAGACGAAACCACCCGCGGTCAGCGGCACGAGCAACCCGGTCACTCGCTCGTGCGCGACCGCGCCGGCGAGAACGGCGGTCGCCGTCCCGATGATCGCCACGGCCGCCGACGCGGCGTTCAGCAGCACCGCCTTGCGAACGGTCAGACCGCTGTGAATGAGGATGCCAAAGTCTGCCATCTCCTGCGGAATCTCGTGCAGCAGCACGGCGAGCGTCGTCGAGATGCCGAGCTCCAGACTCACCAGCCAGCTCGCGCCGATCAGCAGTCCGTCGATGTAGTTGTGAATGGCATCGCCGAGGATGTTCACCGCCGCGAGCTCGGGCCGCGCGAGGACTTCGCCGTGATGATGGCGATGCAGCAGGCCATGCTCGTGCAGGAGCAGCTTCTCCACGATGAAGAAGAGAAGGATGCCCGCGAGAATCAACATTGATTCGCGAAGGGCATCCCTTCCGCGCGCGCCGGCGAAGACTTCAGGCAGGAGATGAATGAACGTATCGCCGAGAAGCGCACCGACCGCGAAGCTGACGAAGAACGTCGCCAGGCGCCGCACGCGCGCTTCGCTCATCGACAGCGTGAGCAGGCCGGCGAGCGAGACGGCGCTGACGACGGTGACGCTCAGAAACGCGAGCGCGATCGGTCCCATCTACGACCAGATCATCTCTCCGTTGTTGCTCCATTCGATGAACGATCCGTCGTAAAGCGACGACTCATAGCCGAGGTAGCGGAGAACGAAGTAGGTCATCGAGGCTTGCATGCCGGTGCGGCAGTAGACGACGTTCGCGGAGTCCTTCGTGAGCCCCGCCTGGTGATAGATCCGCCGCAGGTCGTAAACGGATTTGAACGTTCCATCGGAAGCGAGATTCATCGCGTACGGGATGTTCACCGCGCCGGGAATGTGTCCGGCATGCTGCACCTCCGCTCCCGCCTCGTCTCCGCAAAACTGCATCGGTGACCGCGCGTCGATGAGCATGAGGTTTGGTCCGAGCTGGTCGCGAAGATTCACGAGCTCGTGCATCGTGGCAATCCGCGTGACGATTTGCGGCGCGGGACGCGCTTCGAACGATCCTGGCTTCGGCACGACGGGTTCGGTCGACGTCGCGTAACCGCCGGCGGTCCACTTCGCGAGGCCGCCATCGAGCATCGCGGTGCGGTTCCCCTGTCCGAGGTAGTCGAGCGTGAACCACGCGCGCGCGGCGAGGAGCGGATCGCTGCTGTAAACGACGATGCGTCCGCGCGTGCCGACTCCGGCCGCACGGAACACTTTCTCGAGATCCTCGATCGGCGGCAGCTCGTTCGGAACACCGTCCCACTGCACGACGAGCGACGAGGTCTCGACGAGCACCGCGCGCGGAATGTGGGCCGCCGCGTAGCCGGCGGCATCGCCGACGTGGAGGATGGTCGCGGCGCCCGGATGCGCCTGCAGCCACTCGCACGAGACGAGCATCCCTTCGCGAACGGTCTGCGCACGAGCCGCAAACGCCGGCAGCATCACGACGATGACTGTGAGTACGACACGTCGAACAATGGTTCCGATTTCCACGACACACCTCCTCAGTGATGGGTCAGCGCAAGTTCGCGATCGGTCTCGGTCTCCGCCTCGCGGCGCGCGGCCGGACGCGGAACGACGAGAACGGGACACGACGCGAAGCGAATCAGTCGTTCGGTGGTCGTGCCGATGACGGTCGCATCGCGAAACAGCTTGTGCTGCGCGCCGATGACGAGGAAATCCGCGCCGAGGTCGTCCGCGCAGTCGAGCACGCGCTCGGCGGCGCCGCCGCGCACGACCAGCTCGCGGTACGAGCACATCTGCTGCAGCTCGGGCGCGACCCAGCTCCGCACGCGCTGCTCGTCGGCATCGACGTTCGTCACTTCATCGGCTTCGAGGACGTGCACGATCGTGAGCCGCGCGCCGAATGCCTGGGCGATGCGTCCCGCGACGTGCAGCGACTCGCGCGCGACGCCGGTGAAGTTCACCGGACAGAGGATGTTCGTGATCGCGCACGGCTCGCTGCGCATTTGTCCGTCTCGCGCCGACACGGTGAGGACGCTGCACTCGCTGCCGTGCAGCACTCCCTCGCTGACCGAGCCGAGGAGCGCGCGGCGCCAGCCGTGGCGAAGATGCGTGCCCATGACGATGAAGTCGGCGTTTCGCTCCTTCGCGGCGCCGAGGATCGACGGAATCGGTTGTCCGTTCGAGATGTCGATCTCATACGGACGCCTCGCCATGATCGCGCCCGTCTGCTGCTCCACTTCGGCGCGCAGGCGGGCCTGATGCTCCGGCGACGTGTTGATGTAGAGCGGATCGAGCGGTCCCGTGATCTCGAGGGGAAAGACGATCGGGTCGACGTACGCGACCGTGAGCTTCGCCGCGAAGCGATCCGCGAAAAATCGCGCGTACCGCAGCGCCGGAATGCTCGAGTCGCTCAGATCCGTCGGAGCGAGGATGCTGGTGATGACGAATGGGTTCATGACAAACCTCCGAGCGCAAAGGCTTCCTCGACACCGATAGGTCGCGCGCCTCGCGTGCGGGAGCATGTCCATCACTGTCCTCGGTGATCGCACGCGACTCCGTGCGTACGCGCAGGCGTGACCGATGTCCTTACCGCCATGAATCCCGCGACCCACGTTGGATGCAGGCCGCGATTGTCCGCGGCCGACTGGAGGGTGCCATGACATTTCTGACGAAATTCGAACGCTGGGATCCTTTCGAAGAACTGACGACGCTGCGCAATCGGATGGACCGTCTGTGGTCGCGCATGAGCACGGAAGACGAGCCCGCCCTCGCCGAATGGGCGCCGACGACGGACATCGTCGAGACGAAGGACGAGATCGTCATCAAGGCCGAGCTGCCCGGGATCGAGGAGAAGAACCTCGACATCGAGATCGAAGCCGGCGTGCTGACGATCAAGGGCCAGCGCGAGGCGGAGAAGGCAGCCGATGAGAAGGGCTACCGCCGCATCGAGCGCTCGTATGGCTCGTTCCTCCGCTCGTTCACGCTGCCGGCGAACGTCGAGGCGGAGAAGATCCGGGCGACCTTCGCGAACGGTCTGCTCGAGGTCCACCTCCCGAAGAAGGAGGGCGCGAAACCGCGCACCATCAAGGTCGAGGTGAAGAAGCAGCTCGCCACGGCCGCGTAGCGCGCGTCATGCGGGATGCGGCGCGAACCGCATCGATGAGAGCCGCTGGAAACAGCGGCTCTTTTGCTTCACGCATGACTCGTTCGATCCACGCGATGCGCGGCGAGATTGAACCCGAACAGCCGCACCCCGCTCTCGGACCTCGGCCGGTGCGCGCTGTTGGGAAGGAACAGAACGCACGTCCCCGGGCCGAAGCGCTCCTCGCCCTCGATCACCTCGCCGCTGACGACATAGAACTGCTCGCCGTTCTCGTCGTGGTGGTCGACGTGCGGCCATTCGCTGTTCGGGTCCATGTCCACGATCCAGACGCGGACGCCGGCGGTGGAAGGAAGGTCGCGGCGATAGCAGCCGGGGCCGACTTCGATCGGCTGCACATCATCGACGAGCATCGAAACGTGGTTCATCAGGAAACAGTACGAGAATCACACGGCTGAATAAAGCGAAATGATTTCAGTTATATGCTGAATTCTGCTCATGCTTGAAATCAGACATTTCCGGCTCATCGACGCCATCGCGCGGAGTGGCAGCCTCGCCGCGGCGAGCGTCCGGCTGAACCTCACCGCCTCGGCGCTCAGTCATCAGCTGCGCGACGCGGAGGAGAAGCTCGGCGTCCGGCTGTTCGTCCGCCGCCATCGCAGGCTGATCGCCACCCCGGCCGGCGACGCGCTTCTCGAATCCGCGAGGCGCGTGCTCGCGGCCACGTCGGACGCTGAGGCGCGGCTGCGGCACGGCGCGCCGGACGACCTGCTGCGCATCAGCACCGGCTGCTACACCGCCTATGCCTGGCTCCCGCACGTCCTGGACGAATGGCA